>Ga0326721_10000369_pt1 | contig 14141 bp, 7 predicted proteins | sample SGPome_FD_203951 | JGI IMG/M metagenome (GOLD analysis project Ga0326721, IMG submission 203951) | Soil microbial communities from Southern Great Plains, Lamont, Oklahoma, United States - SGP_1_2016 | ecosystem: Engineered > Artificial ecosystem > Soil microcosm > Unclassified | place: USA...
AAGACCCCTACCTCTACCGGCTGAAGTCGGTGATTAAGGACGCGCGCGGCCAGGTCGGCGACAGCCTGGACCAGGGCTTCGGCGTACGGCAGATCCGCATCGATCCGGAGAAGGGCCTGATCCTGAACGGCCAGCCGTTGCGCCTGCACGGCGTGGGTTACCACCAGGACCGCGAGGGCAAGGGCTGGGCGGTCAGCGCGGCCGACACCGCTCAGGACATGGCCATCATCCGAGAGATGGGCGCCAACACGATCCGGCTGACCCATTACCAGCACGGGACGGCCATCCACGAGTTGGCCGACCAGTACGGCCTGATCCTGTGGGACGAGATCCCGTTCGTCAGCGTCATGACCCTGGCGGCCGACCAGATCGAGCCGACGCCGGGCCTGGTCGCCGACGCGCGGCAGCAGCTGCAGGAGCTGATCCGCCAGAACTACAACCACGCCTCCGTTGGCGTCTGGGGCATCGCCAACGAGGTCGACCTGCGCGGCACGCCGCCGTCGTTCATGGGCGCGGCCAAGATCGTCCAGCGCGACCCTGTCCCCCTGCTCAAGGACCTGCAGGCCCTGGCCAAGGCCGAGGATCCCGACCGAGCCACCACCCAGGCCACCTGCTGCGAGGGCCTGCAGCCCAATGCGCCCGAGGTGGCCGCCATCACCGACACCAGCGGCGCCAACCGTTATTTCGGCTGGTACTACACGCCCTCGGACCTGCTGGGCCCGGCGCTCGACGCCCTGCGCAAGAAGCGTCCGGACAAACCGCTGTCGGTCAGCGAGTACGGCGCCGGCGGCGCGATCAGCCAGCACACCGACGATCCGCTGGGCGGCCCGTTCGACTCGTTCGGCCGCATCCAACCCGAGGAGTACCAGGCCTTGGTCCACGAGAAGAACTGGGCGATCCTGGATTCCAAGCCCTATCTCTGGGCGTCCTGGCTGTGGAACAGCTTCGACTTCGCCACCGGCGACCGTCACGAGGGCGATGGCGAGAGCATCAACACCAAGGGCCTGGTGACCTACGATCGCCAGGTCAAGAAAGACGCCTTCTACTTCTACAAGGCCAACTGGAGCGCCGAGCCGTCGGTGCATATCGCCGGCCGCCGCTATGTCGACCGCGCCTATCCGGTGACCGACGTGCGCGTCTACAGCAACGCCCCGTCCACCGACCTGGTGCTCAACGGCAGGTCCCTGGGCGCGCTGGCCGACTGCCCGCAGAAGATCTGCGTCTGGAAGAGCGTTCGTCTCGCTTCGGGCGACAACACGCTGGTCGCCCAAGGGCATTTCGAGATGGGCCCAACCGAGGACCGCCTGACCTGGCGCCTGGCGCCCGAGGGCAAGGACCGCTTCACGATCGACAGCGGCGCCCTTCTGGTCCCGGCCGGCCTCGGGGTCCGCATGGGCTCGGACGCGTTCTTCGCCGGCGGAGCGGCCAAGGCCATGACCGGCCAGGGCGGCGGCGAACCCGGCGCAGCGCCGTGGCCGGTGGCGCGCACCTATCGCGAAGGCGACTTCCGCTACCAGATCCCGGCCGCGCCAGGCCGCTACACCGTCACCCTGACCTTCGTCGAGCCGACCTACGCCAAGGGCGAGCGCGTCTTCGACGTGCTGATCAACGACAAGGTCGCGCTAAGCGATTTTGACGTCGCCGGCGCGGCGAAGGGCGAGCGCGCCACCGTCGTGCGCAGCGTCCCCGTCGAGGCGACCGACGCGGGTCTGACGATCACCTTCAAGGGCAAGACCGGCAAGGCCATCGTCTCGTCCGTCGACGTCGCGCCTCGCCCCTGAACGGGCGTGGGGCGGTGGTCTCCAGCGCACCGACTAGGCGAACAGGCGTCGGAGCGTCATCTGCACAAGGCGCGTCAAGATCGCTCGATCAGCCTGTGGATGGTTGATCGAGCGTACCGCCAGTCCGTCGAACAGCACGTGGACGAACTCGCAGCGGGCTCGAAAATCGCCGACGGTCTCGCCGGACCGCCTCAAGGCGCTCATCAGCTCCTCGAACGCCGCGCGTCCTTGCCGGTCCACGGCCTGCAGGATCCCGGCGACGCGAGGATTGCGCGCGGCTTCGGCGGCAAGTTCGGTCCTGAGCGCCACCCGTCGGGTATCGAAGCACCGGTCGATCGACTGAGGAACCAGGGCGCAGATTTCATCGAGCAAACCGGCGGCGCCGCCGTCCAGGGCGTCGAGCATCGCGCGCATCTCCGCCAGATCTTCATTGGCGATCTGAGCGATCAGCGCCTCCTTGCTTTCGAAGATGCGATAGACTTGGCCCACCCCAAGTTCGGCGCGCTCGGCGATCTCGGCCATGGCCGCGCCGTGAATGCCTGACAGGGCGATGCAGTCGCGGGCCGCCTCGACGATCCGCTCGCGCCGCTCATCCTCCCCCATCGATCGCCGCGGTTGACGGATCACGAGCGTCGTCTCCAACCGCCCTGCCCGCGCTCCGCGAACGGCGCCGGGCGCCCGATGATCATCGCCATGGTCATAACCCCGCCATCGACGGCTACGCCTTGGCCTCGACATCCTCAAGCGGAACCCCAGGCGTCACGGCGCGTGGGGTGACCAGCTTCGCCAGGCGCGGCCGCAGCCATTGTTCGAAGTCGTCAACGAACTCGTAGACCACCGGCACCAGGACGAGCGACAGCAGCGTCGAAGTAATCAGCCCGCCGATCACCGCCACGGCCATCGGCTGGCGGAACTCCGCGCCATGCTCAAGCGCCAGGGCGGTCGGCAGCATACCCGCCGCCATGGCCACGGTGGTCATGACGATCGGCCGGGCCCGCTCGCGGCAGGCTTCGATCAGGGCGTCGCGCTGCCGCATGCCGCCGCGCTCCAGCTCGATCGCGTACTCGACCAGCAGGATCGAGTTCTTGGCCGCCAGGCCCAGCAGCATCAGGAAGCCGATCAGCGACGGGATCGACAGCGCCTGGTGAAAGGCCAGCAGCCCCAGGAACGCCCCCCCCACCGCCAGCGGCAGGGCCGACAGGATGACGATGGGCTTGAAGAACGAGCCGAACAGCAGGACCAGCACGCCGTAGATCATCGTCACCCCAGCGAAAATCGCTAGGCCGAAGCCGCCGAACAGCTCGGCCATCGCCTTGGCGTCGCCGATCGAGCTGGCCCGCACGCTGGCGGGCATGGCCTTGAAGATTGGCAGACCGTGCACGGCCTTGGTCGCCGAACCCAGGGTCGCGCCTTCGGTCAGTTCAGCCTCGATGGTCATCTGACGCTGGCGGTCCAGACGGTCGATGCGGGCCGGACCCGCCTGGAAGCTGACATCGGCGACCGCCTCCAGCCGGGTCGTCTCGCCGCTGGCGGTCTTCAGGCGCAGCCCACGGACGCGGTCGAGGTCGGCGCGGGCGTCGGCGGGCAGACGGACGCGGATCGGGATCCGCCGCTCCTTGTCATTTAGCTTGGCGACGTTGGCGTCGATATCGCCGCTGGTGGCGACGCGGGCGGCCTGGGCGATGGCGTCGACCGAGACGCCCAGGCGAGCAGCCTCGTCGGCGCGCGGACGGATAACGATCTCCGGACCGACCGGCGGCGTCGACGGATGCGGGTCAGCCAGTTCGGGCAGGTCGCGCATCTGGCGTTGAAGGTCGAGCGCGGCGTTGGACAGCGCGTCGGGGTCGTCGCCCGTCAGGATTTGCTGGAACCCCGCTTGGCCGTCGGCCTTCAAGAAGCCGATCCGCACGTCCGGAATGGCCATGATGGCGGCGCGATAGCGTTCGCGCAGGGCTTGCCCCCTCACCTTGCGGTCGGCCTTCAGCAGCACCGTGACCGAGCCGCTGCGCAGGTCCGCGCCGCCGCCGCCCCGGAACGGGTCGCCCGAGGTCGAGCCGACCGTGGCGAACACGCCGTCCACGGCGGGCTCCTTGGCGAAGACCGCGTCGATGCGCGAGACCGCCTGGTCCATCTGCTCGAGGGTCGCTCCCGGCGCGCCCTGCAGCTTCAGGTTCAGATAGTCGGGGTCGCCTTCGGGCGTGAACGCGGTCGGCAGCAGCGGCAGCAGGGCCAGCGAGCCGATGAACAGCATCCCGCCGATGGCGCAGGCCAGCATCCGATGATCGAGGCTCCAGTTCAGGACCTTCAGATAGGTCTTGGGCAACGGGGCCGGCTCATGGGCCTTGGTCCGCGGCTTGAGCAGGTAGGCGGCCATCAGCGGCGTCAGCAGCCGGGCCACGACCAGCGAGAACAGAACCGCCACGGAGATGGTCAGGCCGAACTCCTTGAAGAACTGGCCGGCGATGCCCGGCATGAAGCTGACCGGAGCGAACACCACGACGATGGCGAAGGTGGTGGCGACCACGGCCAGGCCGATGGCGTCGGCGCCCTCCATGGCCGCGTCATAGGGCTGGTAGCCGGCGACGACCCGCTTCTCGATGTTCTCGATCTCGACGATGGCGTCGTCCACCAGGATGCCGATGACCAGGGTCAGGGCTAGCAGGGTCACGACATTGAGCGAGAAACCCAGGAACGCCATGGCCGCGAAGGTCGGGATCAGCGAGATCGGCATGGCCGCCGCCGTGATCAGGGTGGCGCGCCAGTCCTTGAGGAAGAAGAACACCACGACCGCCGCCAGCGCCATGCCTTCCAGCAGCACGCCGCGCGTGGCCTCGAAGCTGGTGCGCGTCTCGTCGACGGTCGCCGAGATCCGCGTGAAATGGATCTCCGGCCTGGCCTTCTCCAGCGCCGCCAGGGCCTTGATCACCCGGTCGTCGACGGCCACGTCGCTGGCCTCGCGGGTCTTCATCACCTGGAAGCCGACCACGGGACGACCGTTCAGCCGAGCGAAGCCCCGCGCCTCGGCCGAGCCGTCGCCGACCTCGGCGATGTCGGCCAACCGGACATAGCCGCCGCCACTGGTGGGGATGGTCAGGTCGCGAAGTTTGTCCGTCGTCTCGACCTGGCCCAGGATGCGGATGGTCTGCTCGCGGCCGCCGATCTCGACGCGGCCGCCGCCGGCGTTCAGCTGGAAGCCGGCCAGGGCGCTGTTGACGTCGGCGGCCGTCAGGCCCCGGGCGGTCAGCTTGTCCGGATCGACCAGGACGTTGATCTCGCGGTTGACCCCGCCGACCCGCGTGACCTGAGCCACGCCCTTCTCGGCCTGCAGGGCGCGGGCGATGGTGTCGTCGACGAACCACGACAGCTGGGCGTCCGACAGCCCGTCGACCGAGACCGCGTAGGTCATGATCGGGGCGCTGTCGATCTCCACCCGCTGGACCGTGGGGGCGTCGATATCGCGCGGCAGCTGGGCGCGGACCTGCTCGATCTTGGTGCGGACCTCGTCGGTCTTCTTCTGCAGGTCCTCGCCCATCTGGAAGGTGATGTTGGTGGTCGAGGCGCCCTGGGTCACCACCGACTGGACGTTCTCGACGTTCGAGACGCCGGCGACGGCGTCCTCTACCTGGCGGGTGATCTGGGTCTCGATCTCGCCGGGCGAGGCGCCGTTCTGGGTGACGGTGACCGACACCATCGGCAGCTGGACATTGGGATATTGCTTGATCGGCAGCTGCAGATAGCTCAGCACGCCGGCCAGCAGCAGGGCCAGGAACAGCACCGTCACCGGGATCGGGTTACGGATGGCCCAGGCGGAGATCTTCAGGCCGTCGCCCGTGGTCGGCGCGATCATCGGCCCGCTCCCATCGCGCTCGCGCCCACGGTGGGGCTCGCCACCGGACGCACCTTGTCGCCGTCGACCAGCAAGGCCGCGGCGTTCTCGACGATCCGCGCGCCGGCCGAAGGCCCGGCGGTCAGGCGGACCCAGCCGGCCCCGCGATCCCCGGTCTTGACGGGCGCGCGCCGCACGCGGTCACCGGCCTCGACGACCATGACGCTGGCCCCGCCGGCGTCATAGCGCACCGCGCTCTCGGGGACCGAAAGGCCCTGGTCCGCCGCGTCGCCGAACACGGCGCGGCCGAAGCCGCCCGCCCGGATGTCGGGACGGACCGGCAGGGTGAGACGCACATAGCCCAGCTTGGACTTCGCATCGATCTGCGGGCTGATCAGGCGTACGCGGCCCGTCGCGGTCGCGCCGCTGGGCAGGGTGACGCTGGCCGACTGGCCGACGCGGATCCGCGCCAGCTCGCCTTCGGCCAGTTGGGCCTGAAGCTCGATCTGGCCGTCACGCGCCAGGCGGAACCAGGCGGCCTGCCCGGCCGAGGCCGCGTCGCCCGGGCGCACGCCGCGCTCCAGCACCACGCCGCCGACCGGCGCGGTCACGGCCAGCTTGTCGCGGCGCACCTGCAGGTCGCGCAGCGCGGCCTTCTGGGCCTGGACCGTGGCCTGGGCGGCCTTGGCCTGGAAGCGCCGCTGGTTGATCTGCTCTTGCGCCAGGTCGCCCGAGCCGTCGAGGCCGTTGGTGCGGTTGGCCTGGTCCACGGTCTGGGCGGCCTGGGCCTCGGCCTGGGCGACCAGGGCGGCCTGCTGGGCGATCTGGGCCTCGATCAGGGCCGGGTCCAGCCGCGCCAGCACCTGCCCCGCCCGGACCGTGTCGCCGACATCGGCCAGCACGGCGATGACGCGATAGCCGCTGACCTCCGGCGTGACGGCGGCCTCCTCGCGCGGCGTCAGGTCGCCCGTCGCGGTCAGGCTGCCGGCCACGGCGCGCGGCGCCAGGGTGATCACCGACACCGACCGCAGCTCGGCGGCGTGCGGCGCGGCCGGCGGCCCGCCTCGATGACACCCGGCCAGGATCGGCGCGGCGGCGACGACGAGCAGCGTCGTCGCCAGGAGCTTCTTGCAAGAGGTCATTTCGAGCTCGCGACAGACGAATAGCGATCGACGGGCCAGCCGCCGCCAAGGGCCTGGTAGGCCTGCACCGCCCGCCGGACGGCCTGCACCTGAGCCGAGGTCAGCTGGGTGCGCGTCGTCCGCCAGGCCTGCTCGGCCGACAGGGTGGATTGAAGATCGGTCAGGCCGCGTCCGTAGTTGGCGCGAGCGGCGCGATAGGCCCGCGCGGCGCGGGCCTCGCCGTCGGCCAGCAGGGCGACCTGTCGCCGGTCGGCGTCTAGGCCCACCAGCGCGGCCTCGGAGTCCTTGAAGGCCTGGCGCAGCGTCCGCTCGTAGGCGATGGCCGCCTGGGCGGCCTGGGCCTTCTGAACACCCGCCTGCGACAGCAGGCTGGGCAGGTCGAACAGCGGCTGGCTCAGGGCCAGGCCGAGGCTGGTGGTGGTGGTCGCGCCGCCGATCGAGGGGCGCGAATAGCCGAGGCCGGGAATGAATCTGACCGTCGGCAACATCGTCAGGCGGGCCAGGTTGGCGCGTCCGGACGCGGAGGCCAGGCGCGCCTGCGCCTCGCGCACGTCGGGGCGGCGGGTCAGCAGGTCGCCGGGAACGAGAGAGGGCGGAGCCGGCGCGACCCCGACATCGGCGGCGATCGCGATCGAGGTGGTGGGATCGACCACCCGGCCGACCAGGATCAGCAGCGCCCGCTTCTGGGCCTGCAGCTGCGCCTCCAGCGACGCCACCCGGGCATTGGACTGTGAGAGGTCGCCGGCTACCCGGTCGGCGTCGGCGACGGCCGACAGGCCCGCCCGCGCCCGCCGTTCGGTCATGTCGTAGAGCTCTTTCTGGACCCGGGCGCTCTCGTGCGCGTCCCGCAGCTGGATGGCCAGGCCGCGGGCCTGGAAGTAGCTGTCGGCGACCTCGGCGGCGACCGAGGCGCGGGACCCTTCATAGGCGAACCGCGCGGCGGCCAAGTCGGCCTTGGCGATCCGGCTGGCGGTGGGCAGCCGCCCGAACAGGTCGACCTGCCAGCTGACGTCGAAATCGCCCGTGGTGATGCGCAGGTCCGTGGCGGCGCCCCCGGTCTTGGTGCGCTGCTTCAGGTACGAGGCGCTGGGATCGCCTTGCGGCAGGAAGCTGGTCAGGGCGCCGGCCTTGGTGGCCCGCGCTTCTGCCAGTCGTGCGGCGGCGTCCCGGACGTCCAGGCCGGTGGCCAGCGCCTCATCGACCAGTTGGTCCAGCAGCGGATCGCCGAACCGGGTCCACCAACGATCCAGCGACGCGGCGTCCGACGCCGAGTTCGCCGACGTCGCCGAGGGGCCTTCGTAGGCGACGGGCAGTCTCAGATCGGTCTTGGGCGGCGCGACGCATCCGGTCAGCGCCAAGCCCGCCATCAGCGCCGCGGCGAGGCAGGCGTCGGGACGCCGCGACGAAGCGCGCCGCCTCGTGCCGCCGATCAATGGCGCGCTGTCCATGGTTGCCTCCCGACCGTTCCGCGTGACCGTAATTGAACGGTACCGTTCATTTATCTGATCGTCGAGTGGGCCGGTATTGTCAAGCCTCGGTTTGACGGGCGGCGGCGCTGTCGGCGGGCTAAAAGCGAACCGCCTCGTCAGGTCAACCGAAGCCTCGTCGTCCCGGCTTCGACGCCGTCGCCGCGCGCCTCGACACGCACCTCGCCACGACTGCCCTGGGCCCGCAGGATGGCCAGCGCCCGGCCGCGATAGGTCAGGGCCTGGTTCGATTGCAGCGAACCGACGGCCAGGGGATTGGCGCTGCCGAAGGCGAGCAGTTCTGCAGGGCCGGCGACCTCCAACGAAACCCTGATCGCGGCGTCCGGCGTGAGGCGGCCAGTCGCGTCCAGCACATCGACCATGAGGTAGCTGAGGCTGTGGCGTCCGCTGCCCGCCTGCTCGCGTTCGGCGCGGATCCGCAGTTTGGCCGGAGCCGCGACGGTCTCGAGGCGCTTGCGGCCGATCTCGACGCCTTGGCGCCAGGCGATCGCCTCCAGAACGCCCGGCGCGTAGGGAACCGCGAACTCCGCACGCATCTTGTCACCCGCGCTCAACGCCCTTGTCCCCACTAGGTCGCCGTTCAACCGCAGCTCGATTTGGTCGCCGAACGTGTAGACGCGCACGGCCAGCGGCCGACGCTCAGCGCCGGGCCAGGTCCAGCTTTGCAGCTCGTCCGACCAGCCCCACTGACTGACGGCTTCGACCTGGCCGACCGGCACGGGGCGTTGCACGGCCAGCTCAAGCCCGCTCACGCCCCAGACCACGTCGCGATAGTAGGATTGCGGCTTCTGGTCGCCGATCAGATCGATGTCGCCGCAATTGGCGACTACCCACGGATAGGGCTGCATGAACGGCAGCTGAGGTGGTTTCGCGCCGTTCGCCGGCGCCGCGCGCCGCACGGCCGCGCCGATCCCCGCCTCGCCCAGATAGTCCATGGCCGTCCAGACGAACTCGCCGATCATATACGGCGCGCTTTCCCCCAGCGCCCAATAGTCGAAGGCGTTGGCCGGATAGGTCTCCGACGCGTAGAGCACCCGGTCCGGATATCGCGCGTGATCGGGCTCGATGTCCTCGAGCTTGTAGTTGTAGCCCGGCACGTCGAGGAAGATCATCGACGCTTCTCGCGGTTTCGTGCTGTCGCCGACGGTGACTGGGCGGCCGCTGAAGGAATGGATCGCCGCCGTGACGGGACGCGTCGGGTCCAGGCGATGCACCTCGTCGGCCAGGTTCCAGGCGTCGCGGAGCCCTTCCCGCGACGCGCGATCGGGTATCTCGTTGCCGATGCTCCACATGATGACGCTGGGACTGTTGCGCGCGCTGAGCACCGTGGCGGCGAGGTCCTGGCGCCAGTGCTCCGCGAAGAACTGGGCGTAGTCGTCCTTGGTCTTGGGCATGCGCCAGACGTCGAAGGCCTCCTCGATCAGCAGCATGCCGTGCCGTTCGCAGGCCTCGCGGAAGGTTCGCGCGCAGGGATAGTGGGTGCTGCGGATAGCGTTATAGCCCCGCGCCTTGAGCCGGAGGATGCGGCGCTCGTCCGCGTCGACGAACGCCGCCGCGCCCAACAGGCCGTTGTCGTGATGCAGGCAGCCGCCGCGAACCTTCACCGCCTCGCCGTTGATGGTCATGCCGCGATCGGCGCTGAACGCCACGATCCGGACGCCGAAAGGCTGGCTCAGCCGGTCGACGAGGCGACCGCCGCGCAGCAGTTCGGTTTGCAGGGTGTAGAGGTCGGGATCGGCCGGCGCCCACAGCGTGGGCTTGGGCAGGCGCAACACCTGCTTGACCTCGCCACCGGCGGTGGCGAGCGCCTTGGCCTCCACCACGCCGGAAGCCGAGCGCAGGGTGGTGCGCAGCGTCAGGCCCGGCTCCGGATTTTCAATCGTGGTCGTCACGTCGATCACCGCGCCGGCGGCGGTGATCCGCCGCGTCCAGGCCGCGACGCCCCAAAGGGCGATCCGCGCGGGGGCGGCGAAGACGTTCAGGGTGACGGACCGGTATATGCCGGACCCCGCATAGAAGCGGGCGTTCTCTCCGAGGTTCCGGACGCGGACGGCGATGACATTGTCGCCGATCGGGTCAAGGTGCGGCGTCAGGTCGTAGGCGAACGGCGCGTAGCCATGCACTCGCGACCCCAGGAGATGGCCGTTCAGCCAGACGTCGCTGACGGCGTACACCCCGTCGAAAACGATCTCGGCGCGGGCAGCGTCGGGCGTCAGGCGGAAGCGTTTGCGATACCAGCCCTCGCCGCCCAGGGTGAACCCGGTGTTGGCTCCGCCCTCGTTCTTGGCGTCGAAGGGGCCGACCCGGTTTGGCGGCGACGGGTTCGGCAGGTCCTCGATGCTCCAGTCGTGCGGGAGATCGACGCTGCGCCATCCGGAGTCGTCCAGTCCCGCCGCCTCCCAGGCCAGGCCCGAACCGCGCGAGAACCGCCATCCGAGATCGAAATCCTGGTCCCGTCCGGGACCGAAGCCAGACCCGATCGCCAGCGCGTCGGCCGCCGGCAGCAGCGCCGAAAGCGCCGCGCCCGACATCAACAGCAGCGCCTCGCGCCTGTGGAGGTGTGCACGCAACGAGGTCATAGGCCGGGCCACGCGTCTGTCGGGAGCGCCCGAAACCCGGCGTCGATGCGTTCGAGCGCTCCAGGCTTCACGACGCCCGCAAAGAACGAGAACGACGCCATTTCTCGCAACGTCACATTGGTCAAGGTCGGGTAGAGGCGCGGCGTACGCGCCATCTTGCCAAAGCCGGGAACCTCCCGCTCGACGACGGCGAGCAGGGCGTCGGAGCGCAGCAGGTCCGCGACGCTGATGGCGTCGACGCCGAATTCGGCCTGGGCCAGGCGAGGCTCGACATAGCCACCCGTGCGAGAATAGAGCGGCGCGTCCACGATCCCTCCTAGGAATTCCACGACCGGCGCTGAAGGGCTGGATCCGGTTGACGCGGGACCGGCGTGAACCGGTCCCGCTCGCGTCTAGCGCGCGCCGAAGGCGTAGCGCAGCGACACGCCGATTTCCCGCGGCGGCGCATAGCTGGTCCAGCGATAGCCGCTGTCGCCGAAGAACGAGGTCACCGCGCCGGCCGGCGTCGTGTAGTCCACATCCCGGCTGGTCTCGACGCCCGTCTTGGTCAGGTTGCGGGCGAAGATATTGATGTCCCAGGCGCCGTCCGGCGAGCGGACGCCGGCGAAGACGTTCAGCAGGCCGTAGTCCGGAACCGTGTAGCCGGCGTTCCGGCGCTTGTTCTCCGGATAGTAGCTGAGCAGGCCCCGGACATAGGCCTCGACCCCGCCGACCGGGCGCCAGTACTCGCTTTGCAGCGTCCCGCTCCACAGTGGGTCACGGGACACCGACACGTTGGACTTGCAGGTCGCCACGTGAATGTTGCGCGAGCGGAAGTCGCTGAGGGTGGGCGTTCCCTTGTCCGGAACGCCGTCGAAGTTGCTATCGCGGCAGGGCACGATGTCGTTGTCGACCTTGCCGTCGGCGTAACTGATCCCGCCGCTGATGCTCCAGTTCGGCGTGACCTGGAAGGCGCCGTCGAAGTCGAAGCCCTTGACGATCGAGTCGGCTCCGACGTTGAAGGTCGAGTTCTGCACCACGGTGGTCGCGCCGTTGGCGGCGACATAGGGAATGGAGCCCAGCTGGAACAGCAGGCCGTCATACTTCTGATAGAAGACGGCCAGGTTCAGGCGCAGGCGACGGTCCAGCCAGTTGGTCTTGATCCCCGTCTCGAACGACTTGGACTTCTCGTCGGGCAGGAAGATCAGGCTGGCCAGGACCGGGTCGTTCTCGGCGTTGCCAAGGGCGAAGTTGTTGGCGCCGCGCCGCCATGAAGTGGCGAAGGTGCCGTAGGACAGCACCTGGTCCGAGAAGCGGTGCGAGATCGACAGGTTGTAGACCGTCGGCTTCTCGGTGTTCTTCTGCGAACTGTTCTGGACCGGCGTCTTGCCGGCCGCGATCGGGATGTCGCAGAAGCCGCCGCCATAGGTGCTGGCGAAGCCGGCGGCCGAGCACGGAAAGCCGATGGCGCGCGAGATCATGCCCGCGCCGAGGAACACTGTCTGGACGTTGTCGACCTTGGAGACGATGTGGCGCACGCCGCCCGAGATCTCCGTCGCCTCACCCAGGTGCAGGCGCACATTGGCGAACACGGAGTTCTCGGTCGCGTTGTTGTTGACGGTGATCAGGGTCGGCAGGCTGAAGCGGCTGTCGAGCACGCGAGGGTTGGCCGGCGCGCCGGGCGAGCCGAATGAGCCCGGCAGGAACGAGGCGATCTGGGTACCGCCGGTCTTGCTCGGCGCTTTCGAATAGAAGTAGCCGACCGTGTAGTCGATCAGGCGGTCGCTGCCGACCGACGACAGCCGGATTTCGTGCGTCGTCTGCGAGTTCCTGGTGTTGAGGTTCTGGAAGTAGCTGCGCCCGATCAGCACGTTGCCGTAGTCCAGCGCCCCGACCGTGGTGGCGTCGCCCTTGGTGTAGCCGCCAACATAGCTCAGGCGCTGGCCCAACACTTCCCAGTTCAGCTGGGCGCTCAGGAAGTCGTTGTCCGTGTAGTTGAAACGCGGCGAGTCATCGACGTCCAGGCGCTGCGAGGCGGTGATCACCGGGCCGTTGTAGCCCGCCGGCGCGGCCGCCGAGACGCCGCCGACGGCGCCATTGCCCTCGATCTGGGTGAACTGGCGCTTGTGGCTGTTCAGCTTCTGATAGCTAAGCGTGGCGTCGAAGGTCTCGGTCGGCGTGAAGTTGATGCTGATCCGGCCGCTTCGCGTGCTCTTCACCGGCAGGAACGCGCTGTTGAGGCTGGTGACGAAATCGCCCTTGTTCTCGTCGACGACGCCGGCCAGGCGGACGCCTAGGACGTCGGCGATCAGCGGGATGTTCGCCGCGCCCTGCAGGTTGCGGCCGCCGTGGTCGGTCGCCTGGGCGCTGACATAGCCACCGTAGTCGTGGGTGTCGGCGCGCCGCGTGGTCAGGGTGATGGCGCCGGACGGCGCAGTGCGGCCGCGAACGGTACCCTGCGGCCCGCGCAGAACTTCGATTGCCTGGATGTCGTAGACTGCCTGGAAGGCCACAGTCCCGTCGATCGGCACGTCGTTCTGGTAGATGTCGACCGTCGGCGAGGCCTGGGTGCTGGCGTCGTAGGAGACACCGCGGATCGACGGCGCGGGCGAGCGACCGGCGGTGACGCTGGACGTGCCGAGGCTGAGGCCCGGCACCAGGGTCGCGACATCCTGGAACTGCGTGATCGCCAGTTTCTTCAGCGAGTCGCCGCTGACGGCCGACACCGTCGTGGGCACGTTCTGCAGGTTTTCCGCTTGCCGGCGGGCGGTGACGATCACTTCGCCGACCGTCTCGGGCTCGGCGGCCGCCGGTTTGGCCGCCGTTTGCGCATGGACCGCGCCGGCGCTCAGGGTCAGAACGCTGACCCCCGCGAGCATCATGATCCGAGTATTGTTCATTTCACCCTCCCTGTTCCCTAGGCCGGCCCGACGCCCGGCGATCGCCGCGCGTTCCGATCGGCGGCGACCTGCTTTGTTTTTTCGAAGACGGCCACGAACGTTCGCGCCCTGGCCAGGCTCGCCGGCGCCCCGTTCGGGCAAGGCGAACTCGGCGGTGGGCTGGACGGCGTTCGCCGTCCACAAAGTGCGGAAGCACCCGTTCGTCTCCGTCCACTCGCGCCGACCTAAAAAGGCCGGTCTTGATCGTTGTCGTCCGCCCGCACTGTTCGGGCTGGCGAGAAACGCGTCCGCGTTTTTCGCGGGGCGTTCGCGACGCCGTGAAAGCTAGGCCGGCGCCACTGACCTGTGTTGTAAACTGTCCTGACCAGTGGTCAACCAAAAACAGACGGAACCGTTCAATTAGGTTCCTCAATCTCGCCAGCCATGAGGGCGAGCGCCTGCGCACCC
>Ga0326721_10000370_pt1 | contig 14116 bp, 13 predicted proteins | sample SGPome_FD_203951 | JGI IMG/M metagenome (GOLD analysis project Ga0326721, IMG submission 203951) | Soil microbial communities from Southern Great Plains, Lamont, Oklahoma, United States - SGP_1_2016 | ecosystem: Engineered > Artificial ecosystem > Soil microcosm > Unclassified | place: USA...
ACCGCCGGCGGAAGCTGGTCTGCCTGCAGGTCGGCCGTGAAGTGCGCCAGCCGGCTGGATCTGGTGAGCTGGTTGCCGGTCGCCGTCATCAGCCGCTCTTGGACAGGTTGGCGACCAGCGGGGTGACGGCGTCGGTGAAATGGCCCAGCAACGCGGTCAACTGGTCACCGGTCACCAGCCGCGAGCTCAGGCCCTCGGACTTGAGGTAGGCCAGCCAGTCCGGACTTTGCACCAGCTTGGCCAGGATGTCCTGGTAGTACTTGACCGCCGAGGCGGGCATGTTCGGCGGCCCGGCGATGCCGCGGAACTGCAGCTGATCGGGCAGCTGGCCGAGGTCGATCTTCTGCTCCGCGATGGTGGGCACGTTCGGGTACTCGGGCAACCGGGTGTCGCCGAACGCCCCGATGAGCTTGAGCTTTCCGGCCACGATCTGATCGTGGAAGTCGCTCTCGGCGCCGATGTCGATCTGGGCATCGCCGCGCAGCAGCGCGGTGATCCGGGGGCCGCCGTCGGAGAACGACAGGTACTTCCAGCTGCTGCCGGTCTTCTTCTCGATCTGCAGGGCCACCAGGTTGTCGACCGAGTTCGGCGAGCCGCCGGTCTGCACCAGCGCGCCGGGCTTTGCCTTGGCAGCGTCGATGAACTCGCTCATGGTGTTGTACGGAGCGTCCGCGCGGGCGGCGATCACCTGCACCTCATCGGCCAGCTCGGCGATCGGCGTCAGGTCGTTGAGCCGGGCCGGCGCGTCGGGTGTGTTGAGCCCGGCGATGATCCACTTGGAGGTGAACGCTGAGATGTAGCTCTGGCTGCCGGCCTTGCCCTTGAGGAAGGCCATCGCGCCGAGGCCGCCACCCTGGGGCTGGCTCACCACCGGCCAGCTGGAGGAAATGAGCTTGTCCGCCTGGGAAATCTTGATCAGCTGGCGCGCGAACAGGTCGCTGCCACCACCCGGGCCGGTGTCGACGATGAACTGGATGTTCTTCGGCGCCGAGCCGCCGCCGGCCGCTGGCTTCGAGCCGGAGGAGTGCGAGGACGAGCAGCCGGCCGCCAGTGCGAGCGCGGCGCTGGCAGCCGCGGCGACCGCGTAGCGACCTCGGGACGTGGACCTCATGACGTGGACGACCTTTCGTTGGAGTTGGGGGAGTGAGCCGGCGGATCGACTCGGGCTGAGTGCGCCACGGCAACTGCGGAAGCGGCTGGCACGTCCGAGAGCGGCGCCGTCTCCTCCGACGGTGGCGCGGTCTCGGCGGGTGGGTTGGCAGGGGTGAGCGAGCCGCGCCGGCGCCGGGTGAAGATCGCCAGGGCGACGATGCCCAGCGCCAGCACCAGCACGGTGGCCGAGATCGGGCGCTGCAGGAAGATGAGCGGGCTGTTGTTGGACAGGATCAGCGACTGCCGCAGCGCCACTTCCGCCTGTGGCCCCAGCACGAAGGCCATCAGCAGCGGGGCCGCCGGAATCTCCAGCTTGCGGAAGGCATAGCCCATGATCGAGAAGAACACCAGCAGGTAGACGTCGAACATCGAGCCGCGGACGCTGTAGGCGCCGACCACGGCCAGCACCAGGATGCACGGGTAGAGGATCCAGTACGGAATCTTGAGGATCCGCACCCAGAGCGGGATCATCGGCAGGTTCAGCACCAGCAGCGCGAAATTGCCCAGGTACAAGCTGGCGATCACCGGCCAGCCGATCTCGGGATGGTTGGTGAACAGCAGCGGTCCGGGCTGCACGCCGTAGAGCACCAGCGCCGCCAGCATGACCGACGTGCTGGCGTTTCCAGGAATCCCCAGGCTCAGCAGGGGAATCATCGCCCCGCCGGCCTCGGAATTGTTCGCCGCCTCCGGTCCGGCGACGCCCTCCATCGCGCCCTTGCCGAACTTCTCCGGATGCCGCGAGGTGTTCTTCACCAGGGTGTAGGAGACGAAGGAGCCGATCGTGGAGCCGCCGCCGGGCAACGCGCCCATGATGAACCCGACGATCGAGCCCTGCGCGATGGCCCCCCGGCATTCCCGCAGGTCTGCCCGGGTCGGCAGCAGCTGGCGCATCCCCTTCGGCACCGTGAACAGGTTCTTGCCGCGCTTCTGCTCGACGTTGATCATCACCTCGGCGACGGCGAACAATCCGAGGGTCAGCACCAGGAACTGCACGCCGTCGAAGAGGTTGATGCTGCCGAAGGTGTAACGCGGCGCGCCGGAGAACAGGTCGACGCCCACGGTCGACAGCAGCAGCCCGACGGTCATCGAGATGAAACCCTTGACCGGCGACTTGCCGGTCATCGTGATCACCAGCAGCAGCCCGAACACCATCAGCGAGGTGAACTCCGGCGGGCCGAACTTGACGGCGAAGTCGGCGACCGTCGGCGCCAGGAAGGTGAGCGCGAGCACGCCGACGGTGCTGGCGATGAAGCCCGAGATCGCCGACATTCCCATCGCCGGCCCGGCCCGGCCCTGCTTGGCCAGCTCATGGCCGTCGTAGCAGAGCACGATCGAGGAGGTCTCGGTCGGGATGTTGAGCAGGATCGCCGTCGTGGAGCCAGCGAACTTGGCTCCGTGGTACAGCCCGGCCATCATGATCAGGCCGGTGGTCGGGGGCAGCCGCAGGGTCAGCGGCAGCAGCACCGCGAGCACCGCCGCCGGGCTGCCCAGGCCGGGCAGGATGCCGACCGCGGTGCCCAGCACCACGCCGATCAGCACCCACAGCAGATTCTGCGGGGTGAGCGCGGTACCCAGGCCGTCGATCAGATGGTTCAGCGCAGTCATGGAGATCCTCTGGAATCGGGTAGAGCTGGGTGCCTAGAGAAACTGGAATGCCGTGAGAAAGCGGGGTGTCCGGAGAGCGGACGCCTTGAGAGGGCTGGAGCTCAGATTCCGAACGGGCCGTGGCTGAGCAGGCCGACGGGCAACGGGATGGTCAGCAGGTCGACGAACAGCGCGGAGCAGGCAACCGGAATAACGGCCGCGGTGAGCACCGCCCGCCAGTCCCGGCGCCCTTCCACCGCGAACAGCAGGACGAACACCAGCAACGCCATGCTGGGGACGAAGCCGAGCAGCCCCAGCAGCGGAACCGAGAGGGCCAGGCACAGCCATACCGAACCGGCGCGCAGCTGGCGATGCAGCTCCTCGTGCTGATCGGGGCTGACCTGCCCCTCGGTGAGACCGGCGCCGGGCGCGCCGAGCTGGGCGGCGGCCGGCCGGCGCCGGAACGACCGGACGGCCAGCAGCACCCCCAGGCCGAGCAGCAGCGATGACAGCAGCCGGGGGAAGAAACCCGGTCCCGGCACGCGATGGGAGCCGTACATGGCCAGGTCGAAGGCGAGCTGGAGGGCGTACGCCCCCACCGCAGCGGTGACCAGCCCGGTGATCAGATCAGCTCGACGCATCTGTGCCCGCCTTCCGCCTACAGACACAATGTCTGTAGTGCGGACGCAAAGCTAGGTTGTGGTCATCGACGTGTCAATAGCCCGCTCGGCCGCCGATCGTCGGCCAACCGCCGCTCAGGCTCGGTCAGGCCAGGTACTACCTGCGCTGGCAGCGCTACCGGTGCTAGTTGAAATTCGCCTGGAACTTGGGAGCGGCATCGCGCAGCGCAGCGCCGATTTCTCGCCTGGTGGCCGAACTGAGGCGATACGTCGGAACTGCGACCGCGATGGCGGCGACCGCGTCACCCGCGGCGTTCTTCAGCGCCGTCGCCACCGAGCCAACGCCCTCTTCGCTCTCCTCGTAGTTGGTGGCCAGGCCGGTCGCCCGGATCTCGTCCAGGGCGGCGGTGAGCTGGGCGAACGTCGACAGCGACCGGTCGGTCTGCCGTGCCAGCGCGTCCGGGTTGGCATAGAGCCGGCGTAGCTGGTCGGCGCTCAGCTCTGCCAGCAGGGCCTTGCCGGCCGAGGTGCAGTGCGCGGGCAGCACGGTGCCGGTGCGCGGTGCCACCCGCAGCGCCCGGGTGCTCTCCACGGCGTCGATGAACCGGGCGTTCGCGCCCTCCAGGGTGACCAGGTGAACGGTCTCCTCGAACCGGGCGGCCAGCTCCTCCAGCAACGGCCGGGCCTGCGAGCGGACGTCCATCTTCTGCACGACCGCCAGGCCGATCTCGATCAGGGTCGGGCCGGGCCGGTAGGCCCGCGATTTCGGATCCTGCCGGACGAAGCCATGGTGGATCAGCATGGCCAGCAGCCGGTGCGCCGTGGAATGCGCCACATTGAGGAACGCGCAGGCCTCGGTGAGCCGGACGGACTCCTGCTCGCCGAACAGCTTGAGCAGCCGGAGAGCGTTGTCGACCGACGAAATGGGATAGGCCGGGCCTTCTTCGGTGACGCCGGCTGATTCTGTCTGCATAGCAGACAAGATGCACGCACAGCCCGTCATTGTCCAGTCGCCGGGATCAGAGCTGGTCGGGTTGACACCGAAACTTGGCCCCAGTACCGTCAGCGCGTCGCTTTACAGACACAAATTCTGCTCAGCGGACAGAAGTTCGCCGACGATGGAGGAAATGCATGCGCATCCGCCACCTGGGTATTGTCACCCAGGATCTGGAGAAGTCCGCCCAGTTCTACGAGAAGGTCTTCGGCTTCAAGCGGCTGGGTCCCGAGCGCACTCCCGGGCACTACCCGGGCAAGGCCATGGACCTCAGCGACGGCCACGTGAACTACTCGCTGCTCTGCCCGGACGAGCGGGTCCAGACCGCTCCGTGGGCCCAGGGCACGCTCGGCCCCAACCACATCGGAGTGGAGCTCGAGGACACCGCCGGCGCGGTGGCCGCCCTCAAGGAGATCGGCATCGAGATCTACGGCGAGGACAAGGAGCAGTGGCCGCCGCGGTTCTTCAAGTTCAAGGACCCCGACGGCGTCGAGATCGACGTCGCGACCCCCGACCGCAGCTGGAAGTTCTGAGCCAGCGGGTCTTCGACGCGCCGCGGCCGGCATGTTCCGTCGCCGAAAGGTGAATCAGGACGCCGGCCGCGGCGGCCTGGCGGTGTTCAGCTGTTTCGTCCGGATCGGGGCCACCGCGTTCGGAGGCGGCAGCGCCACCATCGTCGCGATGCGCCAGGCGGTCACCAGCCGCGGCTGGTTGACCGAGCAGCAGTTCCTCGACACGGTGGTGCTCAGCCGGTTGACCCCTGGCATCACCATCCTGGCCCAGGTGCTGCTGATCGGAAGGCAGGTCTGCGGGGTGCGCGGCATGCTGGCCGCCGCGCTGGGCATGCTGGCGCCCTCGGTGGCGATCACCCTGGGCCTGGCCGAGCTGTACGACGCGGTCAGCGGGTCGGCGCTGGCCACCACCCCGCTTCGCTGCGTGGCCGGCGTCGCGGCCGGCTTCGCGGTAGCCCTCGCCGTGGCGCTGCTGCGCGACACCCTCAAGCGCAGCCCGATGATCCGGGGACCGCTGACCTTTGTGGCGTTCCTGGCGCTGGCTCTCGTGGTGGCCAACCCGCTGCTGGTGCTGCTGGCCGCCATCGCCGCCGGCGTCGCCGTCCCGGCGATCTTCGACACCCGGAAACCGTCCGAGCCTGGAGAAGCTGGCGATGAGTACTGAGCGAATCTTCCTGGCCATCTTCTTGGCCAGCCTGCTCGGCTTCGGTGGCTTGGGGTCGCTGCCGGTGCTGCGCAGCCAGCTCGCCGGCGCCGGGCTGTCGCCCGACACCTTGATCCTGCACTCGCTGGCCGTCGGCAACATCAGCCCGGGACCCAACGGCCTCTACCTGGTGGCGGTCGGCTACTTCATCGGTGGCTGGACCGGCGCGCTGGCCGCGACCGCCGCGTTATGCCTGCCGCCGTTGCTGGTGCTGCCGCTGCAGCGGATGCGCAGCCGGCTCATCCATCACCGCCGGTTCCGGTCAGCCTTGCAAGCGTTGGGAATGGCGGTGGTGGCGCTGCTCTGCGTCTCCAGCGCCACACTGGCCCAACATGCCGGCCGGACGCCGCTGACCATCGCGATGATCGTGCTGGGTGCGGCCTTGCTGCTGCGTGGCTGGCCACCGCTGGTCGGTGTCGTCGCCGCCGTGGCCGCCGGGCTGGTGCTGCGATGACCGACCCGGAGCTGAGCGCCGAGCGGGCCCAGCTGCAACGGGCGCTGGACTCGTTGGAGCGGATGCGGCGCGAAGCCGCCGGAACCGTGGACGCCGGCATCGACGCTGCCGCCAGCCAGGGCCTGGCGCGGCTGCGGGCGGTGCGAGCGCAGAGCCTGGGAACCGGCTACGACGGGCCGCCGTTCTTCGGCCGGATCGACCGGCAGGCCGGCGAGGCCGAGGGAAGCAGGTCCGGCGCGGGCAACCGGGCCGCGAGCGCCCAGCGGGTGGAGCGGTTCCACCTCGGCAAGCGCCATATCCGAGACGACTCGGGAAATCCGGTGGTCCTCGACTGGCGCGCTCCGATCGCCCGGCACTTCTACCAGGCAACCGCCCGCGACCCGCGCGGCGTCCGGCTGCGCCGCCGGTTCGGCTTCGCCGACGGGCAGCTCACCTCCTACGAGGACGAGCATCTCGACGCCGGTGAGCAGTTGGGGCTGGCCTCGGACCTGCTGCGCGCCGAGATCGAGCGGCCCCGGGTCGGCCCGATGCGCGACATCGTGGCCACCATCCAGCCCGACCAGGACGAGCTGGTGCGAGCCGACCTGGACACCTCGTTGTGCATCCAGGGCGCTCCCGGCACCGGCAAGACAGCGGTCGGGCTGCACCGTGCCGCCTACCTGCTCTACACCTACCCCGAGCGGCTCCGGCGCTCCGGCGTGCTGGTGGTCGGGCCGAACTCGGCGTTCCTGAGCTACATCGCCCAGGTGCTGCCGACCCTGGGAGAGGGCGGCATCGAGCAGGCCACGCTGGCCGAGCTGACCGGGCACGGCGCCGTCCGGGCCACCGACGCCGAGCAGGTTGCGACGGTGAAGGGCGATGCCCGGCTGGCGCTGGTGCTGGCCAACGCGGTCCGCAGCCAGATCGGCCGGCCCGAGGACGATCTGGTCGTTCTCATGGGCTCCAAGCGCTACCGGATTCCGCGGGAGCGGCTGCGCCGTTACGTCGAGGACGCCCGCCGCCTGGAAGCCCGGTGGTCGGTGGTCGGCGACCGGCTGCGGCACCAGCTGGCCGGCGACATCCGCCGGCAGCGCGAGGACGCCGGCGGCGCTCCGTCCGATGCCGAGACGGCCCGGATCGCCCGGTCGCCGTCGGTGCGGGCTTTCGTCGAGCAGGTCTGGCCGGGCTGGACGCCGCAGGCCCTGCTGGCCCGGCTCTACACCGATGCCGAGTTTCTGGGCCAGTGCGCCGAGGGCGTGCTGGGCGAGCACGAGCAGTCGCTGCTCGGCTGGGCACGAGCACCCCGGTCGCTGCGCGCCGCCCCGTGGACCGAAGCCGATCTGGTCCTGCTCGACGAGCTGGCCGGGCTGGCCGAACCCGGCGCCACCTATGTGCACGTGGTCGTCGACGAGGCTCAGGACCTGTCCGCGATGCAGTGCCGGGTCATCGCGCGACGGTGCCCGCTCGGCTCGCTCACCGTGCTCGGCGACCTGGCGCAGGCGACGACGCCGTGGGCGGTCGGCTCGTGGCCGGCGACGCTGCGCCATCTGGGCCACCCCGAGACCCCGGTCCGGCCGCTGACGGCCGGTTACCGGGTGCCGATGCCGGTGTTGCGGCTGGCTAACCGGTTGCTGCCGCATATCGCCGCGGACGTGCCGCCGGCCACCTCGATCCGGGGCGGCCAGGACGCGCTGGGTTTCGGTGCGCCGGGGGAGCTCGTCGAGCTGGTGGCCGAGCTGCTGGAGCTGCCGGGCTCGCTGGCCGTGATCTGCGACGGCTCGGCCGTGCCGGACGTGCTGGCCCGGTTGCGGCAGGCCGCAATCCAGGCCGAGCCGCTCGGCGCGGACGGAACCCACCGGATCGAGGTGGTGCCGGCCGCCGCGGCCAAGGGCCTGGAGTACGACCTGGTGGTGCTGATCGAGCCCGCCGCGATCGTGGGCGGCGCCGCGCACCGGCTGGACGGCCTGCGCCAGCTCTATGTCTGCCTCACCCGGGCGGTGTCGCGGTTGCGCGTCCTGCACGCCGAGCCGTTGCCGGCGGAGCTCGGCTGACGCTCACCGTGCCGGCGCGGCGCTCGCGGACTCGTCCTTGGCGACGCCGGCGGTTTCGGTGGTCAGGTCATGAACGCCGGCCAGCACCTGGTCGGTGCCCACGTCACCGTTGAGCCGTCTCCAGGCCAGCATGCCGATCCGCACGGCGCTGATCCCCAGTGCCACGAGAGGCATGACGTGGCTGATGACGACCAGCCCGTGGCTCATGGACAGCTGCTGGTGCGTGCCGATCAGGTGCAGCAGGTACCCCAGCGCCAGCATCGTGCCGCCGAGCAGCAGCGGGCCGGCATTGACCAGTCGGCTCAGCCGGCGCTCGCGCTTGTCCAGGCTGCGCGCCAGGCCGGGCGTGGCCGGGGCCGGGTCGAGGACCGGCCGGCGCTGCCACACCAGCTCACCCAGCACGGCATAGGCCAACCGGCCGATCTCCTCGGCACGGGCAGGCTCACGCGGGTCCGCGTCGAAGGCCACGATCGCCGCGGACAGGGAGACCGACCAGCGGCCCAAGCGGGCGACCGCCGACTCCGTCAGATCAGTCAGTGAATAAGGCAGGTAGAGGCGGACGGCCGTCTTCGGCAGCAGCGCAGCGAGCCGGCTGGCGGCGCCGATCAGCTCGGTGATGTGCCGATCATCGGTGGCCGGTTCGCGGGCCTTGGCCACCGCCGACAGCACGTTGGCCACCGATTGCGCGCAGGTCAACCGCGGCGACTTGTAGTGGGCGTAGGTGATACCCGGCAGAGCGACAGCCAGAAACAGCAGGGTGCCCACAATGGGACCGAGCGTCAGCGCCGGCGCTAAGCCTGGCGATGGCCGCGCCGACAGCAGGGCGGCGGTGAGCAGGGTGATCAGACTGACCAAACCCATCACGATCGTCGCTAGTACGTGCCACGACCACCTGCCCAGCTTGGCCCAGAGCAGCAGCTCCGCCGGGCTCGGGTCTGCAGTCGAGCTCGTCAGGCCTGCCGAGGCACGCCGCTTCCCCAGTCGGCGACCCGCCGCGCGAAGCTGGGCGTCGCCACGGAGCGCCGACAGCCGTCGCTCATGGCCGCCGACGGAACCGACGAGTAGGAGGATCAGCATCACCAGTAGGCAGCCGATGCTCACAGAGAAGAGCGAGATGACGAGGGCGCTCGGCACGGAATGCGGGTTGCCGGACTCGGCTGCCAGCAGCAGCTGCGGACGGCGTCCTAGCGAATGCACTCCGAACCATCGACAAAGCGACCAACGACCTGAGCCAGACGCAGGTCGGGCGGCGCGGGTGACCAGCGAGGGGTGCCGCACCGGCCGCAGAGGCACTCGCCTTTCGCCATGGCTGCCCTCCGGCCGGTTGCTATTCCGGCCGCGGCGCGAAGGTCGAAAGCACCTGCTCGGCCCGGCGCATCGACGCCGCCGGGTCGGCGTCCGGCGAGCGTGCGACGAAAATAGGTTGGATATCGCTCCTTAGTCCAGCGCCTGCCGCCGATAGCTCACCGCAGTATCGCGACCACCGTTCCGGTGCCCTCATGGCCAGGCGCGGCCTGATATCCCGGGTCGGTCGCCACGATGACGACATGCGGCGCATCCCCGGAGATGGTCGAGCCCCGTTGAGTCACTTTGCTGGTGACGATGACAGCCATGTAGGTCGGTACGGCCTTCACCGGGTCCGAGCTGTTGCCCGGGTCCGTCGTCCAGCCGCTCGGTGTCGCGACCGTCTCGTAGCCCTTGAACGCGTCCGGCGCAGGCTCGCCCGACAGCTTGTTGACCTTCGACCACTGTGCGCCCCAGTAAGTGACCGAGGCGCCGACGGTCGAGTTCAGATCGCCGATTGCGAAACCGCCGCTGGCAGGAAACGCGTAGAGCAGCAGGTGGCTCGTAGCGGTTGCCTGGGCGCCACCCTCGTCGAACACATGCACGGTGACCGTCTTGGGTCCCAGAGTGGCGTAAGTGTGTGTGCCCAGAACGGAGAAGGTGCCGCCGGCGAAGCCGGCGATCGTGCCTGCGGTCGGCACGCTGCCGTCGTTCCAGTCGATGGTTGCGCTGAAGTCGTCAACGTCGCCGCCAGGATTGGCGTCGGTGAAGGTGGCGACGAGGCCGTCGACCGGGTTCGTGGAGAGATCGTCCACACCGGTGGCGGTCAAGGGGGCGTCGCCGATGACGACGTCGTCGGCTACCGAGTCGGTGTTGTACGCGTTGTCGGTGTCCGTGATCGTCACTGTGGCGACGTAGGCGCCCTCCTCGGCGTAGGTGTGACCACCGGCTACCGCGAATCCGCCATCCGGGTTCTGACTGATGGCGCCTTCTGTCGCCGGTGTCCCGTCACCCCAATCGATGCTGGCGCGGTATTCGTCGGCGTCGCCGGCCGGATCCGGGTCGGTGAACGTGGCTACCGTGGCCTGCAACGCCGCCCCCTCCACTCCGGTCTGGGCGAGCCCGAGGGCGGTGATCGGCGGGTAGACGGTAATGACCGTCTCGTCGGTGTCGGACTCGATGCCATCGCTGACCATCAGCGTCACCGCGTTCATTCCCACCGGCATGGTGACGGTCGGCCTGGCCCCAGTGATGGTGCCGAATGGACCCGACCAGCTGTAACTGAGGGGGTCCCCGTCGGGGTCGGAGCTGCGGGTGCCGTCGAGGGTGACGGACGCGCCGGAATCCGCCGTTTGATCGACCTGTTGGTCCGGCCCCGCGTCGGCCACCGGCGGATGCTGCGGCCGGTTGCCGAACTGCAGATCCGCGACGTTGCCCGAGCCGATGCCCTCGCGTACCACGAAGCTGCGGTCGATGCCGGTGGTGCTGAGGGAGTCGGCGGGGAGCACCTCGTGAACGGTGTACGAGCCCGGCCCCTGGCCGTTCAATGCGAAGCCGAAGTTGCCGTTACTGTCACTGGTCGTCGCCGCCACCACACCCGCGCCCTGGTCACCGAAGGTGCTTGACTGCCGGATCAACTGGAAGGTGATGCCGCCGACGCCCGGCTCGCCAGCGTCGCGGACGCCGTCGTGGTCGGTGTCGTGGAACTTGTGCCCGGTGACAGTCGGCACGGGATCCGAGCCTGCGATCCCGACACTGTTGTTGCCGCATGCCCGGACGATGAATCGGCCGTCATAGCCAAAGGTGTGCAGCGTTACGGGATTGAAGTCGAAGGTGTCGGTGATCGGGTGGTCGTTGAACAGCCCGGAATAGCACTGGGCTACTCCGGGTGGGTTGCCGTTGCTGGAGGGCTCGCAGCCCTGCCAACGAAGCGGGGAGTGCGCGGGCACGAACACCTCGGACTCGGGCGCGTACCACAGCCATTGCCGGGAGAAGCCCAGCCGGTCATACATCGGGGCCGCGGCGAGCATGCCTTGCCTGCTGAGCAGGTCGCCCACTCCTGGGTCGTTGACGAAGGTGCTCCGGCAATATCCGCCATAGGCGTCCATCATGTCTTGTTCGCTGGTCCAGGCCCCGAAACCCAATGCGTCGTGGCAGATGTTCGGTTGGGCTTGCGCGGGCTCGCTGGTTACCAGCGCTGCTGATGCCAGCACCGCGGTAGCCACAAGTGCCCAGAGCCGAGATCGACGTGCCGTCATGGTTCCCCCTGGAGTGCTTTTGCCGCTTGAGACGCCGTTCGTATGTTAGGGCATACATCGTGGCAATACGTGCAAACCGCCAAAGACACTGAAACCGATTCAGGTCAAGCCACGCGGAAGGGCTGGCGCTAGAGACGGTGTGGCGTTGCGCAGTGAGATCAGGTTCGCGAGGGTAGGGGGAGTTCAGGTACGACCGGCTCAGGAGCGAGGCGCGAACGTCTCCAGCAGGTGCTCCGCGCGCCGCATCGACTCGGCAGGGTCGGCGTCCGGCGAGCCCACCTCCGGATCGAAGTTCAGATCGAGGAACAGCTCGGTGACGCCCAGCTCGGCCAATGAGTCGAAGTCGGCGCGAATCTGCTCGACACTGCCCTGCAGCGGACGGCGGTCAGCGCCGGCCGGCTGGTCGGCAAGCCTCGGCACCCCGCGGATGATGAACCGCAAGTGATCGGGATCGCGGCCGGCGTCCCGTGCCGCCCCGCGCATCAGCTCCAGGTCGGCGCCGACGGTCCGCAGGTCATGCCGGCTGCTGGAGATCCAGCCGTCGCCGATCCGGCCGACCCGCCGCAGCGCGCGCTCGGCGGTGCCGCCCAGCAGCAGCGGCGGGTGCGGTCGCTGGACCGGCTTCGGATCCACCCGGCAGGCCGGGATCCGGTAGAACTCGCCGTCGAAGCTGACCACCTCCTGCGTCCAGATGGCTTTCAGGCAGGCGACGAACTCCTCGGTCCGGGCGCCCCGGCGGGCCTGCTCGACGCCGGCGGCGACGAACTCCTCCTCGGCCCAGCCGAGGCCGAGGCCGGTATCAAGTCGGCCACCGGACAGCTCGTCCAGGGTGGACAGCTGCTTGGCCAGCACGATGGGGGAGTAGAACGGCGCGTTGACCACGGCGATGCCGAGCCGGGCCTGCTCGGTGACGGCGGCCACGTGCGCCAGCGTCACGATCGGGTCCTGCACCGCGCGGTACATCGGGCCCCAGTCGCCCTCGGCCGGGTGCAGCAGCCGCTGGAACACCCACAGCGACTGGTAGCCCAGCTCCTCGGCCCGGGTGGCGATCTGGACCAGGTTGTCCGGCCGCGCCCAGCTGCCCGAGACCGGCAGCCCGAAGCCGAGCCGCAACCGGCTCACCGGCCGTCCAGCCACTGGCCGCCGAAGTACATCAGCTCGTCGCTCAGCAGCTCGATCTGGATCCCGTCGGGGTCTCGGAAGTACAGCGACTCCTCGATGCCCTGGTCGGGCCCGCCGTAGGCGATGCCCTCGGCGTCCAGCCGGGCGCGCAACTGCGCATGCCGGCTCGGTTCCACCGAGATCGCGATGTGCTGGACGGTGCCCAGAGCTTCCTGGCCGGGCTCCAGTCCCAGCCCGGGGAAGTCGAAGAAGCCCAGCAGGGTCGAGTTGCCGAGATCGAAGAAGAAGTGCGACGAGCCCGGGTAGTCGCGATTCTCGACCAGCTCGATCAGCGGGAAGCCCAGCAGGTCCTGGTAGAACTGGATGGTCGCCTCGGGGTCGCTGCAGATCAGCGCCGCGTGGTGGATGCCGCGCCCGTTGGTGGCCGGCCTGCTCTCCGGCGGCTTGAGGTACCGCTGGCGCAACTCGGCCCGGCGCTCGGCCAGCCGAGCCCGTTCGACCTCGTCCGGCTGGCCGGGCGGGGGCGCCATCAGCTCAACCGTTCCTTGAGGAACCGCACGGTGCGCTCCCAGGCCAGCTTGGCGCTGTCCGGGTCATAGGTGCCGAGCAGGTTGTGCTCGGCGTGGAAGGCGTGCCCGGCCGGGTAGAAGAAGAACTCGACATCGGCGCCCGACTCCTCGCGGATCTGCTGTTCCTGCTCCCGCGCGGCCGAGGCCGGATACATCTGGTCCTGCTCGCCGTAGTGGCCCTGCACCGCGGCCCGCAGCCCGGAGTACTGGGTGGGCACCCCCTCGCCGACCCCGTAGAACGGCACCGCGGCGCCGATCCGGTCGCCTTGCTGGGCAGCCAGCATCAGCACGAAGCCGCCGCCCATGCAGAACCCGACGGCGCCGACCTTGCTGGAGGTGACCGCCTCGTGCCCGAGCAGGAAGTCCACCGCGCCGGACAGGTCCTGGGCGGCCTTGGCCACCGGCAGCTGCGACATCAGCTCGCCGGCCTCGGCCGAGTCGTGGGTGGTCCGGCCGCCGAACAGGTCCGGAGCCAGCGCCACGAAGCCCTCGGCGGCCAGCCGGTCGGCCACGCTCACGATGTAGTCGGTGAGGCCCCACCATTCCTGGATCACGATCACCCCCGGCCCGCTGCCACCGGGCGGCAGCGCCAGGTAGCCGTACGCCTGGCCGCCGTTGCTGGCGAAGGTGGTGTTCTGGGCGCTGCTCTCCTCGCTCACGCGGGGCCTCGCTCTCGGGATCGGACGGTCGATGGAATCGGGTGGCGAACCTGTCTCGAAACTAGGTGCTGCGCTGGTTCTCCGGCAACCCCGGGGCGCGGTCAGGGCGGCTGCCGACGCCGTTCCTGGCTCGGCTGGCCGGCGCCGGCGCCGGCGATATCGTGGCATCGTGGAG
>Ga0326721_10000371_pt1 | contig 14102 bp, 14 predicted proteins | sample SGPome_FD_203951 | JGI IMG/M metagenome (GOLD analysis project Ga0326721, IMG submission 203951) | Soil microbial communities from Southern Great Plains, Lamont, Oklahoma, United States - SGP_1_2016 | ecosystem: Engineered > Artificial ecosystem > Soil microcosm > Unclassified | place: USA...
CCTCATCGACAACGGCTCTGCGGTGATGGCCGGTTGCATCGCAGCGGGCATCGCGCTGGCCGGCGCGCTTGGGGCGTTGTCGAGCGGTCTTGCCTCTCAGCGCCACGCTGATGAGCCAATGCCGGCCGCGGTATGAGCGCCGGGCCCCGAACCGCTGCGGACTACCTGGCCTCAGCGCTGCGCCATGACAAGGCAGGCCGGGAAAGCAAGGCTGTTCCCGATTACCGGCAGGCCTTGGCCCTCGGCTTGGAACCGGCCGATCAGCGGATCGCGATGATCTGCCTGGCTTCTTCGTATCGCAATCTCGGCTAGCTGGATGAGGCGCTTGCCGTCATCACCAAGGCGCGCCGGACGTTTCCGCATGACGCCGTCGTCGACAGCTTCGCCGCGCTGATCCTGCTGGACAGCGGGCAACCCCGTCGGGCGGTCCGAGTGTTGGTTCGGCCTTGTGCGAACACGCTGTTCCCGATTCCTTGGCCGGATTCGACACTGCCTTGGTCCGGAAATTCCGGGGCGCTACCACCGAGCGCCGCCCGCAGCCGCCACCTGCCTGACGTCCCGGCTTCATGCAGAGCGCCTGTTGTTGGCGTGGCCCGCGTAAAGAAGACCCTTCGTCGAAATGACCCGATCATCCACCTTCTGCATAATGCGGGAATGGCGGTACTGAGCCGCTGCACGCGACTAAGGAGGCATGGGATGAGACGTATTGCGGTGGTGTTCGCAGTAGCGGTGACGGCGTTCGGGTTGGCGACGGTGGACCTGAGCGCCCAGGCGTCACCAGGTTCCGGCCGCTCGAACGGCCAGGGCCAGCTGGTGCGCGATCCGAATGGTCACCTGGTCAAGGTGGGCCCGGGCACGCACACTCCAGGGCAGCAGAAGGCCAGGAAAGACCCGCCGCCGGCGGCAGCCTTGACGGCCGGGGCTGGTACGGGATGCACCTATCGAGCCGCCAGCCAGTATTACTGCCGGGCCGGCGCCTACCAGTACGTCACCTCCGACGGCACGTACATGTCCACCCCGGTGCAGTCGCCCGTGGTGGCGGCGGCCGACTATCACAGTCTGGCCGAGCTGGCGGTCGAGTCGGCGGACGGCCAGCAGATCATCGAGATCGGGTGGCGCGTCTACCGTCCGCAGGACCAGACGCCGCGGCTGTTCATCTACCACTGGATCAACGGGCAACCCACCTGCTACAACAGCGGCTGCGGTTTCGTCCAGAGCACCTCGACGACCATCACGCCCGGAATGGCGTTGACCTCCTCCAGCACGCCGGTGCAGTTCGCGATCGAGTACTTCCAGGGCAACTGGTGGTACGGCTACAACGGCACCTGGTTCGGCTATCTCCCAGGCTCGCTGTGGAGCGGCGCCTTCACCAAGACCGGCCTGGTGCAGATCTTCGGCGAGGTCTCGACCACGGTCTCGCGGCCGTGCACCAACATGGGCAACGGCGTCATCGGGACCAGCGCGTCAGCCGCGGCGGTGACCGGCGTCGGCCACTACAACACGACGACGGCGCCCAGCCTGACCCGCTTTACGCCTGACGATTCGACGCTCTATGACAGCCAGGTGACCTCGGCGAACAGCTTCCGCTACGGCGGCCCCGGCGCCTGCTGACGCGATCGACCCGATTCGCTGTCGACGGACAGTGCCGGTGCGCCACCATCTGATGCTGTGAAGCCTGATGACGTGCACGCTGCTGTCACTGTCCGTCGACACTGGGGCGCTTTCCGCACGCCTTGGGTAGTGCGCAAGCTCCGCAAGTCTCCGGACACCCGATCCCAGCTGCCCGAGGCCTACGCCTACCAGGGCTCCAGCGCTGATGCCGACGGTTGGGCCAGAGCGCTGGTCGTTCAGACCGGTTCCTTCCGCCACCCGCCGCCCGTCCTGGCATCGACGGCGCCGCGCCGACCCCGCATCCGCCGCCCCGACGCCGACGACGTCCTCGATGTCGTCAGCTCGATCGACACCGGCGGTGGGGGTGGTGGCGGTGGCGGTGGGGATTGGCTGTCTGGGGCGGACGAGTTCGGGCTTGCCATCATCGCCGCCATTGTGGTTGTCATCATCGCCGCGATCGCGGTGCCCCTGGGACTGATCGCGCTCGAACTCGTGCTCACCCTCGGGCTCGTCGTGGCCGGCATCGTGGTGCGGCTGGCGCGTATCAAACCGTGGACAGTCCTGGTGCTGCGCCACCGGAGCGTCGTCGCTGTCGTCGCGGTCAAGGGATGGCGCACCAGCCGTGCCGTCATGGGCGCGCTGCGCCAGCACATCACCTGAGTTCGCCAGGGTCTGCCTGCTGGGTGACGTGCCGCGTCTGGACTCGGCTGAACCCGCCAGCCGGGGGCTGCCAGGATGATCGCGTGACCACCCTCCGCCTGCTGTCCTACAACGTCCGGTCCATGCGCGACGACGTCGACGCCCTCGCGCGGGTGATGCGCGCGATCGCCCCCGACGTGGCGATCATCCAGGAGGCCCCGCGGTTCCTGCGCTGGCGGTCCAAGTGCGCGGCGCTGGCCCGCCGGGCCGGCATGGTGCTGGTCGCCGGCGGCCGCGAGAGCGGGGCGAACCTGATCCTGTCCTCGCTCGCGGTCGAGGTGACAGCCACCCACAAGCTCTCCTTCACCGCCGACAAGCACCTGCACCACCGGGGCGCCGCCATCGCCGTCCTGAAGCTGAGAGGCGCGCAGTTCGCGGTTGCCGGCACCCACCTGGACCTGATCGAGGCGCCCCGGCTGCGGCACCTGGACGAGCTGGCCGCCTTCGCCGACGCCAACCTGCCCCGAGATGCCCCGCTGATCGTCGGGGGAGACCTGAACGCGGTGCCGAGCTCGGCGACCTGGCAGCGGATGCAGCGGTTCGGCGCCGACGCCTTCGCCGTGGCAGGCGTCGGCGGCGGCCTCAGCTACTCGACCACCGCGCCGGTGCGCCGGATCGACGGGGTATTCGCCGATCCCCGCCTGCAGCCGGTCAAGGCCGAGGCGATCGACTCCGCCGACATCCGGATCGCCTCGGACCACCGGCCCCTGGTGGTGGAATACCTACTTCCCGATCCCGAGGATGTCCAGCTGCCAGGCCAGGATCAGTGACGCCTCGTGCCAGGCGTCATAGCGGCCGCTGCGGCCGCCGTGCCCGGCCTCCATCTCGGTCTTGAGCAGGATCGGCTTGGAGCCCGTCGACACCGCCCGTAGCTTGGCGACCCACTTGGCCGGTTCCACGTACAGCACCCGGGTGTCGTTCAGGCCGCAGACCGCCAGGATCGCCGGGTAGTCCTTCGCCTCGACGTTCTCGTACGGCGAGTAGGACTTCATGTAGGCATAGACCTCCGGGTCGGCCAGCGGGTTGCCCCACTCCTCCCACTCGATCACCGTCAACGGCAGCGACGGGTCCAGGATCGAGGTGAGCGCATCCACGAACGGGACCTGCGCGACGATGCCGCCGAAGGCCTGCGGCGCGAGGTTGGCCACCGCGCCCATCAGCAGCCCGCCGGCGCTGCCGCCCTGGGCGATGATCCGCTCCGGACGGGTCCAGCCGGCCTTCACCAGATGCTCGGCGGCGGCCACGAAGTCGGTGAAGGTGTTGCGCTTGGCCAGCATCTTGCCCTGGTCATACCAGTGCCGGCCCAGCTCGCCGCCGCCACGCACGTGCGCGATGACGAACACCACGCCGCGCTCCAGCATCGACAGCCGCGGGATCGAGAAGTACGGATCGACCGAGTGCTCGTAGGCGCCGTAGCCGTACAGCACCACCGGCGCATTCCCGTCCAGCGCGACATCGGCCCGGCTGACCACCGACAGCGGCACCATCGTCCCGTCGGAGGCCTGCGCCCACTCCCGGACCTGGCGGTAACTGCTCAGATCGACGTCGCCGAGCACCGGCTGGCGCTTGCGCAACAGCAGCGTCTTCGACGGCACGTCGTAGTCATAGATCGTGTCCGGGGTCGTCATCGACTTGTAGGTGAGCCGGTAGCTGGCGGCGTTCCACTCCGGGTTCTGGCCCGGGACCACGCTGTAGAGCGGCTCCTCGAACTCGATCGGCTCCGGCGGCCCGAATCCGCCGGCGGTGCGCGGCAGCACCGCCAGACTGGTCAGGCCCTCGCTGCGCAGGTAGAGCATCGCGTGCCCGGCGAAGGCATCGACGCTCAGCAGCCGGCGGTCGGCCGAGCCCGGGATCAGCGGGCGCCAATTCCTCGCCCCCGGGTCATCGGCAGGAGCCACGCTCAGCTCGAAGTTCGCCTCCTGGGTGTTGTGCACGATCAGCAGCTGGTCACCGGCGTGCTCGACGTGGTACTCGATGCCTTCGGCGCGCGGCTGCACGATCACCGGCTCGGACCGCGGCGCGTGCGAATCCAGCAGCCACACCTCGGTGGTGAGCTTGCTGCCGACCGAGATCTGGATCGCCTGCTGGTTGCGGGTCAGCTCAAGGCTGACCCAGAACCGCTCGTCATCCTCGGTGAAGACCACCACGTCCTCGGCCGCGTCGGTGCCCACCGTGTGCCGCCAGACCCGGTTGGGGCGCCAGGTCTCATCGACGGTGAGGTAGAAGAGCGCGCTGGCATCGGCCGACCACGCCGAGGAGTAGAAGACCCCGGTGACGGTGTCGGGCAGGTCCTGGTCGGTGCGCAGGTCCTTGATGTGCAGGGTGAACCGCTCGTCGCCGGTCAGGTCGAGGGAATAGGCGAGCAGGCTGCCATCCGGCGAGGTCTCCATGGTGCCGAGGGCGAAGAAGCCGGAATCGGCGGCGACCTGGTTGCCGTCCAGCAGCACCTGCTCACCGGCGAGCGCCGGCGCGCCACCAGCACCGCTCGAATCGCCCGCGAGCCCGTCCTCGGCGATGACCGGGGGTGAGTCGCCGTCCGCGCGCAGCCGGCAGTAGATCGGGTACTGCTGTCCCTCGACCGTCCGGCTGTAGTACCAGTAGTCGCCGCGCCGGGACGGAACCGTGAGGTCGGTCTGCTGGGTCCGGGTGACGATCTCGTCGAAGATCTGCTGCCGCAACGGCTCCAACCGCGCGGTGCTGGCCTCGGTGTAGGCGTTCTCCGCTTCGAGGTAGCCGATCACTTCGGGATCGTCCTTGTCCCGTAGCCACTCGTAGTCGTCGACGAAGGTGTCCCCGTGGTGGACCCGCTCGATCGGCTTGGTTGCTGCGAGAGGCGGCGTCGGCTGCCGCGGCTGGTCGGACATCTGTCCGAGGCTACCGGTCCTCCGGCCAGTCCGGGCCCGTTACGGCACGGCGTTCCGGTTCGGACCGGCGTCACGAAGCAGCACGGCGCCCGGCGGCAACGGGTGCTCGCTGAAGTACCGGTCCTCGTTGTCCAGCCAGTCCTGCCAGGCCGGTTGCAGCGGCCCGTCCCGCTCGATCCAGCGCCGCTCCCGGACGTCGCGGGGGACATCGAGAAAGACCGCCACCGCGAGCCAGCCGGCGCAGGCGGCGATCGCCGACACCCCCTCGACCACCAGCACCCGCGGCACCGGCACCAGCGCCGTCCCGGCGAAACGCCCGGCATGCCAGTCGTAGCGCCGGTAGCTGCCCGGCCGCCCGGCCGCCAGCGGCGCCAGGACGTCGGCACGCAGCCGCGGCCAGAAGGTGAACTGCCCGGCCCAGCCGTCCAGCATCGCATCGGTGGACAGCACCGCCACCCCCGCCAGCCGGCCGGCCAGCGCCACCGCAAGGGAGGACTTGCCGGCCGCCGCGCCGCCGTCCACGGCCACCACCCGCACCTGGCCGCAGCGTGGCTCGGCAGCCTCGATCAGGTCAGTCAGCTCAGCCAGCAGGCCGTCGGCAGCCAGGCTCAGACGACCGCTCCGTCGTCATCGGAGTCATCCCGCGGGTCCGGCCGCAGCCGCAGCACCAGCAACCCGGAGCCGAACAGCACCAGCACCACCCCGAGCGGCAGCGGCAGGTCCGCCGGCAGCCCCAGCGGGTAGCCGAAGGCCAGCACCACGATGCCGAGCAGGGTCACCAGCACCGCCATCGCGGTGGGCAGCGCCGGCCGGGGGAGCGGCGGGGCCGGCGGCGGCACGAAGTGCTCCACCTCGTCCAGCGGATCGGGACGGGGCACGCCCAGCCGCGGCCGCGGCGGGTCCGGGGTTGACGCCGGTCGGCCCAGGTCCTGCATGCCGGCGACGATCTTGGCGAACTCGGCGTCGGTGTCGATGCCGGCCAGCGGGTCCGGTGGCGGCTGCTCGCGCTCGGCGTTGCGGTCCCACGGCCGGTGCTGGGCCACCTCGATGCCGAGCTCGGAGGCGATCTCGGTCAGCACCTGGCGGGCTTCGGAGGTCTGGTCGGCGGCCACGTACAGCCGGTCGGCCGTCACCGGGTCGCTGGTCGGCGTCGGCTCGACGTAGGCGGGGACGTCGCGCAGCCCGAGCACGTCGAGCAGGTGGTCGGCCAGCCGCGGATCGACGTCGGCGAGCGGAGAGAACTTGTCCGAGTCCAGGCCGTTGTCGCGGCGGCCCCGGTGCGAGGCGGGCGAGCTCACGCTAGTCCCCGACGCCGGTGCGGGTGTGCTCGGCGATGAACTCGACGGTGCCGGCGAAGATCAGCTCGGCGTCGTGGTCGACCGTGGCCACGTGATAGCTGTTGTGCAGGCTCACCTCGCGGACCGTGGTGGAGGTGGCCCCGGCGTGCAGCAGCCTGCCCGACAGCTCGTCCACCACGTGATCCTCGACCGAGTGGAAGTACAGGATCGGCACCGTGATCCTTCCCAGGTCGGCGATCACCAGCCGCCACATCGCCTGCATCGAGACGAAGGCGCGCAGCGGTGTCCGGTCGTAGCTCAACTCGGCCATGCCGGTCTTCTTGATGTCGCTGCCGATGCCGGGACGCGAGCGCACCGCCCAGGCGAGGTAGCGCGCCAGCGAGGCATCCCGGCGCATGGTGCCGTAGGCGACGTTGACCAGCACCAGGCCGGCCAGCTTGCTCGACCGCTCGCCGGCCAGGTCCTCGGCCAGCCTGGTGACCAGGGCGCCGCCCATCGACAGGCCGCAGGCGAACACCGTGTCGCAGCGCTCGGCGAGCTCGTCATAGGCCCGGCGGATCTCGGCGTACCAGTCGGTCCAGGTGGTGCGGTTCATCTCCTGCCAGGTGGTGCCGTGCCCGGGTAGCCGGGGCAGCCGCACCGTGAAGCCCTGAGCGGCCAGGTGCTCGGCCCACGGCCGCATGCTCTGCGGCGTGCCGGTGAAGCCGTGGCTGATCAGCACGCCGGTGCGGCCCGCGGCGCCTTCGCCGTCGACCGCGAACGGCTCGGCGCCGTCGAGGATCGCCACCCGCTCCCCCTTCGTGTGATAGTTGGCTCTCATCATGCCGTGGCGGTCCCGTCCTGGCGAGTCCCCGGATGCTCCTACCCGGATGGTCCGGCCCGCCGCGCTCGCCGCGTGATTGTCCCCCGTGTCCGGGCCGGACTAAGGTCGAGGCACCCGATCAGTTCGGTGATGTGTGCTGGAGGCCGCTGAGTGCTGTACTGGTTCCTGAAAACCGTCGGGCTCGGCCCGTGGTTGAAGGCGATCTGGCGACCTTACGTCGAGGGGGCCGAGAACGTCCCCGCGACCGGCGGCGCCATCCTGGCCAGCAACCATCTGTCCTTCTGCGACTCCTTCTTCATGCCGTTGATGGTCAAGCGGCGGGTCACCTTCCTGGCCAAGGCCGAGTACTTCACCACTCCGGGACTCAAGGGCCGGCTGTCGCGGATGTTCTTCGCCGCCGCCGGGCAGGTGCCGATCGACCGCGACGACGCCGACGCCGCCAGGGGAGCGCTGACCACCGGCGTCCGGATCCTGCGCAACGGCGGGTTGCTCGGCATCTACCCCGAAGGCACCCGGTCACCGGACGGACGGCTGTACAAGGGCAAGACCGGCGTCGCCCGGATGGCACTGGAGGCCGGCGTGCCGGTGATCCCGGTGGCCATGATCGACACCGAGAAGATGATGCCGACCGGCTGCAAGCTGCCGCACCTGAGGCCGCGGCCGGGGGTCCGGTTCGGCAAGCCGCTGGACTTCTCCCGGTACGAGGGGCTGTCCGGCGACCGGTTCGTGGAACGGTCGATGACCGATGAGATCATGTACGAGCTGATGCAGCTGTCGGGCCAGGAGTACGTCGACACCTACGCCTCGAAGGTGAAGCTGCAGACCGGCGCGGATCTCGGCTTCGGCGCCCGGAAAGGGCTTGTCCATCCTGACGCCGCCCATCCCGACGCCGTGGGGAGCACCTCGAACGACCGGTTGCCGGTCGAGCGGGCGGGCTGAGAGCCGGCGGCCGGTGCGTTACTTCTACGACTGCGAGTTCATCGAGGACGGCCACACCATCTCGCTGATCTCGATCGGTTTCGTCGACGAGAACGGCCGGGAATTCTACGCGGTCTCCACCGAGTTCGACCCGGACCGGGCCATCAGCTGGGTACGCCGGCACGTGCTCAACCAGCTGCCCTCGCCGTCTGACCCCGCCTGGCGGTCCCGGGCCCGCATTCGCGACGATCTGCTGGCCTACCTCACGCAGCCGGGCGAGCCGATCGAGCTGTGGGCCTGGATGGCCAGCTATGACCACGTGGCGCTGGCCCAGCTGTGGGGTGACATGCGGGCCTTGCCGCGCCAGATCCCGCGCTTCACCCACGAGCTGCGCCAGCTCTGGGAGGCGGCGGGGTCGCCGGCGCTGCCGGCCGCCGGCGTCGATGCGCACGACGCGCTGGCCGACGCCCGGCACAACCTCGCTCGCTGGAAGCTGATCGTCGGAGCCGTTGCCACCGGCTCTGCGAGTGATCGCTAAGCTCGGCAAATCCGACAGTGCCGTCGATCTGCCTTGCCTTCTCGCAGGTTGTTGTCGCCCCTTCGTGACGAAAGGAACGCCCAGATGCGTATCGGTGTACTGACCGGCGGGGGAGATTGCCCCGGCTTGAACGCGGTGATCCGCGCCGTGGTCCGCAAAGGCGTGGGGGTGTTCGGTTACGAGTTCGTGGGATTCCGGGACGGCTGGAAGGGCCCGCTGGAGGGCCTGACCATGGAGCTGGGCATCGCGGAGGTGCGCGGCATCCTGCCCCGCGGCGGCACCATCCTGGGCTCGTCCCGGACCAACCCGTTCAAGATCGACGGCGGCGTGGAGAAGATCCGGGAGAACCTGCACGGCCTCGGCGTGGACGCGCTGATCGCCATCGGCGGCGAGGACACCCTGGGCGTGGCCACCCAGCTGCACGAGCACGGCGTGAACGTCATCGGGGTGCCCAAGACCATCGACAATGATCTCAACGCCACCGACTACACCTTCGGCTTCGACACCGCGGTGAACATCGCGATGGAGGCCATCGACCGGCTGCACACCACGGCCGAGTCCCACCACCGCGCCCTGATCGTGGAGGTGATGGGCCGGCACGCCGGCTGGATCGCCCTGCACGCGGGCATCGCCGGCGGCGCCAACGTCATCCTGATCCCCGAGCAGCGGTTCTCCATCGAGCGGGTCTGCGCCTACGTGGAAAGCCGGTTCGAGTCCCACTACGCCCCGATCATCGTCATCGCCGAGGGCGCGATGCCGCTGGAGGGGGAGATGTCGACCCTGGACAAGGGCGTCGACGCCTTCGGGCACGCCCGCCTCGGCGGCATCGGCGACTGGCTGGCCTCGGAGATCGAGAGCCGCACCGGAAAGGAGGCCCGCACCACGGTGCTGGGCCACATCCAGCGCGGCGGCACCCCGACCGCGTTCGACCGGGTGCTGGCCACCCGGTTCGGCCTGCACGCCATCGACGCCGTGCACGTGGGCGACTGGGGCAAGATGGTGGCCCTCAGCGGCACCGAGATCATCCGGGTGCCGCTCGCGGAGGCCACCAAGGTCCTCAAGACGGTGCCCAGCGAGTTCTACGCCGAGGCCGAGGTGTTCTTCGGCTGAGCCGAGGGGATACCGCCGTCCCGGGTCAGCTTTGCCGCGAGCGTCTGGCGGATCGGCAGTCGGTAGTCTTGTCGCCGTGACACCCACCGTCGAATCCTCCGGCGCCGCCGAGCTGAACCTCGACGCCTGGCGCGGGCTGCCCGCCGCCCAGCAGCCGACCTGGCCCGATCAGGCGGTGCTGCGGGAGGTGGCCGGCACGCTGTCGAAGCTGCCGCCCCTGGTGGTCGCCGACGAGGTGGACGCGCTGACGGCCCGGCTGGCCCAGGTCGCCCGGGGCGAGGCCTTCCTCCTGCAGGGCGGGGACTGCGCCGAGACGTTCGCGACCTCATCGCAGGCCGATATCTCCGGCAAGGTCAGGGTGCTGCTGCAGATGGCGGTGGTGCTGACCTACGGCGCCTCAGTGCCGGTGGTGAAGGTGGGCCGGATGGCCGGCCAGTACGCCAAGCCGCGCTCCACCGAGCTCGATGCCTTCGGCCTGCCGTCCTACCGCGGCGACATGGTCAACGAGCTGCACGGCGACGTGGCGGCCCGCACTCCCGACCCGCACCGGATACTGCGGGCCTACTCGACGGCTGCCTCCACGCTGAACCTGCTGCGGGCCTACGCCGGTGGCGGGCTGGCATCGCTGGAGAAGGTGCATGCCTGGAACACCGCCTTCGCCCGCACCACCGAGACCGGCGGCCGGTACGAGCAACTGGCCGCCGAGATCGACCGGGCGGTCCGGTTCATGCGGGCCTGCGGGGTGCACGACGCGGCGCTGGACAGCGTGGAGCTCTACGCCAGCCACGAGGCGCTGATCCTGGAGTACGAGCGGGCCCTGACCCGGGTCGAAACCAGGAAGGACATCGACCTGGCATACGACCTATCAGCACACTTCGTCTGGGTCGGCGAGCGCACCCGCCAGATGGACGGCGCGCACCTGGACTTCGTGTCCCGGATCGCCAACCCGATCGGCGTCAAGCTCGGGCCGACCACCACGCCGGAGTTCGCGGCGGAGCTGGTCGAGCGGCTCGACCCGAACGGCGTGCCCGGCCGGTTGACCCTGATCAGCCGGATGAGCAACCAGCTGGTGCGCGACGTGCTGCCTGCGATCATCGAGAAGGTGCAGTCCACCGGCCACCTGGTGGTGTGGCAGTGCGACCCGATGCACGGCAACACCGAAGAGACCGCCTACGGGGTCAAGACCCGGCACCTGGACCGGATCCTCGACGAGGTGGACGGCTTCTTCGACGTGCACGCGGAGTTGGGCACCCATCCCGGCGGCCTGCACGTCGAGCTGACCGGCGACGACGTCACCGAGTGCATCGGCGGCACTGCCGAGCTCACCGCCGCCGACCTCGGCCGCCGGTACGAGACCGCGTGTGACCCGCGGCTGAACATCGAGCAGTCCCTGGAGCTGGCCTTCCGGGTCGCCGAGCGGCTGGTCGCCGACTGGCGCAGCCGTGAGAAGCGCCGGGATGCGCATCGTCACACGGAGGCGAGGACGGTATGAACAGCGAGCAGCCCGTGGTGGACCTGCGCAGCGACACGGTGACCCGGCCGTCGGCGGCGATGCGGCAGGCGATGGCCGACGCCGAGGTCGGCGACGACGTCTACGGCGAGGACCCCACGGTCAACGCGCTGGAGGCCGAGGTCGCCGAGCTGCTCGGTTACCAGGCAGGCCTGTTTACCGCGACCGGCTCGCTGGCCAACCAGCTTGCCCTGCGGTTGCTGGTGAAACCGGGTGAGGAGCTGGTGTGCGACCGGATCGCGCACGTCGTGCGCGCCGAGATGGGCGCGGCCGCGACCTTCTCCGGCATCACCACCCGAACCTGGGAGGCGGCCGACGGCCGGCTGGACCCGGCGACGGTGGCCGAGGTGATCACCCCGAACGCCGGCTGGCACCAGGTCTCGACCACTGCCATCGCGGTGGAGAACACCCACAACTTCGGGGGCGGGACCGTGCAGCCGCTGGAGGCCGTCCGGGCGGTGCAGGAACTCGGCCGCGAGCACGGGCTCGGACTGCATCTCGACGGCGCCCGGCTGTGGAACGCCCACATCGCCTCGGGCGTCCCGCTGCTGGAGCTGGCGGCCGGCTTCGACACCGTCTCGGTCTGCCTGTCCAAGGGTCTCGGCGCCCCGGTGGGGTCGGTGCTGGTCTCCTCGGCCGAGCGGATCGCCGAGGCGCGAATCTGGCGCAAGCGGTACGGCGGCGCCATGCGACAGGTCGGCATCCTGGCCGCTGCCGGGCGTTTCGCCCTGCGGCACAACATCGAACGGCTGGCTGAGGACCATGACCGGGCGGCCCGGCTCGCCGCCGCTCTCGGCCTGAAGCCGGAGCGGGTCGAGACCAACATCGTGGTGTTGCAGGTACCCGATGCTCCCGCGGTCGGGCTGGCTGCCCGCGAGCAGGGCGTCATCGTCTCGGTGATCGGGCCGAAGCTGATCCGGCTGGTCACCCATCTCGACATCGATGACGAGGGCCTGGACCGGGCCATCGAGGTGTTGACGCCGTTGCTGGGCGGCTGAGCCCCGGCCCATCGCCCCGGCAGCAGCCCCCGGACGTCCTCTCGAAGAGATTCATCGCGGCACCGATGAGTATGCGCGGCTGCCGACGTTTCACCTCCGGTAGCAGTAGCCACATCAGTAGCCACATCCAGAGAGGAAGCAGCGAGATGGACTGGAAGCTCGAAGTAGTGGTGGTGCCGGTGTCCGACGTCGACCGGGCGAAGGAGTTCTACACCGAGAAGCTGGGGTTCCACCTCGACGTGGACCACCGGGCCGGCGAGAACTTCCGGGTGGTGCAACTGACCCCGCCGGGCTCGGCCTGCTCGATCACGATCGGGACCGGGCTGAGCGACGCCGCGCCCGGATCGGTGCGCGGCCTGCAGCTGGTGGTCTCCGACATCGAGGCCGCGCACGCCCAGCTGGTGGCCCGTGGCGTCGAGGCGAGTGAGATCTCGCACTTCGACGAGGGCGGCCGGCAGCCCGGCATCGATCCCGAGCGTCGCGAGTTCGGCTCGTTCGTCTTCTTCACCGACCCGGACGGCAACAGCTGGGCGGTGCAGGAGGGGCGGCGAACCGAGCCGGCATGACCTCCCCGGCGGTGCGCTCGATCGTCGACGAGGCCGCCTTCGGCGCGCTGGCGCAGCGGCACCGGCGGGAGCTGCATGTGCACTGTTACCGGCTGCTGGCCTCCTACGACGAGGCTGAGGACGCGGTCCAGGAGACCTATCTGCGGGCCTGGCGGGCTCGGGACAGCTACTCCAGCTTCCAGGGCGACGCGCTGGCCCGGGCCTGGCTGTACCGGATCGCCACCAACGTCTGCCTCGACCTGATCCGGGCCAAGGCCAGGCAGCCGGCGCGGTCGATCGCCGAGGTCGGTTGGCTGCAGCCCTATCCCGACCGGCTGCTGGACGAGGTGGCTGCCGCCGAGGACCAGCCCGATGCGGTGGCGGTGCGCCGCGAGACGATCGAGCTGGCGTTTCTGGCGGCCCTGCAGGTGCTGCCGGCCCGGCAGCGGGCTGTGCTGGTCCTGCGCGACGTGCTGGGGCTGCCCGCGGCCGAGCTCGCCGAGCTGCTCGACACCAGCGTGGCCGCGGTCAACAGCGCGCTGCAGCGGGCTCGGGCGACGATGGCGCAGCGCCTGCCCTCGCACCGGTCGGACTGGTCGGCCCGGCCGCCGAGCGCCGAGGAACGGCAGCTGCTGGCCCGGTTCATCGACGCTCATGAGCGCTGCGACGCCGCGGCGGCTGCCGCGATCGCCGCCGAAGACATCCGGGTCACGATGCCGCCCTATCCCTGGTGCTTCGACGGGCTGGACAGGCTGGCGGGCTTGCTGGAGCGTGCCTTCGGGCCCGACCGCGAGGGCGACTGGCGGCTGGTCGCGACCATGGCCAACCGGATGCCGGCTGCTGCCAGCTATCTCAGGCGTCCCGGCGACAGCGAGTTCCGCGGCTTCAAGCTCGACGTGCTGCGGATCGAGGACGCGGCGATCGCCGAGATCACCACGTTCGGGCCCGGGTTCTTCGCTGCGTTGGGCCTGCCGGACACGCTGTGCGGCAGAATGGATCACCTGGCTGAGGCGGGCCCAGAATGAGCGAGTTTCTGGAGATGCTCCCCATCACCCGGGCCGGCCGGGCACTCCGGCGCAAGGTGCTCGGATCCGCAGGTTCGTTCGACTGCGGCGTGCGCGTCATGTCAGGCGACGTGCCGGGCGAACGCCCACGGTGGAGACACCGGCCGGCTCGCATTGCTGGCGA
>Ga0326721_10000372_pt1 | contig 14064 bp, 9 predicted proteins | sample SGPome_FD_203951 | JGI IMG/M metagenome (GOLD analysis project Ga0326721, IMG submission 203951) | Soil microbial communities from Southern Great Plains, Lamont, Oklahoma, United States - SGP_1_2016 | ecosystem: Engineered > Artificial ecosystem > Soil microcosm > Unclassified | place: USA...
AGGCGAGATAGCTTTCATGCGAGCACCGTTTGGGTGAAGGAGAGTGTGGTCTGCTTCTTGGCGGAAGTGACTCACATTCTACTACTTCCAAGCGGTGCTCGCTTTTTCCACGCAGGATCCGGGTTCAATCGCCGGGTCCGGATCTCCGCCGACGTCCCCGATCCCCCACCGCGCGCCAGTTCCCGCATCGGCCCATCCCATCATCTCCTGCCGCGCGAAGCTGCCCGAAGCAGGGTACGCACCTTGCCGCGCCGGCACTGGCTCAGCGCCCGTCTGCATCCACCAAAGCCGCGACCTGATGCCCAACCGCCTGGCGAACGAGACCAGTCCGTACCTGTTGCAGCACCGGGACAACCCCGTCGACTGGTATCCGTGGGGGCCGGAGGCGCTGGAGCGCGCGCGGGCCGAGGACAAGCCCATCCTGCTTTCCGTGGGCTACTCGGCGTGCCATTGGTGCCACGTGATGGAGCACGAGTCGTTCGAGGACGCGGAGACGGCGCGGCTGATGAACGACTGGTTCGTCCCCGTAAAGGTGGACCGCGAGGAGCGGCCGGACATCGACAGCATCTACATGGCCGCCGTGCAGCAGATGACGGGGCACGGCGGATGGCCCATGACCGTCTTCCTGACGCCGGACGGCGCCCCGTTCTACGGCGGCACCTACTATCCGCCCGAGCCGCGCTACGGCATGCCCTCGTTCCAGCAGGTGCTGGCGGGGGTGAACGACGCCTGGGTCAACCGCCGCGGCGACGTGGACGGGAGCGCGGAGGCGCTCACGCAGGCCGTGCGCGAGGGTACCGACCTGCGCCCGCCCCCCGGCGTGCTGTCCCCGGCGCTGCTGGACCGCGCCTTTGCCTCGCTGGCGCAGCGCTTCGACCCCAACTGGGGCGGGCTGGCCGGCGCGCCCAAGTTCCCGCAGCCGCTCACGCTGGAGTTCGCCCTGCGCACGTGGAAGCGCACGGGCGACGCGGACGCGCTGCGCTTCGTGGAGGTGACGCTGCGGCGGATGGCGTCCGGCGGCATGTACGACCACCTGGGCGGCGGCTTCGCGCGGTACAGCGTGGACGCGCACTGGCTGGTGCCGCACTTCGAGAAGATGCTGTACGACAACGCCCTGCTCGTGCAGGTCTACCTGCACGCCTGGCAGGCGACGGGCTCGCCGGAGTACCGCGCCGTGGCGAACGACGTGCTGCGCTGGGTGATCAACGAGATGACGTCGCCGGAGGGCGGCTTCTACTCCGCCCTGGACGCGGACAGCGAGGGCGAGGAGGGCCGCTTCTACCTGTGGACGCCGGAGCAGCTGGACGCGGTGCTGGGGCCGGAGGACGGCGCCATCGTCCGCGCGTGGTGGGGCGTGACGCCGGGGGGCAACTTCGAGGGGCGGACGATCCTGCACGCCTGGCGCTCGGTCGAATCCGCGTCGGCGGAGGCGGGGGTCACGCCGGAGCGGCTGATGGCGGCCGTCACGCGCGCCCGGCCCCTGCTGTACGCGGCCCGTGCGGAGCGCGTGTGGCCCGGGCTGGACGACAAGGTGCTCACGGCGTGGAACGCGATGATGCTGCACGCGTTCGCCCTCGCCGCCCGCGCCACGGGGGACGAGATGTACCGGCAGATCTCCATCCGCAGCGCGGAGTTCCTGCTGGGCAGCCTGCGCGTGGACGGGCGGCTGATGCGCACGTACAAGGAGGGCCGCGCCAAGATCCCCGCGTTCCTGGACGACCACGCGCTGCTGGCGGATGCGTTGATCGCGCTGTACGAGGCCACGTTCGACGCGCGGTGGCTGCGCGAGGCGCGCGCCCTGGCGGACGAGGTGCTGGCGCGCTTCTGGGACGAGGACGAGGGATTGTTCTACGACACGGCGGCGGATGCGGAGGCGCTTGTCGTCCGCCCGCGCGACCTGTGGGACAACGCGACGCCCTCCGGCACTTCCTCCGCCGTGCTGATGCTCCTTCGCCTGGCGGAGCTGACGGGCGAGGAGCGGTACCGCGCCGTGGCGGACCGCGTGCTGCAGGGGATGGGCGAGGTGGCGGCGCGCGCGGCGGCCGGGTTCGGCAACCTGCTTTCCGCGCTCGACTTCCACCTCGCCACCCCGATGGAGATCGCGATCGTCGGCACGCCGGGGGAGGTGGATACGGATGCGCTGCTGGGCGTTGCCGCCCATGCGTATCTACCCAATGCCGTTACCGCCCTGCGCCGGCCGGAGGAAGACGGCGACGTGGAGGCGCTGATCCCGCTTCTCCGCGACCGCACGATGATCGGCGGGCGGGCGACGGCGTACGTCTGCGAGCGCATGGCCTGCCAGATGCCCGTGCACGATCCCGCCGCGCTCGCGGAGCAGCTCGGCCTCGGCGGCGGGACGAGCGGCGGAGGGATGCCCGGCGGATTCAGCATGCCGGCCGACGGGTGAGGCGGATGTGGAACGGCGCGTGAGGCGGATGCGGGGGACGGCGCCGGACGGGTGCTCTTGCGGCATCGCGAGTGTCGTGCGGACAGGAATCGGCGCGCGGGCCGGATAAGTGCAATCCAGGCGGGGACGGGACGTGCACGGGGACGGAGCCTGAGCCCCGGCGATTGAAATCGCGGCACCGAGAACGTGATGTCGGCCTTCGCCGACGGGTCCGGCGCGGGCGAGTGCCGTGGGGTACGCGCAAAATCGTCGGGCGGGGGGCGGATCCCCGTCGCGAGGCGGAGTACGTGCGGCGGCGGAGCAGATTCCTCGGTCGCGCGCGGAGGGTGTGCAGCGGGCGAGTGCCGTCGGGCGCTCCCTCGGAATGACGGTCTCGTGCACGGGAGAGGTGGGGGCGTAACCCGCAGTTGCAGGCTATTCCCTATTCCCTGTTCCCTATTCCCTGCCGTCCAGGGGAACGCGCCACACTTGCGCCCCGGCGCGCGCGCACGGCAATATGCGCCGCCCGGAGTGCGCTCTTTTCAAGGAGAACGTGCAATGCGGAACGTGATCGCCGCGGCCCTGGTGCTGCCGCTCCTGTTCGCCTGCGCCCAGCCGTCGCAGTCCGCGTCCGGCGGCGGCGACAGCGTGAGCCCCCCGTCCGCCCCGCCTACGCAGGGCGGCGCCCAGCAGGTCACGGTGCAGCTCACGCAGACGCAGGGCGGCTCGTCCGCCGGCGGCGAGCAGGCCGCCAGCGCGCAGGGCGCGGCCGGCGGCGCCGTCGTCCGCGGCACCATGAGCACGCCCACGCCCTGCCACCGCCTCACCGGCGCCGTGCAGCGCGCCGGCGAGACCGTGACGGTCACCGTCTCGGCCGCGGCGGACCCGGACGCCATGTGCATCCAGTCCATCGGCTCCATCCCGTACACGGCCACCATCCGCGGCCTTCCCGCGGGGAGCTACACCCTGCGCGTGGTGCACACCTATCCGGGCACCGGGTGGGAGACCGCCACGGCCCTGGAGACGCGCGTCACGGCCGGCTGATCGCCGGTCCGCATCCACCTCCATCCGGAACCGCCCCGCATGCGCGCCCTGTCCCGCTCCGCCGCCCGGTCCGCTCCGCCCGCCCTGGCCGCCCTGGCCGCGGCCTGGTTCTCCGCCGCTGCCGTCGCGCAGGGTCCCGTCGCACCGCCGGAGGGGAGCGCGGACCGCGGCTGGACCGTGCCGGCCACGCCCGCCCCGGCGCCCATCGCCCGCGAGGAATTCGCCGCCCGGCGCCGCGCCCTGGCGGAGCAGATGGAAGACGGCGTGCTGTTCGTCATGGGGCGCGACGAGGGCGAGGGCTCCGGTCCGTTCGCGCAGTCGTCCCACTTCCGCTACCTCACGGGCTACACGGAGCCGGCGGCGGCGCTCGTCATCGCCAGGCGCGGCGGGCAGGTGACCGAGCACCTGTTCGTGGCGCCGCGCGACCCCAGCACCGAGGTGTGGGACGGCATGCGCTTCGGGGCCGAGGGCGCCACGCGCCGCACGGGCATCCCCGCACGCCAGGCGGACGAGATGATGCCGGCGCTGGACTCGCTGCTGCGCGGCGCGACCACGCTGTACACGGTCACGCCGGAGCGCGCCCGCGGGATCCTGAGCCCGGAGCAGCAGGTCATCCAGGGGCTGCGCCAGCGGAACGCGTCCATCACCCGCGTGGTGGACCTGGGGCGGCGGGTGCTGGCCCTGCGGCAGACCAAGACCCCCGCGGAGCTCGACATGCTGCGGCGCGCCGTCTTCATCACCACGCTGGCGCACCGGGAGGCCGCCCGCGCCGTGGAGCCGGGGATGAACGAGTTCGAGATCCACGCGCTCATCGAGGGCACCTTTCGCCGCTACGGGGCAGAGCGTCCGGGCTTCGGCAGCATCGTGGGGTCGGGGCCCAACTCCACCACCCTGCACTACCGCAGCGCCGACCGCTACATGCAGGCGGGGGAGATGCTGGTGATGGACATCGGCGCGTCCTTCAACGGCTACACGGCGGACGTCACGCGCACCGTGCCCGTGAACGGCCGCTTCACCCCCGAGCAGCGGGCCATCTACGAGATCGTGCTGGCGGCCCAGAAGGCGGCGGAGGGCGAGGTGCGTGCCGGGCGGACGATGGGGCAGCTGGGCGAGGTCGCCTCGGGCGTCATCGGCGAGGGGCTGGCGCGGCTGGGGCTCATCGAATCCGCCATGGCGATGTATGACTGCGCGGGGCCGGGCGGACGGACGCGCGAGTGCCCGCAGCTGGCGCTGTTCTACATGCACGGGCTGGGGCACGGCATTGGGCTGGACGTGCACGATCCCGACGCGGGGTACACCACCGGCTTCGTGCCGGGGAGCGCCTTTACCATCGAGCCAGGGATCTACGTGCGCGGCGACGTGCTGGACTACCTCCCCGACACGCCCCGCAACCGGGCGATGATGGAGCGCATCCGCCCCGCCGTGCAGCGCTACCGCGACATCGGCGTGCGCATCGAGGACGACTACTTCGTCACGGAGCGGGGGGTGGAGCGGGTGACCAGCGGCGCGCCGCGGGAGATCGCGGAGATCGAGGCGCTGATGGGGCAGGAGAGCTACTGGAACCGCGAGCGCCGCCCCGAGGTGGTGGAGTGGTACCGCGGCGTTTCCCCTCGCTGAGCGCATCGTGTCGCACCGCGACCAGCACCACGCGCCGGGCTCCGTAGAGCGGGGCAACGACTGGCTGGACGGCGCCCTGGCGGGATGGCTGCTGTTCATCGCCATCGGCGCGGGCCAGCTCGTGCTGCACGACCTGCGCGACGGCAGCGGCACCCGTTCGATCCTGTACGAGCTGGTGCCGCTGGTGCTGGCGCTGGCCGCCATCTTTCCCCTCCTCCGCTTTCTCAAGGTGGGGTGGATGCTGGCCGTGGCGTGCCTGACGCTGATGGCCGTGCGCGAGGGGATGTCGCTGGCCCAGGGTGCCCCGTGGAGGGCCGGCACGGCGTTCCTGGTGGTGCACCTGATGGCGCTGGCGTACCTGCTGTGGATCGTCCCCGAGTTCTGGCCGCGGCCGGTGGACGCGGATGCCGCCCCCGCCCCGCAGCCCGACTCGGCCGCGGCGCCCGCGTCCGCCGCGTCCCGGGCCGCCGGGAGCGCGTCCCGCCGCGCCGCCGATCCCGTGCCCGCACCGGCCGGGCCCTCGCCCGCCACGCAGGCCATGGCCGCCATCCACCACCGCATCGTGGCGGCGGGGAGCGCGTGCGCCGTCACCCCCGTGTCCGTGCGCGCGGAGGCCGGCCGCTTCGGCGTGACGCCGGCGGCGCTGCGGACGGAGGGGCTGGCCCTGTACCGCACCTTCCTGCAGCACTTCATGGCAGACGGCGCGCTGAGCCCGGACGAGGAGCGAGAGCTCATCTGCCTGGAGCGCGCGCTGGACCTGGACGACGACGGCGTGTGGCGGTTGCGCGCGGAGGCCGGCCTCGTGGGTGGCGCCGTCCCCCCCGCGCCCATCCTCTCCGTGCTGCACGAGGCGCTGCCGGACGCCGTCGCGGAGAACGAGGCGCGCGTCCCGGCGGATCGCATCCCCGCCGCGCCGGCGGACGAATCTCCGCCCGTGTCCGCGACGGCCGCGGCACCGGACCCGTCGGCGCAGGCCGACATCACGTCTTCGGTGCCGCGAATTCATTCGCCGGGCGCCTCCGCCGGAACCTCGCATCCCGCTGCGGATTCCACCGCGCCCGAACCTGTCGCGGAACCGGCCGCGGAGTCTGCCGAAGCGCGCGTAGCCTACCGTGTCGATCCGATCTCCCACGCGCCGCCGGTGCCGGCCGCGACGGGCGCGCTCGCGGACTACGAGGAGCACGAGCTCGGCCAGCTGCTGCGCTGGGCCGGGGTCCGCGCGCTGCCGGCGGGCGCGTCGCCCCGCGCGGCGCTGGAGCGGCTGCGCGCGCTGCACCGCACGAGCACGGAGCCGCTGGAGACCTGCGCGTCGGAGGAGCCGCTGGAGCCGGGCGAGCGGTGCCTGGCCACGCGCACGGTGGAGCTGTTCCGCGCGGGCGCCGGCGCCGCCCCCGCCGGATCGGGGGCGGACCTCCCCGGCCCCCTGCTGGACCCGCGCACGCTCCTGGACGGCACGCCGGAGACGCAGCTGGACCTGTCCGGCTACCAGCGCATGGGCGGCTGCCGCTTCGTGCTGACGGAGCGGCGGCTGCTGCTGGTGGCGCGCTCCGGCCAGCAGAGCGCGCTGGCCCTGAGCCGCGTGCGGGCCGTCCGCCCGTTCCGCAACGGCCTGCAGGTGCAGCCCCACCACGGCAGCCCCGTCTTCCTGGCGCTCACGGACGGCGTGGACGACCTGGCGATGTGCATCGACCGCGCGGCCCGCGACCTGCGCGCCTGACCTTTCTTCTCCCCCTGATCCCGTACCTGTGACCTTCCGCTACTTCGGCGGCATCGACTTCAGCGGCGCCAAGGAGCCGCTGGACAACCTGTGGACGGCCGTCGGCGAGGAACGCGACGGCCGCCTGTGCATTCTCTCCGTCTGCCCGCACCCCTTCCGTGCCGACCTGGCCGCCTTCGTGACCGAGGGATGGCGGCGGCACACGGGCGCGGACGAGGGCACGCCCATCCTGTGGGGCGCGGACTTTCCCTTCGGGCTGCCGTCGGAGGCCGTGGCGACCATCCAGGGGCTGCGCGAGCGGTCGTGGCGCGGCGTGGCGGCGTGGGCCGCGGACCGTCCGCCGGACGAGGTGCGCGAGGGATTGATGCCGTTCTGCAAGGCGGGGCGGGCCACGGACACGGGGGGCGCGCTGGCCCCGCTGGACCTGCGGCTGTACCGGCAGACGGTGGAGGGGCTGCGCTTTCTGTGGGAGATCCGCGACGGCGGCGAGGTGAGCATCCTCCCCGTCTGCCCCCGCGACGGCGCGCCCACGACGATCGTGGAGGTGTATCCCTCCGGCGCCGTAAAGGACCTGGGGATCAAGGGATCGCGCGTGCCCAGCCGCCCCGGCGAGGTGCGCGCGCGGCCGGCGGCGCTGCGCCCCTGGCTCTCGTTCGATCATCCCGCGCTGGAGGCCATCGCCTGCACGCTGGAGGACGCGCGCGACGCCTGCATCGCCTGCCTGGTGGCGTGGCAGTGCCGCGACGACCTGGATCAGCCCGGCCGTCTGAATCGAACTCCGCCGGGAACCGTAGGACTGGAGGGGTGGATCTATCGTCCCCCCGCCGCGCTCCTGGGGTAGGCGCCGCGCGGCACTCCGCACCCGTGTGGACGCATGATTCGATTGATCCTCATCGTCGCCTTCATCGCGGGCTTCCTCTACCTCTTCGGCTCGATCTACGCGCTTCGCCCGCGGGCGGAGGCGGTGGATGACCCTTCGCCCGACCTGCCGGACCGGCTGGACGCGGAAGGGCTGGCGGAGTGGATGCACGGCCGGCTGGTGGATGCGTACGTGCTGGAGAAGTCGGGGTGGGCGCGGGAGCGGGCGGAGCGGGTGGAGGCGCGCCTGCAGGCCGGGGTGTCGGAGGCGGAGCGGCTGCGGGTGGTGGTGCTGTGGATCCCGGAGGTGACCGGGTTCACCTTCGGGCGCCACGTGTACCTGTCTCGCCGGCTGGTGGAGCGGGTGACGGCGGACGATCCCGTGGCGTTCGTCGTGGCGCACGAGCTGGCGCACCACGCGCTGGGCCACGTGGCGGCCCGGGAGCGGTGGATCGACCGATTCGCCTCCATCCCCGGCTCCGTGGTGGCGGCGGCCATCCTGGACGCCATGCGCTGGCGCTACGGTCCCGAGGAGGAGCTGGAGGCCGACGCGTACGCGCTGCGGCTGTGCGCCGAAGCGGGCTACGACCTGCGGGAGTGCCTGCGCGCGCTTGACGTGCTGGAGGCGGACCTGCTGGACAACGGCGCCTTTTCGCTCGTCTACGGGCCCGAGCCGGAGGACGTGACGGCGGCCCCCGGCGTGGGCGAGAGCGTGCGCAACTGGCTGTGGGAGCGCGATCGCGGCTATCCACCCTTGCTGGAGCGCCGCATGCGCCTGCAGGACCTGGCCCGGGAGCTTGGTCCGGCGGCGGTGTGATAGTGATTGTGATACCAAATCCGTAAAAAGAATGGGCCTCACGCAGAGACGCAGAGGCGCGGAGAGAAAACAACGGGAGAAAAGAGGACCAGAGGCCGCGCTCCTCTTCTTTTCTCTTCTCTCTGCGTCTCCGCGTCTCTGCGTGAGACTGTTGTTTTCTCGGAATCGGTATTAGACAGAGTCAGCAGAGTCATCCCTCTGCTGACGCTGCGTGAGGCTGATCTTTTGTGGATCTGGTATTCGCCGAAACGCGAGAGGGCCCGCCACCGTGGCGGGCCCTCTCGTCGTAATCACTACCGCACTAACGCACTACCGCACTCACGCACTTCATGCCTCACGGCTGCCAGTTGTAGCCCAGCTTGAGGAAGAACGTGCGGCCGGTGGGCGTCAGGTCGATGGTCTCGATGCCCAGGCGGTCGTCCGTGTAGCCGGCGAACACCACCGTCTGCGGGTTCACCTTGTAGGCGAACATCAGCTGCCCGAAGAACGTGCGCTGCTCCGCCGGCACCGGCACCGAGAACAGCGTGGGCGTGAAGTCCACGTCCTGGTACTGCACGATGGCACGGACGAAGGTGCGCACGTTGAAGTGGTACAGCGCGCGCGCCTGCGACAGCCCCACGTTGAGGATGCGCTCGCTGGGCTGCGTGGGGTGGTCGTCCTGCGTGTCCAGCCGGCGGAGCGTGTGGCTCACCCCCAGGCTGAGCCGGCGGCCCAGGCGCAGGTCCACGCCCGGCGCCAGCTGGAAGATGTTGGCCTTGCGGTTGTTGTTGATGTCGATGTCCTCGCCGAACCGGCCCTGGATCGAGAACGACAGGCGCTGCGTGGGCCGGATCTGGAAGGTGGGACGCACGTCGAACAGCTCGTACGTCTCGCCCCGGTAGAACTTCCGGTTGTAGCCCATGCCCATGCTCACGAACGTCTGCAGGGGGCCGTCGTAGCTGGGCACGAAGGCGAAGCCCAGGTCCGTCATGCGCCCGTCGTGGTCCTGGAAGCGCTCGGCGTAGCCGAACAGGGCGATGCGGCGGTACCACAGGTCGGGACGGCCCCACAGGGTGCGCTGCACCTGCAGCACGCCGCCGCGCAGGTCGCTGCGGGTGATGAAGCCCGCGTCGGCGCGGTAGTCCTTGCCCACTTCCTGCACGTCGACGCTGGCGAACCAGTTGCGGCTGGCGTGCGTGAGCTGCGCGTAGAAGTTGTTGCCCCCGAACCCGCCCTCGGGCTGCGCGTACAGCGTGGAGACCGTGTCCGGGTACTCCGTCTGCGAGCGGCTGGCCTGAAAGCGCAGGTACTTGGTGGGGCTCAGCTGAAAGAAGCCGTCCAGCCCGCCCACGTGGTTCTGGTACTCGTCGCCCTGGCGGCCCGTGTACACCACGCCCACGGCGCCCCGCCCGCCCACGTCGCGGCGGTAGCGCAGCACCGCCGTGCTCACGTCCTCGGGCAGCAGCGCCGACCCCGTGAACTGGTTGCTGGGAAAGAGCAGCGACGTGCTGCGGTCGCGGGTAAAGAAGGCGCCGAACGCGTTTTCGCCCTCCTTGCCCGAGATCTTGGCGCCCGCCAGGGGCTCGATGATGGAGCGGGTGAACACCACGCGCGTGGGCGTCTGGAAGAAGTCCGCGCCCTCCAGGAAGAACGGCCGCTTCTCCGGGTACTGCAGGGCGAAGCGCTCGTTCACCGCCAGCTGGGCGACGTCGGCCTCCACCTGCGAGAAGTCGGGGTTGTACGTGGCGTTCAGCGTGACGTTGGGGGTAATGCCCCAGCGCCCCGAGAGGCCGAACTCCGGGTCCACGTCACCGCTCTCCAGCTTGCCCGTGGGAAAGTCGGTGCGCAGGTCCGAGCGGCGGGTGGTCAGCGTGGGCGTGAGCTCCACGTCGCGACGGGGGCGGATGCCCTGCAGACCCGTGAGCTTGTCGCTCTGGCACAGCAGGCACGCCTCGTTGCGGTTGGTGGGGTGCGACCGGAACCGCTGGAACACGCTGCGCGGATAGCTGCGCTGCAGGATCAGCCCCCACGTCTGCACGGAGCTGCTGGCCGGAAAGCGCAGGGAGCTGAAGGGGATGGCGAACTCCACCACGTAACCCTCGGGCGTCAGGCGCCCCGCGGAGCCCCAGATGGCATCCCACGAGAAGTCCTCGGCCTTTTGCAGCTCGCTGTAGGTGGCGTCCATCTGCACGCCCAGCGGGTTCACGCGGAACTGGAACGCGCGCCGCTGGTCGTTGAACGGGTCCACGATCAGGATGATGTGGTCGTCCTGCAGGGCCGCGTCGCGGTCCGTCAGGTTGGCCCGGATGGCGCCCGGGTTGGCGTCCAGCGCCGTGCATCCCACGTACAGGGCCGACGTGTTGTACGTGATGCGGCAGTCCGTCTGCACCGGGGCGGGGGTGTTGTCGCCCGGAAAGTACTCGTACGGGATGTCGATGGGCGTGGCCGTGGCCCACGCCGCCTCGTCCAGGCGCGCATCGATCTTCATCCCGTCCGCGGCGGCAAGCGCGGTAAAGGTCCGCGAGGGGGGAAGCTCCGGGCGCGCCGGGGGTGCCGCGGCGGGGGCGGCGGGCGTCTGCGCCCCCAGCGCCGTGGCGGCCAGGCTGGCCACGAGGGCGGCCAGGGCCGGGTACCTGCGGGGCATGCGGGTGGGGAACATCGCTGCGTCTCCTGTCGGCGGCGCGCTCACGCGCCGAGGGTGGTGAGGGCGGTTTCGTCCTCGGGGGCCGTCTGGGGCGCGCCGGGCAGCTCCAGGCCGAAGTCGGCGGCCACCTGGCGCACCTCCGCGGACATGGTGCCCGGGAGGGCGTCGATCTTGTCTCCGTGCCGCGCCAGGTACGCCGCCATGAAGTCGCGCCGGTCCCGCAGGAACGCGAAGTCGGTGGGCACCATGTGGCGAATGCCCAGCAGGGGCACCGGGCTCTTGAGGGGACGGAAGTCCGGGTTGCGCAGGGCGGCCTTGTCCGGCGGTCCCGGGTGGAACTCGCCGAGCATGATGCCGTGCGGCACGTACTCCGCCTTGAGCTCCTCGTGCGTGGCCTCGATGAGGGAGCTCCAGGCCTCTTCCGGGATGTCGGGGAAGAGGATGGTGATGGTCTTGTACTGGGCCGACCGCTGGTCGTGCGGCTCCATCTCCAGGAACCAGTCGCGGTACGTCCGCACCATCTCCACCACGTCCTGCTGGCGCAGGTCCGCGCCGGGCATGACGGTGAGGTAGAACAGGTTGCGCCGGATGGAGGGGGTGGTGAAGGGGCACACGGCCCCCCGGCGCCCCAGCTCCGGGTGCGGGTTGCACAGGTAGTCCATCGCCCAGTGGACGATGGCGCGGAGCGGCTCCAGGTGCTCCACCACCTGCGGGGGGAGCGGGTCCGCCCGGAAGTCGGTGAGCTCCACCAGGTACAGGCGCGGGTCCGTGGGATGGGTACGCATCGACGGCTGGCCGTTCAGGGTTGTGCAGAAGGTGCGGAAGCATCGGCCGCGACCACCTGCAGGCGCGGAGCGGGAGCATCGAGCGACGCCGCCGGCACACGCGGCGCGGCATCGCCAGGCACGACGGCCGCCACACGGGGCGCGGACGCATCGGGCGCAACCGGCGGACGCGGCGCCGGAGCGCCGGGCGTCGCGGGCCGGGACCCGCCGCCGCGGACGGCGCGCCGGGCGCCGAGGACGGCGGGGATGGTCACCGCCAGCAGCGCATTCACCCCCAGCAGGGAAAGGATGCGCTCCTGGCGGCGGTGCCGCGCCAGGGCCTCGGCGTACGGCATGGTGGTGTGCACCACCATGCTGTACAGGGGCATCCAGCGGCCGGGGAACAGGCGGCTGAGCCACAGGTCCATCTTCTTGCGGACGAGGAACGCCGGCTGGTTGGCCGTGTCGCGCAGCTCGTTGAAGTTCTGCTTGACCAGGTCGCACAGGGCGTCGGTGTTGGCCTTGCGCGCGTCCTGGTAGGCGCGGAAGGCGGCCTCGCGGTCGTCCGGGCTCGCCTCCAGGCAGGCGTCCAGCACGGCGCAGTCTTCCATCGCCGCGTTCATCCCCTGCCCGTAGAAGGGGTAGACGGCGTGCACCCCGTCCCCCACCAGCACCACGCGGCCGGCGTGGTACCAGGGCGCCGTGCGGGTGCTCACCAGCGTCCCCGTGGGGTGGGCCAGGAACTCGTCCGCCAGGTGGGGGACGAGGGGCACCATGTCGGGGAAGGTGGCCTCGAAGAACGCCTGCACCTCGTCCCGCGTCTGCAGGGTGGCAAAGGAGCGGGGCCCCTCCCACGGCAGGAAGATGGTGACGGTGTGCGACCCGTCCGGGTTGGGGTGCGTGAGCCCCAGGGCATCGCCGCGGGGCCAGATGTGCATGGCCTCCAGCTCGATGGGCGAGCGGCCGTCCGGACCCGAAGGAAGGGTGAGCTCCTTGTATCCCCAGGGAAGGAACTCCTGGGTGAAGTCCGCCCGCTCGTTGCGGTGCATGAGCTGGCGCACGGCGCTGTACGCCCCGTCCGCGCCCACCACGAAGTCCGCCTCGGCCGCGCGCTCGACGCCGTCGTTGTCGCGAAAGACGGCGTTGCCCGTGTCGCGGTCCAGCGACTCGCACCGCCAGCCGAAGTGAAAGCGCACGCCCGGGTACTCCACCGCGCGGTCGATGAGGGCGCGGTTGAGCTCGGCGCGGGAGATGGAGTGCAGGCACTCGCGGTCGTCCGTGCCGTAGGGCTGGAACTCCACCCGGCCGTCGGAGGCGTGGATGACGCGCCCCTTGGCCTTGACGGAGGTGGCCAGCACGCGGTCCAGCACGCCGGCGCGCGTGAGCGCCACGATGCCGCGGTGCGACAGGCCCAGGTTGATGGACCGGCGCTCCAGCGCCTCGCCGTCCACGGCGCGGGGGTCCGCCCGGCGCTCGTAGACGTCCACCTCCCAGCCGCGGCGGCCCAGGTACACGGCCATGATGGAGCCGGCCAGGCCGGCGCCCACGATGGTGACGCGCGTCTTCTCGCTCATGCGGCGCTCCCTTCCCCGCGGCGGGCGGCCTGGATCACCCGGTCGGCCCCCGCCAAGTCTTCGCGCACGGTGGCGGGGTCGAACCCCGCGGCAACCAGCCAGCCGGAGATCTCGTCGGTGGTGTGCAACCGCGCCCCCAGCAGGTGGTACATGTTCAGGCTGAACATCCGCACGAAGGCGTCGTTCACGGAGCCGGCCGTGTGCTGGCCGGGATCGTACTCCTCCACCACGATCACCCGTCCGCCGGGCGCGAGCGCGTCGTGCGCCTTGCGCAGGAGGGCCGTGTTGGCCTCCGCGTCCAGCCCGTGCACCACGCGGAACAGGAGCACGGCGTCGTATCCGCCGTCGCCATCCGCCACCAGCGGCTCGCGGATGAAGTCCGCCTCGCGGAACTCGATGCGGTCCTCCATCCCCTCCGCCCGCGCGTTCTCGCGGCCGATGGCGACGGCGCCGGGAAAGTCCAGCACGGTGGCGCGCAGCTCCGGCAGCGCCTCGCAGAACGCGACCGAGTAGATGGCGTGGCTGCCGCCCACGTCCAGCAGGCGGCGCGTGGCCGGCGGCAGGGCGGCGGTCTGGGCGATGGCGGGGCCGCGGCCGCGCGCCATGCCGGCCAGCATGGACTGGAAGGTCCGGAGGGTGCGGGGATTCTGCTCGAGCCAGGCGT
>Ga0326721_10000373_pt1 | contig 14057 bp, 15 predicted proteins | sample SGPome_FD_203951 | JGI IMG/M metagenome (GOLD analysis project Ga0326721, IMG submission 203951) | Soil microbial communities from Southern Great Plains, Lamont, Oklahoma, United States - SGP_1_2016 | ecosystem: Engineered > Artificial ecosystem > Soil microcosm > Unclassified | place: USA...
GAGGCGGTCCAGGATCTCCTTCAGAAGCAGCGGCGCCTCCAGCCGGCGATGCTCGAGTTCGACCGGTGGGATGTCGCGCAGGTCGAGGGCACGGGCCGCCTGCGCCAGGAGTCCTTCCGCCTCCTTCACCTGCCGCCTGACACCTTCGCTCTGGAACAGGCCGGGTTCGGCCTTGTTCTGGCGATAGGCCTCGATCAGCAGGGCGGATGCTCGCGCCATATTGGCCCTGAACCCCTCGAAGGTCGTCCGGGGGCTCGACGTCTCGGCAGCGGCCAGAAAACGGAGATTTCCCAAGGCCGGCGGCGTGGCGAAGAACTGAAACGCCGCGAAGAAAACCGCAAGGAGCACACAAACCAGCGGAACGGCCGCTTCCTGCAGAGGGTATCTCGACGACCTGGTCATGACGATCCCATCGGGGCTTCCTGAAAAAGGCTCGCTTGGCGGGCGGCATTCTAACGGAACATATCTCGCCAAGGAACATTGCCACGAGATTCGTGAGGTGTTCACGGCAGCTCCGGCGGGACGGGGCGAGTTCGAGAACAGGTTGCAGGCTGTCAGAGGCCCTGCTCAGGAAATGTTACCACATTGCGCAACCTCTACTTTTTAGGCTGGCAGAATGCGGTATATTCACCATAACGCGTTTTTGCTATTCTCGACTTTGTCAAAGCAGTGGCGGATCCATGGAGATCCAACGACTCATCTTGTATTCTTGGGAACGCAATCGAATTCGCTGAGCTTTAGCTGGTTGAAAGTGGCCATTTTTGAGAGGAACGATATTCATGAATGAGGCGGAGGTCGAAATCGTCGCCGAAGAACTTGCCAAGCTGGGAGGCACAGCTTGGTACCCCGGTCGGGAGAGCGGGCCCCTTCTGAGGATTGTGCATGAGCGTTACCGGGACCGCGCCAGGGCCGCCATAGCAGCCTTGGACCGATTTCGTGCCAGCACGGCCAGGGCGGTTCCTCCCGAGCATCCGTCCATCGAACAGCCACCCCAGCCAGAGGGCGTCCCCTCCCACTCCGACACGCAGATTCAGATCGGCACGACCATCATCTACCGACCGGAAGGCGACCGCAGAGCCTACCCTTGCGTTGTCGAGAAAATCTCCAACGGCTTCGTCTACCTGGTGCCGGAAAACAGGACCGGGATCGGCTGGGTGCCCCTGAAGGATCTCGCAGGCGCACAGGATCAAAACGAACGCCGCAGGAGAGTGAGCGAGGACCAGGACCGATCCCCGCAGCCCGGGAAATACGCCTGACGGTCCGCCCCTCTGGGAGTCCCGAAGGATTTCGGGCGGGTCGTGCCGTCGGTCGAGACAGGATTGCGCCTGACGCTCACGGCGCAAGCCAGCCGGTATCCGCCGCGCCGGAACAGAACCGGTCGTCGATGTCCACCAACTTCACGAAGGTCTCGGCACGTCCGCGCCGTCGCCGGCAGCAGCAGTGTGAACCCGCCGCCTCCAATGCGCGCCGCATGGCAGGGAATGCCCACCACCTCGTTTGGCACCTTCACGGTGCGGCAGACATCCTCCGCACACGAAAAAGGCATCCCGCCTGCGAGTGCGGGATGCCTTTACCTTCGAGGTGAAATGGACCCGGCGATCAGCCGATGAGTCGTTTCACGGGTCGATTCAGCGACCGGACTGGATCACGCCAAAGTTGAAGGCCTGAGCCGAGTTGGCCGTGAAGGCCGCAAACGAGACTGTGACGGCCACGGCGAATGCAACCTGCAACAATGCTTTCCTGAGCATGTTCATTTCCCTTCGTTGTCGCCGTCGACGGACGGCATGGAAACGTTACAAAGTAACCTAAGCGTTGTAAACGGTATCGCCGGTTGAGACCTCACACCCAGGGCGATAGGAACCGCATCCTTGCTGTCCGCCTGCCGCATGGCGGTGCCTATTGGCCGACCTTGCTCAGCACGTCCGCCTTCAGGAAACGTTCGATGACGATCATGAACAGGATCGACGGGACCAGAAGGATCAGGGCCGTGATCGATGCGATCTGATAGTTGCCGCCCATGCTGGCATTGTAGAGGAGCAGCGGCAGCGTGGTGACCTGCGGCACGCCGACGAAGAACGTGCCGGTGAACTCGTCGAGGGATTCGAGAAACACGAAGATGGCGCTCGCCATGATGCCCGGCGCCGCCAGAGGCAGCGTCACCGTGAAGAAGGTGCGCAGCGGCGAGGCGCCGATGTTGCGCGCGGCCAGTTCCAGGTCCCGGTCCACGGCCGCGAAGGCGGCGGCTGCGATCCATACGGAATAGACCAGGCCGTGGGCGGCATGGACGAGGACGACGCCGGAGATCGTCCCGGTCAGCCCGAGACTGTAGAACACCCGCGCCACGTTGATGTAGATCGCCACCGACGGGAAGGCCTGCGGCAGCAGGAACAGGATCATCAGCGCCGTGCGCCACGGCAGCCTGAGGCGCGCCAGCGCATAGCCGGCCGGGACCGAGACGGCGAGCGCCACCAGAACCGTCAGGCAGGCGATGCTGACGCTGGTCGCGAGGGACGACATGGCGTCTCCCGTCGGACGGAACACGACCTCCCAATAGCGTGTGCCGTAGGAGACCGGAAGCTTGAAGGGCGCGTACCAGCGTTCGGCGAAGGACCAGAGGACGAGATTGGCGAGAGGCCCGAAGAGCAGGAACGCGAAGACCGCAAGACCCAGGATCTTGAGCAGGGTGGAGCCGTAGGCCCAGGTCCGGGCCTTCGCCACCGAGGACACCCGCTCCTGCGCAAGGGCCGGGGTACGCCCGGCGCCGGAAAGCGCCTGCGGATCCGGTCCGGCGGCGGCGGATGAGAGGCGCATCTTCACGCTCATGCCTGCATCTCCCGCTTCACGTTGTGCCGGAGATAGATCCACGCCACCGTGCCGGCGATCAGATAGGAAATGACCCCGAGCGCATTGGCTGTCGCGTAATCGCCGTAGGAGTTGATGCGGAAGGCCATGTCCACCGTCAGCATCGTCGGCTGCGAGCCCGCCACCATCATCGGGACCGAAAGGACGGACAGCATCGTCACGAAGGAGAGGACCAGACCGACGAGGAGCGTCTGGGCGACCTGCGGCAGGACGAGCTCGATCAGGACGCGCAAACGCGAGGCGCCGAGGTTGCGCCCCGCCTCGATGGTCGCGCGGTCGATCGACGCCATGGCGCCGGCCAGCATCAGGGTCACGAACGGAACCTGCTTCCACACGAAGGTAATGATGATTCCGCGCCAGTCGAGGAAGCTGGTCGCCTGGATCGGCTCCATGATCCCGAGCGCCACGAGCGAATTGTTCATCAGCCCGTTCTTGGCCAGGAAGGTACGCATGCACTGGGCCGCCACGATGAAGGGGATGAACAGCGGCCAGCGGTAGAGCTGCCGCAAAACCGCCACGAGCCACGGCGTCTCGCTCAGCGTCAGGATACCGGCGATCGCGATGGAGAACAGGCCCGTCAGCAGGGTCGAAACGACGACGATGAACAGCGTGAAGACAATGTCGGTGGAGTAGAGGTCGTAGGCCTTCTGGAAATGCACCAGCGAGAGGCTGCCGCCCGGCTCCGTGAAGGCCGCAGCGAGCGAATAGCCGAGGGGATAGAGAAACAGCGCTCCGATCATCGCCAAGGCTGGCGCGATGAGCAGGAGCCCGAAGAGCGACGGTCGTGCCATGGTCGGAACAGCACCCTGATCTCTGACCGGAAAGCCGGGCGGGTCATGGGCGGCGGGCGGCCGGGAGACGGACGCCCGCCGGGATTGACGGGAGACGTGAACCTCAGTTCGCGACGTTCTTCTCGTAGCTTTCGAGAATGTCGTTGAAGTAGGGGCCGATCGGGAACGGCTTGCCGTTCGCCGCAAGCGCATCCGGCGGGATGTCGGCGAAGAGCTGGTTCCACGCCGCCTGATCGAGCTTGCCTTCGAGGTTCTTCGCGTCGATGCCCGGATACCAGTTGAAACGCTTCACGATGCCTTCCGCCTGAACCTCGGGGCTCGTGGCAAGCGCGATGAACTCGGCCGCAAGCTTCTCCTGCGCCGTCTTCGCCGGAATGGCGTAGTACATCGGCTGCCCCGGCATACCGGGAGCCGCGAGCTTCAGGCGCATGTTCGGCGGAAGCTTGCCCTCCGCCTTCCAGGTGTAGAACATGTCGACCCAGACCGGCCCCAGGGCGATCTCGCCGCGGTTGAGCATGTCGAGGGTGCCGGCATTGCCGGGCGTGATCACGACGTTCTTGTTGAACTCCTTCAGATCCGCCAGCGCCTTGGTCCAGGTCGCCTTCGCGGCGGGGTCGTAGGGTCCCTTCTCGAGCTTCGCGGCGTCCCCGCCGAAGGCCGAGACCCAGCCGGTCACGAAGGCGACGCCGGACATGCCGCCCTTGATGCCGTTATAGCCGAACTGCTTCGGGTTCTGCTTCACCCACTCCCGCAGCTCCGCGTAGCTGTTGGGCGGGTTCTTGACGAGATCGGGATTGTAGGCGAGCGCCGTCTGCGAATGGAACATCGGCATGACGTAGCCGGACACGTCCGTGCCGAGGGCGTTCGTCGCCGTGTCGCGGGTCACGAGATTGCCGGTCGGCAGGGTATCGCGATACTTCTTGATCAGCTCGTCCTTCACCATCGTGCCGGCGGCCTTCTGGTGGATGACGACCACGTCGAAATCGGACGCGGCCCCGGCCTTCTTCTGAGCGTCGAGCTTCTCGAAGATCTTCTGGGAGCCGCCGTCGCCGGGACCCGTCCCGACGGCCACGACCTTCACGCCGGGATGCTTCTTCTCGAACATCGGTCCGAGATAATCCTTGATGTAATCGACCATGTTCTGGTCGCCGGCGGTCGCGACGTTGAGCGTCTGCGCGCCCGCCGGACTCGTCAGCAGAAGAGCCGCCAGTCCGGCAGCCAAAAGGTGTCTATGCATGATTTCCTCCCTTGATCGACTCGGTGGGGAACAGGTGCAGGGATGCCAGCGGCAGGCGCAGGCCGACCGGACGATCCAGCTCGTGGTACTGATCGTCCGTCACGGTAAAATGACGGTCGGCGATTGCCACCACATACCTGTAATGTCCGCCCGGATACGTTCTCTGCGTGATGGTCCCGGGCAGAACGATGGACCCGTCGATCCGTGCATCCGGATCGTCGAGTGAAGCGGCGTCGTCGCGGAAGAAGGCGGTGACGGGGCCGAGCGGCCCCTTGCCGCTCCACACCGTCGTCGCGCCGCCTTCCGCCTGGACCTCGACGCCCGCGCTGGACGGACGAACGTCGAGGTCGATGGTATTCTCGGCCCCCATGAAGCTTGCCACGAAAGGAGAGTTCGGATGGTCGAAAACCTCCTTCGGCGGCCCCTCCTGCGCGATGCGGCCGGCATCCATCACCACGATCCGGTCCGCCATGGTCATGGCCTCCTCGCGGTCATGGGTCACGTGAATGGCCGTGAAGCCGAGCTGGCCCTGAAGCGCTTTGATCTCGGACCGCAGCTGAATGCGCACCTTCGCGTCCAGGTTGGACAGAGGCTCGTCCAGAAGGAGGATCTTGGGCTCGATGGCAAGCGCCCGGCCGAGCGCGACGCGCTGGCGCTGGCCGCCCGACAGGTTCGTGACCTTGCGGTCCTCGAGTCCCGACAGGTTGAGCATCCTCAGGACCTTGGCGACCCGGGCCCGGATCTCGTCCTTCGGGACACCCCTGAGGCGCAGGCCGTAGCCGACATTGCCCAGCACCGTCATGTGCGGCCACAGGGCATAGGATTGGAACATCATGGCCATGCCGCGCTTCTCGGGCGGCGTGTTCACCACGTCGCGGCCGAACAGGCGGATTGCTCCGCCGGACGCCTTCTGGAAACCGGCGATCGTCCGCAGGAGGGTGGTCTTGCCGCAACCGGAGGATCCGAGGATGGCGATGAACTCGCCGGGAGCGACGGTCAGGCTCAAGCCGTGCAGTACACGCTGACTCCCGTAGCTGACGTGCAGATCCTGGATGTCGATCGCTGCCGAAAGGGAACCGTTCACAGCCCTCGCCTCCTCCCTAGAGCATCGGACGAGAAAAGTGGATTCCACTTTTGGACCCATGCGATGCTCCCTCCTTAGAAGAGCGCATCGTTCAGGCCGAAAACCTGGTTCACTTTTCGCTGACGCGGACCTTCGGTTCCACACCATGCGCCGATGAGCTTTTCGCTTCTCTTATGTAGCCAGCAAACCACACTCCGCAGGTGCTGGAAAGAGTGCAGGACGCCCTTCCTAGAGATGTCCCATGACAGATCGGCGACAGCCGGAAATCCTGTCCGGACAGAGAGTTGCGTCGGGGAAGCGGGACTGCCGAACGTCGCGGCCCAACGGCCGCGGCACCACGGATCTCCCAGGCGCATCCCCGCCGCCCAAAAGCGAAGGGCTCATGATGGGATCACGAGCCCTCCGGAACCCCCTGCCCTGCTGCAACGCCTCTCATGAGACCGCCAGGGCCACTCCGGCGAGGGCGGCAGCAGCGCCCGCAAGACGGACCATTCTCGGGAAACCGAGGGCTGCCATGCCGGCTGCGATTCCCAGGCCATGCAGGGAAGCGCTCGCCAGTGCGAAGCCCAAGGCATAGGTCGCGGCGCTCGCCTGCAACGGCATCTCGGATCCGTGCGCATGGCCATGGAACACCGCGAAGAGGCCGGCGAGCGCCATCGCGAGGCCGACCGGCAGGGAGCGACCCCACGCGACAATCGCTCCCAGGACCACGATCGAGGCCAGGATGCCGAATTCGACGGCCGGAACGGGGATTCCCGCAAGGCCAAGGCTTCCCCCCGCCAGCATCATGGCCACGAAGCTCGCGGGCACGGCCCAGAGCGCGCGGCCGCCGAGCAGGGAGGCCAGGAGACCGAGGGTCACCATGGCAAGGACATGGTCCGGCCCGTGAAGAGGATGGATGAACCCTGCGGCGAAATCCGACGTATGGCCGCCCCCCGCATGTGCCCATGCGGGTGCGGCCGCCATCATGAGGAGTGCGGTGACGATGAGACGCTTCGAGTGCATGAGATCTCCCTGTCAGGCGGCCGCGGACAAACCGCCGGCCTGTTCGATGAACTGCGCAATGGCATCGACGCCGACGCCGCCGCGTATGTTGCTGAAGACGTAAGGACGCCGGCCCCGCATGCGCTTCGTATCCTCCTCCATCACCGCAAGATCGGCGCCGACGTAAGGTGCAAGGTCGATCTTGTTGACGACGAGAAGATCCGAGCGCGTGATGCCGGGTCCGCCCTTGCGCGGGATCTTCTCGCCGCCGGCCACGTCGATCACGTAGATCGTCAGGTCGGCGAGCTCGGGCGAGAACGTCGCCGCGAGATTGTCGCCGCCCGATTCCACCAGCACGATGTCGAGACGCGGGAAGCGCTTCTGCATCGTGGCGATGGCCGCGAGATTGATGGAGGCGTCCTCGCGGATCGCCGTGTGCGGGCATCCGCCGGTCTCCACGCCCATGATGCGCTCCTCCGGCAGGGCGTCCGCCACGGTCAGGAGGCGTGCATCCTCCTTGGTGTAGATGTCGTTGGTGATGGCGCAGAGATCGTAGCGGTCGCGGAAGGTCTTGCAGAGCGCCTCCATCAGGGCGGTCTTGCCTGAGCCGACCGGGCCGCCGATGCCGACCCGAAGGGGTCCCGTGCGAGAGATCATGAGCGGAAAAGCCTCGTGTACTGGTTTTCATGATGGAAGGATCCGAGGTCGGCCCGGAACGTGGCGCCACCGACATCGTCGAGCGTCAGGCACAACGCCTCCCCGGCGAGGCAGCGCACGACCGGCACCATGGCGGCGCAGACCCGCGTCCCGGCCGTCTGCCCGATGGGAGCCGACCGGATGGCCGCGGAAACCAGCGTCTGGACCAGAGCCAGCAGGTAGGCGCTCACCGTCGCCTGCAGGGACACCTCATGGGCCGCGGCTGCCATGCCGACGGCGACCGGGAACGCCACCTCGCCGTCGAGCGGGATCAGCCGCGGCGAGGGCCAAGCCGTCAGCGTCGCATCGAGGAAGCTCCGGCCCTGCTGGCTGGTCTCGAGGTGGAGTTCCGCAGACGGCGAAAGCGCCAGGGCGAGCTCGTTCGCCTCGTCGAGGGCATCGGGTCGGCCGGCCGCAACGGCCCGGTAGGCATGGCACAGCAGGATGGCGTCGTTGCGTCCCGCCCCGAGACGGAGAAGGTCGCCGAGCCACATCACCAGGGACGTCTCGTCGGTCACGTCGCCGGCCTCGACGGCCCATTCGAGCGTGTGGGAATAGGCATAGGAACCGACCGGATAGGACGGGGACAGCCACGCGAAGAGCGGCAGGATCGCGTCGAGGCCCGCGCTGATCGAAGTGCCCTCAGCCATGGGAATGCCCGTGATGATGCGCGTGTCGGCCATTCTCGTGATGGTGGTAGGCGCCGCGCACCGGGCGGAAGGGACGCTCGACGATCTCCGTTCGTGCGCCCAGGCCCCGCAGCATGTCGAGCAGCACGTGATCGTAGGCGATATAGATCGCATTCCCGGTGATCTCGGCCGGCACGTGCCGGTTGCCGATGTGCCAGGCCAGCGTCAGGAGATCGACGGGATCGTCCGCCATCGCCTCGATGAGCCTTTCCGGGGCGGCCTTCACCTCGACGAGCCAGCCGCTCTCCAGGCGGATGGCGTCGCCGTCGTCCAGCACGTCCGCCTTCTCGAGGTCGAGCAGGAAGACGGTGCCGCCATCGGCATTGAGCACGATGCGACGGCGATGGCGATCTCCGTGATCGAGGGTGATGACGTCGACGATGCGGTCGGGATCGACCGCGCCGCGGCGGATGATGGAGGTGGCACGGATCATGTCAGAACAGGAAGTAGCGTTGCGCCATGGGCAGGGCTTTGGCCGGCTCGCAGACAAGCAGCTCGCCGTCGGCACGGACGTCGTAGGTTTCGGGATCGACCTCGATGTGAGGCGTCGCATCGTTGAGCACCATGTCCTTCTTGCCGATGCCGCCGCGAACGTTCTCGACGGGGACGAGCGGCTTGCGAACCTTGAGCTTGGCCGCCAGCCCGTTCTCGACGGCGATCTTCGACACGAAGGTGACGGAGGTCGAGGCAAGCGCCCGCCCGAAGGATCCGAACATCGGCCGGTAATGCACCGGCTGCGGCGTCGGGATCGAAGCGTTGGGATCGCCCATGGGGGCCGCCGCGATGGCGCCGCCCTTGATGACGAGATCGGGCTTCACGCCGAAGAAGGCGGGCGTCCACACGACGAGGTCGGCGAGCTTTCCGGGCTCCACGGACCCGACATGCTTCGAGACTCCATGCGCGATGGCCGGGTTGATCGTGTATTTCGCCACGTAGCGCCGGACCCGGAGATTGTCGTTGTCACCCGTCTCGCCGGCCAACGGGCCGCGCTGCACCTTCATCTTGTGCGCGGTCTGCCAGGTGCGGATGATGACCTCCCCGACCCGGCCCATGGCCTGGCTGTCGGACGACATCATGGAGAGAGCGCCGAGATCGTGCAGGATGTCCTCGGCCGCGATCGTCTCCTTGCGGATGCGGCTCTCGGCGAAGGCGAGGTCCTCCGGGATCGACGGGTCGAGATGGTGGCACACCATGAGCATGTCGAGATGCTCGTCGATGGTGTTGACCGTGTAGGGCCGTGTCGGATTGGTCGAGGACGGCAGAACGTTCGGCAGGCCCGCCACCTTGATGATGTCCGGCGCGTGACCGCCGCCGGCGCCCTCCGTGTGGAAGGCATGGATGGTTCGGCCCTTGAATGCCGCGATGGTGTCCTCCACGAAGCCCGACTCGTTGAGCGTGTCGGTGTGGATCATCACCTGCACGTCGTAGGCGTCGGCGACCGAGAGGCAGCAATCGATCGCCGCGGGCGTGGTGCCCCAATCCTCGTGCAGCTTCAGGGCGCAGGCGCCGGCCTGGATCATCTCCTCCAGCGCGCCGGGCTTCGAGGCATTGCCCTTGCCCGTGAAGGCAAGGTTCATCGGAAAGGCATCCGCCGCCTCGATCATGCGGGCCATGTGCCAGGGCCCCGGCGTGCAGGTGGTGGCGAAGGTGCCGGTCGCCGGTCCCGTGCCGCCGCCCAGCATGGTGGTGATGCCGGACATCAGCGCCTCCTCGATCTGCTGCGGGCAGATGAAGTGGATGTGCGAGTCGAAGCCGCCGGCGGTGACGATCTTGCCCTCGCCGGCGATGATCTCCGTTCCGGGCCCGATGACGATGTCGATATTCGGCTGCACGTCCGGGTTGCCGGCCTTGCCGATGCGGGCGATGCGTCCGCCCCTGATCCCGATATCCGCCTTCACGATCCCGGAATGGTCGAGAACGACCGCGTTGGTGATCACGGTGTCCATGGCGCCGGACTGGCGGGTCGCCTGCCCCTGTCCCATCCCATCGCGGATCACCTTGCCGCCGCCGAACTTCACCTCCTCGCCGTAGGTGGTGAAATCCTTCTCGATCTCGATGACGAGAGCCGTGTCGGCGAGACGGATCCGGTCGCCCCTGGTCGGGCCGAACATGTCCGCATAGGCGGAGCGGGGCAGCGAGGCGGGCTTGCGCTGGTTCGTCATCAGAGCGCTCCCATCACGTCCTGGCGGAAGCCGTAGACCTCGCGCCGGCCGGACAGCGGCACGAGGGCGACCTCCCGGGTCGCACCGGGCTCGAACCGGACGGCCGTGCCGGGCGCAATGTCGAGGCGCATCCCGCGGGCCTTGTCGCGCTCGAAGGAGAGCGCCGGGTTCGTCTCGAAGAAGTGGTAGTGGCTGCCGACCTGGACCGGCCGGTCGCCGGTATTCGCGACCGTCAGGACGACGCGTTCGGCACCCTCGTTGAACACGATCTCGCCCGCCTCCGTCATCACCTCGCCCGGCACGTGCGCGGACGCCGCGCCGCGGACCGGATGGTGGACGGTGACCAGCTTGGTGCCGTCCGGAAACGTCGCCTCGACCTGGATGTCGTGGATCATCTCGGCCACTCCTTCCATGACCTGATCCGCGGTCAGCACATGCGCCCCGGCCTCCATCAGCTCGGCGACGGAGCGGCCGTCGCGCGCGCCCTCCACCACGGTGTCGGTGATGAGCGCAATCGCCTCGGGGTGGTTCAGCTTCACGCCGCGTTCAAGGCGGCGGCGGGCCACCATCGCGGCCATCGCGATCAGGAGCTTGTCTTTTTCACGGGGCGTAAGCAGCATGGGTCGACCTTAGCTGAGCCAGACGCGGGGCAGAGGCTGACCCCGGAAGGCGACGAGAAAGGGGCAGACGGCGGATCGCAGGGCCTCGACCGTCCCGGCGCAGAAACGGACGGCCAGAAGACCGTTCCAGGCGCTGGCGGCGGCATCGCAACCCTCATTCGGGGAGAGATGCCGCCGCACGCTCTCGATCCGCGCCTCCGCGTCCGGCGCCACATGGAGAAACGTGGCGAGCGCGCGTGCGCCCTTGGCGACGCTGGGTTTTTGCAGCAGCTCGGCCACCGGACCGCCGAGGCGCAGCGTGTCGGCATGGACGAGGCGGCCTGCGCGGCGAATGCGCCAGCGATCCTCGTAGAACCCTTGCGTCATCTGCTCGGCCCTGGCGGCGCGCCCGAACACGACGGCCTCGAACAGGGTGAGGCGCGCATCCGGCGCCATCGCGACGTCGAGGCGCCGCGCCAGCCGGGACCGGTCGAACAGAAGCGTCTCCTGCGGCAGCCAGTCGAGCCGGGCACACGGGGCGAGATCGAGCTGCACGGAGAGCTCGGCGACGGCGCCGTCGGAGCGGTAGACCTTTTCGGCCGCCGGCGTCGCAACCGTGACGGACGCACCGGGCTGCGCCTCGATCTCGATGGAGAACCGGTCGCCGCAGGCGATGCCGCCGGCCGTGTTGACGATCACGGCCTCAAGCCCTGGGCCCTCGCATCTTGGCAGGCGGATGCGCATGGAGCCGCTCTCGGCGATCCGCGCCGGCCGCGTGCGTCCGTTCAACGCCGCGGCACTGAACGCCACCCGCCCGACGGCGCGCTGACGCAAGGAACTTGCCGTCTGCGACGCGCCGTCAAATGGCCAGGCGTTGACGTACATCGTCCCCCTCAAGCGCCGCTCGGTCGCCCTGCTGAACGACCTCCCCCCGCTCCATGACGATGAACCTGTCGGCGAGGTCGCGGGCGAAGTCGAAATACTGCTCGACCAGCAGGATGGCCATGTCCTTGCGTCCGCGCAAGTACGCAATCGCCCGCCCGATATCCTTGATGATCGACGGCTGGATGCCCTCGGTCGGCTCGTCGAGGACGAGAAGGCGCGGGCGGGTCACCAGGGCCCGGCCGATGGCGAGTTGCTGCTGCTGGCCTCCGGACAGGTCGCCGCCACGCCGCCCGAGCATCGACTTGAGCACGGGGAAGAGCTCGAAGATCTCGTCAGGAATGTGCCGCTCGCCCCGCTTCAGGGGGGCGAATCCGGTCTCGAGGTTTTCCCGGACGCTGAGCAGCGGGAAGATCTCCCGGCCCTGGGGCACGTAGGCGACGCCGAGCGCCGCGCGCTCGAACGGCCTCAGGCGCGAGATGTCCCGGCCGTCGAAGCGGACGGTGCCGCCGGAGATCGGTTTCTGGCCGGTGATGGCGCGCAGGAGCGAGGTCTTTCCCACGCCGTTGCGACCGAGCACGCACGTCACCTCGCCGAGATCGGCCGTGACGGAAACGCCGCGCAGGGCCTGAGCGGCGCCATAATGGAGCGATAGATTGTCGACGGACAGCATCGTCATCGGCCCAGGTAAACCTCGATTACGCGTTCGTTGGCGCTCACCGCATCGAGAGGACCCTCGGCCAGAACCGAGCCCTCGTGCAGACAGGTGACCTTGACCCCGAGATCGCGCACGAAGGTCATGTCGTGCTCCACGACGACGACCGCCCGCGTCCTGGCGATGTCGCGCAGCAGGTCGGCGGTATCGGCCGTCTCCTGGTCGGTCATGCCGGCGGCCGGCTCGTCCACGAGCAGGAGCTTGGGCTCCTGCGCCAGCAACATGCCGATCTCGAGCCATTGCTTCTGGCCGTGGGAGAGCTCGCCGGCAGTGCGGTGGCGATGGCCCGTGAGCCGCACGCGCTCCAGAAGCGCGTCGATCCGATCTCGGACCGCCGCCGTGCGGCGGGAGAACAGGGTCGCGAACGGTCCGCGATCGTCCTTCAGGGCGAGAAGCAGGTTGTCTTCGACGCTGTGCATGTCGAACACGGTCGGCGTCTGGAACTTGCGGCCGATCCCGAGTTCCGCGATCGCCGCCTCGTCGAGCGCGGTGAGGTCGTACACGCCCTCGAAGAGCGCGGTTCCGTCATTCGGGCGGGTCTTGCCGGTGATGACGTCCATCATCGTGGTCTTGCCGGCTCCGTTCGGGCCGATGATGGCGCGCATCTCTGCATGATCGATGGCAAGCGACAGGGCGTTCAGAGCCTTGAAGCCGTCGAACGACACGGTGACGTTGTCGAGATAGAGAAGTGTCGGCGTGACAGGTTCGCTCATAGGTCACTCCGCCGCGAAGGGAAGCCCGTTGGGAGCCGGTTCGGCACGCGGTCGCCGGAGCCGCTCCCACAGGCCTTTGCCGGCGCCGAGAATCCCGCGCGGCATGAAAAGGGTCACGAAGACGAAGAGGCCGCCGAGCGCGAAGAGCCAGAACTCCGGCAGGGCGCCGGTGAACCAGGTCTTCCCGGCATTCACCACGAGCGCGCCGAGGATCGCGCCCGCCAGCGTCCCACGCCCGCCGACCGCGACCCAGATCACCACCTCGATGGAGTTGGCCGGAGCGAATTCGCTCGGGTTGATGATGCCCACCTGCGGCACGTAAAGGGCCCCGGCAAGCCCAGCCAGCATGGCCGACAGGGTGAAGACCGCGAGTTTGTAGGTCTCGACCCGGTAGCCGAGGAAGCGCGTCCGGCTCTCCGCGTCGCGCACCGCCACCAGGACCTTCCCGAGCTTCGAGCTCACGATCCAGCGGCACAGGATGTAGGCTCCGGCGAGCGCGAGGGCCGAGAACACGAACAGCACGATCCGGGTCGAGGCGGCCTGGATCGGGAAGCCGAGGATGTCCTTGAAGTCGGTCAGGCCGTTATTGCCGCCAAAGCCCATATCGTTGCGGAAGAACGCCAGCATCAGCGCGAAGGTCATG
>Ga0326721_10000375_pt1 | contig 14039 bp, 13 predicted proteins | sample SGPome_FD_203951 | JGI IMG/M metagenome (GOLD analysis project Ga0326721, IMG submission 203951) | Soil microbial communities from Southern Great Plains, Lamont, Oklahoma, United States - SGP_1_2016 | ecosystem: Engineered > Artificial ecosystem > Soil microcosm > Unclassified | place: USA...
TCGAACGACGCGGCGGCCTCCACGGCGGCGGGAGTGCCGCGGACCGATTGAGTGGCGCAGACGGGAATCCCGATCAGCTGGAGGAGCTCGGCAGCGGCACCGCCCTGCAGCCACCCGTCAGTGGACCGCTCAGCGGATTCCAGGAAGGCCGCCACAGCAGTGGGGTCGACCCCGGCCGGGATCGGAGTCTCGGTCGGGCCCGGCAGAGCGGTCCTCGACTGTGCCCGCCAGACACCAAGATCAGCGGACCTGGAGACCGCTCGGGCGGCCGATTCGGCGAAACCGTACCAGGGCAGGACTCCGGCGTGAGGTGGTGGCGCTCCGATCAGCGCGGCGGCCACGGTGACCGGCGGCAGAGGGTCGGCGCCCGGCACCTGTCGGCCGGCGTCGAGCTGCGCCTGCTCAATCGCCTGGATGACGGTGTTCGTGGGCTGGGCACCGGTGGCGACGTGGATGACCACCAGGGCGTCAGCTTCGCCGCTGGCCCTCAGCACCTCGAGGGCGGCAGCGTAGTCGGCGGGAGTCGCGGTGGCACCGAGATCGATCGGGTTCTGCAGGGCGGCGGCAGATCCGAGGGCGGCCTTGAGCCGGATCACAGTCTCGCTCGAGAGTGCGGGCAGGATCCCCCCGGCATCGTGCGCCGCATCCGTGGCCAGCGCACCCGGGCCACCGGCATTCCCGACAATCACGACGCGCCGTCCCACCGGAACCGGCTGGGTGCTGAGCAGCATCGCGATGTCGATGAGTTCTTCGGTCGACTCCGCCGCGATCACCCCGGCGTCCCGGAAGAGGGCGCAGGTGGACGCGTCCGGGGTGGCCGCGGCCGCGGTGTGGGAGGCCCCGGCTCGCGCGCCGGCGGCCGAGCGACCCGAACGCAGCGCCACGATCGGCTTCACCCGAGCCACCTCGGCGGCGATCCGCCGGAACCGGCGGGGGTTTCCGATGGATTCCAGGTAAAGCCCGATCACCCTGGTCCGGGGATCACCGGCCCAGTACAACAGCATGTCGTTACCGCTCACGTCCGCCTTGTTTCCGAGCGAGACGAAACCCGAGATCCCGATTCCCCGTTGCCAGGCGGTGTCCAGGACCGACACTCCGAGGGCACCGGACTGGGCGGCGAGTCCGACGCCGCCGTGTTCGGTAGCCCGAGGCGTGGTCCGGGCGAAGGTCGCGTCCAGGCGGATTGCCGGGTCGGTGTTGAGCACGCCGAGGCAGTTCGGCCCGATCAGCCGGATGCCGTGCCGGTGGGCGATTCGAACCAGTTCAGCCTGCCCCTCAGCGTTACCGGCCTCGGCGAAACCAGAACTGACGACGACGACCCCGCGGACACCAGTGGCTCCGCATTCCTCCAGCACCCCCGCCACGGCCGTGGCAGGGACGGCGATCACGGCCAGATCCGGGATCCACGGGACGGCGCTCAGCGAGTGGTAGGCCGGTCCGCCGGCAATCATTTCGTCCGGGACGGCGTGCTGGTTGACGGCGGCGATCTTGCCGGTGAAGTTCTTGGCCTTGAGGTTGTGCATCACCGCTCGCCCGGCTCCGCTCTGGCCTCGGCTGGCGCCGATGACGACCACGGACTGCGGTGCCAGCAGCGGGGTGATGGAGGCGGTGACCGCCCGGCGCTCGCGTTCGGCGACGGCTGCGGCCAGTGGACGTGTACCGCGCAGGTCGAGGTGAACCCCGACCTCGCCGTCGGCGATCCTGTCCAGATGCACGTCGAACCCGGCGTGCAGGAAGACATCGAACATGGCGCTGTTCTCGGCCAGCACCAGGGCTGTGAATCGCTGCAGACCCGCGTGCCGGGCCGTGGCCGCGAGATGCTCCAGTAACAGCGTGCCAACGCCGGTGTGATGTGCGCGGTCGGCGACGAACAGCGCGACCTCGGCTTCCCCGTCCGGCAGTGGTTCGGCCGAGGCGACACCGAGCAGGTGCCCGTCGCGTTCGGCGACGACGGCAAGGTGGCCGTCGGTGGCCTCGGTGAGATGCCGGGCGTACTGCTCCGCCAGGTCCATCCCGGAGGCGAAGAACCGCAGCCGCCGGTTGCGCGTCGAGGCCTGGCGGTGCAGTTCGTTCAGGCCCGGCAGATCGTCCGGGGTGAGCGGGCGGACCGTGGCCACACTGCCATCACTGAGCAGGGCTTCCGTGCCGAGCGTCAGGCCGGCCCTGGCACCGGGGGCTGCCCACGGGGCGTCGGCCATCACGGGCTTGTCACGATCGAGCGAGTCCGCCGTCATCGATGGGCCTCCTCGGCCTCTACCTCACGCCCAGTCCTCACGTGTTCGGGATCGGCATCGTCGCTGGAGCACGTCAGCGGACCGAGGATGGCGACGGGCGTCACGGCGTGGCTGATCAGAACCTGACTAACTGAGCCGAGGACGGCCCCGGTGACGGCACCGCGACCGCGCGAGCCGGCGACGAGGAGCCCTGCCGAGACCTCACGGGCGACATCGAGCAGGACGCGAGCGGTCCCGAAGCTGTGGATGACCCAGCGCCGGACGGTCACCTGTGGATACCGTTCCTGCCATCCGGCCAGCGCCTCGGCCAGCGTCCGTTCGGCGGTCTGCTGCAGTTGGAGCTGCGCCTGGCTCGGGTCCGATGCCCACTCGATGCCGCTGCCGACAGCGCTTAGACCGTTCAGTTCGGGCACCGACCAGACGTGCGCGGCGACCAAGGGGACCCCCCGGGCCGCTGCCTCCTCGAATCCGAACCCCAGCACGGCCTCGGACGTGGCAGAGCCGTCGACACCGACGAGTACGGGCCCGGCACCGGGTATCGGTGCCGGTACGACGTCGGAGCGCGGGACCACGATGACCGGGCAGCGCGCATTGACGACGACCTGGGGAGCGACGGATCCGATCGGCGATCGCGAAAACCCTCCCAGACGCGGCTTTCCCATGACGACCAGGCCTGCAGTCGCTGATTCCTCGACCAGCGCCACGGTCCCGGACGCGCGGACCGCTCTGGTCTCGACGCGCAATTGTGGACGCCGCGAACGGATCACCTGCGCGGTTTCCGCCAGTCGATCCTGAGCTGAAGACAGCAGCATGGTCTCGTCGAGTAACGGAGCCAGTGGTGTCAGGCAGGGTGTGGGGACCAGATAGCCATGGACCAGACGCAGCGGCGCCCGGCGCCTTTCGGCTTCCCAGGCGGCGTGCACCACGGCCTGACGGCTCGAGATCGAGTCGTCAACTCCGACGACGATCGGTTTCGGTCGGGCTGTACTCATCCCGCGCTCCCTGCCACTCGAACCACCGCTTGGTGGGACCGACACGCTTGCCAGTTCCACTCTCCGGTTCGACGACGGGTAGCAGCAGGGACGAAAGTCCCGACATCAGATCCTGGATCGTCTCGAATGCCCGGTCGGGACCAATGGCCTTGTGTTCACCATCCATCGGCCCTGATCGCCGGACTCGGACGCCGCGTAGGTCATTGCGGCAGGGTTGGGACTCGAGTAGTCCACCCCGGCAACAACGGGCCGCCGGCGTCCATTGACGGACATTGAATCCTCCTCGATCTGGGGACCGACTTGCTCCCAGGCTCCCCGACCAACCAGGCTCGGACCTAGGGACAAACGCCTGAGGATAAATGCCTTTGAGCCTCAATCCGCCGGCCTGCAGCATTCCGGACCTGATCGCCAACCTCGGACACAGGGGTCGCTGTGCCCGTTGGTCAGGACCTTTGGCCCATTGGCCGGGTTGAACAACCGCCGGAGGATTGAAGTGTCAGAACACCGCAACCCGCGCAGCCGTAGGAGTCCAAGATGAAGAGCCAGGCGGGAAGGATCGTGGTCGGGTACGACGGATCCGAGGCTGCGGCTGTCGCGGTGGATTGGGCAGCGGCCGAGGCACAGCGACGCCGCTGCCCGCTCACGGTCATCCATGTGATTGACCACATCGAGATGACCCCGGCCCCGATCGGGGTAACCCCGTGGCTGGAAGTCAGCGACGAGATGATCGGTCGGATCGCCGCCGACGGCGTCACGCGGGCCCGCAAGAACGCCGACAGCATCGACGTCACACCGTTGGCGATCTTCGGCCACGTCGCCCACGCGTTGATCGAGGCGAGCCACGACGCGGAACTGGTCGTCCTCGGCACCCGCGGCCGCGGCGACGTGGCCGCCGTGATGCTCGGCTCGGTCTCGCTGGCGGTCAGCACGCATGCTCGCTGCCCCACAGTTGTGATCCGTGGTGACTCCAGCCTGCTGCCCGGCCCGCACCGGCCGGTGGTGGTGGGCGTCGATGACTCCCCGGGCGCCGAGGCCGCACTGTATTGCGCGGCGGAGACCGCCGCGGACGCCGGGGCCCGCCTAATCGTGGTGTCCGGCTACCACCCCGCTTTGCTGCAGGTCTGGACCGGGATCATCACCAGCACGGCGGACTCGCAGCCGGACCCCGGATACCTGGAGGACAGCCGGTCCGCAGCCGAGAAGGTCACCGCCGATGCCGCCCGGCGCGCCCGCACCGCCCATCCCGGCCTGACCGTCACCGAACAGGTCCGCCAAGGCGCCCCGGCCAGTGTGATCACGGCCGCCACGTACCAGGCGGGGTTGGCGGTCGTCGGTTCGCGAGGCCGAGGCGGATTCTCTGGCCTGCTGCTCGGCTCGGTCAGCCACCGCCTGCTGCACACCGCGCTCTGCCCGGTGTCCGTCGTCCGAGGAGTCCTGTGATGGTGAATCGAAACCCGCATACCACTGGAGGTGTGTCATGAGCACGCCCGAAAACCAGCGCCGGCACTGTGTTGTCGTCGGTCTCGACGAGCACGGCCACCCGGCCGGCGCCCTGCTGGCCGCCGCAGACGAGGCCGTGCGACGGGACGCCGAACTGGCCATCATCACCGTTGTTCGCCCGAACTTAGACCCTGGACTGAACCTTTTCGGACTCCGCCGGGATCAGCAACGGGCGGAGGCCAGCGCGCTGCAGGGTCTGCACCAGGCAGCCGCCTCAATCCGGTCCAGCCACCCCCAAGTGAACGTGACCACCTACTGCCTGAGCGAGAACGAAGTCGGACCCAATCGCGAACCCCTGCTGTGGGCCGAACTGCTGGTCATCGGAACCCAGGATCGGTACGGCAGGCAGGCCTTGGTCCTCGGCTCGGTAAGTTCACTGCTGCTCAGAAGTGCCCGGTGCGCTGTTCTCGTCGTCCCGGACCGGCGGCCCCGGCGCTCTGGTTTCGGGGGCCCGGCCATCCTGGTCGGGGTCAGCGAGCACACCGCCGACGCCGCCGTGGTGGGTGCCGCCTACGCCGCGGCAACCGGTCGGACCGGCGAGGTTGTCCTGCTGCACACCTACTCGCTGCGCACCGGTGAGACCCCCGAACAGGGCCGAGCGCGGGCCTGCAACGTCGTCACCCCCTACGTTGAGCACGCGCCGACCGGAACGCGGGTATCCGTGGCAGTTGTCGAAGACGAGCCGGCGACGGCCTTGCTACGGCTGGCGGCGGACGCGGAACTGCTGGTGATCGGTGGCCGTACCGGCGCGTTGTCCGGTCTGATCCGCGGGTCGGTCAGCCATGCCGTCCTCGAGGCCGTGCCCTGCCCGGTGCTGGCCGTGCCCCGCCACCTCGCCGAGAACCAGCCCGGCCCACTGACCGGACTCACCCTGGACGCGCTCAGTAGCCATCAGACGACACCCACGCGACCGACGTCCTGACCCACACCAGTCAGGGACACGCAAAGCTTTCCCAGCGGTGACAGGATCGCGCGGACGAGCCGAGACGGCACAGCTTGGCTCGGTCCTTCCGCAGGCGCTCGCGGGGAGTTCCGAGGGCGACCCGGGTCGCCGAAACCCAAGCGACAGCGGCGGGGACCGGGCGAAGCCGCAGCATTCTGGCCGCCTCCCCGAGGACGTCGGGCGTTACCTGCCTCGGCGGCGCGCTGGGACCAGGTGAGCGCCTCCTCGACCCGGCCCACCTCCCGCAGCATCCCTCACTCTCGGCGGGCGGGCGGCCGTCCGGATGACCTTGTCATCCATCCGGAATCCAGGCAGGTCAGCAAGGTGTCCTGGCGCGGGCATGGTCGGCGGCTGCGGTGGGCAGCCAGCCACGTCCTTCCAGTTCTGCGACGAGCCGCAGGTAGGCGGTGTCGTAGCGGCCGGCTGAGCCGGGCTGCGGGTGGATCGTCTCGCGGATCCGCACCATGTCCGCGGCCACGTCCGCGACCTCCCGGCCAGGAGACGCCGCCAGGACAGCCATACCCAGCGCGGGTTCGGCGTTTTCCGGGATGATGACCGGTCGGCCGAGGATGTCCGCGCGCAACTGGCACCAGTAGGCGCTGCGGGTGGCGCCACCGGTCAGGATCAGATCGCCGGCGACCGGGGCTCCGATCAGGTCGAGGTAGTCGAAGCAGAGCCGCTCGATGTAGCCGACGCCCTGCAGGACGGCGGCGTAGCCGTCGGCCACGGCGTCGACCGGCCAGGCGGCAGCCGGCGCGCCGAGCACAAAGCCTCGAGCCTGTGTGGCCACGAAGGGGAACCGTTCGCCCTCCGACACCAACGGGTACGCCAGCATCCTGGCCGGCTCGTGCGTCGCGGCGCGCAGGCTCAGTTTATCCAGGTCATGGCCGGCGAAATCGCGGGAAATCACTCCGGCGCCGGTGCTTGACGCGCCCCCGGGCAACCAGTGGCCGTTCGGCGCCTTGTGCGAGTAGACGACGCCGAGCGGGTCCTTGAGCAGTTCCCGGGTTACACCTTTGATGACCAAAGTGGTTCCCAGCACTGAGTTCCAGCAACCTACCCGTAGTGCCCCGGCCCCGATCTGGGCAGCGCAGCCGTCCGTCGTCCCAGAGATCACCGGTGTTCCGGCCGGCAGCCCAGTGACCCGGGCGGCATCCGCGCAGACCGCACCAAGCTGTGTCCCGGGCCGAACCAGGTCCGGCAGCAGCGGCGCGGGAACTCCTAACTGGTCCAGCACGTCCATCGGCCAGTCTTCGGAAATCAGGTGAGCACCGGTCTTCAGTGCGTTGCTCAGATCGGTCGGCACTTCGTGACCGACGAGCTTGCGGTTGACGTAGTCGTTCTGGTGCGCCACCCGGACGCCGTCGCGGCCCGAGCCCCGCCGCGGATACTCCCGCAGCAGCCACAACAGTTTCGGCAACGCCCAGGTCGGTTGCATCCGCCGGTACCCCAGCTCGACCCAGACCAGGTGGCCGACCTCGTTCACCCGCTCAACTTCGTGCGCAGCCCGGGCGTCGTCATACATCAGTGCCGGGGTGAGCGGCTCACCGTCGGGGCCGACCAGCAACACGCTGCCGGAGGTGCCATCGACCGCGACGCCGCGCACCGCCCGGGCCGGGACCGGCCGCAGGGCATCAGCGCAGGCCTCTCCCACGGCCTTCCACCACTGGCGAGGGTCCTGCTCATGCCGGACGTTGTCCCGGTGACTGGTCAGCGGCCGGGTTCCCACACCGAGCACCGCGCCGGACCCGGTCACCGCCAGCACTCGCACGCTCTGCGTCCCCAGGTCGATGCCGACCCAGATGCCGTCGCGTTCGTCGTTGTCGCGCGCGCAGCCCATCGGGCCTCCTCACTCGATCGGGCGGCATTGCGCTCGCCCCCGCGCGCCGGACGAGTCTAATTCTCGTCTGCCGGGTTGAGCCTCGGTAGGTGAGTCGTTCAGCGTGCTGGTGACTTGAGGATGGCGTTGCGCTGCTTAGCTTCTCGGATCAGCCGGCGGGCGGCCCGGCGCTCCACGTCGCGCTGGTGCCGCAGCCCCGAGTCGTAACGGGTTCCCCGCAAAGGGCTCTGATCGCAGTCCGCCGGACCGTAAATCATGTAAAGAAAGGCAAGAATGGGGTTTATTCGCCGCAGGGAAGGGTCGTCCGTGGTACGGAATCGGTTGTCCATTTCGGTTGCACCGTCCTTCGGGGATGGCGGGGCACCGCGGGTTGGCGGCGTCGAACAGCCAGTTCACCCGAAAACGGGATGTCGCACTTCACCCCGTTGGGTGACGTTGAGGCTGGATTCAGTCACCCGCCCGCAGGCCAGCCAGCGCGGCCGCAGCGGCGACGATCATGGCTGCGTCTTCGATCCGCTCCTTGCGGATCTCAATTGCCGCGCTGTCCGGCGACTCCCGATGGGCCATCAGCCAGTCGAACAGCAACCACTCGAGGGCGCCACCCAGCACCACTGGATCCGCCTCGGACTCACCGTCACCAGAAGGCTGGCCCGCCAAACTCGAGAGGGTGGACAATGCCTCGCGATGCTCCACCAGGGCGGCGTCCTTGTTCACCCCGCTGCTGTCGAACAACAGCATGGACAGGCTCAGCGGGTACCGTGGCCCTTCCTCCGACTGGACGACCCAGCGCCCTCCGCGCCAGGGCTCGTCGTCCGACACCGACTGGAACTGCCCGAGCCCGGCTACCACCCCGATCCGCGGATCGGTCAGCTGACCGGCGAAGGGCGTGGGGCCGGCGATGCCGAGGGCCATCCGGGCCCGGGTGGCGATCAGCGCTGAGGCTCCGATGATCTGGCCGCTGCGGATCTCGACCGGGAGCCCGGTGACGGCCAACGCCCGCGCATATTCGCGATTCAGCCGGTCCAGAACGCGGTAAAGCTCATGCAGGTCGGCTCGCTCGGCCCCGACCTGCGGGGAGCGTCCGCCGCCGAGCAACTCGCCGAACCGGCCGGCAGCGATGATCAGGCTGTCGTCCAGCGCCTCGAGATGGGTGGGTACCAGGCGCTCGGGCTCCTCGTCCTGGAGAACGAGTTCGTCCAGCGCGATCGGCCGGCCGGCCGGCGACACCCAGTGGAACCCGATCTGACCGTCTGCCTGTGCGATGCGGGGGCGGCTCACGGCAGGACCCTATATCCGTTGCGGTTTCTCATGTCAGCAGCCGTCCAGCCCGAGCCGGGCCAGCATTCCTTCGGCCTTCGGATCACCTGCCTGGCAACGAACAGCGGCCCCGGTTGATGCCCAGGCCGCATGGCAGAGGGCGCGCAGGGCCTCCAGTTCGGGCTCCGGGCCGGTCGCACCGACCTCCGGAATAGGCTGCGGGTCGAGGCGGGTCAGCTCCAACTGCCTGCGCCGCCGGACAACCCGCCAGGACCCGCAGAGCGAGACCCGGCCCCGGGACCGGGGTGCCCGGTGCTGGGCGAGGAGCCCTCGGACGTCGGATGCCAGGTAGTTGGGCCGCTCCCCGGGCTCTGCGGCGATCAGCCGGGCGGGATCGGTGATGCCGCTGAGCACCAGCAGGCTCGCGCATCCGGCGGCGATCGCTCCACCGATGTCGGTGTCGAGCCGGTCGCCCACCACGATCGGCCGGGTGGCCCGGATCCGGGCCACCGATTCCAGGTGCATGCGGGGATTGGGTTTGCCGATCACGGTGGGCCGACTGCCGGTCGCGGTGGCCACGGCCGCAATCATTGCCCCGTTGCCGGGCACCGGCCCGCGCTCGGAGGGCAGGGCCGGGTCAGCGTTGGTGGCCACCCACGCTGCACCGTTGCCAATCGCCACCGCTGCCTCGGCCAACTCCGCCCAGCCGCTATGGCGCGAATGCCCCTGCAGCACCGCCGCCGGGAGCTCATCGGCCGACCCGACCGCGATCAGCCCACGGGCGCCCACATCCCGCACGAGGTCGTCCGTGCCGACCACCAGCACTCGCGAACCGGCGGGCAGCCGATCGGCCAGGTAGCGCACTGCTGCCTGACCGGAGGTGACCACCTCGGCCGGCTCGACGGTGAAGCCGGCAGCGTGCAGCCGGCGGGCGACCTTGGCCGGTGACCGGGATGCGTTGTTGGTGACGAATCCGACCCGCAGCCCGGCTTCCCGGACGGCGGCCAAGGTAGCGACTGCGCCCGGCACCGGGCGGCTCCCGATCAGCAGGACGCCGTCGATATCCAGCAGGCATCCGTCGTAGCCCATCATCAAAGGCCCGGGCGAATCCCGCAGTTCCGCCCTCGGCGGCGAATCCGGCTTCACGAGATGTTGGTCTGCGAATCGGGCTCGAGAGTGGCGAACACCCGGCTCCCCCGGATGTCTTCCTCGGTGAGCAGCATCAGATCGTCCCGGCCGACCGGACGGTTGCTGCTGACCAGCCGGTTCGCCTGTCGTAATCTGGCCCTTTCCAGGGCATTACGAACACTCCGGGCGTTGGCGAAGCGAGGCTGCCGGAGCCGCCGGGCCAGATACTCGTCAAAGGCCTGGACGGCGCCAGGGCTGAGCCGGTAGTCGTCGCGGGTCAGCATCCGCCCGGCGATCGCCACCAGTTCGTCCTGGGTGTAGTCGTCGAATCCGATGTGATGGGCGACCCGGGAACTCAAGCCGGGGTTGGAGGAGAAGAACGTCTCCATCCGGTCAGGGTAGCCAGCGAAGATCACCACCACCGAACCGCGCTCGGATTCCATTTCCTGGAGCAGGATCTCGATCGCCTCTGGCCCGTAGTCCCGCTCGTTCTCCGGTCGGTAGAGGTAATACGCCTCGTCGATGAACAGCACCCCACCGGCGGCCTTGGCCATCGCCTCCTTGGTCTTGGGCGCGGTGTGCCCGATGAACTGGCCGACCAGGTCGTCCCGGGTAACGGCGTGCACCCGGGGAACCCGTAGATAGCCCAGCGCGTGCAGGATCTCGGCCATCCGCAGGGCGACCGTCGTCTTGCCCGTTCCCGGGCCGCCGGTGAAGCTCATGTGCAGGGACGGGCGACTGGCCGAGAGCCCGAAGCGGGCCCGCGCGCGGTCGACCATCAGCAGCGCGGCGATCTCCTGCAACCGCCGCTTGACTCCGGCCAGCCCGACCAGGTCAGCGTCGACACTGCCGAGCACGGCCCGGACCCGGGTGGCCGCCTCGTCGTCCGCCAGGTTGACCCTCACCTCCGGATCGAGCATTGGGGCCGCCCCGGCCGGGGTTTGATCACCGACCGGGGCGGCTGCGCTGGGGACAGCCGTCGGGCTGCCCGCACCGGGCCGGTGCAGGGCGAAACCCGTCTTCTGGGAAAGGCTCACGTGGGTTCCGGACCGTGTGATGAGGCGACTGGGTACCGGGATCCGGCCGGTGCCTCGGCGGCGTAGGAGCGCACCGAGTAGCGCTGGGTGCGGTCTGGCCCTTCCACCCGTTCGAGCCGGAAGCCCGGCTCGACGTCCGGACGCTGAACCAGGAAGCTCAGGGCCGTGGTCTGTCGACCGAGGCGGGCATCGTAGGCCAGCACCCGAACGTAGTGTTGCGGAAAAGTGGCGCGGCAGGCTTTGATCTCGGCCAGCACGCCGTCCGGCTCGTGCAGGTCGAACATCGGCAACCCCCAGAGTTCCCAGTAGATGTTGCGGGGGTGCGGGTCGTCGGTGTATTCGATCGAGACCGGCCACTCGTGCTCGAGGGCGTAACGGACCTGGGCCGCGATTTCGTCGTCGGTCAGGTCGGGCAGGTAGGAGAAGGCTCCGTGGCGCAGGCGCATGTCGGGCTCCGGTTTCGCGAGCGGGTGAGTTCGGTCGTGACGGCAGATCGGTGGTTCAGTGGCTTGCGGTCGGGACGGCGTCCGGGGCGTCCGTAGAGGTGTAGTCGAAGGTGACGTCGCCCCAGGTGGCGAGCGCGACTTCGAGCGGCCGGTTGGTGGCCGCCGCCTTCCGGAGCAGGTCGGGGCCCTCGCGGAGGAAGTCGCGTCCCTCGTTGCGGGCCTTGACCATCGCCTCCAGGGCCACCCGGTTCGCCTCCGCGCCGGCCGCGATCCCCATCGGGTGACCGATCGTCCCGCCACCGAACTGCAGGATCACGTCGTCCCCGAAAAGGTCCAGGAGTTGGTGCATCTGGCCGGCGTGGATGCCACCGGACGCGACCGGCATCACCCCCGGCATGCTGGCCCAGTCCTGCTCGAAGTAGATCCCGTTGCCTGGATTGATCGGGATGTGGTCGTCTCGCAGGGTGTCGTAGAACCCCTTCGTGGTGGCCGGGTCACCTTCCAGTTTGCCGACGACCGTGCCGGCGTGGATGTGGTCGACCCCGATCAGCCGGCACCACTTGGAGATCACCCGGAAGCTCACGCCGTGCGTCTTCTGCCGGGTGTACGTGCCGTGCCCGGCCCGGTGCAGGTGCAGCAGAACACCGTTGCGGCGGGCCCAGTGGGCCATCGACTGCATCGCCGAGTAGCCGATGGTCAGGTCAATCATGACCACCACGCTGCCGAGTTCCTTGGCGAACTCGGCTCGCTCGTACATCTCCTCGATGGTCGCTGCGGTGACGTTGAAGTAGTGACCCTTGATCTCACCGGTCTCGGCCATCGCCCGGTTCACTCCCTCCATCCCGAAGAGGAATCGATCCCGCCAGCGCATGAACGGCTGGGAGTTGATGTTCTCGTCGTCCTTGGTGAAGTCGAGCCCACCCCGGCAGGCCTCGTAGACGACCCGCCCGTAGTTGCGGGCCGACAGCCCGAGTTTGGGCTTGATCGTGGCCCCGAGCAGCGGCCGGCCGTACTTGTTCAGGTACTCGCGCTCCATCACGATCCCGTGCGCCGGGCCCTGGAAGGTCTTGACGTACGCGACCGGGATCCGCATGTCCTCCAGTCGCAGGGCCAGCAGCGGTTTGAACCCGAAGACGTTCCCGATGATGGACGACGTCAGATTGGCGATCGATGCTTCCTCGAAAAGGTCCAGATCGTAGGCAATGTAGGCGAAGTACTCGCCGTCGCGGCCGGGCACCGGGGTGACCTGGTAGCACTTGGCCTGGTAGTGAGTGTTGGCGGTGAGCCGGTCGGTCCAGACCACCGTCCAGGTTGCGGTGGACGACTCCCCGGCCACTGCCGCCGCAGCCTCGATCGGATCGACCCCCGGTTGCGGGGTGATCCGGAACATCGCCAGGACGTCGGTGTCTTTGGGCACGTAGTCGGCGTTGTAGTAACCCATGCTCACGTAACTGTGGACGCCGGGATCCCAGCGGGCGGGAGCGGCCGAGTCGAGGGGTGCATCGATGGACACAGGTCCTCCTGGGGTTGGTGCCCGGAGCCGGCGGTACCGGGGCGGACCCCAACCATGTCCGCTCATGCATGAGCCGTCTAGCGAGTGTTTACCATCAATGCTTGAGTGATTGCTCATGCTTGCTAGCCTCGCTGCGTGACTCCGAGCCGACTGCAGACCTTCCTGGCCGTTATCGAAGCCGGATCGGCTCGGGCTGCCGCCGCCCAGCTGTCGGTCACCGAATCCGCCGTCTCCGCCGCCCTGGGCGCGCTGCGCCGGGAGGTCGGGGTGTCGCTGTTCGAGCGTGACGGCCGGGGCCTGCGACTGACCGAGGCCGGCACCGAGTTCGCCGGGTACGCCCGGCGGATCCTGGGCCTGATGGAGGAGGGTGTCGCGGCCGCCCGGCAGGGCACCACACCGGAACAGGGCCGGCTGCGGATCGGTACGGTCTCCACCGCCGGCGAATACCTGGTCCCCGGGCTGCTGGCGTCCTTCCGGCGCCGACACCCGCTGGTCGACGTCACGCTGGAGGTAGGCACCCGGGACCGGATCCTGCCCACCCTGAGCGAGCACCGGATCGACATCGCGTTCGCCGGCCGGCCGATCTCCGGGCTGGCGCTGACCACCCGCGCCACCCGGGCCAACTCGCTGATCGTGGTGGCCGCGCCGGGGACCGACCCGGACCTGGCCAGGAGCACCTGGTTGCTGCGCGAGCCCGGATCGGGTACCCGGGCAACCACACTCGCGCTGTTCGACCGGCTGCAGATCCGCCCGCGCTCACTGGCTCTCGGCTCGCCCGGTGCCGTCATCGCCTCAGCAGTTCTCGGGCTCGGCATCACCCTGGTCTCTGCCGACGCGGTGGCGCACCAACTGCTGGCCGGCGAACTCCAGCCGGTCCCGGTTCCCGGCACCCCGCTGGCGCGGCCCTGGCACGCCCTGACCACGGCCGCCCCGACCGCCACCACCCGGCTGTTCCTGGCCCACGTCAGCGACCCGGCCCTGGCCGGCGAACTCGCCTTCACCCGCCGTGGGGCCTCGGGCCCGCACCGCCTCGGGTGACGGCCGGGTGAGAACGGTTCACCTGCGGTCCCGCCCGAGTGGGTGAGGGAAGAACGGCGCCGACTGCATAACGTCCTGCTTCACGTAAGCCACGGCAGTGGCCCGAGAACA
>Ga0326721_10000377_pt1 | contig 14010 bp, 8 predicted proteins | sample SGPome_FD_203951 | JGI IMG/M metagenome (GOLD analysis project Ga0326721, IMG submission 203951) | Soil microbial communities from Southern Great Plains, Lamont, Oklahoma, United States - SGP_1_2016 | ecosystem: Engineered > Artificial ecosystem > Soil microcosm > Unclassified | place: USA...
GGTGCTGCACCGGGTGGCGATCGGGACCGGCGTCGACTCGCCGTTGACCACCGAGGTGAAACCGCTGGCCGCGACCGCTGACGGCTACCTGGGCCTGGTCGGGCAGACCCTCACCCGGTACGTCACTGGGGCGGCGAGCATCCCGTTGCTGACCAGTGTGACGAAGGTCAGCGCGATCACGGTGGACGCCGATGAGGTGCTCGTCGCTTATACCGATCCAGCCAAGGCCGCGAACTTGCTGACCATCGTGCCGCTCGCGGGTGGTCCGAGCACCTGGTCGAAGGTCACCAGCTATCCGGTCCGGCGGCTGGGTTTCTCGGATCGTCTGGTCGGCTGGGTGAGCCTGCGTAACGGCGCACCGATCGTCCAGACTCAGCCTCGGGTGGGCGGCAAGCTGCTCGCTGTCAGCGGGCCCGCCGCCAGCTTGGCGGACGGTTCGGAGTTCGCCGTGGCCGGTAACCGGGCCGCCTGGCCCGGGGACGTGCGCTCGGTCACGATGATGACCGGCGGCGGTACCGCAACCCATCAGCCCATCCCGGGCAGGCATTACTGGGGGATCATCGGGTATGGCGACGACTTCTTCGTCGGGGTCAGTGGCAAGCACTCCTACGCAGGTATCTACCGAATTCCCGACGCATCGTCTCGGCCGAATATCTCCGTTCCGAAGGAACCCTCCGAGATCAGCTCCTGGTCGCTCGCGGCCGGCTTCCTGCGGTACAACGACGACACCACCGCGCTCAAGCGCGACCAGCAACGGATCTGGCAGCATTCGGTCACCGGCAGCGGTGCTCCGGTGCTGTCCAAGGAGAAGGAACTGCTGGTCTGGACACGAGCGTGGTCGCGGATCTGGTTCTCGGCCGCCCGGGGGGCGGTCGTTTACGCGCCGAATACCGGCGGGGACCACAACCAGTTGAGGCTGGTTGACCGGGGCAAAATGGTGGGAACGCTACCCAAGGGCTCCGGTTCCTTGGGCTTCAAGATGTCTGGCCCGTACCTCCAGGCCGGAGCGAAGATCTACGGCACGGACCGGAAGGTGGCCCTGGATCTGACCGGGTTCAAGCCCACCTCCTACGATCACTACGGCGCGAACGTGGTGTACGCCCGCAGCAATGGGCAGATCTGGTGGCGTGACCTGACCCGGAAGGCCTCCAAGAGCAATCCCCGGTTGGTGGTCGATACCTGCTCGGGCACCTGCGAACCGAACGTGCGGATCTGGGGTAACAAGGTCGCCTATCTGACCAAGAGCAACACCTTCGTCGTGCGTACTCTGACCAATCCGGCCGCGCGGGTGGTCAACCCGGGTGTTCCGGCGGCCGAGCTGATGCAGTTCAGCCTCCGCGAGGGCACGCTGCTGTGGACCACGTCGAAGACCGAGGGTGTTTACCGGCAATTCGCGCTCGACCTGAGCTCGGCCGGATCGAAACCGATCGAATTGAACCTGGCTGGAACGGTGGTCGACGGCCATTACGCTGCCGGCTTGGATCCCGAACGGAACCTGGTGGTCCAGCGATTGCCGTTCGGTGGCGCGCAGAAGCCCCGACTGATCGGCACCGTCGCGAGGGCCTCCTTCAGCCCGAACGGCCACGGTCGCACGGCCCTCTTCCGGCCCGCGTTCGACACCACCAAGCCGCTGGAGAACGTCAAGCTGACGATCCGCTCCGGCTCCCGGGTGATCCGGACGCTGACCGGCACCGGACCGGACGGCAGCATCCGCGACCTCAGCTGGGACGGCCGGACCGGCTCTGGCGCCAAGGCCAAAGCCGGCACCTACACCTGGACCCTGACCGCAACTGCGGTGGACGGCGAGGGCTCGCTGGTCGCGGTGAACGGCGGTAAATCCGTCCTGGGCACGATCAAGCTCACCCGTTGACCCGACCTCTGACCCGCCTGGACGGGGCGTTCGCGACGTCCGGGCGGGTGGTCGGTCGTCCATGCTGCGCTGTGCTGGGCGTCGGCCCGCCCTCGATGTCGGCCGGTCGCTCTCCTCGCCGCGGCTGCGGCAATCCCAGATCTTCGGTGGGAATCCGGTGGGTCTCCGGCCCGAGCAGCACGGCGAGGCTGGCCACAAGGGCAAAGCCGAGGGCGAGCGTCGCGACCGGCACCCACCGTTCACCGTCGGGTCCGGCCAGCGAACCGGCGATCGTGGGGGAGAAGCCGGCGATGGCGAATCCCACCTGGGTGCCGATGGCTGTGCCGGAGAACCGGATTCGGGCCGGGAACAGCTCGCCGTACAGGGACGGCCAGATCGCGTTGGCACCGCTGTAGACGACACCGAACATCAGGATTCCGACCACGAAGATGGCGAGGTAGCTACGGGAATTGATGGCGGCGAGGTAGGCATACATCATCAGTCCGGAGCCGAGAGCTCCAGCGATGAAGACCGGTTTGCGACCGATCCGGTCACTGATCGCCGCCGCCAGCGGGAGCGTGCCGAGGGCGACGACGTTGGCCAGGACACCGACCCACAGCATGGTGCTCCGCTCCAACCCCACCGTGTTGACGGCGTAGGACAGCGCGTAGACCGTGAAAAGGGTGCTGACGCTGGCGATGGTGGCGGCGCAGACCACGCGGATCACGGCCGAGCGGTGGGTCTTGAACAGTTCGAGGACGGGGACCTTGGCCAGGTCGCTGGTTTCCACTTCGTGCTGGAAGACCGGTGTCTCGTCGACCCGCCGCCGGATGATCAGCGCGACGGCAACCACGATGGCGCTGGCCCAGAACGGGATCCGCCACCCCCAGGTCAGCAGCTGCTCTTCGGGCAGGGCCGCCACCGGCAAGAACGCCGCGGTCGCGATGATCTGACCGCCCTGCGTGCCGCTCAGGGTGAAGCTGGTGAAGAACGCCCGGCGGTGTGAGGGGGCGTGTTCGAGCGTCATCGAGTTCGCGCCGGCCTGCTCGCCGCCGGCCGAGAAGCCCTGCAGCAACCGGAGCGCGACCAGCAGCACCGGAGCACCCACGCCCAAGGTCGCGTAACCCGGCAGGCAGCCGACCAGGAACGTCCCGATGCCCATGAGTAACACGGTGAAGATCAGGATGCGGCGGCGTCCGACCCGATCACCGAGGTGACCCAGGATGACGGCGCCGAGCGGGCGGGCCAGGTAGCCGACACCGAAAGTGGCCAGAGCCAACAGGGTTCCAGCGGCGGGCGAGCTTTCGGGGAAGAACACCTTTCCGAAGACGAGTGCCGCCGCCGTACCGTAGATGAAGAAGTCGTAGTACTCCAGGGCACTGCCGATCCAGGCGGCGACCGCCGCTCGCTTCGGGTTGCCTTGGTGGGTGAGGCTGGAGGGGGTCGCTGGTTGAGACATCTTCGTCTCCTCGGAGGATGAGCGGGCCGGAGGTACACCGGCGCCCAGGGGCGTGGTGGCCCAGCCATCGGGCGAACCCGCTGACGCTGTGGTGCTGGCGGGTCGGAGGGCCATGACCGGGTTATGTACGAACTAGTACGTTCGCTAGGAATTGAAGTCGCGTCCCGCCGGATGTCAAGTCGTGTGGGCACAGGAAGGTGGGAAGGGATGTCGAGCCGGCCCGGTCGCTGAATGGCAGGTGCCTCAGTGGCTGGTGGCGATCAGGCTCAGTGGCTGGCTACGGTCAGCTTCGGTGGCTGGTCGCGGTCAGATGGTCGATGACGAGGTCGCCGAGGAGCCGGCGCTGGTGCTCGCGGGTGGACGGATCGAGCAGGTCGCGCCCGAAGATTGCCCGGAAGGTGTAGCGGTTCGCGGTTCGGAAGATGCAGAACGCGCTGATCACCATGTGGACGTCGAGCGCGTCGAGGTCCTCCCGGAAGACGCCGGCGACGCGGCCCCGCCGCAGGATCCGGGTCAGCACGTTCAACGCCGGTTCGGCAAGATCGGACAAGGCCGCGGAGTGCCTGAGATGCTCTGCGTGGTGAATGTTTTCGATCGCGACAAGACGCACGAAGTCCGGGTGTGATTGGTGGTGGTCGAAAGTGAGCTCCGCCAGTCGGCGCACCGCCTCGATCGGGTCGAGGTGCTCGACGTCCAGCTCTCGCTCCAGGGACCGGATACCCGCGTACGCTCGCTCGAGCACCGCGATATAGAGCGCCTCCTTTCCACCGAAGTAGTAATAGATCATCCGTTTGGTCGTACGGGTTTTGGCGGCGATTTCATCTACCCGGGCGCCGGCATACCCCTGGTCGGCGAACTCCCGGGTGGCGACGTCGAGGATCTCGGTGCGGGTGCGCTCTGCGTCCCGCTGCCGTTCCACCGGCATCGGCTCGGCCATCGCGTCAGCTCCTCGCGTTCTCGCGCAGACGGACATCATGATCCGGCCGGTAGTGATCGCCCACTGGAGGAGTCCAGCACAGACCACTAGCCGTCGGCCAGGTCGAATTGTCTCCCCTGGGGTCGAGGATATTTCCGGCTGTGGCCGACAGGCATCGGCGCCGAGCAGCAGACTGGCTCGGCGACGTCGATCTGAAGTGCCTCAAAGCGCTGTGTACGGGGAGTAGCGTCAAGTCACATGCGTGCGGTAGCGGGGAATCTGCCTCAGGAGTTGACCAGTTTCGTCGGCCGGCGGCGCGAACTGTCGGAAGTGAAGCAACTCCTGGCGCAGTCGCGGCTGGTGACGCTGGCCGGGGTAGGTGGGGTCGGCAAGACCCGGTTGGCGTTGCGGGTGGCTGCTGGGTTACACCGGAAATTCGGTGCCGGGGTGTGGCTGGTGGAGCTGGATCAGGTGCTGGATGCCGGGCTGGTTGCTCACGCTGTCGGTCGCGCGCTGGGGCTGCGGGAGCAGCCTGGGCTGCCGCGGGCCGCGACGTTGAGCGAATACCTGGCCGACCGGCAAGTGCTGCTGGTGCTGGACAACTGTGAGCACCTGGTGGGTGGGGTGGCGAAGCTGGTGGAGACGCTGCTGCGAGACACCTCCCAGCTGCGGATCTTGGCGACCAGCCGGGAACCGTTGCACGTCGAGGGGGAGACGGTGCATCCGGTCGGGTCGCTGAAGGCGCCAGATCAGACGCGAGCGATGCGATCGGCGGAGCTGGCCGGGTATGAGGCGGTGACCCTGTTCACCGAGCGGGCGCAGGCGGTGCTGGCCGGATTCGAGCTGACCCCGACGAATCAGGCAGTGGTCGGCGAGATCTGTTCGCGGCTGGATGGTTTGCCGTTGGCGATCGAGTTGGCGGTGGCGCGGTTGCGGGTGTTGGCGCCCGAGCAGATCCGAGACCGATTGGCGGATCGGGCGCTGCTGACCCGGGGCCTACGGACGGCCCCGGCCCGGCAGCAGACGCTGTGGGAATGCCTCAAGTGGAGCCATGACCTGTGCGTTCCGGCCGAGCAGTTGGTGTGGGCGCGGTTGTCGGTGTTCGCCGGGGACTTCGACCTGGCGGCGGCCGATGGGGTGTGCGCCGACGATCAGCTCCCTGCCGACAGCGTCCAGGAGCTGATCGAGCTCCTGGCGGACAAATCGATCCTGACCCGAACCCAGGACCAGGCCGGGGCGGTGGCGTACCGGATGCTGGAGACCATTCGTTCCTACGGCCGGGAGCAGCTGGCGGAGATCGGTGAGGAGGCTCTGGCGCGCCGGCGCCACCGGGACTGGCATCAACAATTGGCGGCCCGGTTTCAGGCCGACTGGATCGGCCCCCGGCAACGAGACTGGCTGCGGCGCCTGGACCGAACGTTGCCGGACCTCTGGGCTGCGGTGGAATTCAGTCTGGACGACCCGGGACAGCCCGATGCGGCGCTGGCGATGGTCGGGGACCTGCAGATGTACTTCACCGTCAGTGGATTGCAGAACCAGGAACGGTCCTGGCTGAACCGGGCTCTCAGTCGTCCTGGCCCACCGTCATCGGCGCGGCTGCGGGCGCTGGTGTACGCGGCAATGTTGGCGGGTGCGGTTGGCGACGTCCCGGCGGCGGGCGATCGGGCGGCTCAGGCGCGCGAGATCGCCGGCCGGCTCGGTGATGCCCACAGCCACGCCCTGGCCACCGCTGCCGAAGGGATGTTGGCAATCGTCCGCGGTGACACCGAGGTGGCGGTGAGGCTCAGCATGGCCGCGCTCGACATGTTCCGCGCACAGGACGACGTCTTCTGGCAGGCGCTCTCCCTCGGCAACCTCACCTTGACGAAGGTGCTGGTGGACGACATGGCCGGCGCGGCCGCGTGTCACCAGGCGATGCTGGCGATCTGCGAGCCCACGGCCGAGTCCTTTCACAGCGGGTTCACCGGGATGTCGCTCGGAATCGGGTTGTGGAGAGAGGGCGACCTGAGCGCTGCCGTCACTCAGATGACCGAGAGCCTGCGGCTCATCCGCCGCACCGGGGACACCTTGACCAGCTCCTGGGGTCTGGAGGTGACGGCCTGGATCGCCGCCGGGCGGGAGGAGCCCCGGCGGGCGGCCACCTTGCTGGGCGCCGCGACCGCACTGGCCGACACCATGGGCACCCGCGCTGCCAACTGGCCGGACTTGCTCACCTACCACGAGCAGTGCCAGCAGCAGGTCCGAAGGGTGCTGGGCGGGCAGGCCTTCGGCGCCGCGTTCGAGCACGGCTACAACCTTTCCCTGGACGAGGCGATCGGCTATGCGCTGGGCGAGCAATCGGAGCACCTCGCGAACGACCGGGTCCGGGGCAACAGCGCGCTGTCTGCGCTGACTCGACGCGAACGCGAGGTGGCGGGTCTCGTCGCTGAGGGCCTGACCAACCGGGAGATCGCCGAACGGCTGGTGGTCTCGCCCCGAACCGTCGAAGGCCACATGGACAACATCATGCGGAAACTCGGGTGCACGTCCCGGGCCCAGGTGGCGGCCCTGTTCGTGAGGATGTCACCCAGCGCCGACCCAGGGGCATCCTGACGCGTTCACCATCGATCATAATTGACTATGGGTTGACCATAGTCAATTATGGAGCGGTGGAGACCGATGGAGACGGCGCCCGTCCGTACCGGTCTGCTCGACGGGTGGAGCAGGCCCGTCAGACCCGACAGCGACTGGTCGCCGCCGCGACCGCGACGTTCTTGGTGCGCGGATACGCGGGGACCACGATGCGCGCGGTCGCCGCGGCCGCGGGCGTCTCGGTGCCCACCATCGAGCAGCAATTCGGCACCAAGGTGCGGCTGCTCAAGGCAGCGATCGACGTTGCGATCGCCGGTGACGATGACGAAGTGCCAGTGCTGGACCGGGCCTGGGCTGACAAGGGCCGCGCCGCAGGCGGCGTGGTCGAGTTCGTCGGCATCGTCGCCGACGTCCTCGCATCTGCTCAAAATCGTTCTGCAGGGCTGGTTCTCGCTGTACTTGAGGGTGCCGCGAGTGATCCTGACCTGGCCGAACTGGCTACCACGATGATCTCCCAGCGGGCGTCCACCGCCGGGTGGATCATCGACCAGCTCGCAGCCAAGGCACCGCTGCGCGGCGACCTTGATCGTGACGACGCGGTGGACACGCTCTGGATCCTGATGGACCCGGCAGTCTTCGACCGCCTGGTGCGTCAGCGCGGCTGGAGCGTCCAGCGCTACCAGCAGTGGTTCGCTCGCTCCGCCCTGCGGTTGCTGATCGCCGATCACCGACCTATCGAAACCGATTCCAACAGAAGGAGATAGCGATGAGCCAGACGTCCGACCGGACCCGAGGGCAGCATCCGGCGCATGGCCAAATCGGTTACCTGGAGCTGCCCGCGCTCGAGGTCGCCGCGTCCGCCGCGTTCTACGCGAGCGTCTTCGGGTGGAAGGTGGACGCCGAACAGGCCGGTTTCGAGGCGCCGGGGATGATCGGGCAGTGGACGACCGAGTGGAAGCCGGCGTCCGGATCCGGTCCGGTGATCTGGATCTGTGTCGATCAGCTCTACCCCACCCTTGAGCTGGTGCAGAAGGCCGGCGGTCGGGTCCGGCAGCAACCCGAACTCGATCATGGCGAACGCTGGCTGGTTCGGGTCGAGGATCCGGCCGGCAACCTGATCGGGCTGGTCGCTCCGGTCGGAACGCCGCAACCGCAGACGATGCTGGCGGTGCGGGACGTTGAGGCGTCGAGCCTCTGGTACCAAAGGGTGCTGGGGTTGGCCAGTGCGCATGGGGGCCCGCACTACGAACGCCTGCTGTCCGGCGGAACGCTGGTCATGCAATTGCACCAGCGTTCGGTGGAACATCATCACGGCGTGTTCACCGACCCGGACGCGGCGGTGGGCAACGGCGTCCTGGTCTGGTTCGGTGAAGTCTCGGACTTCGACGGCGTGGTGACCAGGGTGCGCGAGCTGGCCGCGCCGATTGTCCGCGAACCGCATCGCAACCCGCCCGACGGTGACGGAAACGGCCCTGGCCACCGAGAGATCTGGGTTCAGGACCCGGACGGCTACACCGTGGTGATTGCCAGCCCCGACGGCGAGGCTTTCCAGCCCGAGCCCTGAACCGCGCCGATCGCGTTCTCAGACCGCTTGACGCTTCGCTCAGCGGTTACTCATCCCGGTACAACGACAGGCAGACCATGTCGGCCTCGAAGCCCAGTCCCTGCCAGAACCGGTGATCATCCTGAGCGTCCACGCACGACAGGTACCGGATCGTGCGAGCGCCGTGATCTCGAAGCCAGCCGACCGCGGCCTCGGCAAGGGCCCGGCTGACCCCCTTGCCCCGCTCCTCGGGCATCACGTACAGGGAATCGATCTCCCCTCCGATGCAGGGCAAGAGCCCGTCCCCGATATCGGTGCGGCCGTTCACAAAGCCGATGATCTTGGCGCCGTCCACCGCCACCAAGCAGAACGCATCCCGGTGCCACGCGGACATGGCAAGCATGCGCGACAAATTGCGGTGGCCTTGCTCGCTGAGCGGGCCACCGTCCTCGGTCCCGCGGCACATGCGATCCCACAGATCGCCGACCGCGTCGCCTTCCCGCTGCTGAATCCGTCTGATCTCCACTGGTTTTCCCTTCGTCGGTTCGGCTGAGGAGCATGCTCGAACGGACGGAGGGCGGAGCCCGAGGTCTCGCAGTGGTGTGAACTCTCTAACGTCAACCTGGCATGACGCCACGATAACTCGGAACGGTCATCCGGGCGACTACCGGGAAGCCGCAGGGCGCGTGCGAAGATGAGTGAGTAGGTCCGGCAGCAGCCGCTTGCGACAACGCACAATCTTGAGGGGCGCGCGTGACACCTCCTTCGCCGTCGAGTTCGGCAGGCGAGCGCGAAGCCGACCTCGCCGCAACGTTCTCCCGAGTCCTGGACCGCTACCCACCGCAGATCGCCGAGACGATCGCCTCGCTTCACCGGCCGGTCCGGGATGAGGATGGTCTGGCAGACCTGCTGGATCGCGCGGCTGCCACGGCTGTGCAGTGGATACCCGATGTGGACTGGGCCGGCGTGACCGTCCAGATCGGCGGGCCGGCCTTCACCGCAGCCAGCACCGACCCACTGGTTCTGGCCGTCGACGGCGCGATGTACGAACTCAACGACGGCCCGGGCCTGCACGCGATCCGAACCGGGGCAACGGTCGCGTACTCGGCAGATCAATTCCGCGCCCGCTGGCCAAAACTGGCGGTGCGGGCCAGTGCCGAAGGTGTGCTGTCGGTGCTGTCCACTCCACTGTTCGACAACGGCGTGCCCCGAGGCACGGTAAATCTGTACAGCGGTAGCCACCATGCCTTCGACGCTTTCGAAGCCGACTTTCTCCTCGTGCTCTGCGAGTACGTCAGTCGCGGCCTCGGTGACTTCGCGGCCGTTCGGGGAGTCACCGAGCAGAATCGGCAACTGCGCGAGGCCATCATCAGCCGCGCCCCGATCGACCAGGCCAAGGGCATCCTGATGGCGGTGCACCAGATCAGCAGCGACGCGGCCTTCGAGATGCTCCGGACCCAGTCGCAGCACAGCAATGTCAAGCTGCGCGAGGTCGCCATCCAGTTCGTCGCCACCCATGCAAACCAGCCGGTGTTCGACTCCGGTGATACCCGAGATGTCCTCACCGACTTCCACACCGCGTTCGACCACAGCCCGGTCGGCATTGGCCTCACCGATCTCACCGGTCACGTGCTGCTCGCGAACCCGGCCTTGGTCGATTTCGTCCCTGGCGCGGGGGCGGCGATGGACCAGGCGAATCCCTCGGTACTGGATCAGATGCACTCGGACGACGCCGTCGCGACCAAGGCGGCGCTTTCCGACCTGGTCGACGGTGACGACGACTCGGTCCGGATGCCGGTCCGCATGGTCGATGGCGATGGGAAGACGGTCCACACCCAGCTCGCCGCCAGTGTGGTGCAAACCAGCGCGGGCGAGGCCGACCAGCTTGTCGTCACCATCGACGACGTCGACGCCCTGGTGCGGCCGCAGGCCCCGGACCCGACCGAACTGCCCGCCGAGGGCGCCGAAGGCAGGTAACGCACCCTCCCCGGCCCTTCCGGCGGCCTCAACCTGGCCGCTGGCGCTGGCCGCTGGCGCCCCGTCGCACGCCTGCGGTCACCGGTTGGTGGGCTGGCGAAGGTGGGCTTCACGTTTGGGGGTAGAAGGCGCGCACACCCCTTCCACTCTCAACTTATAGCGCACTGGGGGGCTTGCGGCAAGGCCCCGGTCGGGCTGCAGAATCGTCGACCGGAGCTAGCAATATCCGATCTGGGGGTCGCGAAATGCCTGTGTTGTCAACGAATGGGTCGCGAAATGGCGTCGAACCGAAGGTGGGGTCCGCCCTGAGTACCACTGCATTCGCGCTACCTGCACATCTCGCCCCGAAGGCCGACCCAGCGATGATCGCCGGCGATCAACAGCACTTCGCGGCCATCGCGCAGAGCCTCGAACAATCGATCGCCGACCTGTCCGACCGTCTCGATGCCGAGCGCAAGGCGCCCGGCCGCACCGGTCAGGCCGCAATGGACCGGGACATCGAGATCCACCGGCTGACCGCTCGCCTGCGCACCCTGCGTCGCTACGGTTTGGACCTGTGCCTGGGCCACATCGTCAGCGCGGACGACCCGGAGCCGGTGTACATCGGACGGCTTGGCCTCACCGACAGCACGGGGCGTCGGCTGCTGCTCGACTGGCGCTCGCCGGCGGCCGAACCGTTCTTCGGGGCGACCCACGCCAACCCGATGGGCCTGGTCAGCCGCCGCCGGTATCGCTGGACCCGAGGCCGGATCAGTGACTACTGGGACGAGGTGTTTGCCGCTGATGGCTTTGACGGGCACGCCGCCGCGCTCGACGACCAGTCCGCCTTCATCGCCAGCCTGGGCAGCAACCGGTCGCCTCGGATGCGCGACGTGCTCGGCACCATCCAGGCCGATCAGGACGCCATCATCCGCGCCGGATCGCGCGGCGCTCTGGTCGTGGACGGCGGTCCGGGGACGGGGAAGACCGTGGTCGCGCTGCACCGCGCCGCCTATCTTCTCTACTCCGACCCTCGCCTTGGTCACCATCGCGGCGGGGTGCTGTTCGTCGGGCCGCACCAGCCCTATCTGGCGTACGTCAGCGACGTCCTGCCCAGCCTTGGCGAGGAAGGCGTGCAGACCTGCACTCTGCGCGACCTGGTGGCCGAGGGAGCCGCCGCATCGGTCGAGACCGACCCTGAGGTGGCCCGCCTGAAGTCGTCCGCGAGCCTGGTGCAGGCGATCGATGCGGCCGTCCGGTTCTACGAGGAGCCGCCCGGCAACGGAATGGAAGTCTCGACGCACTGGTCCGACCTCTGGTTGAGCGCCGACGATTGGGCCGAGGCATTCGAGGCGGCAGAGCCCGGCACACCGCACAACGAGGCGCGCGATCAGATCTGGGAGCAACTGCTCACGATCCTGATGGACAAGGACGACGGCGACGTCGCACCCGATCTGTTCCGGAAGTCGCTTCGGCAGAACCAGGAGTTGCTGGCGGCGTTCAACCGGGCGTGGCCGTTGCTCGAAGCGACCGACCTGGTCGGCGACCTCTGGTCGGTACCCGCCTACCTGCGCAAGTGCGCTCCCTGGCTCAGCCCGGACGACGTTCGGCAACTGCAGCGCGCAGATGCCCAGGCCTGGACGGTCTCGGACCTGCCGCTTCTGGACGCCGCCCGGCAGCGGCTCGGCGACCCGGAGGCGTCACGTCGCAAGCGTCGGCACGAGGCCGCCGTCGTCACCGAGCGGGAGCGGATGGCCGACGTGGTCGGTGACCTGATCGCGTCCGACGACTCCGAGATGCTCGTGATGTCGATGCTGCGCGGCCATGACCTGCAGAGCGTCCTGGTCGACGAGACCGTGCCCGGCCCCGACCCGGACCTGCTCGCCGGCCCGTTCGCGCACATCGTGGTGGACGAGGCTCAGGAGCTGACCGATGCGCAGTGGCAGATGTTGCTGCTGCGCTGCCCGTCCCGGAGCTTCACCATCGTCGGCGATCGCGCCCAGGCCAGGCATGGCTTCGCGGAGTTGTGGCAGGAACGGCTGGAACGAGTCGGGCTCGACCGGATCACCCTGGCCGCGCTCAGCATCAATTACCGGACGCCGGCAGAGATCATGGCGGAAGCCGAGCCGGTCATCCGCGCCGTGCTCCCGGATGCCAACGTTCCGACGTCCATCCGAAGCAACAACCTCCCCGTCGTCCACGGATCTGTTGCGGATCTGGGCTCGATCCAGGACACCTGGCTCGCCGCGAATGCTGACGGGATCGCCTGCGTCATCGGGGTTGGTGGCACCGACGACGACCGGTTCCAGGAGACGTCCCGAGTCCGGTGGCTGACCCCAGAGCTGTCCAAGGGGCTCGAGTTCGACCTCGTCGTCCTGATCGATCCAGAGACCTTCGGCCAAGGCGTCGAAGGAGCCGTCGATCGCTATGTCGCGATGACCCGGGCGACCCAGCAATTGGTGATCCTGACGAGCGCCTGACGCCGGCCAGGGTGCGGCCCGAACCCAGATGATTCGGGCCGCTGAAGGACCAGTGGTCAAGTTGCAGGCAACCCTTTTGCGCATGCAGACGACTGACGGTGTGTCCGTACGTTGTCTGGAGCAAGGAATCCCATGCGGAAGTTATCCCTACGCCTAGTGGCAGGCGCGGCTACCGCCGCTGCCGTCCTGGGCGGCGGCATCCTGGTGGGCTCAGCCGAGGCCGCCAGCGGTTGCGCGGTGGCCTACACGGTCACGAGCCAGTGGAACGGCGGCTTCATCGCCGACCTCAAGCTGACGAACCAGGGTGCTGCGGTCACCAGTTGGCAGTTGGCCTGGTCCTTCGACCAGGGCCAGCGGGTCACGCAGGCCTGGGGCGCGGTCGCGACCCAGGCCGGGGCGGCGGTGACGGCGACCAACGCATCGTGGAACGGTGCCCTCGCCCAAGGCGGCTCGGCGCAACTGGGCTTCTCCGGATCTCTGACCGGCACTGCGAACCCGGTACCAGGCAAGTTCGCCTTGAACGGCGTCGCCTGCAACGCCGCTTCCGTGCCGACTCCGACGACCACACCGACGGCCACGGCCACACCGACCGCTACAGCGTCATCGCCGGCAGCAACGACTCCAGCTGCGACGACTCCAGCTGCGACGACTCCGGCAGCGACGACTCCAGCTGCGACGACTCCAGCTGCAACGACTCCAGCCACGGCCCCGGCGACTACGGCCCCGGCAGCGACGACATCGCCGAAGCCCACGGTCGCTCCAACAACGACGGCGACCACACCGCCGTCCACCGTCTCGCCAACCCCCACGTCGACGTCCGGCACCCCAGCCCCGACGCCGTCCTCGTCGACCGGCTGCGGGCGGGTTGTCAGTTCAGCGCCGATGACCAAGGTCACCGAGGTGAATGTCGGGTCGGCCGTGGTGAGCTTCGGACCGCAGAATGACACCGATGCCCTGCCTACGGCGATCGCCCCGGCCGCGGACGGTGGCTCGTGGCTGGCCTGGCTGGGTACCGACAGCAAGGTCCGGGTCGGCAAGCTCGACTGTGACGACAAGCTGGTGGGCACGCCCACCGTCATGGACGGCATCGACCTGCAGGACATCAAGGCCGATGCCAACGGATTTGTCGTGCTGCTGACCCGCAAGGGCAACTGCGGCGATACTCCGCTCTGCGGAGGCAATTCCAGCCCTTGCAACACCATGCACATGGTCCGCTTCGACAACTCCGGCAAGCAG
>Ga0326721_10000378_pt1 | contig 14007 bp, 16 predicted proteins | sample SGPome_FD_203951 | JGI IMG/M metagenome (GOLD analysis project Ga0326721, IMG submission 203951) | Soil microbial communities from Southern Great Plains, Lamont, Oklahoma, United States - SGP_1_2016 | ecosystem: Engineered > Artificial ecosystem > Soil microcosm > Unclassified | place: USA...
TGACGAGGATAAGCCTCTGCGGGATTACGACCGTGCTGTTGCCCATCGTATCAAGAAGATTTCCGAACTGGAAAAGGCTGTACGCGACGGTGAAATGACTCAGCAGGCGGCAGATTCTGCGTTGAAGTGGTTCGCTCGGGAACCCCGTATTGAATACCCGAACGGGAAGGATGATTACCCCACTCTCGTAAAGAAGGAAGCACGTATTTCTAATGTTCTTGGTGAGGAATACGCTGGAGTCCTTTCTGCGGATGAAGCCGAAAAGGTATTCAGTGAACTCGTTGAGGCTCTGGAAGATGTGGACTACGATCTGAATGCTCCTATTTCCTGATTCCTGCTAACGAAGCCCGTATTCTCTTCGGAGGGTACGGGCTTCGTGCTATTATGAACTTTATGACTATTACTGAATCAGGCGTAGAGAAACCACGTATGAAGTATGACTATGTAGCCGAGAAAAAGGCAATGGCTGCATTGGCAGACAAGCTTGAGGCAAAGTATGCTGACCGTGGTTTACGTATTGTCCAATGCTTTGATGGCATCTCACCGGTTCAAGCGAATGGGTATCTTGGCAGGGAAGTTTTCTACTTTCGTTTTCGCGGTGATATCGCTTCCCTTGAAGTAGGCCTTCCTGACTGGGATAAGACTAAACGGGATGGTACTCAGGGGAAGATGTCTTCTCTTCAAAAAATTGAAGCGACACAGGCAGCGCTGATTGCAGGAGCAATTTCGGTTCATGAAGCACAGAAGAACTATGAAAATTTGATGATTGAACTTCCACCCCGTGAAGTTGATCCGCTGTACTCGGATATTGTAAGCAAATCTGCCCGTATCGAAGGGGTTACAGGTAATCATTATGCCGGCTTACTCAGTCATAATCGTTTGGAATCCATTTTCTGTGAACTTATCGAGAACTTAGTTCCGCACAGTCAGTAATAGGGGGAAATCGGTTTTTCCTGTTTTATTAAAATTTGTGTCCCTTCTAGAAATTATTTTAAAAATTTTGGGCAAATTACTAATCTGAGTTGACATGTGCCGGCGGATGTGGCAGAGTATTACTTGTACGCAACGAAGACAAGAGGAAACACAGGATAAAGTCCGCTTAGTTCCCTGTCGGGGTCGTGCAAAGTTAAACACAACTGAATACTTTCCGGGATTTTGGTTAATTCTCCCTTTTTCCCGGTGAATTTGTTAAATGTATGCAAATTCTGTGATAAAGTGGAGTAAGTAATTTCTATTACTGCTTTACCGAACTGCAAAAGTGATTTATCAACCATAACCAAAGAAAAGGAAATCATCATATGGCACTTTCACTCGCTAAGGGTCAGTCTCTCTCGCTGAAGAAGGCTGACGGCGGTACCCTCACTCAGGTAACTCTCGGTCTTGGCTGGGATGCCAAGAAGAAGGGCGGCCTGTTTGGCAGCCTCGGTGGCGGTGGAGAAATTGACCTTGACGCAAGTGCAATTCTCTTCGGTTCCAACCGCGCTGTTCTTGATACCGTTTATTACGGCACTCCGGGCCTTGCTTCCAAGGATGGTTCCATCCGACACAGCGGCGACAACCTGACCGGTGATGGTGAAGGCGACGATGAGCAGATTGTCATCGACCTTACCCGCGTTGATTCCCGTGTTGAGAGCATTGTCCTAGTGGTTACGTCCTACTCGGGTCAGAAGTTCTCTCAGATTGAGAACGCATTCTGCCGTGTAGTTGATACGTCCAACGGTGCTGAGAATGAGGTTGTCAAGTACGTCCTCAAGGAATCCCCGAACAACACCGCAATGGTGATGGCAAAGGTTTCCCGTGTCGGTAGTGGCTGGGAATTCAAGGCTATTGGCGAAGCTGCTGATGGCAAGACTCCGACGCAGCCTGCTGTAGTTTCTGCTGCACAGCGTTCCGCATAAGGGGTCAGGGGTCTAAACCCCGCCTTTATCCCTTCGGTTGCAGATATGCATTCTGTAACCCGTTCACATAAAACACATTAACAGAAAAGGAATTACCATTATGACACTTTCACTTTCCAAGGGTCAGAACCTCTCCCTCACCAAGAAGGTCCCCGGCGTTGACAAGTTCACCATCGGTCTGGGCTGGGATGCCCGCACCACGACTGGTACTGACTTTGACCTTGACGCTTTCGCACTGCTGGTCGGTGCTGACGGCAACGTTCGCTCTTCCGCTGACTTCATCTACTTCAACCAGAAGGGTGACGTTCTTCTGCCCGGCACCACCACCGGTGAAGCTGACCCCGCCAAGGCTTCCGTAATTCACGCTGGCGACAACCTGACGGGTGCAGGTGATGGTGACGATGAGCAGATTACCATCGACCTTTCCAAGGTTCCTGCCGACGTTGACAAGGTTGTTATCGCTGTCTCCATCTTTGAGGCTGACGAGCGCGGTCAGACCTTCGGACAGGTTCGCAACGCCTTCGTCCGCCTCGTTGATTCCGCTACGGGCGATGAGCCCCTGCGTTATGACCTTGCTGAGGATTCCTCCACGGAGACCGCAGTTGTCTTCGCTGAGGTCTACCGCAACGGTGGCGAGTGGAAGTTCAAGGCCATCGGTCAGGGCTATGACACCGGTATGGTCGGCGTTGCAAAGGACTTCGGCGTTCCCCTGTAACCAATAACTGAAGTTTTACCCCGTTTGGATGCCGGCATTGGAAACTTTGCCGGCATCCAAACAAACATCAACAATTTTAAAGCAACCACAACAAAAAGGAAAATATCATGACTCTAACTCTTGATAAGGGCCAGAACCTCTCCCTCACCAAGGCAGCCCCCGCAATGAAGATTGCCCGTCTCGGCCTCGGCTGGGATGCCCGTTCAACTGATGGTCAGGCATTTGACCTTGACGCTTCCGCTATCCTTCTTGACAGCAGCGAGAAGGTTCGTGGCGATTACGACTTCATTTTCTACAACCAGATGGGCGATGTTACCCTTCCGCACCGTCCGGGTCAGCGCGACTCCGATCCCTACGACTTTGACCCTGAGAAGGCTTCTGTCATGTATCAGGGCGACAACCGTACCGGTGAAGGCGACGGCGACGACGAGCAGATCGTTGTTGACTTCACCAAGGTTCCTGCGGACATTGAGAAGATTATCTTCACCGTCTCAATTCACGATGCAGATGCCCGTGGTCAGAACTTCGGTCAGGTTCGCAATGCTTACATCCGTCTCTTCAACGAGGAAGCACCTGATGATGTCATCGTTCGTTATGACCTCACGGAAGATGCTTCCACCATGACGGCTCTCATTTTCGCTGAGGTTTACCGTTACAACGGTGAATGGAAGTTCCGTGCTGTTGGTCAGGGTTGGAATGACGGCCTTGGTGGAATCGCACGTAACTACGGCGTAAACATCTAACTCCGCGCTTCTATGAAGGAGGCTTTCCCATTCGGGGGAGTCTCCTTCTGTTTTACCCTTTATCGTCACACATTGTGTCCCTCATAAGAGTGCGATAAAAAATCTGGGAAAAACTTTCTTTTAATTTGCATTTTATAAGGAAATGGTGTATTCTCAGAGAGAACTGTATTTGTATTGCTGGAAGAAACAAATCGCTTTTACCCGTAAATCATGATATAGTTTAAGAAACTGGTGGCAACACCTTTTATAACCACACAACACAAAGACAAAGGAAATCCATGACACTCTCTCTGACACCTCCTCCCGCAGCACCCAGTTTTGAACTGGCGAAGCCGGCACCCGTTGAAGAAGTACAGCCTGAAAAGGTAGGCGGCATCCTGCCTGCACTGACGAAGGAAGAGGAAGCCCGCGTTGCTGAAACCGCTCTGGGCTTTACCTCGCAGGTCGTAAAGATGTCAACCAAGAGCCCTGAATTCGTCAGCAAGTTGCGTGACATTCAGACCCTTGGTGCTGCTGAAATCGAGAAGTCCACCGAGGGAAGCAACCGTATGCTCCAGCGTGCTTCTTCATCCGTTATGGGTGCCAAGAAGAGCGGGGGCGGTGACGTACAGGTTAAGGTTGCAGGAACGTTGAGCGAACTCCGTTCAACGATTGATGACCTTGCTCCTGAGCCGGGTGACCTCTCCGTGGGTCGTAAGATTCTGGGCTTCATCCCCGGTGGCACGAAGGTTGCCAAGTACTTCCAGAAGTATGAGTCCGCTCAGGGTCAGCTGGATGCCATTACCAAGGCTCTGATGCAGGGTAAGGATGAACTGCTGAAGGACAATGCAGCTCTTGCTACGGAACGTCAGATTCTTTGGGATACCATGGGTATGCTGAACCAGTATCACCACATGGCTCAGGAAATGGACCGTGCTGTTGCCGGTGAAATCGAACGTCTTAAGATGTCAGGTGATGTCACTCAGGCAAATGCTCTTGAATCCGACGTTCTCTTCCCGATTCGTCAGCGGGATCAGGATCTTCTGACTCAGCTTGCTGTTGCCGTTCAGGGCTACCTTGCCATGGACCTCGTGATGAAGAACAACGATGAGCTTGTCAAGGGTGTTGACCGCGCCCGCACGACTACACTGGCTGCCCTCAAGACCGCTGTTACCGTTGCTCAGGCTGTTGCAAACCAGAAGCTTGTTCTGGATCAGATTGATGCCCTGAACACGACTACCAACAAGATGATTGACATGACTGGCGAACTGCTCAAGCAGAACACCGCTCGTGTTCACCAGCAGGCTTCTTCTTCGGGTGTTTCTGTGGAAACCCTTGAGCGTGCCTTCAACAACATCTACGAGACGATGGATGCCATTGATACCTTCAAGGCAGACGCAAACAAGAGCATGGAGAAGACCGTGGAGGCTCTGGGCAACCAGATCAACCGTTCACGTCCTTACCTTGAGCGTTCCCGTGAACAGCAGGCTCTCGGTGGTGGAGACTCTGCCCGTCACCAGATTGGTGCATAGTCAGAAAATAGTGTAGGCTGTTTCTGACCGTATAATTAACGAAAGTAGGGGTAACATACAATGGTATTTGACATCTTCAAGCGCCGTGACGAGCCATTCCGTGCTCCCGCACCAATTGTGGATATGTACCAGTCTGTTACCCCTACTGTTTCCTTGACGGAACGGTTGGCTAAAGACCTTGACATTTTGGCAGTCAAGGTCCGTAAGTCAGGTAACGATATTCCTACTGCCGTCTATTCAAAACTGCGGATTATTGATGATGTTCTTCGCTCTCTCCTGCGGTACATTGCAGTTCAGGGTTGTTCTTCGGAGCAGGAGTACTTCCTGAATGCAATGGTCACTGATTACATCCCAACGACTCTGGACAAGTATCTGCAACTGTCGCCTGTTGACAAGGGTGATGACAAGCCTTCCGCTTTGCTCTTGATGGATCAGTTTGATAAATTGGAAGACAAAGCCCGTGACCTTGCTCAGATGGTGCGTTCAGGGGCGGTTGCCGAACTTTCAACGCAGGCTTACTTCATTGATGCCCGGTTGGCGGACGGTCGTTAATAGAATCCAGTAGGAATGCCGGCAGGGGATTATTCTCTTGCCGGCATTCCTATTTTCCAGCCCATGAATTGTGTCCCTCTGTAATTCAAGTACAAATTATCACGATGATATGATGAAGGGGTAAATCGCACCCAATCAGGAAACGAAAATGAATCAAACCTTTGCAATGCTACTGTTGGCATTGGGCTTTATGCTGCTTGCTATTGTCTGCGTAGGCGGTTTTCTTATGCTGAGTTCTGCACTTAAAAAATCCCATGCCAAGAAGCACCTAAGCATCAACCTCGCAGTCAATAATGCCATCATTGACTCGTATGAGCAAGGTGTTCTGCGGGTAAAAGGTCAAATTCGGCGGGGTAAAACGCTTATCTCGCTCCAGAACCCGAACAAGATCACCAATCCTTTCCAACGGGAAGTGCTGAGTCTTGCATTTCCTGCCGGCGTTACAGAAGTGACAGCCAAAGATTTCCATTTCCGGGTATACGATGCACGCAAAACTGTTCTTTGGGATTCCGTCAAGTTCATGAAAACGCAGGACGGTCTTATTGATATTTCGACAACTCCAAACCAGCGGTTCTCCAGCAGTAAAATTTCTGCTACAGGCAAGCAACTTATTCCATTCCTGATCATGGGTTCTCTTGACGGCAGTGATTGGGGTGGCAACACAACCTACCGTTCCGAAACCGGTTACAATGGAGCATGGGATTTCGGGAACTCCAATGGCGGAACAGGAACATATAATGGTGGCATGATTATGTTGACCACAATGTAGCAAGAAACCCCGGACAATCTCTGTTCGGGGTTTCTTGCATTTAGAATAGTATTATGGTACGCTCAATAATAGAATAAGATTATGACCCACGAGGGTTCATAATGAGATAACTTTTAGGAAGCAGGAGGGAAAGATGGTTGCCAAGCTTATGGCCGGCGGTAACGTTTTTCTGACGAAGGAAAACCCGAATATACATGAGGTTGTCGCAGGTTTCGGGTGGAACATCAGGGGCGGAAGTGGTCCTGTGACTGAGGTTGTTCCCTCTGCAATTCTGTGTGATGCCAGTGGGAAGGCAATAGCCCCTGATTCCTTGATTTTCTTCAACCAGATTCAGTCTGACGATGGAAGCGTGAACTATGTTTCCAACGGAGACAAGGAACAAATTGAAGTGGCCCTCTCTGAGGTTCCTGAGTCGGTTGCAAAGATTGTTTTCGTCGTCTACATTGACCCCGATGTTCGGAAACCGGGAAATTTCTCTTCCGTGCGTGAAGCATACATCAGGATTGCTGATACGGCCGGTACTGAACTGACCCGTTTTGAGGTGCCGAATGATTCCAACGTGGAAATCACCGCCATGGTATTCGGGGAACTGTACCGTCACAGTGGCGGTTGGAAGTTCCGTGCTGTTGGACAGGGATACTCAACAGGTCTTTCAGGCGTTGCCAAAGACTTTGGGGTGCTGATTTAATCATGGCTATTGACCGCAACACACCGAGGACGGATATCGCTTTTTTGCGTCGTCGTCCTCACCGCCCTGAGAGCGTTTCTAAGGCATCAGAATCTTCTCAGCCAGCAACCGGCGGGTTGAGCCTTACTCGCCCTTCTGGAGGCTCTACAGCCCCCACAGGTGGTCTGTCACTGGGTTCTGCCCCCTCTACTCCTGTGCCTGCTGCGAAACTTTCCTTTGACCGCCCTGACCGCAAGCCAGCAACGGGTTCAATGCCTGTCTCACAGGCTGCTACAGGTGGTCTTTCGCTAAGTCGTCCTGCCGAAAGTTCTCCTTCAACAGGTGGGCTTTCCTTGGGACCGGCAACCGGGTCTACTCCTGCGATTCCGGCGGCAGGACGGGTTTCTGCCCGGAGCAGCCTTTCATTGCGCCCTAAGATGGATGCTGAACTTCCCAAGCACTCTGTTCCATATTTCCACGACAATACTGAACTTTCCCTTGACAGCCCGGTAGTCCGCTTGGATTTCAGGCAGTCAGGCATTGGTTCGCTTGTCATTTATGGAGCGCAGGCGTTTGCTTGGGAGACAAAAGACATGCAGGGTGGTTTGCAGGTTTCCCTTTCTGAGAACTCCAGTGATATTGACCCGCCGACTTTCGGGAACCGCAAACTTGCAGAATTCGTGGGTGATGAAGTTGTAGTAGGTCTGCGTCATGCCCATAAACTTCGCCGGCTTGTCTTGGCATCACAGGTCAGTGATTTGAAGTTGACCATGTATGATGGTTCGCAAATCTACATGCCTTCAGATGGTGGCAACAACGTCATGCTTATTAGCCGAATCGGGCATGAACTTGAGGTTCGGATGGAAAAGATTGACAGCCTTGAACTATGGGAAGTGTTCTCCATCAAACTTTCCCACGTAGCACTTACACGCTCTTAAAGAGGTAGGGGTTGGCAGAAATGTCAACCCCTACCTCTAGAATCTAATTCGTGTCCCCTGAGGGAATACCGGCAATCTATTCATCTAGAATTAACCCGACATAGTGCCAAATCAGACCACTTCTGTCAAGCAGTTCCCTATATCTGTGGTAGTCTATTGAGAGTAAATTAACGAAAACCTAGTTTGGAAAGAGGATAATGCAGCACTTCAGCTACTTTAGCGAGGAAGACAAGAAAGCTCTTTTCCTTAAGCTCCCTGAGACAATCGGAATTGGTTCGCACAAGAAATTGATCGCTTCAGGACTCGGCGCTTCACTGTATTCGCCGGCAACACGACCAACACTTGCATTAGATGTTATCAAGAATGCCCGTAAGGGTGTCGCAAGTGCGATTCTTTGTCTTGAGGACTCTATTCCTGATGACAAGGTTGCAGAAGCAGAAGAGAACCTTACCAAAGCATTGGCTGAACTGCATGCCATGGAGGACAAGACCGAGTTCCCTCTCCTGTTTATCCGTATCCGGAATGCTGATCACCTTCAGCGTGTGGCCGAGCAGAACGAAAAGTATCTTGACCTACTGACTGGTTTCGTCTTTCCTAAATTTGAAGATTTGACGGGAGCAGCCAGCGAGTATGTCTTTGTCCTGAATCAAGTCAATGACAAGCGCGTTGCTCAGGGAAGGCACGCCCTGTACTTTATGCCGGTTCTGGAATCCCCGCAACTCGTATACCGGGAAACACGTCACGCCCTACTGAACGGCGTTGCTGATGTTCTGTCGGATAACCGTGAGATTACCTTGGCGGTTCGTATTGGCGCAACTGATATGGCCAGCCCGTTTGCTCTGCGCCGCAGCCGTGACCTCACAATTTATGATGTCCACGTAGTTTCGTCTGCAATTGCTGATATTGTCAACACTTTCGGACGGGCGAACAAGGAAGGCTACGTCATTACAGGTGCTGTGTGGGAACACTTCACCGACCGTGAACGCCTCTTCAAGCCACGCCTTAGGCAGACTCCCTTCAGCGATGAAGAAACTGCAAAGCTGCGTCATCAGCTCATCCTGAAAGATCTTGATGGTCTTATCCGTGAAGTTGAACTTGACCGCGCCAATGGTTTGCTGGGCAAGACAGTTATTCATCCTCTGCACGTTGCTTTGGTGAATTCCATGAGCGTTGTTACCCATGAGGAATACAGCGATGCGTTGGATATTGTCAACCAAAGCGAGCATGGGGCAGGGGCCAGGGCTTCCATTTACCGCAACAAGATGAATGAGCAGAAGCCGCATTACGCATGGGCTAAGAAGACCCTATGGCGGGCATCTGCATTCGGTGTTGCGAATGAAAAAATTACTTTTGTTGAACTTCTAGAGGCGGCGATGCGTTCTTATGTCTAAACAGCTTTCATCTTTTGTTGAAAACGAACTTGGCGTTTATTTTTATGAAACCGATCATGGAATCCTGAACCTTCAGGATTTGGTTGGTCTTTCCATTCGGCGTAACCCCAAGCGGGCGCATCTACTGGTTTCCGAAGTTCTTGGGAAGCATATTCCGCAGAACCCTGAGATCATTGTGTTTGCAGGCAGGATTCTCGGTGCAATGGTAGGTAACGTACTCAGTGGACGGCCCCAAAACGAATACCTTACCCGCCCTCTGATTGCCCTGCGCGATTATCTGGAAGATGGTATTTGGGATTCCAGTTCGATGAACCTTGTTACTCATCTTCCTACCAATACCCGCCGTGTTGCTTCCATCGGATATGCCGAAACTGCAACCAGCTTGGGCTTTGTTGTGGCAGACCAAATCAATTCATGGTACATCCATTCAACCCGGTGTTTTGATGAAACTACGGTGCCTTACGGCAACTTTGAAGAATCGCATTCACATGCTACCAGCCATCAACTCATTCCCTCAAGCCGGACTTTGCTCGATGCAGGTACTCCTGTTGTTCTGATTGATGATGAAATGTCCACCGGAAAAACTGTTATCAATACCATTACCGAACTTCATGGTATTTCACCTCACCCTGAGTATGTCGTTGCGTCACTCATTGATTGCAGGCATGAGGATGAGCGAGTCCGGATGAATGAATTTGCTGACTCCCTCGGGGTGAAAATTACTGTTGTCGCTCTGGCTACAGGAGAAGTATTCGTGCCTTCTGATGCTACATCCAAGGCTGTGGGCATCATTGAGGATAATTCAGAAAAGGATCTCTTCCACACGTCAGTAACTTATTCTCCATCACTTGACACCCATCCGGGTATGGTGAATTACGTTTCGGTGCCGGCAGTGGAGGCCTCCGTTTCAAGGTTTGGACTTCACCCTTCGGATTATATGCCCGGACATGCCAAGAAGGTTGCTGAAGCAATTGGCACCAAGGCAGGGAAAACTGTTGTCCTAGGTTTGGAAGAATTTATGTATTTTCCGTTGCGGGTGGCTGAAGAACTAAGCCGGCTGTCGGGGGAGGGGCAGGAAGTTTATTCTTCGTCTACTACCCAGTCTCCTGTTGCCGTCATCGGTCGTGAAGACTATGCAATCAATAACGGCATTAGTTTCCTGTCTTATCAGGATGAGGAACCCGCCCTGCGGTTCGCCTATAACATCGTAGGCAGGTTTGACCGTATCGCAATCGTCTTGGAACCCGAATTTGGTGTTAAGACACTCATGGGATACAATGGTCTCATTGAGATTCTTCAAAAAATTGCACCCGAAATTATCATCGTAAATATCGAAAAGGACTAAAATAACATGACATACCCCGCACCTCTGGTCGCTCCCGCATTTGGGTCTTATTCTCCGGATGATGTCAAGTGGCTGTTGAAGGATCTCTCTGATGTCAGCCTCGAAGCCCCCATTGAGGAGCGCGAAGAGGCAATCCAGTCAGGTGGCGCACACTACGCTGAATCCCTGCCTGTTGAGTACCAGCCGACTGAGGCATACCAGCAGCTGTTCAAGGATTCCCTTGCTGATTCTTCCTTCGTTATTGCCGAGGCAGTTGCCAAGGTGACCAAGATGGTTCTGACCGAACGTGGCGAAAACATCGTCCTCGTTTCGCTTGCCCGTGCAGGCACCCCCATCGGCATCCTGATGAAGCGGTTTGCCAAAGCCAAGTATGGTCTTGACCTTCCGCACTTCGCTGTTTCCATCGTTCGTGGCAAGGGTATTGATAAGAACGCCCTCGGTTACCTGAGTGAGAACTACGATTCCAAGAACATCGTCTTTGTTGACGGTTGGACGGGTAAGGGTGCCATAACCAAGGAACTGGGTGTTGCCATTGAAGAATATAACAAGGAATCAGGTACTGAATTCTGTGCTGATGTTGCTGTTCTGGCTGACCCTGCCCATTCTGTCCGCTACTCAGGTACGCGTGAGGATTTCCTGATTCCTTCCGCTTGCTTGAACTCTACCGTTTCAGGTCTTATCTCCCGCACTGTCCTCAATGACAAGTTCATTGGACCGGAAGATTACCACGGTGGAAAGTTCTATGCTGAACTTGCAGGTAGCGATTACTCCAACCACTTCATCGATACCGTTGCGACTGAGTTTGCCGCCATTGATGTTGAAACCCTTGATGCAGGTGAGCCTGATGACAACCCCTCGTGGATTGGCTGGGCAACGATTGAGCGTATTTCCAAGGAATACGGCATCAACTCTGTGAACCTTGTCAAGCCCGGTGTTGGTGAGACTACCCGCGTTCTGCTCCGTCGTGTGCCATGGAAGATTCTTGTCCGCAAGGATGCACTGGAATCCCTCTCGCATGTTACGGTTCTCGCAGAATCACGCGGAGTAGAAATCGAGACTGTTGACGAACTGCCTTACTCCTGCATCGGTCTTATCCACCCGAACTACACCAAGGGTGCAACCGGTTTTGATGGGAAGGTTTCTTCCTAGTGGCTGACGAAACGAAAATTTCAAACTGGGTTTTTGATTCGCTTACTCGGGGTGACAACTTTGTCGCTAAGATGACCCGCATCAGTAACTTGATGGAAAAATATCAGGAGAACGGTGAATCCCGCGTAGCAGGAATGCCTGCTGTAGGTTTTGACCTTGACCGCACCATGGTTTACACGGTGAATAGCATGTCGTTGCCTGAGTTGGACGACACAACATTTCTGCGGGTGGCGGAAGTATTTGAGGGTAAGCCTTTTGCTTACATTACGTCAGCGGCGTACTCAATGTTGGAAATCATCAATGAGAATGCATTCCTCGTACCAGTAACAACACGCACGATTGCTCAGTATCGCCGTATCCGGATTCCGGGTATGACGGAGGCTAATTTTCTTCCACACACTGCCACCCAGTATGCTGTCACGTCCAATGGTGGCAGGATACTCGTAAATGGTGAAGAAGATAAGGACTGGAGTAAGTTTATCGAAGATAGTCTTGTTGATACGGCAGCACCGTTGAAGCAGGTTAATGATCTTCTCAAGACTGCTGACAAACAGTCCTGGCTCATCAAGCGTCGTACGGCTGAAGATTTGTTCTCTTACCTCGTTCTGGACCGTGCAGAAACGCCTGTATCGTTCCTCGAAGATGTAGAAGCGCAACTGAAGGAATGGAACTGGTCAGTCTCCATGCAGGGCCGGAAATTCTATTGTGTGCCATCCCTTCTCACAAAAGGATTTGCCTTTGAAGAAGTCATTCGCAGGTCAGGTGCTGATTATGCAATGGCCGCCGGCGACTCACTTTTGGATATTCCACTGCTGGAAAAGGCCGACTACGCATTCCGACCGGCACATGGTGAACTGGAAACAGTAGGTTACTCTGCTCAGAACCTTACCGTTACGGAGAATCAAGGTATTCTTGCCGGTGAAGAAATCGTGGCAAGGGTCCTTGCGAAAATTTATTCTAACCAGTAATGACTAAAATGCCCGGACACGGTTTGATTACGTGTCCGGGCATTTTAGTGCTTAAACGATATTCCGGGCTTTCAGAGTCTCTTCCAAATCATCCAGAACTAAAATCCGGTTTTCCGTAGTTGGGATTTCAATCCGCTCGCGGAATTCCATTTCTGCATGATAGGCGGCGGGGGAGAAAACATCAATGAATGCCTGCATTGCTTTCGCAAGTTCACTGCCTTGTTCGATAACACGGAAATTAATCCGGTACTGGTGCGTCATATCATCTCTTATGACTGATCCCTCTTCCATGAAGGTCTCAATCATTTTTTGCAGGCTCTCATGGGACATTTCTTCCCAGATGAGAGCGTGGGTGTCATGGACATTTTCAACAGGACGTGGCATGGCAAAGGCACTGGCAGTCGTCATGATGTTAACCAGTTCTTCTTTGTCTTCTTTTTCTGATGTCATAAAATACTCCTCGGTTCACTGCAAGTATATATTAAAATCGGTTCAAAAGCCAGTTAAACATGCCCGTTTAGGTTGCATTTTGCTAACGTTGACAATCGTTATAAATCTTGTGTCCCTTAACAGAAAGCGGTTCCCCGCTTTCCTGATTATGCCTTGTTCTCCAAAACTACGTTCTTAGGGTCGAAAGTGATGAAAGTTTCGTAGGATGAATCATACTCGGTTTCATCCTTCGGATCATATTCCGTAGGAAGAACCAAATCCGGGAAGACACTGGAAGGAATTACCCCATCAATTTTGTCGTTTCCATAATTGGCGAACACGGCAAGGGAACGGTCATTCCAGACGGCGGCAGTATACGGGTCGTTGCCGGCTTTCAGCATAACCTGAATTTGCTCTTCAGAATACATGATTGAGCGGACACTTTCCACCTCACGGAGGTTCAGATCATCAGCGTCACGGGTAGTTTCGACCTCGTAAAGAATATGGAATGCAGGCTTTCCCTGATAGAAAGGGATGAATGAGATGTCGCAATGGGAATACTCGTACTGGTTCACTTCGTTCTTTTCCGCTTCATCCAGCGCAGCCGAATAGGCATCATAAAATTCCTGTGCTTCTTCCAATGTTGGGAAAGCGGCAAGCTGGCGGGTATGGGATTGTTCCCACTGCTCACCTGAAGTCAATGAAACTGACCATACGCCCGGAATAGTATTCCCATTCTCATCCTCATTGGGAAGTTTATCACCCCGGTAACGCCCCAAGCCCCGTAGCTTCCGCCGGGCTTCCTGTTCTGCTTGATATTCCGGGTCAGCGGCCAATTCGGCATAGCCGGCTTCCATTGTTTCTTCGGTGGAGGCTTCGTTCTGGGTCATTCCCAACCTTTCATAGGATAATCTTTTCCTTAAGTGTGCCAG
>Ga0326721_10000379_pt1 | contig 13966 bp, 10 predicted proteins | sample SGPome_FD_203951 | JGI IMG/M metagenome (GOLD analysis project Ga0326721, IMG submission 203951) | Soil microbial communities from Southern Great Plains, Lamont, Oklahoma, United States - SGP_1_2016 | ecosystem: Engineered > Artificial ecosystem > Soil microcosm > Unclassified | place: USA...
CGACCGCAGCGCGACGCAGCCGGTGGAGCCCGCAGCGGAGACATCGGCCGCCGCCGAGGAGGCAGCGACGTCCGAGGAGGGCCACGACGGGCACTACGCCGAGCCGGCGAAGTCGGCTCCGCTGCGTGCGGGAGAGAGTCGTACGACGATCGCGATGCCGGGCAGCTACACCCCGTCCGCGCCGTACGGCACCGGCACCGACGACTACCGCTGCTTCCTCCTGGACCCCGAGCTCGACCGGGACGCGTGGCTCACCGGCACGCAGGTGCTCCCGGGCAACCCCGAGGTCGTGCACCACGTGATCCTCTTCCAGGTGCCGCCCGAGCAGGTCGCCGCCGCCGAGGCCAAGGACGCCGCGGAGGAGGACGAGGGCTGGACCTGCTTCGGCGGCACCGGTCTCGAGCAGGTCACCAACGTCGACGACGCCTCGTGGCTGGGCGCCTGGGCGCCGGGCGGCAAGGAGTCGGTCGTGAAGCCCGGCTTCGGGGTGCGGCTCGCCCAGGGGAGCCGGATCGTGATGCAGGTGCACTACAACCTCGCTGCCGGCCAGCTGCCCGACACCTCCGCCGCCCAGCTGCGCCTGGCGCCCGGCAAGCGTCCCTACCAGGCGCTGAGCACCATGCTCCTGCCCGCGCCGGTCGAGCTGCCGTGCCGGCCCGGTCACGACGACGGCCCGCTGTGCGACCGTGCCGCGGCCCTCGTCGACGTCAAGGAGCGCTTCGGCCAGGCCGAGGGCAGCACCGCCGACCTGCTCCACCTCCTGTGCGGAGGGGAGCCGCAGCCCGGCCGGTCCCAGTCGTGCGTGCGCACGTTGGGCCAGCCGCTGACGATCCACGGCGTCGCCGGACACATGCACCTGCTGGGCCGCTCGATCAGGATCGAGGTGCGGCCGGGCACTCCCCAGGCGCAGACGGTCCTCGACATCCCGGTCTGGGACTTCGACGACCAGGGCAGCCGGGCGATCGAGCCGATCACCCTCCAGCCGTTCGAGCAGGTCAAGGTCACCTGCACCCACGTCCAGTGGCTGCGCGACAAGCTCCCCGCCTTCGAGGGCCAGCCCGACCGCTACGTCGTGTGGGGCGAGGGCACCACCGACGAGATGTGCCTCGGGATGCTGCAGGTCACCCGCGGCTGACGGCCCACCCGAAAGCAAGTGGGCCCGCCGCCACCGGCTCGGTAACATGGAGGGGCTCCGCCACCGACCGGAAGGCCGCCCGACACGGGCATCCATGACTGACAACCGCAGAACGCCCAGCAGCCAGACCCCCAGGGACACCCAGCAGGACACCCCGACCCACACGGTCGTCGTCCCCAACAGCATCGACATGGTCTCGGTCCTGGGCCCCGGCGACGAGCACCTCCGGTTGATCGAGCGAGCCTTCGACGCGACCGTCCACGTGCGCGGCAACCGCATCACGCTGGCCGGCGACTCCGCCGAGGTCGCGATGGCCGAGCGACTGCTCGACGAGGTCGTCACCCTGGTGCGCACCGGGCAGGGCATCACCGGCGAGACCGTCGAGCGGATCATCCAGATGCTGCGCACCGAGACGCAGGAGCGCCCGGCCGAGGTGCTGAGCCTCAACATCCTGTCCAACCGCGGCCGCACGATCCGCCCCAAGACGCTCAACCAGAAGCACTACGTCGAGGCGATCGACAGCTCGACCATCACCTTCGGCATCGGCCCCGCCGGCACCGGCAAGACGTACCTCGCGATGGCCAAGGCCGTGCAGGCGCTGCAGGCCAAGGAGGTCAACCGGATCATCCTGAGCCGCCCGGCCGTCGAGGCGGGGGAGCGGCTCGGCTTCCTGCCCGGCACCCTCAGCGAGAAGATCGACCCCTACCTGCGCCCGCTGTACGACGCGCTGCACGACATGGTCGACCCCGAGACCATCCCCAAGCTGCTGGCCGCAGGGACCATCGAGGTGGCCCCGCTGGCGTTCCTGCGCGGTCGCTCGCTCAACGACTCCTTCATCATCCTCGACGAGGCGCAGAACACCACCGCCGAGCAGATGAAGATGTTCCTCACCCGGCTGGGCTTCGGCTCGCGGATCGTCGTCACCGGCGACACCAGCCAGGTCGACCTCCCGTCGGGGACCAAGTCGGGCCTGCGGGTGGTCGAGGGGATCCTCGACGGCGTGGAGGACATCTCCTTCTGCCGCCTCACCGGCACCGACGTCGTGCGCCACCGGCTGGTCGGGCGGATCGTGGAGGCCTACGAGGTGTTCGACGCCCAGCCGCAGGCGCAGGAGCAGCGCCCCCGCACCGCGCCGACCAAGTCCGAGCGGAGCACCCGGTGACGATCGAGGTCCTCAACGAGTCGGGCCACGAGGTCGACGTACGCCGGCTGTCGCGGCTGGCGCGCTTCGTGATGGACGAGATGCGCGTCCACCCGCAGGCCGAGCTGTGCATCAAGGCCGTCGACGAGGACACCATCGCCGACCTCAACGAGAAGTGGATGGAGAAGGAGGGCCCGACCGACGTGCTCGCCTTCCCCATGGACGAGCTGCGTCCCGGCAAGGTGAACGAGGAGCCCGAGGAGGGCGTCCTCGGCGACCTCGTCCTCGCGCCGTCCGTCGCGGACCGCCAGGGCGAGGAGGCGGGGCACGGGCGCGAGGCCGAGATCGACCTGCTCACGACCCACGGCATCCTGCACCTCCTCGGCTACGACCACGCCGAGCCCGACGAGCACGCCGTGATGTTCGGCCTGCAGGCCGAGCTGCTGGAGAAGTGGCGCTCGACCCAGGAACCTGCCTGACCATGTCCTCCACACCGCGATGACCGCCGACATCTGGCAGCTCGGGTCGGCGACGCTGCTGGTCCTGCTGGCCGGCCTCTTCTCCGCCGCCGATGCCGCCCTCGGCAGCTTCTCGCGCGCCCGCGCGGAGGAGATGCGGGCCGAGGGACGCGGCGGTGCCGCCCGGCTGGTCAGGCTCCTCGACGATCCCACCCGCTACCTCAACACCGCCCTGCTGCTGCGGCTGCTGTGCGAGATCAGCGCCATCGTGCTGGTCTCGACGTGGGCACGCGACGCCTTCCAGGACTCGCTGCTGCCCAGCGTGCTCACCACCATCGGCGTGATGCTGGTGGTGTCCTTCGTGGTGATCGGCGTGGCCCCGCGCACGATCGGGCGCCAGCACGACGCCCAGGTCGCCCTGCTCTCGGCCGGTCCGATCTCGCTGGTCACCACGATCCTGGGGCCGATCCCGGCGCTGCTGATCCTGCTCGGCAACGCGATCACCCCCGGCAAGGGCTTCAGCGAGGGCCCGTTCTCGACCGAGACCGAGCTGCGCGAGCTGGTCGACCTCGCCGAGGCCTCCGCGGTCATCGAGTCCGGCGAGCGCCGGATGATCCACTCCGTCTTCGAGCTCGGCGACACCACCACCCGCGAGGTGATGGTCCCGCGGCCCGACATGGTCTACATCGAGCGCCACAAGAACCTGCGCCAGACCCTCTCGCTGTTCCTGCGCAGCGGCTACTCCCGCATCCCGGTGACCGGGGAGAACCTCGACGACATCGTCGGCATGGCCTACCTCAAGGACCTCGTGCGGCGTGACTTCGAGGCCCCCGACGTGGAGTTCACCCAGCGCGTCGACGAGGTGATGCGCCCGGTGCACTACGTCCCGGACTCCAAGCCCGTGGACGCGCTGCTGACCGAGCTCCAGGCCCGTCGCCAGCACATCGCCGTGGTCGTCGACGAGTACGGCGGCACCGCCGGCCTGGTCACCATCGAGGACGTGCTGGAGGAGATCGTCGGCGAGATCACCGACGAGTACGACGCCGAGGAGGTCGAGGTCGAGCACCTCGAGGGCGGCGTGATCCGCGTGTCCTCGCGCTACCCGGTCGACGACCTCGACGAGCTCGTCGGCTTCTCGGTCGAGGACGACGACGTCGACAGCGTGGGCGGCCTGATGGCCAAGCACCTCGGCAAGGTGCCGATCCCCGGCTCGGTCGTCGAGTGCCACGGCCTGCGCCTCGAGGCCGAGCGCGCCACGGGTCGACGCAACAAGATCGACGCCGTGCTGGTGTCGGTGCCGTCGGCCGAGGGCGAGGGCGCCGACCACGACGCCCCCACCCATGCGACCTCCGGCGGCCGCTGACCGGGCCGCTGGCGGCTGAGCCACCGCACTAGGCTGGGCGCCATGAGCGACCAGGCCGAACGCCCCGACGACCTCGCCGCCGACCTCCCCGCGGAGGACGCCAAGCTGGTCACCCTCGCGCGCGCCGTACGAGCCCGCACCCGCGCGTCGGAGGGCGCCGCCGTGCGCGACCTCGACGGCCGGACCTACGCCGGCGCGAGCATCGCGCTGCCGCACCTCCGGCTCACGGCGCTGGACGTCTGCGTGGCCATGGCGATCTCCTCCGGCGCGACCGGGCTCGAGGCCGCGGTGGTGCTGACCGACGTCGACGACGTCGACACCCGCGCGGCGGGGGACCTCGCCGGGGACGGCGTGCCGGTCCTGGTCGGCGACACCACCGGCCGCATCCACACCAAGTTGGGTACGCGCGCGGGCTGAGCGCCGCGCCGCGCCGCGCCGCCCCTAGCGTCGGGGTGTGCACGGACCAGTCGGTCGGGAGCGGCACTCCGCCGGGGTGGCGAGGCTCAGGGAGTCGTACGCCGCCCTGCCCGACGACGCCCCGGTCCGGCTCGCCAAGCGCACGAGCAACCTGTTCCGCGGACGGGCCGCGCCGGGCGCCGGGCTGGACGTCTCGGGCCTCGACGACGTCATCGCGGTCGACGGGGACGTCGCCGAGGTGCAGGGCATGTGCACCTACGAGCGACTCGTCGAGGTGACGCTGGCGCACGGCCGGATCCCGCTGGTGGTGCCGCAGCTGAGGACCATCACCCTGGGCGGCGCGGTGAGCGGCCTGGGCATCGAGGCGACGAGCTTCAGGAACGGTCTGCCGCACGAGTCCGTGCTCGAGATGGACGTGCTCACCGGGACGGGCGAGGTCGTGACGACCCTCCCGGGCGAGGCGCTGTTCGACGCGTTCCCCAACTCCTACGGCTCCCTCGGCTATGCCACGCGGCTGCGGATCGAGCTCGAGCCGGTGGCGCGCCACGTCGCGCTGCGGCACGTCCGGTTCGGCGACGCGCACGCGCTGGCCGACGCCGTCGCCCGCATCACCGACGAGCGCGCGTGGGCCGGCGAGCGGGTCGACGGCCTCGACGGCGTGGCGTTCGCGCCCCACGACCTGGTCCTCACCCTCGCCCGGTGGACCGACGAGCCCGGGCCCACCTCCGACTACACCGGCCAGCAGGTGTTCTACCGCTCCCTCCAGCAGCGCACGACCGACCGGCTGACGATCCTCGACTACCTGTGGCGCTGGGACACCGACTGGTTCTGGTGCTCGCGGGCCTTCGGCGCCCAGCACCCGGTCGTACGACGCCTGTGGCCCCGGTCGCTGCGTCGCTCCGACGTCTACTGGCGGCTCGTCGCCCTCGACCGGCGCCTCGGCATCGGCGACCGGCTCGACCGGCGCGCCGGGCGGCCGCAGGGGGAGCGCGTCGTGCAGGACGTCGAGATCCCGCTCGAGCGGCTGGCGGAGTTCCTCGCGTGGTTCGACCGCGAGGTCGGGATGCGCCCGGTCTGGCTGTGTCCCCTCCGGCTGCGGCGCGGGGGAGCGGACCGGCCGTGGCCCGGGTACCCGCTGCGGGCCGCGGAGACGTACGTCAACGTCGGCTTCTGGGGCGTGGTCAACGTCGGTCCCGACGCGCCCCGGTCGCCGCTCAACCGGGCGATCGAGACGAAGGTCTCCGAGCTCGGCGGCCACAAGAGCCTCTACTCGGAGGCGTTCTACGACCGCGCCGAGCTCGACCGCCTCTACGGCGGCGAGCACCTCGCGCACGTCAAGGCGCTGCACGACCCCCGCGACCGGTTGACCTCGCTCTACGACAAGGTGGTGCAACGACGATGACCTCACGCATCGGCCCCCGCCCGACCGCTCCCCGACGGATCCCGATCGCCGAGGCGATGGACCGGTTGGTGCGCGACGGGCTGCCCCTGCGCTTCACCGCGTACGACGGCAGCAGCGCCGGGCCGCCGGATGCCGCGCTGGGCATGGACCTGCGCACCGAGCGCGGGCTCGCCTACCTCGTCACCGCTCCCGGCGACCTGGGCATGGTGAGGGCGTACGTCAGCGGTGACCTCGACCTCACCGGCGTCCACCCGGGAGACCCGTACGACGCGCTGGTGCTGCTCAAGGACCACACGAGGTTCCGGGTGCCCACGCCGGCCGACGCGCTGGTCATCGGCCGCAGCCTGGGCCTGTCGCGCCTGCGTCCGCCCCCGCCACCTCCGCAGGAGCACCTGCCCCGCTGGCGCCGGGCCGTCGAGGGGCTCAGGCACTCGATGCTCCGCGACGCCGAGGTCATCGCCCACCACTACGACGTCTCCAACCGCTTCTACGAGCTGGTGCTCGGCCCGTCGATGGCCTACACCTGCGCCCTGTACGAGTCGCCGGGGGCCACGCTGGAGGAGGCCCAGGAGGCGAAGTTCGACCTGGTGTGCCGCAAGCTCGCCCTGCGTCCCGGGCAGCGCCTCCTCGACGTGGGGTGCGGCTGGGGGACGATGGTGCGCCACGCCGCACGCGAGCACGGCGTGCGCGCCCTGGGCGTCACCCTCTCGCTCGAGCAGGCGCAGTGGGCCAAGGAGGCGATCGACCGCGAGGGGCTCGGGGACCTGGCGGAGGTCCGCCACCTCGACTACCGCGACGTCGTCGAGACCGGCTTCGACGCGGTGAGCTCGATCGGCCTCACCGAGCACGTCGGGGTGCGCCACTACCCGGCCTACTTCGCGCACCTGCGCGACCGCCTCGCCCCTGGCGGCCGGCTGCTCAACCACTCCATCACCCGCTCCCACAACGGCCGGCGCGAGACCGGGGCCTTCATCGACCGCTACGTCTTCCCCGACGGCGAGCTGATCGGCTCCGGCACGATCATCTCGGCCGCGCAGGACCAGGGCCTCGAGGTGCAGCACTGCGAGAACCTCCGCCTCCACTACGCCTCGACGCTGCGTGACTGGAACCGCAACCTCGTCGATCACTGGGACGAGTGCGTCGCCGAGGTGGGGGAGGGAACGGCGCGCGTGTGGGGCCTCTACATCGCCGGCTCGCGGGTCGGCTTCGAGCGCGGGGAGGTCGAGCTCCACCAGGTCCTCGCGACGCGGAACCACGCCGACGGGCGGTCCGATTTCCCGATGCGCCCCGACTGGTGACGCACCGATAACCTGCTCCGGTGAGCACCCGAGCAGCGCAGTTCCAGGCGACCGTCCGTCGCCGCGAACCGCTGACCGACCACCTCGTCCGGCTGGTCCTCGACGGCCTCGACGGCTTCGAGAGCTCCGGTGTCCCCGACGAGTGGGTCGGCCTCGTGGTGCCGGGGCAGTTCCAGAGCCGCTACTACACCGTGCGGTCCTTCGACCGCGGCGAGCTGACCCTCGACGTGGTGGTCCACGACGTCGGTCTGGTGACGGAGTGGGCGATGCGCGACTGCATCGGCGACGTCGTCACGATCAGCGAGCCCAAGTCGTCGTTCGCGCCGCCTCCCGGGGCGGGCTGGCTGCTGCTCGTCGGCGACCTCACGGCCATGCCTGCCATCGCCCGGATCGCCGAGACGCGACCCGACCTCACGACGTACGTCCTCGCGGAGGTCCCCGACGACCTGGCCGGCTACCTGCCCGACCACGTCGACGTCACCTGGCTGTCCCCGCCGTCGGCCGGGCAGAGCGGTCTCGCCGCGGTGGTCGAGGCGCTGGACTGGCCCGAGGGCGAGGGCTACTTCTGGATGGCCGGCGAGTCGGCGCAGATGCGGGCCATCCGCAAGCACCTGATGCGCGTCGTCGGCCTGCCGACCAGCCACTACGACGTGATGGGCTACTGGCGGGCCACGACCGGCCGCCAGCCGCGCGCGGTCGACCCCGGCCCCGTGTGGCGCGCGGGCAAGGCGGCAGGGAAGAGTGACGAGCAGATCTGGGCCGACTACGACGCAGCGCGAGAGGCGAGCGATGGCTGACGAGCACGACGACACCACGGGTGAGGTCGGCGAGGACGCCGAGCTCCACGACGACCCGACCGACGACCCGACCGAGGACTTGGCCGAGGACGAGGACGAGCTCGACGACGACGAGGACGAGCTCGACGACGACTTCGACCTGTCGGGCGTGGCGCCGGCCGGCGCCTTCTACACCGCGCCCGAGGGCTACCGCAGCGGGTTCGCGTCCTTCGTCGGGCGCCCGAACGCGGGCAAGTCGACGCTGACCAACGCGCTGGTCGGCCAGAAGATCGTCATCACCTCCTCCAAGCCGCAGACCACCCGCAACGTGGTGCGCGGCATCGTGCACCGCGACGACGCGCAGCTGATCCTCGTCGACACCCCCGGCCTCCACCGGCCGCGCACGCTGCTCGGCGAGCGGCTCAACGACCTGGTCCGTACGACGTGGGCCGAGGTCGACGTGGTCGCCGTCTGCTTCCCGGCCAACGAGAAGATCGGCCCCGGCGACCGGTTCCTGGTCACCGAGCTGGCCAAGGTCCGCCGCACGATCCGGATCGCCGTCGCCACCAAGACCGACCTGGTGACCCCCGAGCAGCTGGGCCAGCACCTGCTCGACATCGCCGCCCTCGGCGAGGAGACCTCGACCGAGTGGGCCGAGATCGTGCCGGTGTCGGCGGTCTCGGGCGACCAGGTCCAGCTGCTGGCCGACCTGCTCGTGGGGCAGATGCCCGAGGGGCCGCCGCTCTACCCCGACGGTGACCTCACCGACGCGCCGGAGGAGGCGCTCGCGGCGGACCTGATCCGCGAGGCGGCACTGGAGGGTGTCCGCGACGAGCTGCCCCACTCCATCGCCGTCGTCGTCGAGGAGATGGGCCTGCGCGAGGGACGCCCGGACGACAAGCCGCTGCTGGTGATCGTCGCCAACCTCTATGTCGAGCGCGACTCCCAGAAGGGGATCATGATCGGCCACAAGGGCTCGCGGCTGCGCTCGGTCGGCACCGCTGCACGCAAGCAGATCGAGGCGCTCCTGGGGACCCCGGTCTACCTCGACCTGCAGGTGAAGATCGCCAAGGACTGGCAGCGCGACCCGCGCCAGCTGCGAAAGCTCGGGTTCTAGGCGGGCCGCACCGGAAGAAGTGCGGGAAACGTGCCCTGTGGGAGGCGTACTTGTGAGTAGGGTGCCGCAGGACCTCATCTCGGGTCGGAAGGTCTTCCACTCACCCGGAGGGCACCACACACGTGAAATCTCTCAAGCAGGGCCTCAGCCTTGCGCTTCTCGGGGCGGGCCTCGCAGCCGTCCCCGTCGCCCAGGCGACCGCGGCTCCCGCAGCTGCACCTGCGGAGCCGTCGCTCGTCCAGCGCATGGAGAAGGAGGCGGACGGAGCCGTCCGCCTGTCCACCGAGCCGGCCACCGGCCGGGTCGGCTTCGTCCGCTCCGCCCAGGGCGACCTGCTCCCCTCGGTCGACGCCTCGTCGGGCAAGGGTGCCGCCGCCAAGGCTCGCACCTACCTCGACACCTACGCCGCAGCCTTCGGGGCCCGGCCGGCCGAGCTCGAGCAGTCCGCGGTCCGCAGGACCACCAACGGCTGGACCGTCGAGTTCACCCAGAGCCACCGCGGCGTCCCGGTGTTCGCCGCCGAGCTGCGCGCGCACGTCGACGCCGACGGTGACCTGACGTCGGTCAACGGCTTCGCCGTCCCCGGCCTCGACCTCGAGGTCGCTCCTCGGGTGACCCGCGCCGACGCCGCGGCACGCGCCCTGCGCATGGTCGGGGCCGCCCCGTCCGGCACGCGACGCGCCCCCGCCGCCGTCCCCGGCCTGCAGGTGGCGCGCAACGACCTCATGGTCTACCGGATGGGCACCACGCGCGGCGTCGAGGGCGAGTCCCTCCTCGCCTGGGTCGTCGAGGTGACCAACCAGCACGACGTGCGCGAGACGGTCATCCTCGACGCGCGCACCGGCAAGCCGGTCAACCGCTGGTCGATGATGGCCCACGCCCTCTCCCGCGAGCTCTACGAGGAGTCGTACAAGCGGAGCAACCGCGTCTGGGCCGAGGGCGACAAGTTCCCCAAGAGGCTCGACCAGGACCAGCAGAACGAGGTCCTCGGAGCCGGTGAGACCTACTGGCTCTTCAAGAACACCTTCGACCGCGACAGCTACGACGGCGCCGGCGCGAAGATGATCACGGTCAACAACGACCCGTCGATCAACTGCCCCAACGCCAACTGGAACGGCGTCACGACCAACTACTGCACCGGCGTGACGTCGGACGACACGGTGGCGCACGAGTGGGGCCACGCCTACACCGAGTACACCTCCGGCCTGATCTACCAGTGGCAGTCGGGTGCGATGAACGAGGCCTACTCCGACATCTGGGGCGAGACCGTCGACATGCTCAACACCCGGATGAACGCCGACGAGGACGCGAAGCGGGTCGAGGGTGACTGCTCGGTCTACACGCCGGCCGACATCTCGGTGGAGATCACCGCGCCCGCCGACGTCGCAGGTCCGTGCCAGGCCGTCGCCGCCTCCGGCGGCCCGGCCTTCACGACCGACGTGCTCGAGCCGCAGGTCGTGGTCGGCACCGACGCCGCCGCACCGGCGGCGGGCGACCTGCCCACCGACGGCTGCTCGCCGTTCGACAACGCTGCCGCGATCGTCGGCAACTGGGTCTACGTGGACGAGAACCTCACCACCGCCTGCGGCGCGAGCGACCTCGCGACGTACTACGAGGTCGTGGCGGACAACGCCATCGCCGCCGGCGCCGAGGGCATCGTGGTCGGCGGCGACCCGGCGTACGACCCGTGGGACATGCCGGGTGCCACCTTCACCATCCCGGCCCTGCAGGTCGACGGTGACTCGGGGGCCCGCTTCAAGACGGCCGGCACCAGCACGGCACGCGTCACGGCAGCGACGACGCCCGACGACCCGTCGGCACGTTGGCTGTCCGGCGAGGAGGACCCCGCCTTCGGCGGAGCGATCCGCGACATGTGGAACCCCACCTGCTACGGCGACCCGGGCAAGGTCTCGGACGAGGAGTACCACTGCGAGACCTCCGACAACGGCGGCGTCCACATCAACTCCGGTGTGGTCAACCACGCGTTCGCACTGATGGTCGACGGCAGCACCTACAACGGTGTGACCGTCCCGGCCATCGGCCTGGACAAGGCGGCCCACGTCTTCTGGCGCACCCAGACCGAGTACCTCACCCCGACGTCGGACTTCGCCGACCTGGCCAACGGGCTGGCAGCCTCCTGTGCCGACCTGGTCGGACAGGACATCAACACGCTGACGATGGGCTCCAGCCCGACCGGTGGCAGCGCGGCGACGCCCGCGCTCGCCGAGCCGATCACGGCTGCTGACTGCACGGCCGTCGACCTCGCGGCCGAGGCCGTCGAGCTCGCCGACGAGCCCGTCCAGTGCGAGTTCGGCCCGCTGCTGGCGAAGAACACCCCGTCCATCTGCGGCGAGGGCTTCACCAGCAAGGCCACCTGGAGCGAGGACTTCGAGGACGGGCTGGCCGGCTGGACGCAGGACGACGAGGTCGTCTACGACGGCGCCACCAGCATCCCCTGGGAGGCCAGCGCTGCTGCTCCCGGTGGTCACGCGGGTGGGGTCGCCTTCGGCCCCGACCCGACGTCCGGCACCTGCCAGGCGGACGCGGGTGACATCTCCACCCGCAACGGCCTGATCAGCCCGCCGGTCACCTTCCCGACCGGCACCGCGCCCCGGCTCACCTTCGAGCACTACGTGGCGACCGAGGTCGGCTGGGACGGCGGCAACGTCAAGGTGAGCGTCGACGGTGGCGCCTTCGGCGTGATCCCTGCGTCGGCGTACGTCTTCAACGCACCGGGCGCCCGGCTCGAGACCGTCGAGGACGAGAACACCAACCCCATGGCGGGCGAGGTGGCCTTCACCGGCACCGACGGTGGCGAGCCCACCGGCTCGTGGGGCACGTCGATCGTCGACCTCTCGAAGGTCGAGGGCGCCGCTCCGGGGACGCAGCTGCAGTTCCGCTTCGACCTCGGACGTGACGGCTGCAACGGTGTCGACGGCTGGTACGTCGACAACGTCACGGTCGAGGTCTGCGACGTCGCCGTGACGCCGAGCCCGTCGCCCAGCCCGAGCCCGTCGCCGAGCCCGAGCCCGTCGCCCAGCCCGAGCCCGTCCCCGAGCCCGAGCCCGTCGCCGTCGCCGAGCCCGTCGCCGAGCCCGTCGCCCGCGCCGGGCAAGGCTGCGACCACCACCAGGGTCAAGCTCAAGCCGGCCACGGTCGAGCGAGGTGCGGCCTTCAAGGTCGTCACCGTCGTGAGGTCGTCCGCGGGTGAGGTCACCGGCAAGGTCCGGATCAGGATCGACGGCAAGAAGATCGGCACCGCGGAGCTCCGGGACGGCCGCGCCGTCCTCAAGGTGAAGCGGATGCTCGCACGCGGCACGCACAAGGTCGTGGTCCGCTACGTCGGCTCTGACGACATGCTCAGGAGCAGGGACGACGCCCGCCTGCGGGTGACGGCCTGATCGGCGAGCACGACCCAGCACCACCCCAGCACCAGCACCACCAGGAGGGCCCCGGCGCACCGCGCCGGGGCCCTTCGCCCGGTCCGGGTCCCTCCCGCCCCGGACCAGGTCCTTCCCAGCCCCCACAGGGCCTGACAGGGGCGCGGTCGCAGGGCTACCGTCGGCAGATCGACCGTCGTCACCGGGAGGTCCGGCATGAGGTTCCTGCGCCTGCTCGCGTCGACGCCCCTGCTGGCCTCGGCGCTCGTCGCCGCCCCGGCTGCCCACGCCTTACCGACACCGGAGCCGTCCCCCTCCCCGGCAGCGGTCGCGCCGTACCCGCAGCTCGTCGACGTACGTGCGGTCCACCGAGGAGGCGTCGACCGCGTGGTCTTCCGGTTCGACGCAGGCGCCCCGTCCCGGCTCGACGTGCGCTTCGTCGACCGGCTGGTGGCCGACGGCTCGGGGAGACGGATGCGGATCGCCGGACGCGCCATCCTGCAGGTCGGGATGAGCCACACCCGCACCGACGTCGTGGGCACCGCCCCCAGGAGGAGGGCGTTCGCGCTCCCCAACGTCATGACCGCCGTGCGATCGGGCCTGTTCGAGGGCTGGACGACGTACGGCGTCGGGCTGGCGAGGCGGACGCAGGTGGACGTCTTGCGGGAGCCCGCGCGCAACCGCGTGGTGGTCGCGATCAGGGCCGGCTTCGCGACGGTCGACCGCGAGGTGTTCTTCCTCGACCGGGACCGGTTCGTCGCCAACCAGGAGCCGTTCTTCGTCTCCCGGGTGCGGCCCGTGCCGCTGGGGTCGCCGGCGGCCGGGGTGCTGGACCGGCTCTTCGCCGGGCCGCTGGACCGCGAGCGGCGCAGCGGACTGCGCCTCGTGAGGTCCCGCGCCACCGGCTTCACCGACCTGGCCATCGGCGACGGCATCGCGCGGGTCACGCTGCTGGGCCGGTGCTCCAGCGGAGGCTCCACCGTCACGGTCGCAGGCGAGATCATGCCGACGCTGCGCCAGTTCGACTCCGTCGACTGGGTCAAGGTCCTCGACCCGTCCGGCACCACCGCCGACCCCACGGGCTCGACCGACTCCGTCCCGGACTGCCTCAATCCCTGACGCAGCGCCTCAGGCGGGGACCCAGCAGATGCCGTAGCGCTGGCCGGCTGCCCACTGCTCACGGGTCGGGCTCTCCTGCGACCAGGTGAAGTCGAGCGGGTCCTGGGCCCGACCGCGCGCGAGGTCGCGGCACGTGGACTCCATCCGCTCCGCGATCGCCGCTCGGGGCGGCAACCTTCGCCCCGGGATGTCGACGGTGGCGACCGCCACCCAGCTGTGCCTCGTTCCGCACCCGACCCGGCGGAACGCCGGGGTGCCGGGTGCCGCGGTCGCGCACATGGCGGCGGCCGGGGCCCCGCCCCATCCCCGCGTCCGGCGGGGGAGCGGCAGGAGCTGCCGCGGGGAGGCGACGGCGACGAC
>Ga0326721_10000380_pt1 | contig 13940 bp, 12 predicted proteins | sample SGPome_FD_203951 | JGI IMG/M metagenome (GOLD analysis project Ga0326721, IMG submission 203951) | Soil microbial communities from Southern Great Plains, Lamont, Oklahoma, United States - SGP_1_2016 | ecosystem: Engineered > Artificial ecosystem > Soil microcosm > Unclassified | place: USA...
CGCACCGCCTCCGCGCCCAGCGTGGGCTCGCGGCCCTCCGCGGGGCCCTCTTCACGGTCCGGTGACGGTCGGTCGGTCATGGCGGTCCTCCTGTGCGCGGGGCCCGGGCCCGGCCCGCGGGGGAGCCGGTCCCGGGCTTCGCCTCCGATGGTACGCGCGCGCGCCTCCCGCGCGCCCTCGTGCGGCGCGGGCGCGCGGAACGGAGTGAGAAGATGGGGGCGCACAGCGCATCCGACGCCGAGGAAGGACGGTCCCGCCGATGAGCGAGATCCCGTTGTCCGACACCCTGCCCGGGGAGACCGGGACGAGGGAATGGGCCACCTGGGGCAGGACCCACTCGGTCGTGCCCCGGCACGTGCTCCTGCCGTCCTCGGTCGCCCAGCTGGCGGAGGGCGTCGCCGCCGCCGCGCGCCGCGGCCTGGGCGTGCGCGCCGTCGGCTCCGGCTGCAGCTTCTCGGCCCTGCCGCTGGCCCCGGACGTCATGGTCGACCTCAGCGGCCTCGCCGGGCTGGTCAGCGTGGACACGACCCGGCACCGGGTCACCGCGCTGGCGGGCACCACGATCGGCGAGCTCAGCCGGGCCCTGGACGACTACGGGCTGGCCGTGAGCAACCTGCCGGACAGCAGCTGGCAGACGCTCGCCGGGGCCGTCTCGACGGGCACCCACGGCACGGGCCTGGCCTTCGGGTCCCTGTCCGAGCAGGTGGTGGCCCTGACGCTGGTCACCCCGGAGGGCGAGCTCCTGGAGTGCTGCGCCGAGCAGCGCCCCGAGGTCTTCCAGGCCGCGCGGGTGGGCCTGGGCGTCCTCGGGGTGGTCGTCGGCGTGACCCTGCAGTGCGAGCCGGCGTTCCGGCTGCACGCGGCGGAGTTCCGGGAGCCGCTCGGGCAGCTCGTGGACACCCTCGGGGAGCGGATGGCCGGGGCCGACCACTTCGAGTTCTTTTGGATGCCCGGCACCTCCACGGCGCAGACCCGCATCCTCTCCCGGCTGCACAAGCTCCCCGACTCCTACACCCGCCCCGGCTCGCCCGTGGCCCGCACCGTGCGCCGGATCGACGACGCCCTGCTGCGCAACACCCTCACCACCGGGCTCAACCAGCTCGCCACGGTCCTGCCGCGCTCCACCCCGGGGGTCAACCGGCTGGACGCGTTCACCAACAGCCCGCGGGCCTACAGCGACCTCTCCCACCGGGTGTTCACCGTGCCGCGGCGGGTGCGGTTCGTCTCCGCCGAGTACGCGCTGCCGGTGGAGGACCTGCCCGTGGCGTTCCGGGAGCTGCAGACGCTCATCGAGCGCCGCGGCTACGCGTTCTCCCTGCCCGTGGACGTGCGCTGCTCCGCCGCCGAGCAGGCGCACCTGTCCCCCGCCCACGGCCGGGACACCGGCTGGATCGCGCTGCGGCAGTACTGGCGCCGCTACGAGCCCAAGGCCTTCGCCGCGGCCGAGGAGATCTTCGTGGCCCACGGCGGACGCCCGCACTGGGGCACCGTGCACACCCGGGACGCCGCGTACCTGCGCTCGGTGTACCCGCGGTTCCAGGACTTCCTCGACGTCCGCGCGGCGCTCGACCCGGACGGGGTGTTCCTCAACGACCACACCCGGGAGCTGCTGGGGCTGTGAGCCCCGGTGCCGCCTCCTCCGTCCCGGACGGCGCCGCGCCGCGGGACGGAGGAGGGGGTGGAGCGGATCAGGCGTGCGTGCCGACCGGCTCCGCGACGCCCTCGCGGGAGACGCTCACCATCTCCTCGCGCTCGACGACCTTGACGCGCTCGCGCGGGTTGCCCTCGGCGTCGTGCGAGGACTGGCCGAGCGCCTGCTCGTACTCGTCGAGGGCCAGCCAGCCCTCCCACGTGGTGTACTCGACGCCGCGGGCCTCGAGCACGTCGTTGACGGACTGCGGGTCCGGGTGGCTCAGCGGCGGCAGCAGCGGCCGGTCCTCGAGCAGGTGGTTGACCGTCTCGAGGGCGTCGGACTTGGTGGCGCCGATCAGCCCGACCGGGCCGCGCTTGATCCAGCCGGTGGCGTAGAGCCCGTGCAGCACGGTGCCGTCCTCGGCGAGCACGCGGCCCTCCGCGTTCGGGATCACGCCGCGGGCCTCGTCGAACGGCAGCTCGGGCAGGCGGGAGCCGTGGTAGCCGACCGCGTGGTAGACGGCCTGCACCGGGTAGTCGACGTACTCGCCGGTCCCGGACACGGAGCCGTCGCCGTTGAGGCGGGTGCGCTCCATGCGCAGCCCCACGACCTTGCCGTCCTCGCCGAGGACCTCGCGGGGGCTCTGCAGGAAGTGCAGGTGCAGGCGCCGGGAGGCGGTCTTCGGGCTGTCGTCGGCCCGCCACTTCTCGAGGGTCTTGACCATGACCTTGATCTGGTTGTTCTCGGCCATGGCCTGCTCGGAGCCCTCGTCGTACTGGAAGTCCTCGTCGTAGACGACGATGTCGACGTCCCGCGACTTGGCGAGCTCGCGCAGCTCCAGGGGGGTGAACTTCACCTGGGCGGGGCCGCGGCGGCCGAAGATGTGCACGTCCGTGACGGGGGACGCCTTCAGGCCCTGGTAGACGTTGCCGGGGATCTCCGTGACGAGCATGTCGTCGGCGTGCTTGGAGAGCACGCGGGCGACGTCGAGGGCCACGTTGCCGTTGCCGACGACCGCGACCTCCCGGGCCTCGAGCGGCCAGGTGCGCGGGAAGTCGGGGTGGCCGTCGTACCAGGCGACGAACTCGGCGGCGCCGTGGACGCCCTCGAGCTCGATGCCGGGGATGTTCAGCGGGGCGTCGTAGACGGCGCCGGTGGCGAAGATCACCGCGTCGTAGTGGGCGCCGAAGTCGGCCAGCATCAGGTCCTTGCCGTACTCGACGTTGCCGAAGAAGCGGATGTCGCCGCGGCCCAGGATCGAGCGCAGGGCGGTGATGATGCCCTTGATGCGGGGGTGGTCGGGGGCCACGCCGTAGCGGATGAGCCCGAAGGGGGTCGGGTAGCGGTCGAACAGGTCGATGCTGACCTCGAGCTCGCCGCTCTTGACGGGCTCGGACTTGGTCAGCATGTCGGCGGCGTAGATGCCGGCGGGGCCGGCGCCGATCACGGCGACGCGGAGGGGTCGGGTGGTGGTGTCAGCCACGGGATTCCTTTCGAGTGCACGCGCGGTGTGCTCCGCGCGCATCATGGACCGGTTCCAACGTTAGTGAGGTTGTCGCAGGATTCCCCTGCGGAGAGACGCAGCTCACGCCCGGGGGCCGAGCAGCCCCCGCCCGCGCAGCAGCCGGCGCTCGACGGGGTTGAAGAACAGCAGCTCCACGAGGATGCCGACGGCGAGGATCGCGATGACCGCGGCCATCACCACGGCCATGTTGGAGACCGTCCGCCCCTGTTCGAGCAGCGAGCCCAGGCCGAAGCCGATGGAGCCGCCGACGGCGATGAGCTCGGCGCCCATCAGCGAGCGCCACGAGAACGCCCAGCCCTGCTTGAGCCCGGCCACGTAGCCGGGCAGGGCGGCGGGCAGCACGATCCGGCTGGCCATGGTCCAGCCGGACGCCCCGAGCACGTGCCCGGCGCGGCGCAGCTGGGGCGGGATCTGGTCCACGCCCGCGAGCATCCCGTTGACGATCGACGGGACGGCGCCCATGAGCACCACGAAGTACACGGTGGCGTCGGAGAGGCCGAACCAGATGATCGCGGCGGGCACCCACGCGACGGACGGCAGCACCTGCAGCCCGGAGATGAGGGGCCCGACGGCGTTGCGCAGCCCCTGCCGCTGCGCCACGAGCAGGCCCAGCGGGGTGGCGACGGCGACGGCGATCAGGAAGCCGCTGAGCCCCCGCCACAGGCTGGTGCCGAGCGCGCCGAGCACGGTGCCGTCCGCGAGGAGGGCGCCGAACTGGCGGGCGACGTCGAGCGGGCCGGGCACCACGTCGGGGCGGGGGCCGAGCAGGGCGACGAGCAGCTGCCACAGCAGCAGGGCGAACAGCAGGGCGACGACGGGCGGCGCGACCTTGGCGCGCAGCACCTCCCCGACCGGGGCGCGGCGGGTGCGCTCGGTCTGCAGGGCGTCGAGGCCGGCCAGCTCGTCGGCCGGGGCGTGCGGGCGGGCGTCGGCCCGCGCCGTGGGGGCCGGGGCGCGGTCGGCGCGGGCACCGGTCACGGCGGGCAGGGCGGCGGTCTCAGGCGGCATGGCGGCTGATCTCCTCCCGGAGTCGTCCGGTGATGGTGCGGGTCAGCTCGCCGAGGGTCTCGTCGAGCGACTGGGCGTTGCCCTCGAAGCCGTAGGCGTCGGGGTCCTTCCAGGGGCGGGTGTCCCACTCCTGGACGATCCGCCCGGGCCGGGAGGACATGAGCAGCACGCGCTCCCCCAGCCGGACGGCCTCGCCCACGTTGTGGGTGATGAACACGATCGTGCGCCCGGTGGCGCGCCAGATCCGCAGCAGCTCCTCGTGCAGCAGGTCCCGCGTGATGGCGTCCAGCGCGGAGAACGGCTCGTCCATCAGCAGCACCTCCCGCTCCTGGGCCAGCGCCCGGGCCAGGGCCACGCGCTGGCGCATGCCGCCCGAGAGCTCGTGGGGGCGCTTGTGCTCGGCGTGGGGCAGCCGGACGAGCTCGAGCAGCTCCCCGGCGCGCCCGGCGCGCTCGGCGCGGGGCACCCCGCGCAGCTCGAGGGCGAGTTCGACGTTGCGGCGGGCCGTGAGCCAGGGGAACAGCGCGGCGTCCTGGAACATCAGCGCCGCGCCCTCCTCGGGCACGGCCACGGACCCGTCCGTCGGCTCCTCCAGGCCCGCCACGATGTTGAGCAGCGTGGACTTGCCGCACCCGGAGGCCCCGAGCAGCGCCACGAACTGGCCGCGCTCGACGCTGAGGTCCACGTCCTCCAGCACGGGCCCGTCGCCCGCGGCGAAGGTCTTGGTCAGGTTCTCGATCCGGATCGCGGGTCCGGGGGCGGCCGTGCGCGCGGGCACGGGCGTCGCCGTCGTGCTCATCGGTCCTCCTCGGCGCGGACGCGGTCCAGGAGGGTGGTGTCCACCAGGCCCTCCACGGACGCGTCCTGGGTGGTGCCGGCGTGCACCGCGTGCTCGAGCAGCGCCGGGTAGGTGTCGGGCAGGGGGTCGACGGTCCACTCGATCGCGTCGAGCGCGCCCACGAGCGTGGCCTGCGGCAGCGGATCGGTGCGCGCGGCCTCGAGGCCGCTGTTGAGCACCTCGGCGACCCCCGCCGGGTCGTCCTCGTGGGCGTGCAGCCAGTCCACGGACTCGTCGAGGCCGGCGATGAGCTTCTCCACGGTCTGCGGGTGCTCGGCCAGGAAGTCCTGGCGCACCACGAGCACCGTGGTGGGGTAGCGGCCGCCGGGCCACAGGTCGCGCTCGTCGACGAGGACCTTCGCGCCGCCCTCCTGGACGAGGCGCGTGGCCCAGGGCTGCGGCAGCCAGCCGCCGTCGAGCCGGCCCTGCCGGATCGTCTGGAAGGCCTGCCCGTTGGCCATGGGGGCGATGGCCACGGCGTCGTCCCCCTGCCCGTCCACCGCGTAGCCGTGCTCCTGCAGCCACACGCGCAGCGCCACGTCCTGGGTGCCGCCGAAGTCGGGGGTCGCGAAGGTGCGGCCCGCGAGGTCGTCGGGGCCCCGGACGTCGTCGGTCACGACGAACTGGGCGCCGCCGGAGGCCGCGCCCGCCACGACGGTGAGGGACTCGCCGCGGGACTGGACGTAGGAGTTGATCGCGGGGTTGGGGCCCACGAACGCGGCGTCGAGCTCCCCGGCGTTCATGGCCTCGACGGCCGTGGGGCCGCTGCCGAAGACCTGCGTGGACAGCTCCGTGTCCCCGAGCTCCTGGGCGAAGAGCCCGTTCTGCACCCCCACCAGGGCCGGGCCGTGGGTGAGGTTGCCGAAGTAGCCGAGGCGCAGCCGCTCGGCGTCGGACGTCTCGACCGCGGTGCGCTCCCACGCCGCGAGCGTCCCGTTGGCCCGCAGCGCGGTGGCGACGACCGTGAGCACGGCCAGCACCGCGAGGGCCCCCAGGACGAGCGGCCAGCCTCCCGGTCGACGACGCCGCGCCACCTCAGGCATCCCGGGCGAGACCCGCCCCGAGCGTGTTGCCGGTGGCCGGGTCGACGATCAGGAAGGCGCCGGTGCGCCGCAGCCGGTCGTAGGGGTCCACGGGCAGCGGGGAGGCCAGGCGGAGCCGGACGCGGCCGATGTCGTTGAGCTCCAGGGCCGTGGCGTCCTGCAGCACGAGCTCGTCGAGGTCCAGCCGGCCCTCGAGCTCCTGGACCATGGCCTGGACCGTGGCCGTGCCGTGCTTGACGAGCACCCGGGCCCGCGGCTGCAGGGGGCGCTCGCCCAGCCACGCCACGGAGGCCGTGAGGTCCTGCGTCGGGCGGGGCAGCTCCTGGTCGACGCCCGCGAGCAGGTCGCCCCGGGCGATGTCGATGTCGTCGGCGAGGCGCAGGGTCACGGACAGCGGGGCCGCCGCCTCCTCCAGCTGCACGCCGGGCAGGGGCTCCCCGGGGCCGGGGGCGGTGCCCGCGACGTCGATGCCGGTCACCGTGGTGCGCCGGCCCGAGGGCAGGACCACGACCTCGTCGCCGACCGCGACGGTGCCGGAGGCGATCTGACCCGCGTAGCCGCGGTAGTCGCGCAGCGCCTCGGCGTCGGCCCCGGGGGCGGTCCCGCCCTGGGGGCGGATCACGTACTGGACGGGGAGGCGGAACGGGCGGGCGGCGCCGCGGCCGGACTCGTCCACGGTGGGCAGCTCCTCGAGCACCCGCAGCAGCGGGCGGCCCGTGTACCACGGGGTCCGCTCGGAGCGCTCCACGACGTTGTCGCCCTCGAGGGCCGAGACCGGCACCACGTGCAGGTCCTCGATCCCGAGCCGGGCGGCGACGTCGGTCGCGTCGGCGGCGACCCGGTCGAACACCTCCTGGGACCAGTCCACGAGGTCGATCTTGTTCACGGCGACCACGACGTGCGGCACGCGCAGCAGGGCCACGACGGCGAGGTGCCGGCGGGTCTGCTCGACCACGCCGTGGCGGGCGTCCACGAGCAGCACGACGGCGTCGGCGGTCGAGGCGCCCGTGACCGTGTTCTTCGTGTACTGGACGTGCCCGGGGCAGTCGGCCAGCACGAAGGAGCGGCGGTCGGTGGTGAAGTAGCGGTAGGCGACGTCGATGGTGATGCCCTGCTCGCGCTCGGCGCGCAGCCCGTCCGTGAGCAGGGCCAGGTCGATCCGGCCGGTGCCGCCGCCGAAGCCGCGCTCGGCGGAGGTGCGGCCCACGGCCTCGAGCTGGTCGGCCAGGATCGCCTTGGCGTCGTGGAGCAGCCGGCCCACCAGGGTGGACTTGCCGTCGTCGACGGAGCCGGCGGTCGCGAAGCGGAACAGCGACCCGGGGTCGATGGTGGGGGCGTGCTCGGGCGCGGAGCCGTGCGAGCTCACGGTGCTGGGGGAAGTCATCTCTAGAAGTACCCGTCCTTCTTGCGGTCCTCCATGGCGGCCTCGGAGATCCGGTCGTCCGCGCGGGTGGCCCCGCGCTCGGTCAGTGTGGACACGGCCACCTCGGCCACGACGTCGGAGACCGAGCGGGCCTCCGAGAGCACGGCGCCGGTGCAGGACATGTCGCCCACGGTGCGGTAGCGCACCGTGCGCAGCTCGACGTCCTCGGCCTCGGTGGGCAGCGAGAACTCGCCCACGGCCATCCACATCCCGTCCCGGCGGAAGACCTCCCGCGGGTGGGCGTAGTAGATGGGCGGCAGCTCGATGTTCTCGCGCTCGATGTAGCGCCAGATGTCCAGCTCGGTCCAGTTGCTGATGGGGAACGCCCGCACGTGCTGGCCGGCGGTGTGCCGGCCGTTGTAGAGGTTCCACAGCTCGGGGCGCTGGTTGCGGGGGTCCCACTGGCCGAACTCGTCGCGCAGGGACAGGATCCGCTCCTTGGCGCGGGCCTTGTCCTCGTCGCGGCGCCCGCCGCCGAACACGGCGTCGAACCTGTGCTCGGCGATCGCGTCGAGCAGGGGCACGGTCTGCAGGGGGTTGCGGGTGCCGTCGGCGCGCTCGAGCAGCCGGCCGTCGTCGATGTAGTCCTGCACGGAGGCCACGACCAGGCGCACGCCCAGCCGCTCGACCGTGCGGTCCCGGAAGTCGAGGACCTCGGGGAAGTTGTGCCCGGTGTCCACGTGCAGCACGGGGAACGGGATCCGCCCCGGCCAGAAGGCCTTCGCCGCGAGGTGGAGCATGACCACCGAGTCCTTGCCGCCGGAGAAGAGCATGGCCGGGCGGTCGAACTCGGCGACGACCTCGCGGATGATGTGGATGGACTCGGCCTCCAGCGCGTCGAGGCTGCTGTGCGTCGTGGTCGTGGTCATGGTCCCGTCCGTCGTGGTGCTCGGCGTCGTGGTCGCTGGTGCGCTCACAGGTGGATCCCGCACTCGATCTTGTTCTTCCCCGCCCAGCGGCCGGCGCGGGGGTCCTCGCCCGGGGCGACCGGACGGGTGCAGGGCGCGCAGCCGATGGAGAGGTAGCCCTCGGACATCAGCGGGTTCACGGGCAGGCCGTGGCTCTCCGAGTACTCCAGGAGCTCGTCGAGGGTCCACCGCACCATGGGGTTGACCTTGATGAGCTTGTGGGTCTCGTCGAACGTCACCATCGGGGCGTTGGTGCGGGTCCAGGACTCGTCGCGGCGCACGCCGGTGAACCAGACCTCGTAGCCCTCCAGGGACTTCTTCAGCGGGTCCATCTTGCGGATCGCGCAGCACCGGGTGGGGTCGGTCGCGAAGAGGTCCTTGCCGATCTGCGCGTCCTGCTCGGCGACGGTCAGCTCGGGGAGGACGTCGACGACGTTGATGTCCAGCACGTGGGCCACGGCGTCGCGGGTGCCCAGCGTCTCCGGGAAGTGGTAGCCGGTCTCGAGGAACAGGACGTCCACGCCGGGCAGCTGCTCGGCCACGAGGGCGGGCAGCACGGCGTCGGCCATCGAGCACGCGACCGCGACCTTGCGCAGGTCGAAGTTCTCGGCGACCCAGCGGATGGCCTCGGCCGGGGAGGCCTCGCCCTCGGCGGGCACGCGCCCCTCGGCGTCGAGCTCGGCGTGCAGGTGGGCGGCGCCGGCCGCGGCCAGCGCACGCAGCTGCTGCTCGTCGCGCAGCGTGGTGGTGGTGGTGGTCATACGAGTTCACTCTCCTCGACCCGAAGGGTCCACTCGGCGAAGGTCTCGTTGTCGGCGCGCTGGTCCAGGAAGCGGCGGACCAGTCGTTCCACGTAGTCGGGCAGTTCGTCCGCGTAGACCTTCAGCCCGCGCACGGTGCGCCCCAGTCCGGCCTCGGCGCGGTCGTCCGCCGCGAGCCCGCCGCCCAGGTGGACCTGGAAGCCGGGCTTCTGGCCGCCGTCGTCGGTGGGCAGCAGCTGGCCCTTGAGCCCGATGTCCGCGGTCTGGATCCGGGCGCACGAGTTGGGGCAGCCGTTGACGTGCAGGGCCAGCGGGTGCGGCAGCTCCACGTCGGCCAGACGGCGCTCCAGCTCGTCGATCGTCTCGGAGGCCGTGTGCTTGGTCTCCACGATCGCCAGCTTGCAGAACTCGATGCCGGTGCAGGCCACCGTCGAGCGGCGGAACGCGGAGGGCCGCGCCTGCAGGTCCAGGGCGTCGAGGTCGGCGACGACGGCCTCGACGTCGCCCTCCTCGATGTCGAGGAGCACGAGCTTCTGGTGCGGGGTGGTGCGCAACCGGTCGGAGCCGTACTTCTCCATAACGTCGGCGAGCTCCAGAAGCTTCCGCCCGGAGACGCGGCCCACGCGCGGGGCCACGCCGATGTAGTACCGGCCGTCCTTCTGGCGGTGCACGCCGATGTGGTCGCCCGGGGTGGCGGCCTTCTCGGGCGCGGGCCCGTCCGCGAGCTTGTAGCCCAGGTACTCGTCCTGCAGCACCTGGCGGAACTTCTCGGGGCCCCAGTCGGCCATCAGGAACTTCAGGCGCGCGCGGTTGCGCAGGCGCCGGTAGCCGTAGTCGCGGAAGATGCTGGTGACCCCGGCCCACACCTCGGGGGCCTGCTCCTCGGTCACGAAGGCCCCGAGGCGCTCGCCGAGGCGCGGCACCACGGACAGGGCGCCGCCGACCCACAGGTCGTAGCCCGGGCCCAGCTCGGGGTGGACCACGCCGACGAGCGAGATGTCGTTGATCTCGTGGACGACGTCGAGGGAGGGGTGGCCGGTGATCGCCGTCTTGAACTTGCGCGGCAGGTTGGAGAACTCCGGGGAGCCGATGTAGGTGGACTTGATCCGCTCGATCACCGGGGTGGGGTCGATGATCTCGTCCTCGGCGATGCCGGCGAGGGGGGAGCCCAGGAGCACGCGCGGCACGTCGCCGCAGGCCTCGATGGTGTCCAGGCCCGAGTCCTCGAGCCGCCGCCAGATCTCGGGGACGTCCTTGACGTCGATCCAGTGGTACTGGATGTTCTGCCGGTCGGTGATGTCGGCCGTGTCCCGGGCGAACTCGGAGGAGATCTGCCCCAGCACCCGCAGCTGCTCGCGGGTGAGGGCCCCGCCGTCGAGCCGGACGCGCATCATGAAGTACTCGTCCTCGATCTCGGCGTCGGACAGGGACCCCGTCTTCCCGCCGTCCACGCCCGGCTTGCGCTGGGTGTAGAGACCCCACCAGCGGAACCGGCCGTGCAGGTCGTTCGGGTCGATCGAGGCGAAGCCCTCCTTCGAGTAGACCTCCTCGATGCGGGCGCGCACGTTGAGCCCGTCGTCGGCCTGCTTGAAGACCTCGTTGGGGTTGAGGGGCTCGCGGCCGTCGACCTTCCACTGCCCCTCGGGCTTGGGCTTCCGGGCAGCGCGGGGCGCACGGGTCGTCTGAGTCATGCCCTCGATTGTTCGCCGCCGCCTCCGGTCCGTCACCTCGGCCGTCACGAAACGCCACATTGCGTCGCCGACGATTAACACACTTGACACAGCCCCCGGAACATGAGATGACCCCCGGGTCCGCTCCTCGCGGAGGGAGGCCGGGGGCCGGGAACGGGATCAGGCGGTGGGGCGGGCGCCGCCGAGCTTCGTGGCGGCCTCGTCGATGTACTCGGCCTCCACGAGGACGTCGTAGGCCTCGGCCTCGAAGCCCTGGACGCTGCGGAAGTCGCGGCGCCCGCCGGTCGCGGCGTGGCCGACCAGGCCGAACAGCAGGCCCCAGAAGGCGCCGAGCAGCACGCCCCACAGGACCACGGCGAACCAGCTGCCCACGGTGAAGATGCCGAGCAGCAGGCCGACGAACAGGCCCAGCCACGCGCCGGAGGCGGCTCCGTAGAGCGCGGCCCGGCCGTTGGTCAGCCGGCCGGTGACCTGCTCGACGGAGCGCAGACCGGTGCCGACCACGCGGACGTGCTCGACGGGGAACTGGGCGTCGGAGAGGCTGTCGACGATGCGCTGCGCCTCGTCGTAGGTGGGCACGGTCCTGAGGACGCGGTAGTTGCCCGACGTGGTGGGAGGGATCCGGGAGGGCTGGGACATGGGATTCGTCACTCCTGTTCGAGAGCTCGGGGCCGCGCGGGCGCGCTCCGGACGCGTCGTCGCCCGTCGTGGTGCACAGCACAACGCGCCGCGCCCGCGGCCTGTTCCGGCCGGGAACGACCTCCCGGGCCCCTCCCGGAGCGCCCGGGGCGCCGTTAGGCTCGTCCCCAAGGCCCGCGCCCCAGCCCCGCGCGTCCCGGTCCCGCACCCGCGGTGAGCGCCTGCCGGCACGCCGCCACCGCCGTAGACTCCCCTCGGCCCACCTCGTGCCGAGCCCTCGTCCCGTCGACCGCCCAAGGACCACCATGGCCTCCTCCACCCCCGTCTCCGCCGAGACCTCCCCGCCCCGTCCGCCGCGCAACGGCCTGGACCGCTTCTTCCGGATCACCGAGCGCGGCTCGTCCGTGCCGCGCGAGATCCGCGGCGGCGTCGCGACGTTCATCGCGATGAGCTACATCGTGGTGCTGAACCCGCTGATCCTCGGCTACGGCCCGGACGGGGCGGGCAACGTCCTGGGCGGCGAGCGCGTCGCCGCGGTGACCGCGCTGATCGCCGGCGTGATGACCATCCTCATGGGCCTGGTGGCGCGCTCGCCGTTCGCCGTCGCCACGGGCCTGGGCGTGAACGCGTTCCTGGCCGTGACCGTCGCGACCACCCCGGGCATCACGTGGCCCGTGGTCATGGGCCTGGTGGTGTGGGCCGGGCTCATCATGTTCGGGCTGGTGCTCACCGGCTTCCGGACCGCCGTGTTCAACGCCGTGCCGGCGTCGCTGAAGACCGCCATCGTGGTCGGCATCGGCCTGTTCATCGCGCTGATCGGCTTCGTCAACGCCGGGTTCGTGCGCCGGATGCCGGACGCGGCCGGGACCACCGTGCCGGTCCAGCTGGGCAACGGCGGGACGCTGCTGGGCTGGCCCACGCTGACGTTCGTCGTCGGGCTGCTGCTGATGGTCGCCCTCATGGTGCGCAACGTGCCGGGGGCCATCCTCGTCGCCGTGGTCCTCACCACGGTCCTGGCGCACGTGCTCGAGGCGTTCGTGCCCTCCGGCTCCTCGGTGGACAGCCCCGCCGGCTGGTCGCTCGTGGTGCCCTCCGCCCCGGCGTCCCTGTTCGCGCTGCCCGACCTCTCCCTCGTGGGCTCGGCCGCCCCGCTCGAGGCCTTCGCGAACCTCGGCGCCCTGGCGGCGCTGCTGCTGATCTTCACGATCCTGCTCTCGATCTTCTTCGACGCGATGGGCACGATGGTGGGCCTGTCGGAGCAGGCGGGGCTGGTGGGCCGCAACGGGCAGATCGAGAACGTGGACCGGGTGCTGCTCGTCGACGCCGCGGGGGCGATCGCCGGCGGCGCGGGCTCGGTGTCCTCCAACCAGATCTTCGTGGAGTCCTCGACCGGCATCGCCGACGGCGCCCGCACCGGCCTGGCGAACCTGGTCACCGGCGTGCTGTTCCTGCTGGCCATGTTCATCACCCCGCTCGTGAACGTCGTGCCGTTCGAGGCCGTGGCCCCGGCGATGGTGATCGTCGGGTTCCTCATGGCCCGCCAGGCGGTGCGCATCGAGTGGGAGGACTGGGGGCTGGCCATCCCCTCGTTCCTGACCTTCGCGGTCATGCCGTTCACCTACTCGATCGCCGACGGCATCGGCGCGGGCTTCGTCTCCTACGTCTTCATCCGCCTCGTCCAGGGCCGGGCCAAGGAGGTCCACCCGCTGATGTACCTCGTCGCGGCGGCCTTCGTGGTCTTCTTCGGCAAGGGCGTGGTCGAGGGCTGGATGGCCTGAGCCCCGCCCCTGCTCGCGCGAGCGCAGAAGGCGGCCGCCGGAGCGCTCCGGCGGCCGCCTTCCGCCACCCCGCCGGGAGCGGACGGTGATAGGACAGGAGCATGATCGACGACGACGCCCGCTGCCCCTGCGGCACCGGGGAGACCTACGGGGCCTGCTGCGGGCGGTTCCACGCCGGCCGCTCCGCGGCCCCCACCGCCGAGCTGCTCATGCGCTCCCGCTTCAGCGCGTTCGCGGCCGGGGACGCCGCCTACCTGCTGGCCACCTGGCACCCGCGCACGCGCCCCGAGCACCTGGAGCTGGACCCGTCCCTGCGCTGGTACCGGCTCGACGTCCACGGCACCGCCGCCGGCGGGCCCTTCGACCGGGAGGGGCACGTGGACTTCACGGCCCGCTGGCGCAGCGGCCCCGGGACCGCCGGGCGGGGGGAGCAGCGGGAGAACTCCCGGTTCCTGCGGGAGGACGGCCGGTGGTACTACGTGGACGGCGTGGTGGGCTGAGCCGCTCCGGGCGGCGGGAGCCCGGGCTCAGTCGTCCTCGAGGTCGGCCAGCACGCAGAACTCGTTGCCCTCCGGGTCGGCGAGCACCACCCACGTCACGTCGGAGCCCTGGCCCACGTCCGCCCGGCGGGCGCCCAGGGACTCCAGGCGCGCCACCTCCCCGGCCTGGTCGCCGTCCGCGGCGCGCAGGTCC
>Ga0326721_10000381_pt1 | contig 13910 bp, 12 predicted proteins | sample SGPome_FD_203951 | JGI IMG/M metagenome (GOLD analysis project Ga0326721, IMG submission 203951) | Soil microbial communities from Southern Great Plains, Lamont, Oklahoma, United States - SGP_1_2016 | ecosystem: Engineered > Artificial ecosystem > Soil microcosm > Unclassified | place: USA...
GTCGTCGCCGCGGTCGTCGCGGCCCTGACGCTGACACTCACCGGCTGCGCCGACATGGCCGGCATCGACTCGCACGCCCGCCTGCGCGACGCCGCGTCGCTCGGTCTCGGCGCCGAGGCCACCGCCCATGCGCCGCCGCCCGCCGACCCGGCCGAGGCGCGGGCCGCCGCGATCCCCGGCGCGATGCTGCCCGATGCGCGCTGGTGGGTCGGCTTCGGCGACGCCCGACTCGACGCCCTGGTGGCGGAGGCGCTGGCCGACAGCCCGAACCTGCGCTCGGCCCAGGCCCGCCTGGCGCGCGCGCAGGCGGCCATCTCGAACGTCGAGGCGGCGTCGCGGCCCCAGATCAACGGCGCATTCGACGCGACGCGCCAGAAGTTCAGCGGCAACTACATCTATCCGGCGCCGCTGGGCGGCTCGGTGCGCGACATCGGCACGCTGCAGGTCGGCGGCAGCTGGGAACTCGACTTCTTCGGCAAGAACCGCGCCGCGCTGGACGCCGCGCTCGGCGGCGCCAACGCGGCGGCGGCCGAGGCCGATGCGGCCGCCGTGCTGCTGGCGGCCAACGTGGCGCGCGGCTACGCGCAGTGGGCGCGGTTGTCCGACCAGCTCGCCGTCGCCCGCCGCACGCTCGCGCAGCGCGACGAGACGCTGCGCCTGGTGCGCGACCGCGTCGCGGCCGGCCTCGACACGCGGCTCGAACTGCGCCAGAGCGAAGGCGGCCTGCCCGAGGCGCGCCAGCAGATCGAGGCGCTGGCCGAGCAGATCGAGATCGCCCAGCATGCGCTCGACGCGCTGGTGGGCCGCCCGGGCGCGACGCGCGCGCTGGCGGCGCCGACCCTGGCATCGATCCGGGGCCTGACGCTCGCACCGGACATCCCGGCCGACCTGCTCGGCCGCCGTGCCGACATCGCCGCCGCGCGCTGGCGCGTGGAGGCCGCGCGCGGCGACGTCGCCAACGCGCGCACGCTGTTCTATCCCAACGTCAGCCTGACGGCCTTCGTCGGGGCGGCGAGCCTGGGCCTGGGCAAGCTGGTCGAGTCGGGCAGCGGCCAGTGGGGCGTGGGCCCGGCGGTGCGCCTGCCGATCTTCGAGGGCGGACGCCTGCGCGCCAACCTGCGCGGGCGCGCCGCCGACCTGGACGCCGCCATCGAGAGCTACAACGCCAGCGTGATCGACGCCGTGCGCGATGCCGCCGACCGTGCGAGCAGCGCCCGGTCCGTGGTGCGCCAGCAGGCCGAGCAGCGCGACGCGCAGACCGCCGCCGAAGGCGCCTACGACATCGCCGTGCAGCGCTACCGCGCCGGGCTGGGCAACTACCTCAACGTGCTGACGGCCGAGACCGCCGTGCTGGCGCAGCGGCGCCAGGGCGTCGACCTGGCCTGGCGCGCGATCGACACGCAGGTCGGCCTGGCGCAGGCGCTCGGCGGCGGCTGGCTGCCAGCGACCACGACGGCCGCCACCGACCGCGCATCGCGCAGCCTGACGACGAGCGCCGCCCTCGCCACGGCCCGTCCCTGAACCCGAACACCGTCCGAATCCGACCCGAGAGAATCCAGATGAACAACGACAACGCATCCGTCGCGCCATCGTCCCCCGCTGCCGCCCCCGCCCTGGCGCCCGCTCCCAACGGCAACAAGCGTCGCCGCGCGCTGACCGGCCTGGCCGCCGTCGTGGTGCTCGCCGGCGGGGCCTGGGGCCTGTACGAATGGCTCGTGGCCAGCCACTACGAAACCACCGACAACGCCTACGCCCAGGGCAACGTGATCCAGATCACGCCGCAGATGCCGGGCACCGTGATGGCGATCCTGGCCGACGACACCGACTTCGTGAAGGCCGGCCAGCCGCTGGTGCGGCTCGATCCGGCCGATGCGAAGGTGGCGCTGGAGCAGTCCGAGGCGGCGCTCGCGCAGGCCGTCCGCCAGGTGCGCACGCTCTACGCCAACAACGGCTCGCTGGCCGCTCAGGTGACCCTGCGTCAGTCCGACATCGTCAAGGCGCAGAGCGACATCGCCCGCGCCCAGGACGACCTGAGGCGCCGTCAGGCGCTGACCGGCAACGGGGCGGTGTCCAAGGAAGAGCTCGACCACGCCGAGACCACGCTGGCCAATGCGCGCAGCGCCCTGGCCGCGGCCCAGGCCGGCGTGCTGGCCGCGCGCGAGCAGCTCGCGAGCAACCAGTCGCTCACCGAAGGCACCAGCGTCGCCCAGCATCCCAGCGTGCTGGCGGCGGCGGCGCGGGTGCGCGAGGCGTGGCTGGGCACGCGGCGCGCCGAGCTGCCCGCGCCGGTCGACGGGTACGTCGCGCGGCGCACCGTGCAGCTCGGCCAGCGCGTGGCCGCGGGCACGCCGATGATGTCGATCGTGCCGCTCGACCAGCTCTGGGTCGACGCCAACTTCAAGGAAGTGCAGCTGCGCAACATCCGCATCGGCCAGCCGGTCAAGCTCACCGCCGACCTCTACGGCAAGAAGGTCGAGTACGACGGCAAGGTCGCCGGCCTGGGCGTGGGCACCGGCGCGGCCTTCGCGCTGCTGCCGGCGCAGAACGCGACGGGCAACTGGATCAAGGTGGTGCAGCGGGTGCCCGTGCGCATCGCGCTGACGCCCGAGCAGCTCAAGGCCAATCCGCTGCGCGTGGGCCTGTCGATGGACGCCGAGATCGACGTCACGCAGAAGGACGGCCGCTCGCTGGCCGATGCGCCGCGCGTCACGCCGCTGGCGCAGACGCAGGTCTACAGCGCGGTCGACAACGGCGCCGACGCCGAGGTCGAACGCATCATCGCGGCCAACCTGGGCCGCGCCGCGGCGACGTTGCCGGCGTCCACCCGGCCGCCGGCGGGGCGGACACCGGCGCCGTCGGCCGCCGGGGGCGGTGCCTCCGTCGCCCAACGCGACGCCGCGCACGGCTGAGGCCCCGGTCACCGCCATGGCCACCGCTTCCGCCAGCGCCGCCGCGCCCGCTGCCCAGGCGGCGCCGGCGCACATCACCTACCCGCCGCTCGAAGGCTCCGCACGCGTCTGGGGCACGATCGCGCTGTCCGCGGCGACCTTCATGAACGTGCTCGATTCGTCGATCGCCAACGTGTCGCTGCCCGCCATCGCGGGCGACCTGGGCGTGAGCTCGACGCAGGGCACCTGGGTCATCACCAGCTTCGCCGTGGCCAACGCCATCGCCGTGCCGCTGACCGGCTGGCTCACCCAGCGCTTCGGCCAGGTGCGGCTGTTCATGGCCAGCGTGATCCTGTTCATGGTCGCCTCGCTGCTGTGCGGGCTCGCGCCCAACATGACCACGCTGATCGCCTTCCGGGCGCTGCAGGGCTTCGTGGCCGGGCCGATGATCCCGCTGTCGCAGACGCTGCTGCTGTCGAGCTATCCGCGCGCCAAGGCCGGCCTGGCGATGGCGATGTGGTCGATGACCACGCTCGTGGCGCCGGTGATGGGACCGCTGCTGGGCGGCTACATCACCGACAACATCTCGTGGCCGTGGATCTTCTACATCAACATCCCCGTGGGCATCGCCTCGGCCACCATCACCTGGGCGCTCTACCGCAAGCGCGAGAGCAACACGCGCAAGCTGCCGATCGACTCGGTCGGGCTGGCGCTGCTGGTGCTGTGGGTGGGGGCGATGCAGCTGATGCTCGACAAGGGCAAGGAGCTGGACTGGTTCAACTCCCCCGAGGTCGTGACGATGGCGGTGGTGGCGGTGGTCGGCTTCGCCTTCTTCATGATCTGGGAGCTGACCGAGCAGCATCCGGTGGTTGACCTGTCGCTGTTCAAGCGCCGCAATTTCTGGGCCGGCGCCACGGCCACGGCCGTGGGCTACGGGCTGTTCTTCGGCAACGTCGTGCTGCTGCCGCTGTGGCTGCAGCAGTACATGGGCTACACGGCCACGCAGGCGGGCATGGTGCTGGCGCCCGTCGGGGCGCTGGCGATCGTGCTGTCGCCGGTGGTGGGCATGACGGTGGCGAAGGTCGATCCGCGGCGCTACGCCACGTTCTCGTTCCTCGTCTTCGCGCTGGTGCTGTGGATGCGCTCGAACTTCAACACGCAGGCCGACATCGCCACCATCATGGTGCCGACCATCGTGCAGGGGGTGGCGATGGCGTTCTTCTTCATCCCGCTGGTGACGCTGACGCTGTCGGGCCTCACGCCCGACCGCATCCCGGCGGCCTCGGGCCTGTCGAATTTCCTGCGGATCACGGCCGGCGCCATGGGCACCTCGATCGCGACCACGCTGTGGGAGCGCCGCGCGACCGTGCACCACGCGCAGCTCGCCGAGTCGATCAACCAGGGCAACGCCGCGGCGACCAGCGCGCTGGGCGGACTCACCGGCGGCGGGTTCAGTCCCGACCAGGCGCTGGCGCAGGTCGGCCGCATCGTCGACCAGCAGGCCTTCATGCTGGCGGCCAACGACATCTTCTACGCCTCGGCCGTGCTGTTCATCTTCCTGGTGCCGCTGGTCTGGCTGGCGCGGCCGCAGATGGGGGGCGCCGGAGCCGCCGACGCGGCGGCGGGCGCGCACTGACGCCCTCGGGACCGGCCCGGAGGGTGGGCCTTCACTGCAGTGCAGCATAGGCATTTGCCCCAGTAGGCAAGGGCGGGGCGCTCGCGACAATGGCGCGGCGCCCACGTCGGGCGCGAACCGAAGCCCGCCATGACCGACCTTTCCCTTCCTTTTTCGAGCGCCCGCGCGAGATGAGCGACATCATTCTCGAGACCCGCCAGCTCACCAAGGAATTCAAGGGCTTCACCGCGGTCAGCAAGGTCGACCTCCAGGTCGCGCGCGGTTCGATCCATGCGTTGATCGGACCCAACGGCGCGGGCAAGACGACCTGCTTCAACCTGCTGACGAAGTTCCTCGAACCGACCTCCGGCACCATCCTGTTCAACGGCCAGGACATCACCGGCGAGCGCCCGGCGCAGATCGCGCGGCGCGGCATCATCCGCTCGTTCCAGATCTCCGCCGTGTTCCCGCACCTCACGCTGCTGGAGAACGTGCGCCTGGGCCTGCAGCGCGCCCTGGGCACCTCCTACCACTTCTGGAAGAGCGAGCGGTCGCTCAAGCCCCTGGACATCCGCGCGCGCGCGCTGCTCGCCGAGGTCGGCCTGGACGACCTGGCCGACGAGATGACCGTGAACCTGCCCTACGGCCGCAAGCGGGCCCTGGAGATCGCCACCACGCTGGCCATGGACCCCGAACTCATGCTGCTTGACGAACCCACGCAGGGCATGGGCCACGAGGACGTGCACCGCGTGGCCGAACTCATCAAGCGCGTCTCGGCCGGGCGCACCATCCTGATGGTCGAACACAACATGAGCGTGGTCTCCACCATCGCCGACACCATCACCGTGCTCCAGCGCGGCGCCGTGCTGGCCGAAGGCCCGTACGCCGAGGTCTCGCGCAACCCCCAGGTCATGGAGGCCTACATGGGCACCACCGACGGCCAGCTGCAGGGAGCGCACTGACATGACCGCCGCACTCGAGATCAAGGGCCTGCAGGCCTGGTACGGCGAATCGCACGTGCTCCACGGCGTCGACATGGTCGTGCAGCCGGGCGAGGTCGTGACGCTGCTGGGGCGCAACGGCGCCGGGCGCACCACCACCATGCGCGCCGTGATGGGCCTGACCGGCGCGCGCAAGGGCAGCATCCGGGTCAACGGCACCGAGACCGTCTCGATGCCCACCCACCGCATCGCCCACCTGGGCATCGGCTACTGCCCCGAGGAACGCGGCATCTTCGCCAGCCTGTCGGCCGAGGAGAACCTGATGCTGCCGCCCGCCCTCAAGGGGGCCGGGCCGGGCATGTCGATCGACGAGATCTACGCGATGTTCCCCAACCTCGCCGAGCGCCGCCACAGCCAGGGCACGCGCCTGTCGGGCGGCGAGCAGCAGATGCTCGCGGTCGCGCGGATCCTGCGCACGGGCGCCAAGCTGCTGCTGCTCGACGAGATCTCCGAGGGCCTGGCGCCGGTGATCGTGCAGGCGCTCGCCCGCATGATCACGATGCTGCGCGGCAAGGGCTACACGGTGGTCATGGTGGAGCAGAACTTCCGGTTCGCGGCGCCGCTGGCGGACCGCTTCTACGTGATGGAGCACGGCCGCATCGTGGAGCAGTTCGGCGCGGCCGAACTCGCCGCCAAGATGCCGGTCCTCAACGAGCTGCTGGGCGTCTGAGACGTTCCGGCGACTTCCTTTTCCCTGTTTTCGATTCCCCTGACGGAGCTTCATTCCATGCAAAGACGACTCACCGCCCTCGCACTCGCCATCGGCGCCCTGACCCTGGCCGCTTCCGCCGCGCAGGCGCAGGAAAAGGTCAAGATCGGCTTCATCACCGACATGTCCAGCCTGTACGCCGACGTGGAGGGCAAGAACGGCGCGGTCGCCATCCAGATGGCGATCGACGACTTCGGCGGCAAGGCGCTGGGCCAGCCGATCGAGCTGCTCACGGCCGACCACCAGAACAAGGCCGACATCGCCGCGAGCAAGGCCCGCGAGTGGATCGACACGGCCGGCGCGACCATGATCTTCGGCGGCACCAACTCCGGCACGGCGCTGGCCACCGCCAAGGTCGCGGCGGAGAAGAAGCGCGTCTACTTCAACAACGGCGCGGGCACCTCCGCGCTGACCAACGACCAGTGCACGCCCTACACCGTGCACTACGCCTACGACACCGTGGCGCTGGCCAAGGGCACGGGCGGCGCGGTGGTCGAGCGCGGCGGCAAGAGCTGGTTCTTCCTGACGGCCGACTACGCCTTCGGCCAGGCGCTGGAGACCGACACCACGGCCGTCGTCAAGGCCAAGGGCGGCACGGTGGCCGGCTCGGTGCGCCATCCGCTCAACGCCTCGGACTTCTCGTCGTTCCTGCTGCAGGCGCAGAACTCCAAGGCGCAGATCCTGGGCCTGGCCAACGCGGGCGGCGACACCATCAACGCCATCAAGGCGGCGCGCGAGTTCGGCATCAACAAGACCATGAAGACCGCCGGCCTGCTGGTGTTCCTGACCGACATCCACAGCCTGGGCCTGAAGAACACCGAAGGCCTGCTGCACACCACCAGCTGGTACTGGGACCTGAACGACGACACGCGCAAGTTCGCCAACGCGTTCTTCGCCAAGACCAAGCGCATGCCCACCGACGTCCAGGCCGCCGACTACTCGGCCACCATGACCTACCTGAAGGCCGTCGCCGCCGTCAAGACCACCGACTCCGACAAGGTCATGGCGCACCTGAAGAGCACGCCCATCGACGACTTCTACGGCAAGGGCCAGATCCGCGCCGACGGCAGCTTCATCCACGACATGTACCTGGTCGAGGCGAAGGCGCCGGCCGAGTCGAAGAAGCCGTGGGACTACCTCAAGGTGATCGCCAAGCTGCCGGGCGACCAGGTCTTCACGACGAAGGCCGAGAGCAAGTGCGCGCTCTGGAAGTAGAGCCCGCCTCCAGGCTCGCGCACGTCGTGCCGTAGCGCCGAGCCCCTTCCGGGGGGCGACACCGGCGGCCCGGCGCAGCCGGCCCCGGCTTGTTCCTGGCCTTGGACGGCTCGGTGCTGACGCACCCTTGCCCTTGAATTCGTTCCCGGAGTTTCTTTTGCAGCTGCTGTCATGAACATCTCTATGTCCGCCTTGTCCAGCCAGCTCCTGCTGGGGCTGGTCAACGGCTCGTTCTACGCGATCCTGAGCCTGGGGCTGGCGGTGATCTTCGGATTGCTCAACGTCATCAACTTCGCGCACGGTGCGCTGTTCATGATGGGCGCCATCCTCAGCTGGATGGCGATGGAGTACTTCGGCATCAGCTACTGGGTGATGCTGCTGGTGGCACCGGTCATCGTCGGCCTGTTCGGCATCGTCATCGAGCGGTTGCTGCTGCGCTGGATCTACAAGCTCGACCACCTCTACGGCCTGCTGCTCACGCTCGGGCTGACCCTGCTCATCGAGGGCGTGTTCCGCTCGGTCTACGGCGTCTCCGGCCTGTCCTACGACGCGCCCGACGCCCTGTCGAGCGCCAGCGACCTGGGCTTCATGATCCTGCCGAACTACCGCGCCTGGGTGGTGGTCGCCTCCCTGGTGGTGTGCTTCGCGACCTGGTTCGTGATCGAGAAGACGCGCCTGGGCGCCTACCTGCGGGCCGGCACCGAGAACCCCAGGCTGGTCGAGGCCTTCGGCGTCAACGTGCCGTTGATGATCACGCTGACCTATGCCTTCGGCTGCGCGCTGGCGGCCTTCGCCGGGGTGCTGGCCGCGCCAGTGATCCAGGTCTCCCCGCTGATGGGGCAGAACCTCATCATCGTGGTCTTCGCCGTCGTCGTGATCGGCGGCATGGGCTCCATCATGGGCGCCATCCTCACCGGCCTGGGCCTGGGCGTGATCGAGGGACTCACCAAGGTCGTCTATCCGGAGGCCTCGTCCACCGTCGTGTTCTTCATCATGGTCATCGTGCTGCTGATCCGTCCCGCCGGCCTGTTCGGCAAAGAGAAGTGAGCGAGCGGCCATGAAGAAGATCTCCACCGTCGTCTACCTGCTGCTGCTCGTCGCGCTGCTGATCGCGCCGTTCCTCGGCGCCTATCCGGTGTTCGTGATGAAGCTGATGTGCTTCGCGCTGTTCGCCTCGGCCTTCAACCTGCTGCTGGGCTACACCGGGCTGCTGTCCTTCGGCCACGCGGCCTTCCTGGGCGGCTCGGCCTACGTGGCGGGCTACGGCGTGAAGGCGCTGGGCTTCACGCCCGAGGTCGGCCTCATCGCCGGCACGCTCACCGGCGCCTTGCTCGGCTGGCTGTTCGGGCTGCTGGCCATCCGCCGCCAGGGCATCTACTTCGCGATGATCACGCTGGCGCTGGCCCAGCTGATCTTCTTCGTCGCGCTGCAGGCCCGGTTCACCGGCGGCGAGGACGGCCTGCAGGGCGTGCCGCGCGGCAAGCTCTTCGGCCTGCTCGACCTGTCGAACGACCTGACGATGTACTACGTCACGCTGGTGGTGGTGGTGGGTGCCTTCCTGCTGATCATGCGGACCATCCATTCGCCGTTCGGCCAGGTGTTGAAGGGCATCAAGGAGAACGAGCCGCGCGCGCTGTCGCTGGGCTACGACGTGGCGCGCTTCAAGCTGCTGGCCTTCGTGATCTCGGCCGCGCTCGCGGGCCTCGCGGGCTCGCTCAAGACGCTGGTGCTGGGTTTCGCCACGCTGTCGGACGTGCACTGGACCGCCTCGGGCCAGGTCGTGCTGATGACGCTGGTCGGCGGGCTCGGCACGCTGTCGGGGCCGCTGGTGGGCGCGGCGGTGGTGGTGCTGCTGGAGAACAAGATCGGCGAGCTGGGCAACCTGCTCGCGCGCATCACCTCCATCGAGTGGTTCACCACGCTCGGCGAGTCCGTGACCATGGTCACCGGCCTGATCTTCGTGATCTGCGTGCTGGCCTTCCGCAAGGGCATCATGGGCGAGATCATCGCGTTCATCGAGCGTCGCAAGACGACGCGTCCGCGCGGCTGACGTTCCGGCGGGTTCAGTCCTGCGCGACGTCCCCGACGTCCAGCGCCTCCCCGATGGCGTAGAAATGGCCGCCCGTGACGTGGTGCAGGCTGCGCCACTCGGGGCCGGCCGCCTCGAAGCGCCAATGCCCCTGCGCGAACGCGCGCGTGTCGGCCCAGGCCGCCACGACCTCGCCGATGAACAGGTCGTGGACGGCCTGGTTGCGCGGCTCCGGGACGAGCCGGCAGGCCAGCCAGGCCGAGCATCCCGCCACGAAGGGCAGGTCGTGGCCGTCCATCCGGAACAGCTCGACGCCCGCGCGCGCCAGCTTGTCCGGAACGTCCTTCAGGCTGCGGGTGCCCACGGCATGGGTCAGCCGCAACTGCGCGGCGGTGGGCACCTGGATCAGGAACGCGCCGCTGGCCTCGACCAGCTCGCGGGTGCGCGTGGCCTTGTCGAGCACGACCGTCAGCTTGGGCGGCGAGAAGTCCAGGGCGCAGGCCCATGCGGCGGCCATGACGTCGTCGGTGCCGGCGTGGTGCGCCGACACCAGGACGGTGGGGCCGTGCGTGAGCAGGCGGTAGGCCTTGTCGAGCGGGACGGGAGCGAGGTGTGTTTTCATGGGATGTGTCGAAGGCCGAAGGCCGAACGCCGTCGATGTGAAATTGACCGAGCCATCGATTCTCGCGATGCTCGCCGGATGATCAGCGAACTCAGGACCTTCATCGCCGTGTGCCGCTACGGGACTTTCGCCGCGGCGGGGGAGCGCATCGGCCTGACGCAATCGGCCGTCAGCAGCCAGATCCGGCGGCTCGAGGAAAGCCTGGGCTTCGACCTCTTCGACCGGACCAGCCGCTCGGCCGTCCTGAACGCCGCCGGGCACACGACCCTGCAGCGCGCCGAGGCGATCTGCGCGCTCTACGCCAGGCTGGGCGACGTGCCCGACGATCCGTCCGAGGGCGTGCTGCTGCGCATCGGCGCCATCGCCTCCGTGCAGCCGACGCTGCTCGCGCGCGCGCTCGGAATGCTGCGGGAACGATTTCCGCTGGTGCGCGCGCATGTCGCCCCCGGCGTGTCGATGCGGCTGATGGACGAACTCGACGCCGGCCGGATCGACGCGGCGCTGATCATCCGGCCGCCGTTCGGCATCCTGCCGGAGCTGACCTGGCAGTCGCTGGTGCACGAGCCCTACGTGCTGGTGGCGCCCGCCGGCCTGCCGGGCACGGACTGGCGCGTGTTGCTGGGCGAGCAGCCGTTCCTGCGCTACGACCGGGTGTCCTTCGGGGGACGCATGGTGGAGCGGTTCCTGCGCCGTGAAGGCATCGCGGTCCGGGAGTCGGTGGAGATCGACGAGATCGCCGGACTGATCCACCTGGCCGCCAGGGGGCTGGGGGTCGCGCTCGTGCCCCTGGTCGAAGCGCATTCGCCCCTGCCCCGGGAGGCCCGCATGATCTCCCTGGGCGCGTCGACGTTCTACCGCGAGATCGGGCTGCTGCAGCGCAAGCCGAAGGCGACGCCCGCCATCGTCGCCCATTTCGCGCAATGCCTGCGCGAGGCGGCGGAGGTGGCGGACGCGGCGCCGGGGACCCATTGAACTCGCGCGTCAGCGCGCCTCGTACGCTTCCAGCGGCTTGTCGGTCGGGTCCGCCCAGGCCGCGCGCGTCAGTGCGTTGGCGGGCAGGCCCACCGTCAGGTTCTGCGGCGGGATGGGCTGGACGAACCACTTGTCGTAGAGCGCCGCGACCTCGCCGCTGCGGGCCAGCGCCACCACGCTGCGGTCCACCTGCCGCTTGAAGGCCGGGTCGTCCCTGGGCAGCATGATCGCGATGGGCTCCACGCTGAGCACCTGGTCGAGCAGCCTGTACCGGGCGGGCTCCCTGCTCCTGGAGATCAGCGTCGCGAGGATCTGCCCGTCGGCGGCGAAGCCGTCCGCGCGCCCGGTCTCCAGCAGCAGGAAGCCTTCGGCGTTGTCCTTGGCGAGGACTTCCCGCACGTCGTTCAAGCCCTCGCGCTGCAGCTTGCGCAGCAGCTGCACCGAGGTGGTGCCGGTGGTGGCCGCGACGGCCTTGCCGGAGAGCTGTGTCGGCGTCGCGATGCCGGCACCCGCCCGGACCGCGATCCGGATGCCCTCCACGTACAGCGTGGGCGCGAACGCCACGTCCTTCTGGCGCGCCAGGTTGTTGGTGGTCGTGCCGCACTCGATGTCCACGGTCCCGTTCTGGACCAGCGGGATGCGGTTCTGCGGCGTGACCAGCTGGTAGTTCACGGTGAGCTTGTCCAGCCGCAGCGCCTGCCTGATGTCGGCGACGATGCGCTCGCAGACGTCCACGTGGAAGCCGGCGTACTTGCCCGGTCCCAGCGTGAAGGACATGGCGCCCGAAGCGTCGCGCACGCCCATCGTGATGGCGCCCGAGTCCCTGATCTTCTTCAGCGTGTCGGTCTGCGCGGCAGCCATGCCGGGCGCGAGCCACAAGGCGATGGCGACGACGCCCGCGCAGCGGCGCGCCGTCCTCACGATGCCGCTCATTTCGCGAACAGCGAATCGAGGTTGGCGAACGACTTCATCTCGATCGCGTTGCCCGACGGGTCCAGGAAGAACATCGTGGCCTGCTCGCCGACCTCGCCCTTGAAACGGACGTAGGGCTCGATGACGAACGCGGTCCCGCGCTCGACCAGCTTGTCGGCCATCGCCTGCCACCGGTCCATCGGCACGATGGCGCCGAAGTGACGCACCGGGACGTCGTGACCGTCGACGGCGCTGCTCTGGCGGTGGCCGCACTCGTCGGGCGCCAGGTGCGCCACGATCTGGTGGCCGTGGAAGTCGAAATCGACCCATTCCGGCGCGCTGCGGCCTTCCGGGCAGCCCAGCAGGTCGCCGTAGAAGGCGCGGGCCTCGGCGATGTCGCGGACCGGAAAGGCCAGGTGGAAGGGAATGCGGACGTTGGAGGAGTCGGTCATGGCGTCATCGTCGGAGTGGTTGGGACGACGGGACTCTAGAGCGCACTGCCAACGAAGAAAAACGATATGTTTTTGCGCTGAGCATCGACGGAATCGATGAATCGCGTGCCTAGAGCCGCAGCCGCGCCACGTAGCCCGTCATCTCCAGGTACCCGCGTCCGACGCGCCGGCCCCCGGCGTCGAGCAGTTCGCTCGCGCCTTCCCAGTACACCGAGCCGGTCGAGGCGCGGCTGTCGAGCTCCTGGTCGGCCAGCAGGGCGCGCACGGCGAAGCGGCCGGCGGGCGTGTCGACCTGCCAGCGCGTCGGATACACGGCCCGCGTGCGTGGACTGGTCCAGCGCGCCTGCGCCTCGAAGCGGACCTCGTCGGCGCCGAAGGTGCGCGCGGCGCCGTCGCGCGGCCGGAACGAACCGCCGGCCCACAACGCGCTGCCGTCGGCGCGGCGCAGGTGGAAGGCGGTCAGCGCGCTGCCGTCGTCCAGGTTCATGCCGATCCAGTCCCACCCGACGGCCTCGGGGTGCAGCAGCGCCTCGCTCCATTCGTGGTCGAGCCAGGCGGTGCCGTCGACCTCGAAGGCCTGGCCCTGCAGCGTGATGCGCCCGCGCGTGGCGAGTTGCGGCTCGCTGTAGTAATAGCTCGCCTGGGACGGATCGGGGCCCTTGCGCGAGAGGCCGGCGCGGCCCTGCAGCAGCACCGGCTGGGTCGGCGCGAAGGTCAGCGCCAGGGCGAAGTCGCCGGCCGGTAGCGCGGCTTCGTAGTGGCCGTCGGCGGGCCGGCGCCGCAGGTGCCAGTCGCGCAGGTTCACGTCGGTGTCGCGCTCGCTCGCGCTGGCGACGCCGAAGCCCGCGCGCGCGATGCGCTCGTCGTGGCGCAGCCTGCCGTTCGCGCCGTCGAGATCGGTGAGCGCGGCATGGGCCGAGACGAGCTGGCGCGCCGCGAAGGCCGAACGCATGCCGCGCGTGGCGTCCACGCGCGAGCGGAAGAAGGTCAGCTGGAAGCCGAACTCGCGCCCGGGCGCACGCCCGTCGGCGCGCGCCGTCGCGCGGCCGGTGATATACCACCACTCGGTGCGCAGTTCGGGATGGCTGCCGAAGTCGCGCGGGAAAATCAGGGCGCGCGGCGGCAGCGCCGCCGCCGGGGCCTCGGCGCCGGACGGGACCGGCGTCGGTGTCCGGGTCGGGGTCGCCGAGGCGGGCAGGGCCGCGCCAGCCGATGGCGCCGCGCCGGCGTCGGCCTCCGGCGGCTCCGCCGCGGCGGAGCCACGCGCCACCGGCAGCGCGAGCAGGGCGGCCAGCACGGCACGGCGATCGCGGTCGAATCCGTCGTCCATCACCAGTCCTCCTTCACCGCCAGCACGGCGTCGCGTCCCGCCGCCGCGCGGCCGGCGATCCAGGCCGTCAGCGTGCCGGCCGCGACCACCGCCGCGCACAGGGCCAGCAGGCGCGCCCACGGCACCAGCAGGTCCATGGTCCAGTGGAAGCTCTGCGGATTGACC
>Ga0326721_10000382_pt1 | contig 13907 bp, 13 predicted proteins | sample SGPome_FD_203951 | JGI IMG/M metagenome (GOLD analysis project Ga0326721, IMG submission 203951) | Soil microbial communities from Southern Great Plains, Lamont, Oklahoma, United States - SGP_1_2016 | ecosystem: Engineered > Artificial ecosystem > Soil microcosm > Unclassified | place: USA...
GACCTCGGCCCGCCGGATCGCCGACATCGGGGCGGCGCTGAAGGCCGGCATGGTCGGGCTGAACACCCTGGCCGTCTCCAATCCCGAGACCCCGTTCGGCGGCGTCCGCGATTCCGGCCACGGCCAGGAGGGCGGCGTCGAAGGGCTTCAGGCCTATCTGGATGTGAAGTTCACGGCCTCGGCCTAGGGCTCTCGATCATGCGTCCTTCGAGGCTCGCCCTAACGGGGCTCACACCTCAGGATGAGGACTGCTTTGCATTGAATTCCTCATCCTGAGGCGCCTTGCGCAGCAAGGCCTCGAAGGACGCACGGCCCTACAGGGCCGTATAGTACCCGCCGTCGACATTGACGGTCTGGCCGGTCACGTAGCGCCACAGGTCGCTGCACATGGCGACCGCGGCCGGCCCGATGTCGTCGCGCATGTCGCCCATCCGGCCCAGCGGAAAGCTCTTCATCGCCTCGCGGGTGCGTTCGGGATCGGCTTCGAGATAGGCCTTGGCCGCGTCGGTCAGGGCCGCCGGCGCCAGGGCGTTGACGACGATGTCGTGCGGACCCCACTCGCGGGCCAACGCCTTGACGAACCCGCGCTGCGCCGCCTTCAGGGCGGTATAGGCGGGGTTCATCGCCCCGCCGTGCTGCCCCTGGGCCGACGACAGGACCAGGAAGCGGCCACGGCCCGTATCGCGCAGGTGCGGCAGGGCGGCGTGCGCTAGGTGATGCAGGGCGTCGAGCGAGACACCGGCCTGCTCGGCCCACAAGGCGTCGTCGATGTCTTCCAGCGGCGTGGGCTTCGCCAAGGTGCTGGCGGCGTTGTGGACCACGATGTCCAAGCCGCCGAAGGCCTGGACCGCCGCCTCGACCGTGCGCCGCACCGCCGTCGCGTCGCAGACGTCGGTGGCGACGAATAGCGCTTGGCCGCCTTCGGCTTCGATCAGGGCGACCGTCTCCTGGCCGCCGGCGGGGCTGCGCGCCGCCACGACGACGCGCGCGCCGGACAGCGCCAGAGCTCTAGCCAGGCCCCGGCCGACTCCGCCGCTGGCGCCGGTGACGATCGCGACGCGGCCCGCTAGCAGGCCGGCCATCGAGGTCCAGTCCAGCGTCGTCATGGCACCATCCATTCGCCGCCGTCGACCATCAGGGTGGCGCCCGTCACGCCACGTCCGGACGGGCTCGCCAACCAGGCGGCCAGGGCCGCGATCTCGGTGCGGGCGTCGGGACGCCGGCCCAGGGCGATGGGAACCGCGTCGCCCTTGGCCGCCAGGTCGGCGGCGTCGAAGTGAGGCGACAGGGCGCGCGGCGCGGCCGCCGCCCAGTTCACCGTCACGCCGGTCGCGCCCCATTGGCGGGCGATGGATTTCATCAGGCCGCGCTGGCCTTCCAGGGCGGTGCTCAAGGCCACCATGCCCGAGCCGCCGACCAGCGACAGGGACGGCGCCAGGAACAGGATGGTCCCTCGCCCCGCCGGCTTCATCCGCGCCCCGAGCGCCGCCAGCACTCGCATCGCGATCCGGATCGGATCCGCCGCCCCGGCGCGCCAGGCCTCAAGGTCCAGATCGCTCAGCGGGCGAAGCGTCGTCGTCTCCTCGCTAAGCAGGCTCAGCACGGCCAGGGCCGGCGCGCGGTCGGGACCCAGGGCGGCCAGAAGGGCGGCGTCGACGTCCTCGCGCGACCCCGCCCAACGCGGATCGCGCGACGCGACGACCTCGGCCCCGGCGTCCCGCAGCCCCTCGCCGACGCCGGACAGCAGCGGCAGCCCCAGCTCGACGACCAGGGCCAGCGCCCCGTCCAGGGCGCCGTGGGTTGAGGCCGATGCGGTCATCCCCGCTCCATCTCCAGGTCGATCAGGGTCAGCTGGCGAAAACCGCGGCCGACGGGGTGCTCTTCGGTGACGCCGATCCCGCCATGCAACTGCACGGCGGCCTGGCCGACCAGCTTGCAGGCCTTTGCGACCACCGTCCGCACCTGGGCGATGGTCTTGCGCCGCATCTCGGCCTCGGGGTCTTCGACGGACAGGGCGGCCAGCATGGCCATCGAGCGCGCCTGCTCCAGCGCCACGAGCATGTCGGCCGCCTTGTGCCGCAGGGCCTGGAACGACGACAGCGGCTCGCCGAACTGGCGGCGCGTCCTCAGGTGCTCCAGCGTGGCGTCCAGAAGGGCTTGCATCAGGCCGACGGCCTCCGAGGCGCGGAAGGCGACCAGATGCTCGCGGGCCCTTTCGGTCAAGGTCGCGGCGTCGGGCCCATGCGCCAGGACGGCGCCGACCTCCACCCCGACTTCGTAGAAGCTGATCTCAGAGGCAGGCGTCCCGTCGAACAGTTGGTGGTCGCGGCGTGACACGCCCTGGGCGTCCAGCGGAACGATGAGTACGATCGGCCCGCCGTCGGTCGTGGCCGTGACCACCAGTCGTGCGTCGCCGGCGACGTGGACGACATTGGTCTTGCGGCCCGACAGGATCCAGCCGTCGCCGGACGATCGCGCCCGCGTCCGCCGGGCCTGGCCGCTGGGCATGCCCAGCTCCTCATGTCCCCAGGCGAATTGGACCTCACCGGCGGCCAAGCCAGCGATCAAGCCCGACGGCGGGACGGGCGCCAGCCGCAAGGCCGTCCCGGCCGCGACGATCGAACTGGCGTAGGGCGTCAGGACCTGGGCTCGCCCGGCCGCCTCGGCCAGGATCATCGTCTCGACCGGGCCCAGGCCAAGCCCGCCGTCTTGCTCGGCGAACGGCGCGGCCAGCAGGCCCAGCTCGGCCATCCTGGCCCACAGGTCGCCGGATGGATCGCCAGCCGCCTGGGCGAACAGGCGGTCGGCCGTGTCCTTCAGCATCGCCTGGTCTTCGGAAAGCTCGAAGTTCATCCCGCCCTCACAAGCCCAGCACGCTCGATGCGATGATGTTCTTCTGCACTTCGCTGGCGCCGCCGTAGATCGAGGCCGCGCGCAGGGTGAAATAGTTCGACGCCGCCTCGGACGGCGCCTCGCCCTGGCCTTCGTAGACGAAGGCGTAGCCGGCCGGCCCGACCACGCGCAGCAACAGCTCAGAAGCCGCCTGCCGCAGTTCGACGCCCTTGATCTTCAGGATCGACGAGCGCGGATCGACCTGCCCGGCCTGCTGCGCCGCCAGGACGCGCAGCTGGGTGATCTCCAGCGCCCGGAGCTCGGCCTCGATCGCGGTCGCCTCGGCGGCGTGCCGTGCTTGCGCGGCTTCGGTCAGGCCCGCTTCGACGCTGGCCAGGGCGTCGGCGACCCGCGCCAGGATTCGCCGGGTCATGCCGATCCGGGCGATGCCGGTGCGCTCGTTGGACAGCAGGTACTTGGCGTAGGTCCAGCCCTGGTTCTCTTCGCCCACCCGGTCGCCGACCGGCACCCGCACATCGTCCAGGAACACCTCATTGACCTCGTGGCGGCCGTCGATGGTGATGATCGGCCGTATGGTGACGCCCGGGCTCTTCAGGTCGATCAGCAGGAAGCTGATGCCGCCCTGCTTCTTGGCCGCCTTCGGATCGGTGCGCACCAGGGTGAACATCCAGTCGGCCCGGTGCGCCATGCCCTGCCAGAGCTTCTGGCCGTTGACGACATAGTGGTCGCCGTCGCGCGCCGCCGTGGCGCTGAGCGCCGCCAGGTCGGATCCGGCGCCCGGCTCGGAGAACCCCTGGGCCCACCAGATGTCCAGGTTGGCCGTCGCCTCCAGGAAACGCGCCTTCTGCTCGTCGCTGCCATAGGCGATCAGCACGGGTCCGATCATCGAGACGTTGAACGACAGCGGCTCGGGCGCGCAGGCCGCGTACAGCTCGTCCATGAAGATGTAGCGCTGCACGGCGCTCCATCCCGGGCCGCCCGCCGACGCCGGCCAGCTGGGCGTGGCCCAGCCAACCCGGTTCAGCGTCCTTTGCCACTCGACCACGTCGGCCTTGTCGAGGGCCCGGCCCTGCTCGACCTTGCGGCGGGTGTCCGGCGACAGGTTCTGGGCCATGAAGGCCCGGACCTGGTCGCGGAACGCGATGTCCTCTGGGGAAAAGCTCAGGTCCACGGGTCAGCCGATCCGCACCAGGGCGTCGCCGACGAGGGTGACGGGGCCGTCGACGACCGTCGCCCGCAGCGTCAGCTTGGCCAGCCGCTCGCCCTTCTGTTCGACGATCTGCTCGACGATCCCGTCACAGGCGACCGTAGCGCCCAAGGGCGTGATCGCGGCGAACCGGACGCCGAACAGGCGGACGGCCGTCGCCCCAGCCCAGTCGGTCAGGGCCCGGCCCAGATAGGCCATCGACAGCATGCCGTGAGCAAAGACGTCGGGGAAACCCGCGGACGCGGCGAACGCCTTGTCCACGTGGATCGGGTTGTGGTCTCCCGACCCGCCGGCGAACAGGGCCAGGGTCAGGGGCGTGATCGGCCCGGTCGTCAGGGTCGGCAAGGCGTCGCCGGCTTTCAGGGTCGATAGGTCATGCGTGCTCATGCCGGCCTCAGTTCCTGATCACCGCGACGCTTTTCAGCGTGGCGCAGACGACATCGTCCTGGTTGCGGGCCAGCGTTTCGAGCACGACGAACTCCAGGGCCCCGCCCTTCTTGTCGTAGATGTCGGCCACGGTCTGGCGCAGGCGAAGGGTGTCGCCGACGCGGATCGGGTGGTGATGCTCGAACACCTGCTCGCCGTGGAGCATGCGGGCCAGATCGGCCTCGATCACGTCCAGAACCAGGTTCTTCTTGAACGGGCTGAGGTTCAGCAGGGTCTGGGGATAGGTGGGCGGGGTGGGGATCCGCTCGTGACCGGCCGCGCGCGCCGCTTCGGCGTCCAGGAAGACTGGATTGGTCTCGCCGATCGCCTGACAGAACAGGCGCAGTTGACTGAGTTCGACGTCGATCGAGACCTCTTCCGTCGTGGCGCCGATATGCTTGCGGTCGATCATGGAACTCCTCGCGGACGACTGTCCGTTTGAATCCCACGGGCGCGAGGCGGGGGCGAGTCCGCGCCAAAGGCTATCGCTGTTGCGATCAAGCGCCTCGCGCCACGCGACGGCGCGAAGACCATCCCTTACCTAGATCGGGGGATCGCAACAGGATCGAGATCATGACGCGACTGGCAGGTTTGGTTTCCATCATCACCGGCGCGGCGTCGGGCATCGGCGCGGCCACGGCCGAACTGTTCGTGGCCCAGGGCGCGCCGGTCGTGATCGCCGACATCGCGCTGGACAAGGCGGAAGCCACGGCCGAGCGACTGCGCGCCGGCGGCGGCGAAGCGATCGCCATGGCTTGCGACATCGGCTCGGAGGACTCGGTCAAGGCCGTGGTCGCCGACACGGTCGCCGCCTTCGGCAGGATCGACGTCGTGGTCAACAACGCCGCCGCCACCTTCCTGTCGGCCACCCAGGACGGCCCGCTGCTGAAACAGAGTGTCGAGTTGTGGGACACGCTGATGGCGATCAACCTGCGCGGCCCGATGCTGATGTGCCGGGAAGCCGTCCCGCACATGGTCCGCCAGGGCGGCGGCGCGATCATCAACATCTGCTCGAACTCGATGTTCCTGGGCGACCTGGGCAACACGGCCTATGCCTGCTCGAAGGCCGGCCTCGCGACCCTGACCCGCTATGTCGCCGCCCAGCACGGGATCGACGGCGTGCGCTGCAACGCCATCTCTCCCGGCTACATCCCGACCAAACCGGTCACCGACGAACGGCGCGCTAAGCTCGAAAAAGCCCTGCTGCGGCAGAACACCGTTCCCCGCGGCGGAGTGCCGGAGGACATCGGCTGGATGGCGGTCTACCTGGCGTCCGCGGAATCCGCCTTCGTCAATGGTCAGGTCTACAGCGTCGACGGCGGCGCCCAGTCCCACGCGCCGCACATGCCCGACCTGCGCGACTTCCTGGCGGGGTGAGGGCCACTCCCACCACGGCTCTGGGGCGTTTTCAAATCCACCTCATCCTGAGGTGCTCGTCGCGAGCGGCGAGCCTCGAAGGACGCACAGACTGAGCCGCCCTGCGTCCTTCGAGGCCCGCTGCGCGGGCGCCTCAGGATGAGGAAGACAAATTGTTCCTGTCGCCGTCGAGATCTAAGGCGCCGCCGGCCGGCGGGTGATCGCCGAGACGTCCGCATCGCCCCAGAAGCTTTTCCAGGTCGGGAAGCGCGGCAGCATCATCGGCGGCGCGTGCTTGGGCGTCGGACCGGGCCAGCGCGCGAAATCCGCGTCCTGCGGCCTCTCCAGCACGTCGCAGGTGTAGAAGAAGTCCTCGACCCGCCGGGCGAAGTACCAGACCCCGTCCCGCCGCTCATAGGTGTCGAAATAGCAGATGGCCTGGACGATCCACTGGTCGCCGAACTCATGCTCGGCCCGGCAGTAGACGCGGCCTTCGGCGACGTCGCCGTCGATGCGGTCGATGGCGTGGCCGGTGATGGTGTGGACGGTGCGATAGAAGTCGCGCACGGCCGGCTCGATGAAGCCGCGCAGGGCCTCGCGCCCCTTGCCGCGCCGGCCGCAGTCGATGTCCTCGACGAACATGCCCAGCCATTCGTCGATGTCGCGCCGGTCGACGGCCATGGCGTAGCGGACGGCCAGTTGCTGGATCGCCAGGTGGGACTCGATCCGGTCCAGCCGCTCCAGGACGCGGGGCTCGGTCATGCCCCGGCCTCGAGCTTCACGACCCCGTCGGCGACCTGGCCCCGGTAGCCCGTGTCCAGCCGATCGTAGCGCGCGGCGCGCTTGGCGCCGGACGTGACCAGGATGCGACCTTCTGCGTCGGTCTCCAGGATCCACTCCGCCGTGTCATAGGCCGCGGCGTCCTCGCCGGGCGCGGCGATCAGGATCAGCGGACCAAGAGGCGTCATGCGATGGGGGCGCAGGTTCAGCGCCTCCAGCGCCGAGGCGGCCGCGCCCCGCGCGCCGACCACCGGCACGGCGGCGAACACCCTGGCCGCATCAAGGCCGAACGCGGCCATGCCTTCGACGGTCTGCGGACTAACGCCGAGCACGGCGCGCAAGGGGAAGCGCCGGGCGTACATCTCGATGCGCCCCACGTCCCAGGGCGTGGCCATGCCGTTCATCACCTGCGCGCCCAGCCGCATCCCGGCCAGGTAGTAGGGCCAGAACTGGCCGCACTCGCTGTAGTTATGCACCAGGTCGATCAACGAGCCCGCCTCGACGCCCAGCGCGCGCAGTTGCCCCTCGGCCCAGTCGACGTCGGCCAGGACGTCCCGGTTCGAGAGCGGATAATGGACCAGGCCGCTGGCCATGGGCGCGCTGCCGACGCCCCAGATCGCGTCCGGCGCGTCGAAGGTCAGGGCGGCCGAGGTCACGGGCGGAGCATCCAGCACGGCTGTGGTCATCCTCAGGCCTTTGCGACGCGGGGGATCTTGTGGGGCGGGCCCAGCTTGATCAGTTCGCTGTTGGGGATCAGCTCGACCTGCGGGCGGATCTTGATGCGCGCCTCGACCTGGTCGGCCACCCGGCGGGCGACGTCCTCCAGGTCCGGCTCGCCGTCATAGCCGACGCGGAGCTTCAGCTCGGTAAGCTCGCGTTGCGGGCGGATGATCTGGAACAGGGCGGCGGCGGTCTCGGGCACTTCCTCGACCGCCGTCCAGATGTCGCGCGGCAGGATCGAAACGCCGTCGACGACCACCTCGTCGCCCAGTCGGCCGGCCAGCCACAGCCGCACGTGCTCTCGGCCGCAGGCGCAGGGCGCCTTGGTGTAGCGGACGAAGTCGCCGGACCGGTAGCGGATCAGCGGGTCGGTCTTGTTGTGGATGGCCGTCACCACCAGTTCGCCGCCCTCGCCGTCGGCGACATGGCGATCGCCGCCCGGCTCCAGGACCTCGACGATGGCGATGTCCTCCCAGGCGTGGAACCCGTCCTTGGCCTGGCACTCCCAGATCGTGCCGGAATCGCCCAGGCTGGAAAATTCGAACACCTTGACGCCCCAGCGATCCATCGTCCGCTGCATGCGCGGCCCGATCGGCTCGCCGCCGTAGATGCAGGCCTTGAAGCTGGAAAACAGGTCGACCATGTCGATCCCCTTCTCCCGCTCCAGCCGCTCCAGGCCGTAGATCACCGGCGAGGACAGCATGAAGAAGATCGTCGGCCGGTACTTCAGGATCCACTCGACCGCCTGCTCCACCTCGTTGGGATCGTGGTTGAGCATCAGCGGAATGGCGCCGGCCGCCCGGGTGATGCGATGGGCCACGCCCCGCAGGACCGTGCTCAGCTCCAGCACATAGTCGCCGGGACGCAGGCCCAGGTGCCAGTATTCCCGGGGGGTGAAGGGCCCCTCGTAGGGCCGGTTCCAGCGTTCGGCGAAGAGAGTGGGATCGCCGGTCGTGCCCGAACTGGACCCGATGTTGTGGATCTCGGCCCGATCGACGCAGAGCACGCCGCCGAAGGGGTCGTCGTGGCGGTCGCGGAAGTCTCGAAGCGTATCCTTGTCCATGAACGGCGCGCGGGCCTTGAAGTCGTCCAGGGACGTGATGCTCAGCGGGTCCACCCCGGCCGCGCTCCACACCTCGCGCACGATCGCCGATCGCTCCGCCACCCAGGCCAGCTGCTCCAGGAGCTTGTTTTCCTGCAGAGCCTCGATCTCCGCCCGCGAGGCCGTTTCCACCGCGTCCAGGAAGGGCTTGTCGCTCCACTTGGCGACGTTCTCCCTCTGGTACGCGACGCTGTTGCCCGACGGGTTGAGCGCCATGGCGTCGGAAGGATCGGCGGCGGCGTCGAGCATGCTCGGTGTTCCCTAAGGCCCGCGGGCGCGCCGTCTGACGCGGCGTTGTCGCAGAGTTGTATATTGGCCCCAACCCTCGGATCGAAGCCAGCGGCGCGGTTGATCGGGCATGCGATAATCGGCCGAACAAGGTGGCGCCGCCAGGCTGCGGACGCCACGATCCGCATCCAGGTTGCGCCCGAGGAAGACGATATGACGGCCGGTTCCGGCGACGAGCAAAGTCCGCTGTTCCAACCGCTCGCCGTTGGCCCGCTGACCCTGAAGAACCGCGTCGTGATGGCGCCGATGTCGCGGTATTTCTGCCCCGACGAGATCCCGCACGACGACGTGGTCCAGTACTACGCCCGACGCGCCCGGGGCGGGGTGGGCCTGATCGTCACCGAGGCCACCTATATCGGTCACCCCTCGGCGCACAGCTATGAGAACGTGCCGCGGTTCTATGGCGAGGCCTCGCTGGCGGGCTGGAAGCGGGTGGTCGAGGCCGTCCATGCCGAGGGCGGCAGGATCATGCCGCAGCTGTGGCACACCGGCAGCTTCCGCGAGATCGGCATGGCGCCGGACCGCGAGGTTCCGGGCTTTGGCCCCTCGGAGAACCTCAACGCCTTCGAGAACACCACCCACCTGACCAAGCCGATGAGCGAGACCGACATCGCCGACGTCATCGACGCCTATGCGGTCGCGGCGGGCCACGCCCAGGCCCTGGGCTTCGACGGGGTCGAGCTGCACGCCGCCCACGGCTATCTGATCGACACCTTCTTCTGGCACGAGACCAATCGCCGGAACGATCCCTGGGGCGGCCCCACCCTGGCCGCGCGGGCCCGCTTCGGGGTTGAGGTGGTCAAGGCGATCCGGCGCAAGGTCGGTCCCGACTTCCCGCTGTCGTTCCGCTGGTCGCAGTTCAAGCAGCAGGACTATCGCGCCCGGCTGGCCCAGACGCCGCGCGAGTTGGAGACGCTTCTGGGGCCGCTGTCCGACGCCGGCGTGACGATCTTCCACGCCTCGACCCGGCGCTTCTGGGAGGCGGGCTTCCGCGACCTGTCGGAAAAGACCTTGGCCGGCTGGACCCGGGAGATCACGGGCAAACCCGTCATCGCCGTCGGCAGCGTCGGCCTGGCCGGCGTGGCCTCGACCGCCAAGACCGCGCCGGGCCAGGTCAACAGCGCGACGGTCAGCTTCGCCGACGCCGCCCTCGATGGCGTCGAGCGGGTCGAGGCGCTGATGGCGGCCGGCGAGTTCGACCTGATCGCGGTCGGCCGCGCCCTGCTGGCGGATCCCGATTGGACGGACAAGGTCCGCGAAGGCCGGCTGGACGAACGCATCCCCTTCGAGAAGGAACTGCTGGCCAGCCTCTATTGATCGTCACGCCGGTCCGGCGGCTTCCACCAGCATGGCCATCGGCCCGAACGCCTCCACGGCGTCGAACTGGTCCTGGGAGCGCAATCCGATCAGTCCAGCGAACCCCAGGGCCGACAACGATACGCCCGCGGCCGTCTCCACGCGCCGCGGCACGAGCATCAGCCAGTCGCGGGTGATCAGCAGATTGTAGGCGGCCAGCTCGCCGGCCTCGCCCGGCTCCAGCATGCCGTAGGCGTCCTGGACCAGGGCCAGCAGCCGGTCGGTGGCGGCGGACAGGTCGTCGAACGCCCCGGCTTCGAAGCGGTGCAGCCGGTGGGCGAAAGGCAAGGCCGAGGTTCCGATCATCGCCGCCACCGACGGCTCGTAGTCCGGGATGAACTGCAGGTGCCGATGCCGCTGGCTGGCGCCGGCCTGGCCGTTGCTGTTGAAGAAGATCAGCCCCGGGCTCTGCGCCAGCATCAGGGCGCAGGCCTCCAGGTCAGCCCGCTCCAGCGGTTCTCCCTGCTCGACGAACTGGCGGGTGATCAGCACAAGATGGCCGGCGAACGCCTGGAACTTGTTGAGGATCGCCACGTGGGTGTCCGACAGGTCCGCGACGAACAGGTCCTGTTCGAACGGCAGGAACGGATTGGTCGACGACTTGTCGCCGGCGCGCGGCATCTTGGCCGCCAGGTCCTTCATCGCCAGGCTCGAGAGCCATTCGATCCGGAAGACCATGCCGGCGTCCTCGACGACCCGTTGCTCGGTGACCACCGGCAGCAAGGCGCCGGTGGAAAGCGCATGGGCTTCAGCCCGGCTGATCGCGGCCTTCAGATCCAGGGTCGTCATGCTGGTCTCCCGTTCGGTGCGCCGCCATTGTTCTGTCCCCGCCGGCGCTCGGCGAGGGCCCTCACGTCGGCATCGCGCATCCGATGCCTTGGACCCGCCGCTCGTCGGGCGGTAGACGGGTCGCTATCGCCTTGGCGAACACAGGAGATCCCCATGAGCTCGCCCTTCGACCTGACCGGCCGCGTCGCCCTGGTGACCGGCGCCTCCTCGGGACTGGGCGCGAGGTTCGCGCGGATGCTGGCGGCGCAGGGCGTGAAGGTCGTCGCCGGCGCCCGCCGTCTGGATCGGCTGAAATCACTGGCCGAGACGATCCGGGCGGAGGGCGGACAGGTCGAACCCGTCGAGATGGACGTGGAGGACGAAGCCTCCATCCAGGCCGCCTACGACCACGCGGAGGCGACGTTCGGCACGGTCGACATCGTCATCGCCAACGCCGGCGTCAACGCCCAGGGCCCGGCCACCGACCTGGCGGCCGACGACCTGGGCCAGCTCCTGCGGATCAATGTCCAGGGCGTCTATCTGACGGCCCGGGAGGGGGCGCGGCGGCTGATCGCCTCCGCCGATCCGTCGCGAGGCCGAGTCATCCTGCTGGGCTCGGTGGGTTCGCTGCGGCCGCTGGCGGGGCTGACGGCCTATTCGGCGTCCAAGGCCGGCGTCGCCATGCTGGGCAAGGGCCTGGCCCGGGAATGGGCCCGTCACGGGATCAACGTCAACACCATCTGTCCCGGCTGGATCGTCACCGAACTGAACGCCGAATGGCTGGCCGGCGAAGGCGGGCAGAAGCTGGTCAAGACCTTCCCCCGCCGCCGGGTGATGACCCCGGACCACCTGGACGGGCTGGTCACCTTCCTGAGCTCGGACGCCTCCAGCGCCATCACCGGCGGCGTCTTCGCCGCCGACGACGGCCAGTCCCTGGCCTAGCGGCGGCGGCTCGGTCCCGGGTCATCGCCCGGACCATCGTAAGCGCGATCAGAACCCCCGAACGCGCGGGTTTGGTTGAGGCCGCCTTCCCGCCGCGCGTAAGACAGGACGTCAGCTTCGGGAGTTTCCATGTCCGCCGTCGAATACGCCGTCGAGAACGAGGTCGCGGTCCTCACCGTCGCCTACCCGCCCGTCAACGCCCTGAGCCTGGCGGTCCGCACGGGACTGGCCGAGGGCCTGGCGCGGGCCCTGGCCGACAGCGGCGTCAAGGCCGTCGTGGTCATCGGCGGCGGCTCGACCTTCATCGCCGGCGCCGACATCAGCGAGTTTGGCACCCCCAACAGCGCGGCCGAACCCCGGCTGCAAACCCTGCAGGCTCAGTTCGAGGCCAGCCCCAAGCCGATCGTCGCCGCGATCCACGGCACGGCCCTGGGCGGCGGTCTGGAACTGGCGCTGACGGCCCACGCTCGTGTCGCCGTCGCCTCCGCCAAGGTCGGCTTGCCCGAGGTTAAGCTGGGCCTGCTGCCCGGCGCCGGCGGCACGATCCGCCTGCCGCGCCTGACGGGCGTGGAGGTCGCGCTGGAGGCCGTCACCACCGGCCGTCATATCGGCGCCGTCGAGGCCGAGCGGCTGGGCGTGATCGACGCCATCGTCGACGATCTGCGGGCCGGTTCGGTCGCCTACGCCCTGAAGCTGGCGACCGACGGCGCGCCGGCCCCGGTGCGCGACCGCAACGACAAGGTCAGCGGCGTCGATCCCAAGGTGTTCGACGACTTCCGCGCCAAGAACCGCAAGAAGTGGCGCGGCCAGATCGCCCCGGCCCGCATCGTCGACGTCATCGAGGCGGCGACGAACCGAAGCTTCGACGAGGCCAAGGCCTACGAGAACCAGGCTTTCGGCGAACTGATGGCCAGCGACCAGCGCAAGGCCCTGATCCACTACTTCTTCGCCGAGCGTGAGGCTCGCAAGATCCCCGACGTGCCGGCCGAGGTGAAGCCCCTGCCCGTCCGCAAGGTGGTGGTGATCGGCTCGGGCCTGATGGGGGGCGGCATCGCCATGTCGTTCGCCAACGCCGGCATCGCGGTCAAGCTGCTGGACGTCAACGCCGAAGCGCTGGAGCGCGGCATGGCGGCGGTGCGCAAAACCTACGAGACCTCGCTGTCGCGAGGCTCGATCAGCCAGGCCCAGATGGACGAGCGCCTGGGCCGCATCCAACCCATCGGCGGCTATGATGACCTGGGCGACGTCGACATGGCCATCGAGGCGGTGTTCGAGGACATGGCCCTGAAGCAGGAGATCTTCGCCCTGCTGGACAAGGCCACGCCGCCGCACGCCATCCTGGGCACCAACACCTCGTCGCTGGACATCGACCAGATCGCCTCGGCCACCAGCCGGCCCGACAAGGTGATCGGCGCCCACTTCTTCAGCCCGGCCAACGTGATGAAGCTGTTGGAGGCCGTGCGCGGCTCCCAGACCAGCGCGGAGACCATCGCCACGGTGATGGCGCTGGGCAAGCAGATCGGCAAGGCGCCGGTGCTGGCCGGCAACTGCGACGGCTTCATCGGCAACCGCATGCTGCAGTACTACACGGTCAACGCCGAATACATGCTGGAGCGCGGCGCGACGCCGGAGCAGATCGACCGTGTGGCCGAGGCGTTCGGCATGGCCATGGGCCCGCTGGCCATGCGCGACCTGGCCGGCATGGCCCAGGCGGTCAACGTCCGCGCCGTCCGCAAGAAGACCCTGCCCGTCGACGAACGCATGCCCGAGTTGGTCGAGCGCATGGTCGAGGCCGGACGCATCGGCCAGCGCTCGGGTTCGGGCTTCTATCGCTACGAAGGCCGCGACCGCCTGCCCGATCCCGAGGCCATTGCGATCATCACCGCCGAGGCCCAGCGCCAAGGCATCGAGCAGCGCACCTTCACGGACGAGGAGATCCTGGCTCGCCTGTTCCATCCCCTGGTCAACGAAGGCGCCAAGGAGCTGGAGGAAGGCATAGCGATCCGGGCCAGCGACATCGACGTCGCCTGGGTCAACGGCTACGGCTTCCCCATCCATACCGGCGGCCCGATGTTCTGGGGCGAGCAGATCGGCCTGGACAAGGTGCTG
>Ga0326721_10000383_pt1 | contig 13889 bp, 13 predicted proteins | sample SGPome_FD_203951 | JGI IMG/M metagenome (GOLD analysis project Ga0326721, IMG submission 203951) | Soil microbial communities from Southern Great Plains, Lamont, Oklahoma, United States - SGP_1_2016 | ecosystem: Engineered > Artificial ecosystem > Soil microcosm > Unclassified | place: USA...
CAACGTCGCCTGCCTTGATGGATTCCTCCACCTTGGTAGCAAACTTCTCAATCGAGGAGTTGTTGCGGATTTCATTGAATGACTGTGCAGCCATGGGGAAACGGGAAGCATACTCGTAAGGGTGAAGCTTCTCGCCAAACTTCTTCCAAAGGCCTGCATAACGCGACATGTCCTCAGCGGCGTTAAACATGCCGTCAAGGGAAGCAAGGAAAGCACGGCGGTCAGCTTTGGAAAAGTTTCCAAAGCGAATCTTGGGATATGCCGACAGTGACGTAGAGAAACCGCTCATGCCTGCGGCAATACGCAGAAGGTCAGTGGCAGTTTTTGCACGTCCAAGAACGGCGGCAAACAAATCCTTATCCTTTGCATGGAGCAGCATGGCAACAGAGGCAAGGTTTTCCTTGTTCGGAATTTCCGCAGGCAGGAGTGAGCGCAACTTGTTCACTGAAAGATTATCGATAAACCATTTCATATCTTCAACGTCAGAAGCTGAGTTCGCAACTTTCGAAGCAACGAGGGAAGTGAAGATTGAGTGGAATTCCTTCTCCGTGCCCGGTTCAATAGCAATCAGTTTACTGAAGTCAGTATCAAGTTCCGCACGCTCTTCCTTATCGTAAACAGGCATGATGCGAAGCCCAACAGCAGCACCGAAGTAATGCATAAATGCATTCAAATAAAGCTCAGTATAGGAAGCATCCGCCACCTGCTGAGGAAAGTTGGGATACATAGGGGAGTGCTTTACGTGGGCACCCTTTAGCTTTTTGAGGATGACGGTAAGTTCCTTTGAGAATCCGCCAAGGGATGACAAGGTATGACGCTTTGCCTCTTCGGTCATTGCAGGAGAGAGGACAAAACCGAAAGGTTCAATATTCCGCTGGAATGCCACGATGTGTTCATTCTTGGGCGCACGACCTGCTTCACCGACAAGGGGGAAGGCGGCTTTGCGCATACGGCGGACGAAGATTTCGTTATTGATTGTAGTCATAGATACGATTTTAGCACGTTTTTCAGATAGAGGATATATAACTTAATAAGTTTTGGGGTTAATTTTTATATATTTCCTACCTCGTAACCGGGAATATATGAAGTACGAAGCCCCGTTACGCAAAATGCAAGGATAAATCACATCAAAGGAGAACATTATGAGTATAGAGACAGAATCAGCAATTATCCCCGCCGGCAAGTGGAAACTTGTTTCCGATGAAAGCCGGGTAGGGTTTGCTGTCCGACGAGCAGGTATCAACAAAGTAACAGGTGAATTCAAGGATTTCACCGCAACTGTCCATGCAGGTGACGGAGTTCGTGGCTTCTCCGTACATGCCGTAGTCCAAGCCGCAAGTTTTGATTCCGGTGATGCTGACCGGGATAACGAAGTCAAGAGCGAACGCCTATTTGATGTTGCCCGTTATCCTGAACTTACGTTCTCTTCCACAGAACTAAAGCAGGATGGTGACGAATTTACGCTGGTGGGCGATCTTACAATTCATGGCGTAACGAAGCCGGTTGAATTTGAAGTTGAATTCAAGGGCTTGACCCGGGATAGCCTTGGTCGCCCGCAGGCAGGCCTTTCCGCTGAATCAGTCGTCAGCCGTAAGGAATTCGGTCTGGAATGGGACAGCCCGCTTGATGTAGGGATTGTTCTTAGCGATAAGGTCACTATTACACTTGACCTCCTGTTCGTTGATGAGACACAGGTTTAATCAGTAACTATAAGTATGGCACCTTACGAAATGGTAGGGTGCCATACTTGTGTCCCTTGGTGTGACAATCCTTACAAAATAAATCTTCCTGTTGAGGGAATAGTTGTAGCTTCAATAAAGTTGAACCCTAAGACAAACAAAATCTACAAAGGAGAATAAAATGAGCGTTACAGTTGAATCACAGGTCATCACCCCCGGCACTTGGAATCTTGACCCCAGCCACAGCACCGTTGGATTTACCGTCCGTCACGCCGGCATCAGTAAAGTCCGCGGTGTCTTCAAGGAAGTATCCGCTACCGTTCAGGCAGGCGAAGAACTATCCGATTTCGCTATCCAGTCTACAATTCAGGCTGCCAGCTTTGATTCAGGAGATGTAAACCGAGATGGACACGTAAAGGGCGCTGACTTCTTCAATGTTGAACAGTACCCGGAATGGACTTTCGCTTCAAAATCACTTACTCAGTCAGGTGAAGAATTTACCCTTACAGGCGACCTTACGATTAAGGGTGTAACTAAGGAAGTAGAATTTGACGTTGAGTTCAACGGCATTGCCCGCGATCCCTTCGGCTTGCTCCGTGCAGGTCTTGAGGCAAAGACTGTTATCAGCCGCAAAGACTTCGGAATTACTTGGAACGCAGCACTCGAAACAGGTGGCGTTCTCGTAGGTGACAAGGTAACCATCAACCTTGACCTATCATTTGTTCTTGACGAGAGTTAAGAACAAATGATAGGTCAAGGTTGATGGATAATGGATAAATAAACAAGTGGCACCTGCTGTTTTCAGCAGGTGCCACTTGTTTTAAAGATCATATGCTACCAATTCACCTTTACGGTTATAGCCTACTTGTCCGCCGTCCACACTCATAACCCAATCAGGCAGGCTCCTATAATCTGCTCTACAGTGTTCAACCTTTTCCATAATTAGTGTTGGCACACCTTTAGGGGTAACACTGTAATCATCCTGATGCCAGCACTCAGCAACCGGAATATAGGGGTCATCCATGGAAGCGTTAATCACTTCCGCTCTGTTAGCAGCGTATCCTTCACCGTTCATCGGCACTTTGATGACGTAGCCATCTCCACGGTCGAATACAGCGCGGGTTCTCCCTACCATAGGTTTTCCATATTTTTTGGAGAAGTACTTGATTTGGTTCAAAGTGTGATCGTAGTACTCATCGCCGGCAAACTCCTGCATCTGCCCTTCAATGTATTCCATCAGTTGCTTACGGTTATTGACTTCCTGTATCATTTCACGGCGTTGACGTTGCATATCTCGGGCTTTGATGAAGTCGCCGGTCTTCTTGATATCCTTAATACCGGCTGGAGTCAAATTGTATTCTTGTGTTGCTTTTTCTATTTTTTCTGCGTCCCCTGATGCTTTTGCCTTCTCAAGATTAATAGACGCATGCCGGGAACATCGCGGTCCGGGCTTTGCATAACACATAATAGTTCCTTCGCATTGATTGGTGTAGGTAATATCTATCTGGAAATGCTGAAGAATGCTATTGCTACTGCATAAATTCTTCACTTCGCCTTGCAAAAAATGACATTGAGCGCTAATATAGAATGCAATGACCTCTACTTTGGAAAGAAGCTATGAAAAGAAAACCGAAAGCACCTTTTGAAGCAGGACAATACTTCAACCTCACTGGTATTGGTATGATTTTCGGTCTTTCTGCTCTTGAAATTGCTGAGAAGCTCAAGGAGTACGGGTTACGTGAAGATCTCAAGCCTACCGAATTAGCAATAACAAACGGCTTTGTCAAGGAATTCAATACACCTGAAAAGCCTTCCGAGATAAGGCACTATTGGCAGTATCTCAAAAAAGGTGAGAAATATTGGCACTGGTCAACTGATAGAGTGACTCTCCTTCTGGTTCTGGAAGGGTACCAAATGGCTTACCGTCGTAAGCGGAATACTTATCAGGAATACATAGAGACGGTACTTAACGATGGAGTTAAAACCCACCTCTTGCGACCCGTTAACAATGTTCTAGAAGCGCACCATGCAAACCATGTGAAAGAAGAAAACCATGCCTAATGCAATTGTTTTTCCCTCAGACCCATTTAGCCCTAATAAGGTGGATGAAGAGTTCGCATCCGAAGCGGAACTGGTGCAGTCTTTGGGTGGACGAATTATCCTTGTTGACCATACTGAATTGGAGCAAGGTAATTTCTCCGGTAAGCGCCTTATGACTGCCGCTAAAGCAAGTGAATATCTTGGTCTCATGGGTGATGATGAAGAACAGTCTTTTGCGGATTCATTGCCAGTTAATGTTGTTTATGAAGCCGAGGCTTTCTATAGGGGCTGGATGATGAGTTCGGAAACATACCAGTTCATGCGGTGGCAGCTTGGCACTCGTACAATTGAAATGGTTTCCAACACTTCAGACTATTCAACCGGTTACTACTTTGGTAACTGGTACCACATCTTTGAAGATGTAACTCCCAAGAGTACGTATTTCCCTGACACGTTTTCCTTTGAAGACATGCAACGCATCGTTCTGGAGGATGTGGGGCTTGGTCGTTACATCGTAAAGGATCAAGTTAAATCCCGTAAATCCGATTGGGAGACTGCCTGCTATGTGCCTGACATTTCCAAACTTGAGTCCGTCATCAATGAATTCATTCGTTTACAGGGCGAATACCTTGCCGGCGGAATTGTTGTGCGGGAATTTGAGAATTTTGTCAAGGCAGCAGGCGAAGCAAGGGTCTGGTGGGTAGGAAACAAGCCTGTTATGGTTTCACCGCATCCGGATACTCCTACGAAGCTTCCTGAGGTTGATGTATCTTTCTTGCAATCCTACGTAGAACGCCTTAATCGCCCGTTTGTGACCACAGATATCGCTTTGCGGGAAGATGGAGCATGGCGGGTCGTAGAGGTCTCAGACGGGCAGGTGAGTGGTCTCCCACGAGGGTTTGACGCTACACCGCTCTTTACTGCATTATTGGACTACAAGAAATGAGTAATATGGAGCCGGTAAAGAATAAAGCATCGGGAAATTCAGAGAATTGGCCCGGTGTTATCCGGATCAAGGAAATCCAAGCAGAAGTTATGCGAAGCCTTGGGCTGGTGCGGTTATCCGTAAATATTAATGCACAGACAGCCAGAGTTATAAAGAGTATTGCGAAGGATTCGAATATCTCAATCACTGAGGTAATACGGCGTGCCATTAGTGTTGCGTATTTTTTGTATGGAGAATCCCGGTCAGGAAGAAAAATAGTTGTCACTGATAAACGGGGTCGGGAAATTAAACAAATTTTCCTGAACTGATTCGTCCTTAGTCATAAACGAAGAGAAGCCCCAACCTGATAGAGGTTGGGGCTTCTCTTGCTATGTTGAGTTACTGTGCAGGAGCGGATGCAAGAGGTCCGGAAGTCGGAACGCCGGTGTAATCTCCGTGGATACCTGTAATTAACCACTTACCGGGGTTATTCGGGTCTTTCTGAGCAGCAAGAGTAAGCTTACCGTCGACATCAATACGAGTGTATTCGTTGGAATCAATGTACTGTCCGACTGCATCAAACCCATAATCAGCTTGAAAGACAATAGATGAAACGTCTTTGGGGTCCTGTTTTACGTTTGTAAGACGAAGACCATAACCAACAATCCGGGTGGATTCCTTGTCATGAGCGGTAACCACTTTGCCGAGATAATCCGAACCAATATTTTTACGATGCACAAAGTGCTTGTTTGCATCAGCATGCGGTTTAAGTTGTGTCAGAAGAACAGGGGAGATCCTATGGCGGTTAGCGGCAATCCACTCATCAACCTGATCATACCCGTCATTGAGAACCGAATCCATGTACTCTTCTACAGCAAACGTCATAAGAAACTTCTGCGCTTCAGCAATTTCATCGGGAGTGAATGCCGCTGCCACCTCCGGCTGGACTAATTCAGGTTGATATACAAGAGCGGGATCATCCTTCGCAATAGTAATCTGGAGATATTCTCCATTTTCATTCTTCGCTGATCCCTTGACCGTTAAGCCATGCGTACCCGTAACAGGTTCACCATCAGGGAATGTAACCGCAGGAGCTGCGGAAACAGAAGGGGATGCAGAAGCAGATTCTGAAACAGGAGCTGGGCCAGTTACGCCAGAAGTTTCTTCATTACCTGTTCCGCAAGCAGTTGTAGCAAGGATAAGACCTGAGACTACCACAGCGGATAATACGTGCCGTACTTTTCGGTTAGTTGTGTTTTCCATGCTATTCCCCCCAATGCAGGGAACCCCTTTCTAGTTTTTGATTAGTTCCTTGGATATCCTATACCATGAAATGCTAATTGTCCAAAGAGCTTTGGACAATTAGCAAAAGAAATAGCCGCTGTCTATCAAAGACAGCGGCTATTTCTTAGTTAACCCAACCAAGAACTTCTTTTTTTGTAGGGTTGATACGGTATACCTTTTTACCCTGCTGAAGTGCATACTGGAAAGCATGGAATGTTCCGCCGTGAGGAAGTCCGTTCCAGACCGCCAATACGTTTTCTGCGTTATTGACCATATAGATATTACGGGTTTTGTAAATCTGCGGTCCGGGGTAACTTGTGGCTTCGGAAATATTCACTGTGCTTTCAGCGTTTTCCATTACCCATGTGTAGGCAACCGTGTTACGCACACCTGCATTGTGAGTAGCCCACGGACGGGCATTCATGAATGGAATACCCAATTTCCAGGCTGCGGCGGCAGACCATAAATCCACGCCTGCCGCCATGCCCTGAATAATTTTGCTTGACCCGATTTCCTTCAAGGCATCCTGCATAGCCTGCCGTGTCCATTGTTCATCTTCAATGTTCTCCGGACGGTGACCGGTAATTGCTGTAATCATAGATTCCTTAGAAGTGTGTGAGGGATTAAGCGTTTACAAGTGCCTGACGTTCCTGAAGAACCTTTTCAACAACTGAACGCCATTCATTCCACTTGTTGATGCGGGTTTCAATGTGACGGTTGTAAGGAGCGTCAAAGACAATGTGAGTCCATGTACGGGGACCGGCACCCTTAATGAGGGGCTTGTCGTCAACAAGGAAATCGCCGTGTACCATCGTCTTGTCAGAAGTGATGATGGTACGGTTCATCCAACCACTTCCAAGGTGCTCGCCAACCCAAAGCATCTTCTCGGAAGCGCACGTCTCATTGGTAACGAATGGGGCGGTGCAGATGAATACCTTCATCTCCTTTTCCATCTCATGCAGGGCTTCAATGGCACCGGGTACCGGCTTCAGGTTGCGGTAAAAACCTTCTCGGTTCATCATGTCAGCGATTTCTGCATGGTATTCCTGAGCGTAAAGAGACTGGGTCTTGAAAACCTTGATCTCTTCCTTGGGGATGATGGGGATGTGGGGGCAGTACTTGGTCATGAATGAATCGAACTGGTCCTGCCATTCGCAAATGACACCATCCATGTCAATGAGAGCAATGGTCTCAGGCGTAATAAGGGAACCGTTGTTCGGAAGTGCGAAACGGGTGTTCAGCGTCATCGTCTTTACCTCTTTCTGTTATATAGTATGCTCCGATTCTACCGGAGCCGATCTTTATTTGCAACAGAAACTTTTAGTAACATGCATCACACTATATGATATACTTATAGTAAGTATCCTTCTATACGGAAGCAGGTGGAAATAATGGAGTTTCTAGGTCTAGCAGTTCTTCTCGGCGTGTTGGCTCATCGAGCCGGTTCACATAAGCGCCACCCCCGAAATCATTATCTCCCCTTCCTGAATTCGGTAAGGTAATCAAGCTCCCGTAGGAAGATTGCCGACTTATCCTCCTGCGGGAATTGTGGCGGGTGCCCATCTCTTTGAGGTGGGCACCCCTTTTCGATGGGTTCTGTTTCACTGTAAGAGTAGACTAATTACATATAAGGAATCTCTTCTGCATAACCGTCAAGAGCCTCCAACATCCGGTTCAAATATTCGGGATGCGTTGTTTCCAGCGGGATCGCAATCTGTGTCCCTCTGGTTGAGACCAGAACTGATGCGAGAAATGGCGCTTCCTGCGAGAGCTTCGGATTCAGGAACCACCCTTGATTTATTAGGGCTTCTATCAAATTGTCGGGATCAAGAGTTTCCAGAATTGATTTCATCTTTTCAGGAATGGAAACCTCTTGATCCGTAATGGCTGTCAGAAGTAAATCAACCGGGTCCAAGGGAGCAGGAGAGTAATCATTGATTTTTGATTTCAAGGCATCCAGAATGCGTTTCTTCACTGCCTGCTCGCCGGCGGTAAGATTCATATCAAGCCGGGCTGCGAACAATGCCCGGTTGATGCGTTCTTCAGCTGCTCCTGTACGGATTTTCCAATAGTCCAACATCTTATTGTAATTGATTTCTGCATTCTCATGGCGTACAAGTTCAGTCCACATTTCATAGAGGAGATCTGCCGTTCGCTCATCGGCATTATTAAGGATTTCCTGGGCGCGTTGTTGTTCATCTGATGTCTTCATGGAGTACACTTCCGTTGAAATAGGTCTCTTTGGTGTATATCCGCACTTTAATTTTACCGGATCGGGCAGTTTCCCCTTATTTTCGCTGGAATTAGCCAAATTTTTGTAAAAATTGGCATACTAAACTACTTTTAAAAGAAAGTCAACTGCCGATATAAAAAGTGTGATACAATAATACTCATAGTGAGAAATAAAGAAAGAAGGGCTTTCTAATCTCACTCAACACAAGGAGATGATGACCATGGGAGCAGGAAGCTGGAGCGCCGCCACATACGGAGCCACCACTAAGACAAAGATTGCATCCGGAGCAGCCTTCGGATACGACCGTTACGCACGAACAACAGGAACGCTTGAACCACACAAGTTGCTTGACCCTTTCATTGTTGCAAAGGGTGGAGTCATTGAGTCCCGTGACAGCGTTGACCACCCAAACTCCACCCCTATCATTGTGGGGCTTGACCAGACCGGTTCCATGGGAGGCATTCCCCGGGTTGTTCAGCAGAAACTATCCGAACTGTTCAATTTGCTTCTGCTTCGGGGATACGTAGAAGACCCACAGATTGCAATTTCCGCTTACGGCGATTGCTACTGTGACCCCATCCGTACAACAGTGCAGTTTTCCCAGTTTGAATCCGACAATCGGATTGACGAGGCACTGGACAACCTCCTGCTTTACGGCGGTGGCGGCGGAAACGGTGGTGAAACCATGACCGGGCTTTGGTACATGATGAACAAGGTCGAAACCGATGCTTGGGAGAAGCGCGGCAAAAAGGGTTACGCTTTCTTCGTAGCTGATGAGATTGCTCTTGACCTTACCCCTGAACAGATTAAGGGGTTCTGTGGCGATACGGTTGAACGTGGCGATAAATCCATTACTGTTGCTGAACTGGCAAAGAGCATTCAGGAAAAGTGGGAAGTCTTCATCCTCCTGATTGACAATGGTTCCGCACGGTCGCAGGGTTCCGAGAAGTTCTACAAGAAACTCTTTGGTAACAGAAGCGTTCTTGTGCTTGAAGATGAGAATTCTGTTTCTGAAACGATTGCCCTTGCAATTGGTGTCAACGAAGGTACTGTTGACATCGATGAAGCAGAAGATGACCTCAGGGATAACGGTGCCAACGCAGTTGCTATTCGCAGCTCCGTCAATGCAGTCAAGAATGCCGGTTTGGCAAAACTTGGTGGCGGGGGAGCAGTAGTAAAAGGTGGCGCTACCCTCAACCTTGGCGGGAAAGGTACCGGAGCCGTAAGGCTCTAAACTAGGTAGCAATAAGGCGGTTGGGCTATGGAAAAATCCTCTGTAGCACAACCGCCTTTCTGTTATGATTGGGATATGACAACTATTGAAGATTATTTGAATTTTCCTGCACCCACCAAGAACATTCGGGAGATGTATAAACCTCAGGTTACCGTTACCTCATCAGGTTGGACCAAGGTTCATGTTGATGTAATGCGTCATGATGGCATTTCTTCTGATGGCGAGGAAATTCTCACCAAAGTTGCCGAATATGACCGCAACTATTCCATGCTCAAGACTTTCGAACCATTCCAGCAACTACAGGATGGCTTGTGGAGGCATTACGCACTTATCTCCACCCGATATACCCGACTGGAAGTTCTAGACCTTCAGAGCGGCGAAATCATTGCTGTACAGCCCTATCCGAAAGTGGACAAGGAGTACGCAGAAATGTCCAAAGGAAAATATGCCGAAGGTGATGACCTTCCCTCTTTTGGCTTCTGCCCCATGGATTTCTATGTTCCCGATTGGTGGGATGAATACAATGAATCGTATTTACCAAAGGCTGACCCTGAAACAGGAAAGCTAAGCCATGATTTCAGGTCAGATGATTATGCCATCGAACTATACAAGGAATTCCATGCCTACACCGGGCAATGGGGTCTTTATGGTGGCTGCGTATGGGGCGATGATATAACCTCTAAAATTCGGTATATTGATCTTTCTCGTATCAGCGAGGGTATCGTTAGTGCTGACGAGAGGTTTGGCTATGTGAACTTGCCTAATCATCTTACACTTAAGGAATCGGTAAATATCAATGTTGACGATGGATACGTAGAGATCCTTACGCCCATTATGTTTCGCATGGATACCGGGAAAGCCATGAATAAAAACTTCGTTGTAGATTACATTAATTGGGAAGCTCCCAATGATTAAAAACATATAGAGAAAGGCTCCTCTTTGTGTAAGAGGAGCCTTTCTCTATATGTCAACAAGCGTGAAGATTATCCTTCGACACTCTTACGGCGACGGCCGGAAATGATAGTGCTTGCACCGGCAGCAGTCAGAAGACCACCTGCACCAAGAAGAACAATCAGACCAGCGTTTGCACCGGTTTCAGCAAGTCCATCAGTGTCAGAAACTACAGCAGTTCCTTCACCATCCTCACAAGCAATTCCATCACTATCGCCATCGCGTTCTGCGCTGTACCCGGCATCACCTTCATAGAAAGGACCACCAACAGCCGGGCATGAACCAATGTCGCTTGTATCAGCAGGCAGAATCGGAGCGATAACCGGAACATCAATTACTGGGTTATCAATAACTGGGGTATCGACCGGGGTGTCAACAGGAACGTCTACCGGAGGAGTATCCACTGGGGTATCTACTGGTGGAGTATCAACCGGAGCGGCTGTGAATGCGTAATCCCAGGCAAGAACAGTTCCAGCGGGAACAGTGTAACCATCTTCAACCGTGGCAGTAACAACAGCGTCAGCAGTGATAGCGTAGCTACCTGCTTCTACTGCTTCACCGTTCAAGAAGAACTGGAGACCTTCTACAGCAGGAATGGTCACAACGTTGAGTTCAGCGGAGAAAGCAGGCTCTACTACATCAACGGGAACTCCTTCAACAGGAGCGTCAACCTCTGCGCTGAAGGTGTTAGTCCAGACACTGGTTGCACCTTCAGTAAGAGCATAACCTTCAGCGGCTTCTGCACGTACTTCAACAGTACCGGAAACATCATAAGTTCCTGGCTCGGTTACAACACCATCAAGGAACCAAACAATACCTGTTGTAGCAGGGATGATAACCTGATCGTTCGCGGTGCCTGATTCATCAAGGAACTCAGGAGCACCCGGTGAAACTACCGTATCAGCCATAGTGGTTTCAAAGGTGAAGTTCCAGAGTGAAGTAGCAGCAGGGTCAAGTTCAAAGCCTTCGAGGGCAACAGCCTCAATTGCAACGGTTCCTGATGCTGGGTAAGTACCTGCAACAACAACTTCACCATTGACGGTGTATTCAACACCCTCGGTTTCAGGAATGACATACTCGTCATTGGCGGTACCGGGGAGATCGTTGAATACTGGAACAGCAGGGCTGACAATTACTGCTTCAGCGGCTGCATCAAATGCGAAGTTCCAAGTGGAAGTTGCATCGGGAGCAAGTTCAAAACCATCAGTAGCAGTTGCTACTACAGTGACATCACCAGTTGCAGGGTATTCGCCGGCTACAACAACTTCACCGTTGAGAGTGTATTCAACACCTTCAGTTGCAGGGATAACAACAACGTCATTATCTGTTCCCGGCTCATCGGTGAAGAGTGGCTCAGCAGGAGAAACTACTGTCAGGTCGACAGCTGCATCAAATGCGAAGTTCCAAGTTGATGGGGCATCCGGGTCAAGGTCGTATCCGGCAGCGGCATTTGCTACTACAGTAACATCACCTTCACCTGCATATTCGCCGGCAACAACTGCTTCTCCATTGAGAGTGTATTCAACACCTTCTGAGGCGGGAATAACAACTACGTCATCAGCAGTACCTGACTCATCAGTGAAGACAGGAGCGGCAGGAGTAACAACAACGTCAGTTACGGCTGCGTCAAATGCGAAGTTCCACATTGTTGCTTCATCAGGGTCAAGTTCAAAACCGGCAAGGGCTTCAACTGTAACTACAGCATCCCCAACAACAGGGTATTCGCCGGCGGTAACAACTTCACCGTTCAAGGTGTACTGAACACCCTCGGAGGCGGGAATAACAACTACGTCATCAGCAGTACCTGACTCATCTACGAAGACAGGTTCAGCAGCAACTACGACTGTAGCGGTTGCTTCAGCACCGAAAATGTTTTCCCACAGTGCAGGAACGGTGTCATCAAGTGCATAACCCTCTTCGGCTTCAGCGGTAATAACTACCTCACCTGCAACATCATAAGTTCCCGGGACAACTGCATTACCATTCAGGAAGTACTGAACACCAACGGTGTCGGGAATCTGAACGCGGTCATTATCAGTACCGGAGAAGTCAAGGAATACTGGCTCTTCAGCAGTAACAACCACACAGGCTACATCGGTGTAGGTTACGGGGAAACGAATTTCCACTGAACCATCAGCGAATGTGTCTCCAGCAGTAGCAGGAACAGCTGCAAACTCAGCGGCAAGACCGTCAGCGGCAACTTCCGCATCTACTGCCACTAGGGTTTCAGTGCCATCAGGGTTTTCATTTACTTGGTACCAAAGTACATCAGCACTTGCATCCAAAATAGCGCGGTCATTGACTACACCACAGGAGTCAATAACCGTAGGTGCAGCCGGTGTTCCAATGACAGCGGCGAAAGCTCCGGCCGGGGCAAGAGAAATGCCCATTGTTGTAAGAACAGAAACACTTGCAACTTGGGCCTTAAATTTATTCTTCTTATCCCGACGTTCTTTTGCACGACGGTCAGCGCGTGATAGAGACATAATGACACTCCTTCTGGTTGATAATTCACAGATCATGTGAAACGTATAAACCCGTTATCGGACGTAAATGGTGATTTCTAACACAGATTTTCAAAAATTTTTAATTTTTATGGAGAACTAACTTGTAGGTGGACTTTGGTAGTAAAAGCTCAAAAGAGAAGCCCCGCTGATAATCAGCGGGGCTTCTCTTTTTACTAAGAGGGGTAACTATTAGTTGTTACCCTTACGGCGACGGAGACCGGCAAGCAGTCCACCAGCGCCAGCCAGAAGGCCACCTGCACCGAACAGACCGAACGCGACAGGAGCGCCGGTTTCAGCAAGGTCATCCTCGCCTACAGCGGTACCTTCAGTAACAACACCGGCACCGGTGAGGTCAGCAGGAACAACACCTGAAACGTTCTCAGAGAATCCACCGTCAACTACAGGAGTAGTAACTTCAGTCTCGATAACAGGAACAGTACCCGGAGCGGTCTCTTCGTCTACAACGAATGAAGCCCAACCAACGATGTCACCATCAGTCTCGTAAACAGCAGCCTGGTGAGTTCCATTTTCAAGGCTCTCGGGAACAGCAACAACGATTTCACCAGCAGCATTAGCGGTGTAAGTACCACCATCTACAGGAGTGGAGTGGAACCAAACTTCATAAGTCTGGCCCGGGTTCAGTCCACCAATGGTAACTACTTCATCATCAACGGTTTCTTCCAGTTCAAGGTTTCCCTGATTTGACTCATCAAGAGTGTCATCACTAGGATCGTTCTGAGCAGGAGTTTCCTCTACAGGAGCAGGAGTTTCCTCTACAGGAGCAGGAGTCTCGTCTACAGGAACATCAGGATTCTCCTCAGCAGGAGGCTCTTCGCCATCTACAGGAACATCAGGATTCTCCTCAGCAGGAGGCTCTTCGCCATCTACAGGAACATCAGGGTTCTCCTCGGCAGGAGGCTCTTCGCCATCTACAGGAACATCAGGAACTTCCTCAGCAGGAGGCTCTTCGCCATCTACAGGAACATCAGGAACTTCCTCAGCAGGAGGCTCTTCCCCGGGTGGAGTCTCCTCTACA
>Ga0326721_10000384_pt1 | contig 13856 bp, 12 predicted proteins | sample SGPome_FD_203951 | JGI IMG/M metagenome (GOLD analysis project Ga0326721, IMG submission 203951) | Soil microbial communities from Southern Great Plains, Lamont, Oklahoma, United States - SGP_1_2016 | ecosystem: Engineered > Artificial ecosystem > Soil microcosm > Unclassified | place: USA...
AGGCGGCTGACCGCTTCGGCGGTCCCACTAGAGAACGCCCATCCATGGGACTCCCGTGAATGGGACTCCCACAGATGGAACTCTCCTCGCGATGTGATCCTGGGCCCGGATGACACGACCCGGTGTGGGGAGGGCGGAACGGGTCTGAACGGACTGTGGAACCGAGTCGTGGCTGACCTGGCTGCGTCGTGGATGGGCGATGCCCGCGGTCGCGGCTTGCTGCCTGACAGGGCACCCACCAGGTCGCCGGCAAATGGCCTCGCACTTCCCGAGCGTGTCAGCTTCATCAGCGCCTCTAGGGTGCAGCGTGCAGAAAATCGCGATCGTCGGCAGCGGCGGCAGCGGCAAGTCACATCTGGCCCGCCAACTCGCCACCGTCCTGGATGTACCGGTGATCCACTTGGATGCGGTGTACTTCGACGACGAGTGGAATGCGCTGCCGATGGAGAAGTTCGCCCAGGCGCAGCGCGGCCTCGTCGCCACGCCACGATGGGTGATCGATGGGAACTACAACTCCACCCTGGCGATCAGGTTGGAGGCGTGTGACACGGTCGTTTTCATGGACATCTCCACGTCGGCGGCCCTGTGGGGGATCATCTCGCGACAGATCCGCCATGGCGCCGGACACCAGGGCAGCGGCGTGCACAACCGGATCACCTGGGGAGTCCTCAAGTACGTCGCCACCTACCGGCGGCAGATGCGACCCCGCGTGCTGGCGAAGATCCACGAGCACGCGAGCGGGCACGCCGAGGTCGTGCTCCTGACCAGTCGCCGCCACACCCGTCGCTGGCTGCGTCAGGTCACGACCACGCCCGGAGACTGACGCCGACTCTCACCGACGTCGTCCGAGCGGGAGGCGAGGCCGGGGAGGTGGCAGCCGTGGAAACCACGAAAGAGACCCTAAGAAGCCTATTTCCGCCAAATTCTGGAACGATTCCCCGCTTCCACCCCCGCAACCGCCCTGACATCCAGATTCTTTGATAGGCGCTCTAAGAATCCTGGAGACGGTCTCTCTACGCCCCAACTATCTGACGTGCCCACAACATCGATCGATAACTCCAGTACCGCAAGATCGCTTCGGCTTCCGCTCTCTGGTTCCCGGCGACCCCAACTACCAGCTCAAGGTCGCGTAACGCGGTTAGGCAAGCGCGTACGCCCGGATATAGATCAGCTTCTGAGAAGATCTCAGGAAATCCTGCCGAGGAACCGGCGCCGTGTACGCCATCACCGATGCCGCGACCGGGCGGCCGGGCATCAGACGCAGGATATCCAGACGCGGAAAATAATACAGGAGAAGGGCATTGCGCGCCGGATCGCTGTCGACATCTACCGCGCTCTACCGGATGTCGAACGCGCGCCGTCGTCACCGGCATGATCGGATCGTGACCTGACTGGGCGGGTAGTGGGCCGAAACCCGCTGCGCCCGCACGCCATTGTTTGACCGGGCGCGCTGGAGGACCTGCTCAACCGCCGTGTCACCTTGGCATGAACCTTAGTCGCCGGATTGCCACACCCTCAATATCATCAAGCGGCACAAAGCCCCACCGACGCGAGTCGACGCTTTCTGGATGCTCTCCAAGCAGCACGGTCATGCCGGCGGGCACGTGTTGCGAACCGGCCAGGGCCACCGGTTCCGGGACGGCGTCGCCCGGCATTGCCGCGAGTCGCTTGACGAGCCAGGTAGAGCCCTGGCTCTCGATTGCAGGTCGGCGTCCATCCTCCTGATGGTGCGCGATCACGATGTTTCCCACCCGGAGCCGACGTGTTCGGCGAACCAGCAGACGGTCGCCGTGGATCAGGCTGGGGTTCATGCTGTCGCCGATGACATCGATGATCATGAAACGCCGTCGCGCCGCAAGAGCGCCCCCCGCGGCAAAAGCTACGAGTATGGCACCCCCGATCGTTGCGGCGAAAGAGAACGCCGACTTATCTGCCACGTATCCTTCTCCAAGTTTGGTCGCTTATGCGGTGGGTTGACTAGGTACGAGGGCAAAGGTACCTTCTGCCCGGGAAGTGGAGCCGGATGCTGACGCGTCGATTGGCTCGTGAGGTGTCGGCCATGGGGGAAAGCTCTGAGCATCGCAGTGATCGCGACAATTCTGATGGTGATTGGTGTCCTCGCCATATCCGTCATCAGCAAGGTATCCACGCCCACTGGTTTCCGTGCGTTCGCCGACGCGATTGTTGGTTTACAAGTAACTTCCAAGCGCTGGTCTCGTCCGATGGCCGCAGCATCGATCGTTGCTGAGACGATTGTGCTGGCTTGTCTTGCCTGGCCAAATGGCGGGACTGTTGGCCTCGCTGCGGCGGTGCCGCTCTTTGGCATCTTTACCGCTGTGCTGGCGCGCGCCGTTCGGCAGGGGTCCACGGTAGGGTGTCATTGTTTCGGGCCGACTAGCGCATCCGTTTCCTGGCGACATGTCATTCGCAGCGGATTTCTTTCTGTCGCCTCCTTTTTCGCCTTTCTTGGCGCGACCGCCTTGCCGGCAGTGTCGCTTAGCGTTCTCGGCCCCCCGCAACTCCTGCTGGCTATTTCCGTAGCAGGCATTCTGGTCGTGGCGCTGATTTGGCTTGACGATTTGATTTGGTTGCTACGCGGAACAAGTCAAATCCGCTGATTCGCACCGCTGAATGACACCCCAGGCATTTACGTGTGGGGCGTATCGATCCAAGGAGGCACCTCTTGCTGTTTCTCGCCGTCGCTGTCGCCGTACTGGCGGCACTCGTCATCGTCGATCTGGTGTTGAGTGCCGCGATCATCAGGCGGCTACGTGAGACGGAGGCGAAGCTTATCGAGACGACGACACCGCCCGCTTCGGGGCTGCCGATCGGGGCCGCGATGCCAGAATTCGCGTCCCCGGACGGCCAAGTATCCAGCTCCGATATCAACGGCGGTCCGGCCCTGATCGGGTTCTTCTCCGCCGGTTGCCGACACTGCCCGGCCCAGGCTGAAGCCCTGGCCGATCGCGCTGATGAGATGGCGGGCAGTGGCTTGCGGGTCGTCAGCTTCCTCACCGTGGGCGAGGGCATGACGGATGAGCTCGCCCCAATGTTGAGGAAGGCCGGTCCACTGATCGTGGAAGGGGACCCGAACGTGATGATGGCGACCTTCCAGGTGCAGGGCACCCCGGCGTTCGCGATGTTCGGTGCCGACGGGCGGTTGGTGGCGCACGGTCACGACCTGAACGAGGTACTGAGTAGCCGATGAGGCGGTCGGCATCGTTACTGCGCCGCGCGTTTGGGATGTACTTCGGTGCCGCGCCGTTGGCTGCGGCGACAAGCATCGTCATCATGGTGTTGGGCGGCCTGGCGGCGGTAGCCACGGCATGGTTCATCCGAGCGGTTGTCGATGGTCTCGCCGCCGACGACGGTTCAGCGATCTGGACTGGCGTTGCCGGGTTTGGCTTGGTGGCTGTCCTATCGCCCGTCATCCAGCATGTCTCGCAGTACGTACAGCGGGACGCGGAACGCCGCGTGACGGCACGCACGCAACAGGAATTGTTCGCAGCGGTGACGGCGTATCCCGGTCTGACCGAGTTGGAGGACAGCTCGTTTCATGATCGTCTTCGACTCGCCTACGAGGCGAGCCGCTTTGCGCCCACCCAGCTGAACAGCCTGGTCCTGGGGATCGGGCAGGGGCTGATCACGGTGGTGGCGTTCGCCGTCACGCTGGTGCGGTGGTCTCCTTTGGCGGGCATGCTGGTGCTGCTTGCCGCCGTTCCGACGCTCGTCGTCCAGGTCCGCCTGGCGCGGATGCGGGGGGCGATGCTGGAACGCACCGTGCCGATGTTTCGCCGACAGAACTTCTACGCCGCACTGCTGCTCGACATGCGCGCCGCGAAGGAGATCCGTCTGTTCGGGCTTGGCACGTTCTTCCAGGGCCGGTTCCTACGGGAGCTTCGGGCTGCCCAGGCACAGGAGCGTCACCAGGACCGGGTGGCGCTGTGGGTCGACAGTGCCTTGGCGGTGCTGACCGGTGTCGTGTCGCTCGGTGCCTTGGCCGTCTTCGTTGCACGGGTAGCGGACGGGCAGGGCACTGTCGGCGATCTCGTGGTCGTGATTGCGGCGCTGGCCGCATTGCAGATGTCCGTATCGGGTCTCGTCAGTCAGATCGCGATGCTCGGCGAAACGTTCGTCATGTTTGGCCATTACGTCGACATCACCGCGGTGGCCCGCGAGGCGCTGAAGTCCACACCACTGCCGGCCGTGCCGCCGTTGCGGGACGCATTGGTGTTCGACGACGTGTGGTTTCGTTACGCTCCCGACCACGACTGGGTGCTGCGCGGCGTCACGCTGCGGCTTCCCCGCGGCTCGTCGTTGGCGCTGGTGGGCGACAATGGTGCCGGCAAGTCCACGATGGTCAAACTGCTCTGCGGCTTCTACACGCCGACCCGGGGCGTCATCCGGTGGGACGGCGTCGACCTCACCACAGTCGACCCGGCGTCCCTACGCGAGCGCATCGGCGCGACGTTCCAGGACTTCATGACCTACGAGTTCTCCGCCCATGACAACATCGCCGTCGGCGACATCAGCGCGCTCGACGACCGCGCACGGGTGCGCGCCGCGGCCAGCACCGCCGACATGGATTCGGTCCTGGACACCCTCCCCAACGGGTACGACACCATGCTGACGAGGGCCTTCAGCGACGGGGACACGCCTGGGGTCGGTGTCGTGCTGTCCGGTGGACAGTGGCAGCGGCTGGCGCTTGCCCGAGCGGCGCTTCGGGAGGGCGCCGACCTGTTGATCCTGGACGAGCCGTCGTCGGGGCTCGATGTGGCCGCCGAGCATGAGATCAACCAACGGCTGATGGCGCTGCGCCGCACGCACACCTGCCTGCTCATCTCGCACCGTCTCAACACCGTTCGGGAGGCGGCCAGCATCGCGGTGCTGGCCGGCGGCCGCATTCTGGAGCAGGGCAGTCACGACGAGCTGATGGCGTCGCGCGGTCGTTATGCCGAGCTGTTCCGTCTCCAAGCGTCCGGTTACGACGACGCACTCATTCCGCGGGCGGCCATGTGAACGTGAACGTTGATCCTTCACTTCGAGTGTCGTTGCTGGGTCCGCTCGAGGTGACCGTCGATGGCCAACCGATGACCGTCGGCGGCTCGGGACGGCGTGCGCTGCTGGCGGCGCTCGCCCTCAACCTGGGCACCGTGGTCGGCGTAGACCGTCTCATCGGGTTCATCTGGGACGACCACCCGCCGATGACGGCGATGACGAAGCTCCACGGCCACGTTAGCGCCCTGCGACGCGGCATGACGCGGCTCGGTCGGCTGGACGGCGTGAACCTGCTGCAGACCCGCCCGCCGGGATACGTCCTGTGCGCTCACCTCACCTCGACTGATCTGGCGCGGTTCGACGAGTTGACGCGGCGCGGCGCAGGCGTCCGTCTCCCGGAGGGTGCCAAGGACCGGGTCGCTGCCCTGTCCGCGGCGCTGCGGCTGTGGCGGGGCAATGCCTGCGTCGACGTCGGCTCCGCCGAGGTCGCGGTGGTAGCTGCGGCCCTGGACGAGCGGCGGTGGCGAGCGATGGAGGATCTCGCCGAGGCGCAGCTCGTGCTCGGGGACCACAACGCTGTCATCGATGCGATGGAGCCCCTGGTGCGTCAGTGGCACTACCGGGAGCGGGCCTGGGAGCACCTTCTCGAGGCGCACATGGGTCGCGGGGACATCGCATCCGCCCTGGCGGTCCATGACCGGTTGTGCCACATCCTGGCCACGGACCTCGGCGTCAGCCCCGGTCAGCGGATCAGCCGGCTCGTCAGCATGATGCGCGCGGGCAACAGGCGTTAGCGCACCGTTAGCGGTTCGATAGCAGCCAATGACACCGTGACATGCAACCTGTCAGGTGACCACGGAGGGAACGGATATGACCGTAATCAACAAGCTGGGCGACAAACTGCTGGCAACACTGCTGCCGAAGGCCAAGGCGTCCGCGTGCAACGTCTGCTCGCACGCGTACACCGGGTGCGGCGGCTCCCAGTGCTTCTACTACTACAACAGGGTGATCGCGGGCCAGGTTCGCTGCACCGCCAACACCGGGAACTACTGTGAAGCGCCGTATGTGAGCTACAGATTGGGCTGCTGCTGATCGTCGGTTCACCGCCGCCGGCCGGACACGTTCCGGCCGGCGGCTTTTGAAGGTTTACCTGTTGCCCGCGATGGATGGACGGTCAGTTGATGTTCGGGATGGCCGTGTCACAGTGGCGGGTGCGCCTGCGCAGGTCGTTGGCCCTGCTGTCGATGATCGCTGTCGCGGTGGCGGGATTCACGCTGCTCACCGGTGCCGCTGTGACCTCGCGTCTAGACACCGTCGGCACGGTCGCGGCCAACTACCGTCCCGTGTACGACCTGCTGGTGCGGCCCAAGGACGCGGTGCTGGCGCTGGAGCGGCAGCGCAATCTGGTCCAGTCGGGCCAGTTGGCGGGGATGCGCGGCGGGATCACGGTCGATCAGTGGCGGCAGATCCAGGCGGTGCGGGGGGTTTCCGTCGCGGCTCCGGTCTCTGTAATTGGGTACGTGATGCGTACCGTGCCCGTGACGGTCGATCTGTCGGGTCAGCTCGACCCGACCGAAGAGCGCCAGGTGCTGCGGGTGCAGCCGACGTGGTTGACGGACGCTGGGCTCAGCCGGATCCCGGATGGACCGGCATTTCTGTATGTGACGCGCAACCGGCTGGATGTGGTGCCGAACAGCGAGCTGAAAAGCGGCGGAGGGCTGCCGCCGCCGGAAGAGGTTGACGCCGATGGCCGGCGGGTCAAGATCTGCCCGGCGACGGCGATGATCGACGAGGCCGACTGGCTCGAACCGACCGATCTGCGCGCTCGGTCGTCGTTGACCTGCGTCGGCGGCCTGAAGTCGACCGATCGGGAGGGAAAGGCGATGCGCCCGGCCGTCACTCTGGTGTGGACGGTGCCGTTCCTGATGGCTGCGGTCGATCCGGATTCGGAAGCGACGCTGGCCAGCCTGGACCGGGCGGTCACCTCAGGCCGGTACTTCACCTCGGGGGAGAAGCCCACGTCGCATCGCCTGGAGGGAATGCCTTACCCCTACTCGAGGCTGCCGATCCTGATCGCAGACAAGCCCCAAGTGGACGCCACCCTGAAGGTCGATGTGCGGCGGCTGGACGCGGGTTCGGTGGACCTGGTTCGCACTTCCGCGGACGACCAGCGCCTGCGCGCCGCTCTGGGCAACACGTCCGGCACGCCGGTCGCGGGGCGGTCGATCGCGATCGGAACGCCCTACCGGAGCATGATCGACCGGATGCTGAACCCCGGAAAGCTGGGCGTCGAGGAGGACCTCGCAACGGCGAACACGATGTGGCTTCAGACGTTCTGGACCGTCGGGCCGGCGAAAACGACGCAGGTTGGGGACTCGCTGCGGGCCGAGTCGGCACCGTACGACCTGAAGATCTGGGGTCAGGGCGCCGACGACGGCGGGACGTCACGGTACGTCCCCAGGGAGTCCGCCGACACCAGCGTGCGCGACGACGTCACCGCCCACCGCAACCTCGCCCACGGGTACCAGGTCAAGAACGGCGAGATCAACATGCCAGACGCCGCGATGGATGCGGTGGGCACCTTCGACCCGGCCAAGCTGTCGCTGGGCAGTGCGTTGTCGGCGGTGCCCATGGATACGTACTTCAACCCGGGTGCGGATGGCGCCGATGAAGCGTCGCGCCGGGCACTGGGCGGCAAGCGATTGACGCCGAACGCCAACGTCACCGGCCTGCTGAGCCAGCCTCCGCTGATGCTCACCACCATGGCGGCCCTGCCGGCCATTTTCGACTCCGGCGCCTACAGCACGGAACCCGACTACCCCGAGAATCAGCCCAACACCGCCGCGCCGATCAGCGTGGTCCGGGTCCGTCTCGCTGGCGATGTGGGCCTGGACGCGGTCTCCCGGGAGCGGGTACGGGTAACCGCGGAGCAGATCGCGCAACGGACCGGACTACAGGTCGATATCACCCTCGGCTCGTCACCCACCGCAGTGACGGTGCACTATCCGGCGGGAAACTACGGGCGGCCCGATCTCGCGGTGGCCGAGCCGTGGGTGCAGAAGGGTGTCGCCGCCGTGCTGGTCAGCGCGGCCGACCGGAAGAGCGTGCTGTTGTCCGTCCTGGTGCTCGCGGTGTGCGCGCTAGCGGTACTCAACGCCAACACCGCCGCCATCCGGGCCAGACGCACCGAGTTCGGCATTCTCGCCTGCCTCGGATGGAATCGGCGGCATCTGTTGCGACTGATGTTCACCGAGATCACCGGCATCGGGCTTGCCGCAGGTATCGCGGGCACTCTGCTCGCGCTCGCGTTCTCTTTCGCCTTCGGGCTGAAAATCGCCTGGGGCCATACCGCGCTGGCCATTCCCGCAGCGGTGGCTCTTGCCCTGCTCGCCGGTGGCTGGCCGGCCTGGCGTGCCGCCCGACCCGATCCCGGCGAGACAATTCGTCCCGCCGTACTGGGCATCGCCGTGCGCTGGCGGGCCCCGCGCCGGGTGTCCACCCTGGCCCTTGCCAACCTCGCCCGCACTCCCGGCCGCACACTGCTCGGCGCGATGAGTCTGATGATCGGAGTGACCGCTCTGACCATGTTGCTGGCGATCACGTTCGCCTTCCAGGGGGCGGTCACCGGCACCCTGCTTGGTGACGCCGTCACCCTCCAGGCCCGTACCGTCGACTACATCGCCGTCGCGGTCACCGTCTTGCTGGGGATCGTCTCCGTCGCTGACGTGATCTACCTCAACATCTCGGAACGCGCCGCCGAGTTCGCCCTGTTCGGCGCCGTCGGATGGCCCGATGCCGTCCTGCACCGCCTGGTCGCCATCGAGGCGGTCGGCATGGGCGTCATCGGCGGCGTGCTCGGCGCTGCCGCCGGCCTTGGCGCGGCGGCGGCCTTCGCCGGCGGCCTCACCCCTGCGATCATCTGGTGTGCCGTGGCCACCTTTGCCTTCGGCGTCGGCGTTTCCGTCGTGTCCGTGGTGGTGCCGATCGCCATGCTTCACCGACTGCCCACCGCCCAACTGCTCGCCGACGGTTGAGCGGCAAGGAAGGAAGACATGAGTGAACGGACATCGTCCGAGGCGCCGGCCACTGCACCGCAGCCGCTGCTGATCGTCAAGGACCTGCGGAAGAGCTTCCCGCTGCTCGGAGCACCGTTGGTAGCTGTCAACGACGTCAGCCTGACGATCGCCGCCGGCACCGCGGTCGCGTTGACCGGGCCAAGCGGCTCCGGTAAGTCCACGCTGCTGCACCTCATCGGCGCCATCGAACGAAGTGACGGTGGCGTCATCGAAGTCACCGGGCAGCGGGTGACCGGATTGTCCGGCCGGGCGTTGGCGGCATACCGGCGAAAAATCGGATTCGTATTCCAACGCTTCCACCTGCTGCCCGCGCTCACCGCCCTGGACAACGTCATGGCTCCGTTGATTCCGTTCCGCACCGAGTTCGACAAGGCCGCCCGCGCCCGCGAACTGCTGGCGCTGGTCGGGCTCGCAGACCGGACCTCCGCTCTGCCGTCGCAGCTGTCCGGCGGGCAGCAACAGCGGGTGGCTATCGCCCGTGCGCTCATCAACCAACCAGTGTTGTTGTTGGCCGACGAACCCACCGGGAACCTTGATAGTGAAACCGGAACCGCCATCGTCGACCTGCTGCTGAGTCTGCGGGACGAACGCGGCATGACTCTGATCATGGCTACTCACGACGCCGACATCGCTGCCCGCTGCGACCGCGTCGTCCACCTGCGAGACGGGCGCCTTACCCGCTGGGACTGAACCGATGCCATCGTCGCGAGTAGGTCACGACGAAGGCTCGTCTTGAGCCTCTTGGGCCTCCCGGGCGGCTTGCATCGCCTCGAGCGCGATCGCTGGCGGCGAGCTGAAGTCGAACGCTCGGAACAGAACCGCGTGCCTGACCCCCATAGCCCGTCCCTGGAGCGCGGTGATGCCGGTGATCATCAGCCGGGGCGGTGGGTGACCGGGGATCCCGGCCAGATACTGAGCGTGCGCTTCGAGCGAGGCGATCCCGCGCTCCAGCGGTTCGCCGGTCACATCCACCCCGTGAGTCGGCCGGCTGTCCCCGGCGACCAGCAGCCAGCGCACCGAGAACGGTTCCAGGCCCTCGTCCAGCAGTTCCGGAAAGACCCAGCGGTTCCCGGCGTCCCGGATCGCATCGAGAGCAGCCATCCCGGCGACCCGATGATCGGCCTGGTTGAGGCCGATGGCGAACTCCACGTCCCAGGAGCCGATCACCACGGCGTCCGGCCGTCCGGCCCGGATCGCCCGGGCGATGTCCCGGCGCAGCTGGAGGCTGTACTCCAGCACGCCGTCCGGATAATCAAGAAAGTCGACCCGAGTGACCCCGACGGCCAGCGAGCCGGCGATCTGCTCCCGAGTGCGCAACTCGGCGGTCTCCTTCGGTGGACGGCTGTCCATCCCCGCTTCGCCGCGGGTCAGCAGCAGGTAGCTGACCTCGACACCGCGGGCCGTCCAGGCGGCCACCGCCGACGACGTCCCGTACTCGACGTCGTCGGGGTGGGCCACCACGCAGAGCACTGAGGCGAAATCCTCGTCCGCGAACTGTTTCACTACGTCAGTCATGGACCGACGCTAACCGTGACCGGGCCGTAACATCAACGTTTCGCCCCGGCTCAATGCCGAATGTGCGAATCAGGAAAGATCAGCCGGCGCTGTCCACCACGGTGCTGGCCGCCAGTTTCCATTTCTGCGCTTTGTCGTTCCGGCAGGGATTCACTTCGGTCGCGGTCCGGTCGGCCGAGCTGTTGCCGATAATGTCGAGACAGAGCCCTGACTGGGCATTAATGATCTTGCTGCCCGTCAGGCGCCATCGCTGGCTGGTCGCCCCGCTGCATTCCTGAAGCTGTACCGGCGCGCCGACTTTGCTGAGTGCTTCGCCAACGTCCATGCATTTCCCCAGCGCGCGAAAGGTATGGTCAGTGCGTAGGTTCCAGACCTGCGCCCCGGTTCCGTTGCAGCTGGTGCTCTGAATCGGGGTGCCGTTCTCGGAACGGGCGTTGGTGACGTCCAGGCACTGGCCTTCGAGCCCGAGCACGGTGCCGGAGAGCGGCAGGGTGGGCGACCGGGGCCTGGCGGGAGCTGACGGTCGCGGTTTAGGCTTCTTGGTGGCCGCTGGCTTGCGGCTGGGTTTGGTTGTCGTGGTGGGTGTTTCGACCACTGCACGTACCGTTGTCGGGGTGGGCGTGCCGACGGAACTGGCTGGAGTCGACGTCGATTCGGAAATCGGCTTAACAGAAACAGTTTCCGCATCATCTGAAGCCGACAGATCGCTGGCGACGTACGCCCCCGCACCGGCCAGCAGCACGGACGCGGCGGCGACGGCAATCAGCGTTTGGCGGCGACGGCGGCCCGGCCGCCGACCGGTCGCGATCGCGCTGCCGGACAGGCCCCGGCCGGCGATCGTCCCGGCGCCGAGGGCGACGCAATGCTGTGGGTGCGGGTCGATCAGGACGGGGCGGCCGAGATCTGCGCTGAGTCGCCGGGCGACCACCGGTATCCGGGAGGAGCCGCCAACCAGGAGGACGCCGGCCAGGTTCTCGGGTCCGATCGAGGCGGATCGAAGGGTTCGGTGCAGGCCCGCCAGGGTGGCTTCGAGTGTCGTGCTGATCATGGATTCGAACTCGGTGCGGGTCAGCCTGACCTGGGTGTGACGATCCGGCAGAAAGACCGGGATGTTGGTGGCGTCGTCCCGGGAGAGCCGCTCCTTGGCCCGGATGCACTCCGCCCGAATGCGTTGCAGTGCGATCGCGGCGGTCAGGTTTCTGGGGTCCAGGGCGGTGAATGCGCCGTCCACGGCCTGATCGACGTGCGCGAGAATGACGTCGTCAAAGTTGATGCCGCCGACCAGTTCGACACTTTCGGGGGTGCCCAGGATCTCCATGCCAGTGCCGTGCACCCGAGTCACGGTGGTGTCGAAGGTGCCGCCGCCGAGGTCGTGAACGGCGACGATATCGCCGTTGGCCAGATGGCCGCGGGCAGCGAAATGGTGGGCAGTCGCCTCACATTCGGTGACAAAGGAGACGGTCGCCGGGTTTAGCCCGGCCAGCCTCGGGACCTCGGCGAATTGCTCTCGGCGACGGGCGTCCCAGGCTGCGGGCTGGGTGAGCACGATCCGGTCCGGTGGGCCACCTTCTGCCGTCGTCACGGTCTCGATCACCGAGGTGAGCGTGGCCGCCAGCAGAGACACCGCGGAATGTGACTGACCACCGAGGATGATGGGGGTGGTGTCACCGAGTCGGCGCTTGAAGTCCCGGCCGGTACGAAAGGGATCGTCACCCACATCGGGTTCGCCGGCAATCAGCGTGCCGTCCGCCTCGACCCGCACCACGGTCGGCATCAGAATGGGTCCGCCGCCGAGCGGAACCATCCGGGACTGGCCGCCGCCCCCGATCGCGGCTCTGGTGAATGTTGTGCCGAGATCGATGCCCAAGCCGTAACTCACGTGCCCTCCGAAGCCTGGGCTGAACCCGCTATTTATCGTTTGGTTTGCCACGATTAGCGTAGTGCCACCGAAAGGTGTCGTTGAGATCGGATCTGCCGATCGGCGGGCCTGGCCGCTGTCAGGACCCGAGGAACCGGAGCGTTCCAGCGCCCGGGTCGAGGACGGTCGGCACGCCCAGGGGGACGGTGGCCTGCTCCGGACCGTGGCCGAACCGGAACCCGGTCAGCACCGGGACGCCGAGGCCGGACAAACGCTCCCGCAATACTTCATGGACGGCGGCCGGTGGCCCGCATCGTTCCCAGGATCCACAGGCGATGCCGGCCACACCGGTCAACCAGTCGCTGCGGAGCAATTGGGTAAGCATCCGGTCGATCCGGTAGGGGGCCTCGGCGACGTCCTCGAGGAGGAGGATGCCACCGCGAGCGCGGCCGGCCTCCGGGGTGCCCAGTAGCGAGCAAAGCATGGACAGGGTGCCGCCGGTGCTCACGCCGGACACCGAACTCGGCTGCCGGGCTCCGGCAAGCAGCGTCTGGCCCCCGGAAATGACCAGCGGATCGGCCGGTTTCAGCAGCGCGGCCCGGAGCGCGTCGATCGTCGCCGGGCACGGATTCGGCAACCCTAGAATCGGCCCGGCCACCATTGGCCCGAAGTAGGTGGAGATTCCCAGGTGGTGGGCGAAAGCCTGGTGCAAGGCGGTGACATCGCTGGATCCGACGAACGGTTTGACCGGGCGGTCGGCGACTGCCGTGCGCATCGCCGTCCAGTCGAGCAGGTCGATGAGGCGGCCCGCTCCGTAACCGCCGCGAGCGCAGATAACCGCGTCGACGTCCGGATCGCACCAGGCGGCCTGGAGGTCGGCCGCCCGGTCGGCGTCGGAACCGGACAGGAAGCCGCTGGGATGCCGGTCCAGCGCGTGCCGTCCGGTGGTCACCTCAAACCCCCACGATTGAAGGACGGCGCAACCGCGGTTCAGCCGCTCGGCCTCCATCCAGCCGCTCGGCGCGACCACGGCGACCCGCATGCCTGGGGACAGCGCTCCCGCCGACCGGAGCGGGGTCAGCGCTGCCGTCGGTGTGCTCGGTTCGGGCGGCATGGTCGAGGCTCCAGATTCTCGGCGGGCAGGCTCGGGCATCCGCGGGTAGGTATCGAGGGATGGCTTCGGACAGGGTGTCATCGTGGCGAGGATCGTGCCCCGCTGCGGATACCTCCTGGGTGAATTTGAGGGTGTCTGACTCGAGGTCGGGGACGCCGATGGGCAGCTGAGCCCGTCGGCCGACCGAGGCGGCAGGGCTCGATTAACGGTCCGGGGCCCGAGTCGCGTAACATGGAGATTGCGACGCGGGGTGGAGCAGCTCGGTAGCTCGCTGGGCTCATAACCCAGAGGTCGC
>Ga0326721_10000387_pt1 | contig 13834 bp, 16 predicted proteins | sample SGPome_FD_203951 | JGI IMG/M metagenome (GOLD analysis project Ga0326721, IMG submission 203951) | Soil microbial communities from Southern Great Plains, Lamont, Oklahoma, United States - SGP_1_2016 | ecosystem: Engineered > Artificial ecosystem > Soil microcosm > Unclassified | place: USA...
GGTGACGTCGGTGGCGTACATCTGCATGAGTGGTACCCGTGTGCCTGAAGCGACGTAGTAGCCCACTGCTGTGCAGATGCCTCCGGGGGCGAGTGCCCGCAGGGCGGCACGCAGACCGGCCGGACGTGAGGTCGCCTCGACGGCGACGTCGTATCCACGCAGGCCGCGTGCCCGGGACAGTGGGCCGGTCCGTGCCCCGAAACCTTCGGCGATTCGAGTACGTGTGCTGTCGTCGTCCAGATAGTCGACGGCGACGGCGCCCTGGGCGACGGCCAGCCCCGCTGCGTAGAGGCCGATGCTCTTGGCACCGCCGCCCAGGATCAGTACCCGGCCACCGCTGCGGTCAGTCAGGGCGGGCACTACCGCTCGCCAGGCGTCGGCGAGATTGTCGCTGGCGGCAGCTACCCGCAGCGGCGGAATGCCGTTCGGTACCGGTACGAGCAGATGGTCGGCGTAGGGCACGGTCAGCGCGTCGGTGATCATGCCGCCGTAGTCGCCGCTGGCGGGACCGAACCCGTATGCAGCAAGGGTTTGCTTACTGGCCGTCGTCTCGCACTTGGAGGTCAGGCCGCGATCGCAGGAGCGGCAGGTGCCGCAGGAGACGGCCCAGGGAACGATCACCGTCTGGCCGACGCGGATCTGCTGGACGTCGTCGCCTACGGCGATGACCTCGGCGACGCATTCGTGGCCGATCCCGAAGGGGCCTTGAAACGGAACCGGGCCGCAGATCGCGGCGATGACCGGATCGACCAGGCCGACAGCAATCCCGGCCTGTAACGCCCGGGAGACCGGACGGTGTATCGGCAGGGTGTCACCGTCACAGCGCGCGGCCAGAAATGGCCGCACGATCGCGGCGTTCGGATCGATGGGTCCGGGGGTCGTGGGTGGGCGCCACGCGAGCCTTCCGCTGCGGACGAAGTGCAGGTCACGACTCACGGGGAGCCGGCCGGTGCGGGAACAGGGTGCCGGCGAGTTCCGGTTCGGGCGCGATGAAGACGCCGTCCGCACTGACCAGAACGGTGGCAGGGTCCGCCGTGGTGGTGATCGAACCATGGGTGACGATCTTGCGGCCGTCGGTGCGGATGACCCGAGCATGCAGCCGCAAGGAGGTCTGCAGCGGAACCGGCCCGTGGTAACGCATTTGCAGGGAGACCGTCATTGCCGGGGTTCCAGCGGCGGCGCATGCCCGGCCCATCAGTTCGTCCAGCAGCATGGCGCTCATACCGCCGTGCCCATACCCGGGTGGGCCTTCATGGGCGATACCCAGAGCGCACCGGCCAAACAGACCGCCGTCAGCCGGCGTCACTTCCAGCGGCGGCGAAAGTGGGCTGCCGAGCCCGGTGACCGGGCTGTACATCCGGACACCCACCGGGAAGCCGTCCACAGCCGGGATCTCGGCGCGTGCCCGTCGCCGTCCGGTTAGTTGCGTTCTCAGGCGGCGGACCCCTTCGGCGACAAGGCGCAAGGTGTCCGGTGCGGCGGCGGTGCGTACGGTTGCGTCTACCAGTGCCCGTAGTTCGTGGCCGAGCGCGGCGATCTCCGCTCGCTGGGAGTCCACGTCGTCGGTCAGGTGTCCGGGGACGGGATCGGTCAAAGCTGTGTTCATCGGGTTTCTCATTGACTGATCAGGCTTTTCGGACGAAGACGGGTTTGAGGTGTTTCTCCGGCAGTGCCTCGGGCAGGTCCTCCCAGTCGAGGGTGTGGGAAACGACCCGCGCTGGATCGACGCGGCCCGAGGCGGCCAGGGTCAGAGCGTCAGGTAGGTGGGTGCGGACGTTGTCCCGAGCGATGCGCAAGGTGACGCCGGTGAGGTACATGTTGAGCAGGGGCAGCTCGCCAGGGCGGAAGTGATTGCCGGCGGACTCGCAGAACCCTTCGGGGGCAAGGCATTGCAGGGCGAGTGCGAGTTGGTCGACCCGTCCGGTCGCTTCCACGGCGAGGTCGAAGCCGTGCTGGATCGGCTCGAGCGTTTCGGCGGTGCGGGCTCCGAAGCTCTCGGCGAGTTGCCGGTGGTGCGGGTCGGGATCGATGTAGAGGACGTCGGAGGCGCCCAGAGCGCGCGCAATGTCGCAGGTGTAGAGGCCGATACTGCCGCGCGCGATGACCAGAACCCGGGCTCCTGGACGAGCTTTAAGGTGTGGAGCGACCAACCGCCACGACAGCGACCAGTTGTCGCTGGCCGATGCCATCGCCACCGGGTCCAGCCCGGACGGCAGTGGCACCAGCATGGCGTCGGCCCAGGGCACTCGAACCAGATCGGAGAACAGGCCGCCCCAGCTGCCGCCGATCGGGGCCCCGTACATCGCCATGTGTGGCACCGACGTGCAGTGCGCCGTCAGTCCCCGCAGGCAGGATTCGCACCCGCCGCAGCTGATCGACCAGGGCACGACGACCAGGTCGCCCGGGACCACGGTGGTCACGGCGTCGCCGATCGCGACGACCTTGGCCACGCACTCGTGGCCGATGGCGAACGGCGGCTCGATGAACCCGCGACCGGCCAGGATGGCGGAATCCACGTCGCAGGAAGTGGCTGCCACCGGCGCGACGATGGCGTCCTGGTCGGACTGCAACGCCGGGTCGGGGACGTCGCGCCATTCGACGGTCTGTCGCGCGACGTACGTCAGCTCACGCATCGGTGCGCTGTGCCTTGGCTGTGGCGACCAGATCGGCGTAATGGACGATCGAGCCACCGGCCCCCCAGGTACCCTCGGGCTGTTCATGCACCAGCACCCAGACCCGCAGCGCGTCATCCGCGGTCAGCCCGGCGGCGGCCAGCACGGTCCTGGTCACCTCCTCGACCAGACCCGCTTTGCGGCGTTCCGACAAAGCACCCTGCGGCACGGTGACATCCACGAGCAGACGCGGCGCGTCGTCCTCGGCGGTGGTCTGCGCATCCGGTGGCACTTCGATCAGGTAACTCCAGGCCTGGGCACGGAAGAACGCCGTGCTCGGCGCCCCCTCCCAGCGCAGCAAGACCACCGCGAGGTCGCGCTGCACGCTCGCGCGGCCGTCCTCGGTCAAGCCACCGGCTGGAACCGTGAGCCGAATCATCGGCATGGTCGTACCTCATTCCGTGAAATTTTCACTCTATGACAGTCGTTATAACCGACTACACGGTAGACTATGACGCCCGTTATAGCCAGTGGCAGGGAGACTTACACGTGACCACCAGTAGCCCGCAGGCGCGCGACCGGATCGTGGCCGGCGCCGCCGACATGATCAGCAGGCGCGGGCTGAACGCCACGAGCATCCGAGAGATGGCCAAGCACGCACAGGCGCCGCTCGGCTCGACCTACCACTACTTTCCGGACGGCAAGCAGCAGCTGGCCACCGAGGCCGTTCGCTACACCGGCGAGACGGTCGCGCGGAGGCTGCGCAAGGACTTGCGGGCGGGCCCGGCGGCTGGACTGAGTGCCTTCCTCGCCCTGTGGCGCTCGATCGTCGTCGACACCGATTTCCGGGCCGGCTGCCCGGTCCTCGCCGTCGCCATCGAAGAACCTGCCGCCGACGGGGCTTCCCTCGCCGTGGTCGCCGCTGCGGAGGTCTTCGACGAGTGGCAGGGTTTGCTGGCCGACTCCCTACGCGAGCACGGCACCAGTCCTGAGCAGGCCGCGCAGATCGCCACGCTGATCGTCGCGGCCGTAGAGGGGACGGTAGCGATGTGCCGGGCCAAGCGCAGCACCGAACCGCTGGACCACATCACCGAGCAACTCCAAGCGGTCGTCCGCAGCGCGATCAGCGATTGACGGACACACGTCGATCGCGTTGCGCCGCAGGCGACTTCACCGGCCGAGGGCGGCGTGGATGGCTTTCGCCTTCTGCTCAGTGAACACACCGCTGTCGAGCAGGGAAAAGATGGACAGCACTCCGCCTCGCGATCCCCAGCTCCCCTCGTCGATGACGCGGAAGTTCACCCACCACGCAGGCGGCGGCTCCGGCAGTCCACAGGCTTCGGCCATCGCGGCCAGGATCCGCTCGATGACCTCGCCGCGAACCTCTGGACTCCAGTCTCCAGCCATGACCGCCACGTCGATCAGCATGACGTCGAGTTCAGCCCCGGCCTCAGCCACCAACCGGCCACCGATCGCCATCATGTCGGGCTCGCGTTCCACGAAATGCACCTGGAACCCGGCTCGGGCGGCGGCCGCAAACTGGCCGATCTCGGGCACGAGCACCGCGTCGGTCAGGGTCTCGGCCAGCGAACTGCGCTGACCCCTGCTCAAGCGCCCGGCCGCGCTGTTGACGGTGATGACGGTCATGAACTGCCTCCTATGACGATCGTTATACCGACAGCATAGCGCGAGTTATAACGATCGTCATAGGAGGGAATCGCCGCCGACGAGCTGGCACACCACGAGGACGGCGAGAAGTCCTGACCCGACGAACCGCATCTGCCGGTCGTGCGACTGGCACCATTCCACCGCCGTGCTCGCGCTGAACAACGACGTCGTGATGATTAACGATCGTCTACGCCAACCGCTGGATGCCACCGACCAGCACGCCCTGATCGGGTACGCCGCCGACACGATGACTGCCAGGCACCAGGCGACGCGAACGGTGGCACTGCCCAGCGGAGTCACCGCCACCCTCCGGTACACGCCGGCGATGAGCGACTCCGGGCCGGCCGGCGGAGTTTTCCACCTTCGCTTCGCCCGGGCGGTACCGATCGCCCGTGGCCCTCCCAGCCCGGTCGCGTACGGACAAGCCCTATCCGGACTCGCCGAACTCGGCGCGGCCTGGACCCGTTACACCCAGCAGGCGATCGCCTGTTACGAGGCCGGCGACTGGGTAGCGGTCCGCGGTGAGGTCGGAGTCGGCAAGCTGGCCCTGCTGCACAGCACCCATCGACAGCGCAACCCTGCCGGACGGTGGCGGGTTTCGATCCACCGGCGGCCGGGGAGACTGCAGCCTGGCTGGAGCTGGTCGGTGCGGAGGTGACTACGCCGAGCACGTTGTTGGGATCCAGCGATCCGGCCCTGCACTCGCGAGTGGCAATCGCGCTGGAGACGCCGCCCAAGCACGACTTCGTGGAGGAACTGCTGGCCTTGTTCCCGCGCAGCATCGAGGCGACCGCGCTGCGGCATCGCCTGGAGGACGTCAGCGACCTGGTCAGCTACTTCCTCACCCGGCTGGCTCGTAGCGAACCGTTGACCTGCTCCCCGACCACCCTCGCCATGCTGCAAAGGTGTGCCTGGCCGGGCAACGTGGCGCAGCTGCGCCGTGTACTCACCAAGATTGCCCGGCGGCGCCGAAGCGGAGTAATCCAGGTCGAACACCTACCAGCGGAATGCCGGGCGACCAGTCGTCGAGTACTGACCCAACTGGAGGCGCTGGAACGCGACGCGGTCGTGCAAAGCCTGCTGAACAACTCGCTGAACGTCACCAACGCCGGCCGCGGCCTTGGGATGTCCCGAGCCACGATGTATCGCAAGATCCGCAACTACGGGATCCAGCCGGCCGCGCTGCGCTGACGCACGACCGGTCGGTATTCACCAGGCCACCGCACCATGGCGGTCACGGAAGGTCCCCGTCGGTCCATCCGGGCCAATAGTGGCGAGTTCGACAATCGCGTCGGTCCCCTCGGTCACTGTCTGCGGGCCACTGTGCCCGTTGAAGTCGGTCGCGGTATAGCCCGGGTCGGCCGCGTTCACCTTCACATTCGTCCACGCCTTCGAATACTGCGTGGTCAGCATGGTCACGGCAGCCTTCGACGCGGTGTAGAGCGGCGCAACCGGCCCCGACTCGACGCGCTCGGCATCGTGGGTCGCCGCGAACGACCCCATGCCGCTCGACACATTGACGATGACCGGGCTCGCGGACTTGCGCAGCAGAGGCAGGAACGCGTGCGTGACTCGGACGATCCCGACGACATTGACCTCGAACACCGCGCTCGCGTCTGCGGCCGTGATCGTGTCGGCACGTTCGTGGGTCCCGAAAATGCCTGCGTTATTGATCAGAACGTCGATGACCCCCTCGCGGGCCCCGATATCGGCGGCGGCTGCCGCCACCGAGGCGTCGTCCGTCACGTCGATCTGGACGAAACGGGCACCGAGTGCGGTGGCTGCGGCCTGGCCGCGCTCTGGATCGCGAGCGCCGACGAGGACGGTGTGGCCGGCATCGATCAACCGTCGTGCGGTCTCGTACCCGAGGGATCGGTTAGCACCGGTAATGAATGTTGTCGTCATGGGCTCACTGTCGGCCCGTTGCGAGAGGAGAGCCAGTGCCCTCCGCGAGGGTAGGACGGCCAGTACCAGGCAGAACGACGAGCCGTCAGACACAATGGTTGAGTGGAAGAGACGCTCGGCATGGCGTTGCGCCGCTGGCGCGACCGGCTTTCTCCCCTCGATGTCGGTCTGGCTTCGCGGGCCGGACGACGTGCGGCGGGGTTGCGGCGCGAGGAATTAGCTGATCTGGCGGGGCTTTCGGTCGACTACGTGGTGCGGCTGGAGCAGGGGCGCGCCAAAAGCCCGTCGGCACAGGTCGTCGCGAGCCTAGCCAGGGCACTGCAGCTGGAACCTGTGGAGCGCGATTACACCTACCGGCTGGCCGGCCTCCTCCCGCCACAGGAAGGGACAATTTCCACGCATGTTCCAGCGGGAGTCCAGCGGATGGTGGCTCGCCTCGCGCAGTTCCCGGTGGGCGTTTTCAGTGCCGACTGGACCTTGCTCTCCTGGACTCCCGCCTGGGCAGCTCTGCTGGGCGACCCGAGCGCACGGACGCCCGCCGAGCGGAACCTGGTGCGTTCAATCTTCGCCGCAGGGTCCAGAGGGCTCGCGGCCTGGCCCGTGCTCCCGGACGGCGACGCCTTGCACCCCGCCCTCGTCGCCGATCTGCGCTCGGCTCTCGTGGACTACCCCCGCGACCGTGCAGTGATCGAGCTTGTCGCGGAACTTCGCTCCACCAGTGCGGAGTTCACCCGGCTTTGGGACACGGGTGCGGTCGGTCCGCACGTCTCGGCTCGCAAGATCATCGTGCACCCCCAGGTCGGCGAGGTGACCTGCGACTGCGACGTGCTCACCGTCCCCGGCTGTGACATCCGCCTTATCCTCTACACGGTGGCCGCCGGTTCCGCCGACGCGGAGAAGTTGGAGTTCCTGCGAGTGACGAAGGGCGTCTGGCCCGACGGTTCCTCGCCTTCGGGACCCGCTCTATTCTCCACGCCATAGCATCAGGCCGGCCGGATCTCGTCCCCGCATCAGGGGCCTGGAAGGTAGCCGCAGGTGCCCGATGATTCAGCGGGGAAATATTGTGAAGGAAAGGTTCCAGTTGGTGATCACGGGGCTGCGATGGATCCATTCGCCGCTGTGGAGGGCCTGATGCATGAAGGCTGCCACGTCCGCCCGACTGATCGTCGGGTTGCCCATCATCGGCAGGTGATCGGCTGCCTGGAAGGTGCCCATGCCAGGGCCGTGGGTCAGCCGAGTCGGGTAGACCACGGTCCAGTCCAGCCCGCTGGAGCGGATGCGCTCTTCCGAGATCCTTTTGTCGGCGTAGATCTCCCTCAGCAGGGTGCCGTAGATCAGCTTCTGCGTGACGCTCGACCAGGCGAAGGTCTCACCGACGCCGAATGACGACAGCCACATCAGGCGCGAAACGCCCGTTGCCTTGGCTGCGTCGATCACAGCGGACGAGGAGCGAGTGAAAAGTTCGTCGGCGCGGAGGGAGGTGCCCCGGCCCAGGGTGGAGACGATCGCATCCTGCCCGGCCGCGGCGGCGGTGACGTCGTGGTGCGAGGTGGCGTCGCCGGTGACAAGGGTGACCCGATCGACGAGGTCACCAAGGGCAGACGGGTTCCGAGCGAAGGCCGTGACCGTGTCGCCGGCACGCAGGGCAAGGTCGATGAACTGGCGACCGGTAGGGCCGGTCGAGCCGAGAACGAGCAGTTTCAAGGGTCAGAAGGTCTTCTCTGTGAATGCGGCGGGAGGGTGCTGATCGAGCGCCTCGAGGCCAGGTGGGTCGCAACAGAACGCCGCCCCGGAAGGGACGGCGCTCTGTTGAATGAGCCTCTCAGAACATCGTGTTGTCGTTGGCAGACGTCTCCGGAACCGCCTGGAGCACATCCCAATGCTCGACGATCTTGCCGTTCTTCAGCCGGACAATGTCCGCGACCGCCGTGCCGCGGTCGCCCGGGAAGAGAGTCAGATGGCTGTGCACCATCACCAGGTCGCCATCGGCGAGCACCCGCTTGACCTCGATCTTGAGAGAGGGGAACGAGGCCTGGAAACCGGTGGCCCAGGCGACGAGGGCCGCCTTGCCGTTCCCGATCTGGGGGTTGTGCTGGATGTACGTCGAACCCAGGTATCGGTCCGCTGCCTTCTGCGGCTTCTTCTTGTTCATCAGCAGGTCAACGAAGGCGAGCGCGGTCCGCTTGTTGGTCTCCTCCGTGTGGGCCCGGTCGCCCGGCACGGACACCGAAGCTGGAGTCGGTGTCAGCTGGGCTGGGCTGGCCGAGGCCGTGGCGCCGACGGCCAGTGCGGATGCGGTGACGACACCGACGACGGACAACGCGACGATTCGGCGGAGTGCTTGAGCGTTCATGGTGGTCTCCAAATGCATTGTGGGCAGGTGCCTTCGGCCGAGGTCCCGAGGTGGACAGCGGCTGTGTAGTGGGGGTGTTGCTCCGGCGGGCGTCGGTGTCAGCGGCGGCGCAGACCACCGTCGATGAGGTGGACCTGGCCGGTGATGAACGAGGCGTCGTCCGAGGCGAGGAACGCGACGAGGTTGGCGACGTCCTCGGCGGTCTGCTCTCGCTTCAGGTTCTGCATCTGAACGTAGTGCCCGAAAGCCTCTTCGGGCAGTTCACGCAGGGTGGTGGGGGTGCGGATCACACTGGGGGCGAGGGCGTTCACGGTGACGTCGTACGGGGCCAGGTCGGTGGCCAGGGAGTGGGTGAACCCGTTGATGGCGCCCTTGGTGGAGACGTAGCCGACGAACCTCGCCGGGGCCTCCCAGTAGCTGGACGAGGACATGTTGATCACCCGACCGTGCGGGGACTTCTTCAGGTCCTGCAGGAACGCCTTCGTGACCAGGAACGGACCGTTGACGTTGACCGAGAACAGCTGCTTCCACTGCTCGAACGAGGTGTCCTCGAAGTCGGGGACCATGGCGATGGCAGCGTTGTTCACCACGATGTCGACGTCACCCAACTCGGCGTGGACCTGATCGGCAAAGGCATTCACCGAGCCCTGGTCCGAGATGTCGCCCTTGGCACCGAAGAACCGTTGACCACTCGCCTGGACGAGTGCCTGGGTTTCCGCAGCGGGGTTGACGTCGAGAACCGCGACGTCGGCGCCGTCCTCGGCTAGCTTTTGGGCGATCGTGCGGCCAATTCCGGCGGCACCGCCGGTGACGATGGCGACTCTTCCGGTCAAGCGTCCAGACATGACGTATCTCCTTGTGTACGAGGTTGGTTCGTGGATTCTTAGGCGTCGATCGTGATAACGATCTTGCCGCTCGCCGTTCCGGCGGCGAGGGTGGCCAGCCCTTCGGTGGCCCGCTCCAACGGGAGCACGGTATGCACGTCGATGCTGAGGGTGCCGGCGGCGGCCTGCTCGGCCAGTGGAGCGATGATCTCGCGAACCGGATGGGCGAATACGGTGGCACCGGTGAGCCCGGCTGCGGCGAACATGCCGGCGTCCGCAATCATCGTGGTGGTGGCGACCTGGCCGTCCTTGCGGACGGCATCGAGGGGAATTTCTGCCGGGGTGTTGCCCACGAGGTTGATCAGCGCGTCGACGCCGTCCTGGTAGATCGACCTGACTTGCTCGACGACCGAACCGGTGGCGTAGTCCACCACGGCCTTGGCCCCAAGGGCGATCAGCGGCGCCACGTCGGCTTCCGCGCCGGTAGCGACGACGGTCACGCCCCGAGCGGCCAGCATTTGCACTGCGTACCGGCCGACCCCGCCGGTGGCACCGTTGACCAGCACGACCTGACCCGGTCGCGGGTCGATCTGATCGACGGCGGCCCAGGCGGCGGCCGCCGCCAGCGGCAGGGCAGCAGCCGCGGCGAAGTCCAGCCCGGCCGGCTTGACCACGACGGTGGTGGCCGGCAGCAGCGCGTACTCGGCGAGCGTGCCGGCCTGCACCGGCGGAACGAAGGCCACGTGACCGAGCACCTCGTCGCCTAGCTTGACATGGTCGACACCCTCGCCGACCGCGGTCACGACGCCGGCGGCGTCGCGGCCCAGGATCAGCGGGTACTCGTGCGGGACCTGGCCCGCCATCAGGCCGGCCGCGATGATGTTGTCGAACGGGTTGAGCCCGGCGGCTTTGACCTTGATCAGGACATGGCCGGGCCTCACCTGCGGGGCGGGCAAGTCGCCGAGCTCGGGCGGTGCTCCGGGGACCGGGACATGGAGTGCACGCATGACGATTCTCCTTGCGAGTCGGGGTGGTTGGGTCAGCGGCCGTTGACGACGCTGGCAGTGGCGCGCAGGGCATGGATCGCCTCAGCAAGGTCGCCGTGGACCAGCCGGCCCGCGGCCTTCACTACCCGCCCGGCCACGAGGACCGTGTCGACATTGCCGGGATTGGCGGCCGTGGTCACGGCCGCGATCGGGTCGCGTTCGGCGGTGAGCATGTTGAGGTCGTCCAGGCGCAGCAGGATGATGTCGGCCTGCTTGCCAGGGCGCAGCGAACCGATCCGGTCGGCCAGGCCCAGCGCGGCGGCGCCGTCGAGGGTGGCCATCTTCAGGACGTCCGCGGAGGTCAGCGGAGTCTGGTCGGCGATCTGGCTGGCCAGCACCGCCGCCCGCATCACGGAGAACATGTCGCCGGGCAGCGAGGCGACCGCGTCGACGCCGAGACCGGTGGGGACGCCGGCGCGGCGCAGCCGGCCGGCCACGGGTGCACCGACGCGCATCTGCGCCTCCGAGGCGGGCGTGACCGAGGCGGTGCCGCCGGACTCGGCGATCAGCTTCAGTTCCTCGTCGTCGAGCGAGTTCCCGTGCACGTACAGGGTTTTCTCGCGTAGCAGGCCGTGTTCGCGGAGCGTGGAGATTGGCCGGATCGCGACCGGGCCGGCGCTGACGTGGATCGTCAGGCGCAGTCCGAGTTCGTCGGCCAGGTGCCAGTCGGTCATCACCTGATCGATCGCAGTGAACGAGGGCCCGGCGGGTGCCAGCACCATGGTGACCAGCGCCTCGTCGTCGGCCAGGCGCCCGATCCGGACCCGGCGGACGTCGTCGGGATCACCGCCGCCGACGAACGGCAAGCCGTAGCCGAATACCGCCCGCAGCCTGGCCGCCTGGAGAGCGTCGACGGCCGCGTCGGCGTGCTGGGGGGTATGCAGTGCGTGCGAGTAATCGATCAGGGTGGTGACCCCGGCGTCCATCGCCTCCAGTGCACCGGCCAGGGTCGCGGCGTACACGTCCTGTGGCCGGAAGCGCGGCCCGTACTGCCCCAGCATCACCCCTATGTAGCCGGCCAGGTCCAGGTCCGCGGCCCCGGCGCGCACCGCCGTTTCCCACAGATGCCGGTGGGTGTCCACGAATCCCGGCAGCACGATCCGGTCGGTGGCGTCGATCACGACAGCACCGTCCGCCGACAGCCCGGTCCCCACCGCCGCGATCCGGTCGTCCTCGATCAGGACGTCGGTGCCAGGCCGGGCGACCGGCTCCGGATCGGTGTCGATGACGAAACCATTTCGGAGCAGGATGCGGGTTTTGGCCATGTCCGTACCAATCTGTCGACGCGAATGCTCCCGGCTCTCCTGAGTCGAATGCTTCCGCCGAAGTTAACAGAACGCCGTCCTCTAAACAAGCGGATGGCGTTCTGTTAACTCCAACCGTAGGATGACCACACCATGTCCGAATTCGTGCGAGCCAGACGGCCAGAACACAAGCAGCAGCGCCGCGACGCCATCCTCACCGCGGCGCGACAACTCGCCATCGACTCCGGCGTCGACAACGTCAGCCTGGGCGGCGTTGCCGCCGCCGTAGGGCTGGCGAAGTCCAACCTTGTCCGTTATTTCGGCACCCGCGAGGAGATTTACCTCGAACTCGCCAGTGCCTGCTGGCTCGACTGGCGCGACGAAGTCGTGCGGCGACTCGACGCCGGCGACGACGTCATCGACACCCTCGCCGAAACCCTCGAAGCCCGACCGCTGTTCTGTGACCTGCTCAGCCACGCCGCCACCAGCCTGGAGCACAACGCCTCGATCGCAGCCGCCAGCGACTACAAACACACCATGGTTGCCGTCATTGGCGAACTCGGCGCCGCCATCGCCGTCGCTCACCCGTCCCTGAACGACAACGAGAGCTTCGAACTCGTCACTACCGCCGTGCTCCTGGCCGGCGCTCTCTACGCCGCCGACCATCCATCGCCCACGCTCGCCGAGGTCTACGCCCAGGCGCCAGATCTCGCCGCCGCCCGGCCACGCTTTCAGCCGACCATGAAACGCCTCCTCGCAGCGGTCGCCGCCGGACTACCCACCCTCCGACCCTGACCGCCGCGGGAGTTTCGCGCTCAGGCGAGGTCGGCGAGGTCTTCCTCGGTGAGGATGATTCTGCCGGCAGCCATGTTGTCCTCCAGGTGAGACAGGGACCCGGTGCCCGGGATGGCCAGGGTCACCGGGGAGAAGGCCAGCAGCCATGCCAGGGCGACCTGAGCGACGGTGGCGTCGTGCCGGGCCGCCACCTTGGCCAGACGCTCGTCCTCGAACTGCCCACCGCCACCCACCGGACTGAAGGGCACGAACGCGATCTCGAGCTCCTCGCAGGCCGCCAGAAGGTCAGCGTCACCGCGCTGAGTAGCGTGAAACTCGTTCTGTACCGCCGCAACCGGTGCAATGGCGCGGGCCTGCGCGAGGTGGTCGATGCCAATGTTGCTGAGGGCGAGATGACGGATCAGGCCTTCCGCTCGCAGCGCTGCGAGTGCCTCGAAACGGTCCGCGACGGATTCCCCATGCGGGACCCCCATCCCACCGACGCGCAGGTAGACCAGATCGAGACGGTCCACCCTCAGGCTTTCGAGGTTGGCTTCGACCAGGCCACGCATATCAGCGGCCGCGCCCTGAGAGAAGCTGCCAGGGCGAAGGATGGGGCCTACCTTGGTGGCGATCACCAGACCGGGCGGGTACGGGTGGAGAGCCTCGCGAATCAGCGTGTTCGCCCGCACGGCCCCGTCGCTGCTGAAGTAGAAGTCGGCGGTGTCGATGTGGTTGACACCGAGCTCGACGGCACGGCGCAGCACTGCACGGCCGGCCTCGGGGTCGCGGGCGGCACCCCCGATGCCGTTCTTTGACGGCAGGCGCATGGCGCCGAAGCCGAGCCTGTTGATGGCCAGGTCGCCGCCGAGGCGGAACTGTTTGCTCATACGGCTCAGCATGCGCGACCGGAAATCGACCGACGAGCCGATGGCAGGTTGCTGCCACGGCACAATGGGCGCATGCCACAGATCGTGATGCTCCGCGGTGATCTTGAGCTACGGACCCGGATCACGCCGTTGGCGCAGGCACACGACGCGGAATGGGTCAGCGTCGCCCATGACCTCGACACCTGGCCCGGCGCTCGTGAGATAGCCCGTCTCGGGATCCGAGGCCACCAAGCACGTCAGGCCCGCAAGCTGTACAGCCCCGCCGCACTCGCTCACGAACGCGACCGGGAGATCCTGCGCGACATGGTCGCCCACGGCATCCAGGTGCGGATCGCCGCCACCTCGTTGCCGCAGGGAACGATCATCATCGGCCGGCGAGCCATCATTCTCAGCGACCCAACCACTCACTCTGACCGCACGTACACCATGAGCGTCGCCCCGGCCCTGATCGGCGGAGCGTACTCGCTGTTCGAAGCAGCGTGGGAGACGGCCGCCGACCTCGCGACCTTCTTCAGTTC
>Ga0326721_10000388_pt1 | contig 13826 bp, 11 predicted proteins | sample SGPome_FD_203951 | JGI IMG/M metagenome (GOLD analysis project Ga0326721, IMG submission 203951) | Soil microbial communities from Southern Great Plains, Lamont, Oklahoma, United States - SGP_1_2016 | ecosystem: Engineered > Artificial ecosystem > Soil microcosm > Unclassified | place: USA...
TCCTGGATCGCTCCGAACAGCAGCGCCGTGCCGATGAATCGCAGTGCCCACGCCGGGTTGAACGCACTCGCGACGAGCGCCGCGATCAGGTGCGTGATGAGCGCGACGAACGGCCGGCGCAGCACCTCCTGCGCGATGATCCCCGGCAGCACGTGCGAACCCAGCACCAGCCCGTAGAGGAACAGCAGCGGACTCGCGAGGAGCAGAGGAGTGACCCAGCCGGCGATACCGCCGATCAGCCCCGTGGCGACCCCGATCGCCGCGCAGATCAGCAGGACGCGCGTCGGCAGGACAGGGTTTCGGGCCACGGCTCCAGCCTACTTGCGCGGGTACCGGGCAGGCTCCGCCCGGGAGCCGTGTAAAAGCGGGGCGGATGCCGGGGCATCCGTTCGTCGCATCGTCTGCGCCGCTCGTCGCACGACATCCGCGCGCACCCCTCGACACCCGCGCGTGCTTCCTAGCGTGGGAGGACGCAACGATGCGCACCCCGAGGAGAACCCCATGACCGCACCTTCGTCGCGCCGCCGCGACGGCGCTGGACTCGTCGACGACGAGCCCGTCATCGTCACCGACCCGGACCTTCCCCCGGTCGCCCTCGCCGAGGAGCACCACCGGAAGTCGAGCCGCTGGACCCTGCCGAAGATCCTCCTCTGGGTCGCGATCGCCCTGCTGGGCGGCGTCGCCTGGGTGATGCTCGCGGTCGTGCGTGGGGAGACCGTCAATGCGATCTGGTTCGTGTTCGCCGCGGTCTGCACGTACCTGATCGGCTACCGCTTCTACTCGAAGGTGATCGAGAAGTACATCACCCGACCCGACGACCACCGGGCGACGCCCGCCGAGGTGAAGCAGGACGGCAAGGACTACGTCCCCACCGACCGCCGGGTGCTCTACGGCCACCACTTCGCCGCCATCGCCGGCGCCGGTCCGCTCGTCGGACCCGTGCTCGCCGCGCAGATGGGCTACCTGCCCGGAACGATCTGGATCATCGTGGGCGTCGTGCTCGCGGGAGCCGTGCAGGACTACACGGTGCTCTTCTTCTCGATGCGCCGCGGCGGTCGCACGATCGGTCAGATGGCGCGTCAAGAACTCGGCAAGATCGGCGGCACCGCGGCGATCATCGCCTCGCTGCTGATCATGCTGATCATCGTCGCGATCCTCGCGCTCGTCGTCGTCAACGCCCTGGGCGAAAGCCCGTGGGGCGTCTTCTCGGTCGCGATGACCATCCCGATCGCAATCTTCATGGGCATCTACCTGCGCTTCCTGCGCCCGGGCAAGGTCACCGAGGTCTCGATCATCGGGTTCGTGCTGCTGATGGCCGCGATCATCGGCGGCGGCTGGGTCGCCGGAACCGACTGGGGTCAGGCGATCTTCCACCTCGACCGCACCACGATCGCCTGGGGCATCATCATCTACGGCTTCATCGCCGCAGTTCTTCCCGTGTGGCTGCTGCTCGCCCCGCGCGACTACCTGTCGACCTTCATGAAGATCGGCGTGATCGTGATGCTCGCCGGCGCGATCATCCTCGTGCGCCCCGAGATCACCGTCCCCGCCGTGAGCGTATTCGGCGAGAACGGGATGGGGCCCGTGTTCGCCGGCCCGCTCTTCCCCTTCCTGTTCGTGACGATCGCCTGCGGAGCGCTCTCGGGCTTCCACGCCCTCATCGCCTCGGGCACGACGCCGAAGCTCGTCGAGAAGGAGCGCCAGACGCGCTTCATCGGCTACGGCGGGATGCTCATGGAATCGTTCGTCGCGATCATGGCGCTCGTCGCCGCGATCTCGATCGACCAGGGCATCTACTTCGCGATGAACGCGCCATCGGCGGTGACGCAGGGCACCGTCGAAGGGGCGGTCGCCTTCGTGAACTCGCTGGGCCTGACGGGGGTGAACCTCACTCCCGAGATGCTCACGAGCACGGCGGCCGCAGTCGGCGAGGAATCGATCGTGTCGCGCACCGGTGGCGCCCCGACGCTCGCCCTCGGCTTGGCGCACATCATGCAGCAGGCTCTCGGCGGGCAGGCGCTCATGGCGTTCTGGTACCACTTCGCGATCATGTTCGAGGCGCTGTTCATCCTCACCGCGGTCGATGCCGGCACCCGCGTGGCCCGCTTCATGCTGCAGGACTCGATCGGTGCCTGGTTCCCGAAGTTCCGCGATGTCTCGTGGCGTCCCGGTGTGTGGATCTGCACAGCGATCATGGTGGCCGGGTGGGGAGCGATCCTCATCCTCGGCGTCACCGACCCGCTCGGCGGCATCAACACCTTCTTCCCGCTGTTCGGCATCGCGAACCAGCTGCTCGCCGCGATCGCGCTCGCCGTGGTCATGGCGATCGTCGCCAAGCGCGGTCGCAGCTACATCAAGTGGCTGTGGATCATCGCTCTGCCCCTCGCGTTCACCGCCGTGGTCACCGTCACCGCGTCGCTGTACAAGATCTTCTCGCCGGTCCCGGCGATCGGATACTGGGCGAACCACTTCCGCTACCTCGAAGCGCTGAACACCGGCGACACCTCGCTCGGCGAACGTGACGTGCTCGAGGCGGTCATCCGCAACACGGCCGTGCAGGGCACGCTCTCGATCATCTTCGTGACGCTCGCGCTCGTCGTCATGATCGCGGCGGTCGTCGTGACCCTCAAGGCGATCCGCAACGGCGGCGGCGAGAACACCGAAGAGCCGGCGGTCGCCTCGCGCCGCTTCGCCCCGGCCGGCTTCCTGCCGAACGCCGCGGAACGCGAGCTCGAGAAGGAGTGGGAACCGATCCTGGCCGACGAACGCAAGGCATCGAGCCACTGACATGGTGATCGATCGGACGGATGCCGCGCCCACACCGCTCCGTGCACTGCTCGGTGCCGTGGCGCGGGTGGGCCGCGGCATCCGCTGGTACATGACGACGCTGATGGGCGACACGGCCTATGCGACCTACGTCGCCCATCATGGCCGTCACCACCCCGATGAGGAGCCGATGACCGAGCGGCAGTTCTGGCGGCAGCGGATGGACGACCAGGATCGCAATCCCGGCGCCCGGTGCTGTTGACCCTTCGTCTCGCTTCGCTCGCTCAGGAACCACGCAGCGACGAGACGAAGGGTGCCTAGGCTGATCACATGACCGACGTGGTTCTGGCGGCTGTGCTGGGGGTGGCGGGCGGCATCGTGTTGACGGTGCTGCTTCTGCTCGCGCGCCGGCTCGCCCGCGGAACGACCGATCTCGGCAGCGAGGCCGAGCAGGCGGCGCTGCGCGCGCTGCACCACGCGAGCCTCGCCGCCCCGCATCTGCGCGCGGGTCTCTCGACGCCGGAGGTCGTGAAGGCGGCCCGGCAGCTGCGGGTGCTGCTGGGCAGCACGGCCGTCGCGATCGTCGGCGGAGACGACACCGTGTCGGCCGACGGCGCGACCGACGGCCTCGAAGCGGCCGCCGTACGCATCGCGGCGCAGGTCAGAGAGTCGGGGCGGCGTCAGGTCTTCCCCTCGCCGGCACGCGACGACCATCTCGAAGGCGTCGGCGCTCCGATCATCGTCGACGGGCGCGTGATCGGGGTGGTCGTGGCCTTCGCGGCCCCCGTGCGGGCGGGGCTCGTGCGGGCCGCCGAAGAGGTCGCCGACTGGTGCGCGGCGCAGGTCGAGCTGGGCGGACTCGACGCCTCGAAGACCCAGCTCGCCGAGGCCGAGCTGCGGTCGCTGCGCGCGCAGATCTCGCCGCACTTCATCTACAACGCCCTCACGGCGATCGCCTCGTTCATCACGACCGACCCGGCCCGGGCGCGCGATCTCGTGCTCGAGTTCGCGGACTTCACCCGCTACTCGTTCCGGCGGCAGGGCGAGTTCACGACCGTGGCCGAGGAGCTCGGCAGCATCCACTCCTACCTCGAACTCGAACGCGCGCGCTTCGGAGAGCGACTGCGCGTGACCCTGCAGATCGCCCCCGAGACGCTGGCCACCGTGATCCCGTTCCTGTCGGTGCAACCGCTGGTCGAGAACGCGGTACGGCACGGTCTGGAGCCGGGCGAAGGCGGCGGCGAGATCAGGATCGCCTCGCGCGATGACGGCACCCACACCGAGATCACGGTCGAGGACGACGGCATCGGGATGGATCCGGATGCTCTGCGCGCGACGCTCACCGCCGGCGACGACGGGGTGCACGTGGGTCTGCGCAACGTCGATACGCGGCTGCGGCAGCTCTACGGTGCCGACGGCGGTCTGGTCGTCGAGACGAATACGGGCGCGGGTACCCTGGTGCGCATGCGGGTGCCGAAGTCGCAGCCGCTCAACGATCCGGATACTGCTGAGGTGCGGTCATGATCGATGTGCTCGTCGCCGACGACGAGAAGCCCGCGCTCGACGAGCTCGTGCATCTCCTGCGCACCGACGACCGCATCGGAGACATCCTCACCGCGACGACCGGCGCCGATGCGCTGCGCCAGCTCTCCCAGCGCGCGGTGCGCATCGCCTTCCTCGACATCCACATGCCCGGCCTTCTGGGCACCGAGCTCGCGCGCGCGTTCCTGTCTCTCGCCGAACCGCCCGCCGTCGTCTTCGTCACGGCCGACGAGGCGCGCGCTGTCGAGGCGTTCGAGCTGCGCGCGGCGGACTATTTGCTCAAACCGGTGCGCACCGAGCGCCTGCGTCGCGCGGTCGACCGGGTGCTCGAACTGGGCGACACGGGGACGGATGCCGACGACGAGGTGCTGCCGGTGTCGGTGGGGTCGACCGTGCGATTCGTGCATCGCCGCGACATCCGCTGGGTGCGGGCGCAGGGCGACTATTCGCGGCTACACGTCGACGACGGCACCGGTTACCTCGTGCGCATCCCGATCTCCGAGCTCGAAGCGCGCTGGGCGGATGCCGGGTTCCTGCGCATCCATCGCTCCTCGCTCGTGCGCACCGCAGCGGTCACCGAGGCGCGGCTGTCGGGTGGCGACCCGTCGGTGTCGGTCGGCGCGATCGTGCTGCCGGTGAGCAGACGGCTCGTCGCCGCGGTACGAGAGGCACTCGTGCGCAGCGAGGGGGCGGGATGACCGAGGCGCCGAAGCGGGTGCGCGTGACGGCGGATGCTCCGCCGCGCCGATCGTCGACGTTCACCCGCGGGATCGCCCTGCCGGGTTCGCCGGTCGACGAGGCCGATGCCGTCTACGCGCGCGCCCTCATGCGCAGCCAGTTCCGACTGGCGCTGGGCACCGTCGCGGGTTTCGTGCTCGTCGTCGTGGCCATGGCGTTGACGATCGCGTTGATCCCCGAGATCGATCGCATCGTGGTGTGGGGGCTACCGCTGTCTTGGCTGCTGCAGGCCTTCGCGTTCTATCCGGTGATCCTGGTGTTCGCCGTGCTGTACGTGCGCACCGCCGCACGCAACGAGCGCCGCTACCGGGCGTTGCGGGATCGCGAATGAACGCGGTGCTCGACCTGATCGGCGTCGCGCTGGTCATCATCGCCACGCTGCTCATCGGCGTGTACGGTCTGCGCATCTCCCGCACCACGAGCGACTTCTTCGTCGCCTCGCGCACCGTGCGCCCGGTCTGGAACGCCTCGGCGATCAGTGGGGAGTACCTGTCGGCCGGCACCTTTCTCGGGCTCTCCGGTCTCGTGCTGCTCGACGGGGCGCGCGGCTTCTGGTTCCCGATCGGATACGCCGCCGGCTACCTGCTGGTGCTCGCCTTCGTCGCCGCGCCCCTGCGGCGGAGCGGCGCGTACACGATCCCCGACTTCGTCGAGGCGCGTCTCGAATCCACCGGCGCTCGCCGCGTGACCAGTCTCGCCGTGCTCATCATCGGGTGGCTGTACATCGTGCCGCAGCTGCACGGCGCAGGCATCACGCTGGTCGTCGTCGCGGGTCTGCCGGAGTGGGTGGGCGCGGTGACGATCGCGGTGCTGGTGGCGGCGGCGGTCGCGGCGGGCGGCATGCGCGCGATCACCTACGTGCAGGCGTTCCAGTACTGGCTGAAGCTGACCGCGCTGCTGGTTCCGGTGGTGTTCATCGCCTTCGCGTTGAGCGGCGGGCCGCACGACTTCGACCCGGCGCTGGTCTTCCCCGCCGAAGCAGGGCCCTCGGGGTTCGACGCCTATGAGACGGCATCCCTTTTGCTGGCGCTGCTGCTCGGCACGATGGGTCTTCCGCACGTGCTCGTGCGGTTCTACACGAGCCCAACCGGAGTCTCGGCGCGACGCACGACCGTGATCGTCATCGCGATGGTGAGCGCGTTCTACGCGGTCTCCAGCACCATGGGCCTGCTGGCGCGCATCGCCGCCCCCGACCTGGCGGTGCCCGGCCTCGCCGACACCGTGGTGCTGCAACTGCCGTCGCGGGTCTTCCCCGGGCCGGTCGGCGAGCTGTTGACCGCGCTCATCGTCGCCGGCGCGTTCGCCGCGTTCCTCGCGACGTCTGCGGGGCTCGTGGTCTCGCTCGCCGGCGTGATCAGTCAGGACGTCTTCTCCGGGTCGGTGCGCTCGTTCCGTCTCTCGGCCGTGCTGTGCACGGTGGTGCCGCTGGCGATCGCGCTGCTCACGGTGCCGGCCGGCCTCGTGTCGAGCGTCGGCATCGTGTTCGTCGTGGCGGCGTCGACGCTGTCACCGATCGTGCTGCTCGGTGTCTGGTGGCGCGGACTGACCGCGCGCGGTGCGGTCGCGGGCATGGTCTGCGGCGGAGTCGCATGCGGCCTCGCGCTGCTCGTGCACGCGGCGATCGACGGTGTGGGAGTGGCGGCGCCGTATCTCGCTCAGCCCGCCGCCTGGACGATCCCGCTGGCCACCGGGGTCACGGTGGTGGTGTCACTGCTCGACCCGCGCGGGCCGTCGCCCCGCACCGATCGGTTCCTCGCGCGGGTGCACACGCCCGAGCGGGCGTGACGGGTCGACTCTTCGTCGGGTCGCTGCCGCCACTGTGTGCGTGTGGGGCGGACTTCTCGGTGATGGGCGGAAGAACGCTGCTCAGCTCTCCGCCCATCGCGGAGTTCTCCGCCCATCGCGGTGCCGAAGCACGGCGCAAGGTGGCGCCTCAGAGCGGGGTCTCGCGGTGCTTTCAGAGTTTGCGGCTGCGCGGCATGAGTCGCACGGGCGGCAGCGGCGGCGCGGGGATGCGCACGTCGTGCCCCTCGACGGAACCGAAACGGACGGATGCCGCCTCCCAGTCTTCGCGCGCCTCGGCGATCTCGTCGTGGCTGCGGCCGGCGAAGTTCCACCACATCACGATGTCGTCGTCGAACGGTTCGCCGCCGAGCAGGAAGAGCAAGGCACCCTCGGTGCTCTGCACCTCGACCTCGTCGCGCGAGTCGCCGAGGTAGAGGGTGTCGTTGCGGGCGAGCGGATGCTCCGCCACCTCTGCGTCGCCCTCGACGAGCATGAGCGCATGCTCCCACTCCGCGCGCAGTGGCAGGCGCACGCGAGTGCCGGCCGGGATCACGATCTCGGCTCCGACGATCGGGGTGTGCACGGTGGCGGGAGAGGCGACTCCGGCGAATTCGCCGAGCACGACGGTGGCCGAAGCATCCGCTCCCGTGTCGGCCGTGACCGTGAGCCCGGGGAGCGCGGTGTGCCGTTCGAAGCCGGCGGCGCCGTGGCGGGCGGACTCGGGCAGCACGACCCAGAACTGCAGGGCGTCGAGGGGGATCGGCTCGTCGCCGATCGAGTATTCGGAGTGCGAGATGCCGTTGCCGGCCGTCATGAGATTGAGCTGACCGCGACGCAGGTCGGCGTCGCTGCCGAGCGAGTCGCGGTGACGGATCTCGCCGACGAGCGGCCAGGTCACCGTCTGCAACCCGATGTGCGGGTGGGGCTCGACACGCATGCGGGTGTCGGCCGGACCGAAGCGGTCGAGGAAGCACCAGGCGCCGATGGTCGGCAGATTGCGGTGCGGGAGTGCGCGCAGCACATTCATGCCGCGCACCCCGCCGAGGGGCACCTCGCGCGGCTCGAGGACGAGGCGACGCTGGCCGATCATCGGACGCCCGGCCACCGGATCTCCGCGCCTTCGATCTCGTGGGTCTCGAGGTACTTGGCGATGTACGGGCACAGCGGCACGATCGCCTCGCCGCTCTTGGCGACATCGGCCAGGGCGTAGGCGGCGAGCTTTCCAGCCAGACCCTGCCCCTGGAACGACGGGTCGACCTCGGTGTGCGTGAAGCGCACAGCGCCGTGCCGCTCCTCGTACTCCGCGAAGCCCGCGAGCGCGCCGTCGGAGTGGATCTCGTAGCGCGAGGCGTCGGCGTTGCGGGTGACGGAGATGTCGGTCATCGGATGCTCCTTCGGGCGTGTGGTTCAAACCTACGCCCGGCCGGGGACGCCGGGCTCTCTCGATGGTGAGAGGTCGCAACACGCCGCACATGCGGGAAGCGATGGGGCGTGTCTTGACCCCTCATCCGCGCTGCCCCCGACCCGCGGAGGGGTAGGCCGGGCAACGAAATGTGAGTGTCGGCGGCCACCCACAAGATGACCGTATGACGAACGAGATTGCGCCGACCAACTACACCGCGACTCTGAACGAACTGAGGGCACTCGTCCACGACGCCCGGCTGCGGGTGCAGCGGAAGGCCAACAACGAGCTGCTCTGGCTGTGGTGGCACATCGGCCACACGATTCTCGAGCGGCGAGCTCAACAGGGGTGGGGTTCCAAGGTGCTGGAACAGCTTGCCGCCGACTTGCGCGCGGAGTTTCCGTCTATGAAGGGGTTCTCTCGGACGAACCTGTTGTACATGCGCAGTTTCGCAGCGGCGTGGACGAACCCGGAAGCAATTGTCCAACGAGCCGTTGGACAATTGCCCTGGGGGCACGTGATCGAGCTTCTCGACAAGCTTGACGATCAAGATCTGCGCGAGTGGTACGCCGCCAAAGACGTGCATCACGGGTGGAGCCGTGCGGTCCTCGCCCATCAGATCACCACCGGCCTGCACGAGCGCGAGGCTGCAGCACCCACCAACTTCGATGCGGCGCTCGCCCGCGCGGACTCGGATCAGGCGCAGGAGATCACGAAAGACCCCTACGCTCTGCAGTTCCTCGCGATCGGCGGCGATGCGTCCGAGCGCGAACTCGAGCAGCGACTGGTGGATCGGATCCTCGAGACGATGCGAGAGCTCGGCCCCGGTTTCGCGTTCGTGGGGCGCCAGGTCCACTTCGACATCGACGGCGACGACTTCTACGTCGACCTCTTGTTCTTCCACGTCGAGCAGTTGCGCTACGTGGTGATCGAGCTGAAGACCACGAAGTTCACCCCCGCCGATGCCGGGCAACTCGGCTTCTACGTGGCGATCGTCGACGACAGGCTCCGCGTTCCCGCCAAGCATCAGCCCACGATCGGGATCCTTCTCGTCGCGGGCAAGAGCGACACGGTCGTCCGCTACGCGCTGGCCTCCACGACACAGCCCGTCGCGGTGAGCAGGTATGAACTCACGAAGGAGGCGCAGCGCGCGCTCCCCGACGAAGACGCGATCACCCGGGCCTTCGCCGATGAACTCGCTCGCGGCGCCGACGAAGGGTGACCGGTTCTGTGGAGAAGGCCCTCCGAGGTCGGTGGGGATGGTTACGCTGGAGGGATGCCCCAGACTCCCCGTGACCCGTACGCGGATCTGCCGTACGCAGACGAGCCGTGGGGCGACGGCTGGGAGCCGACCGAGGCGCCCGAGCCGATGGACTGGGAGCCGCAGGGTGCCGGTTTCGAGCCGCCCCTCGACTGGGGTCCCGGGCCGACGACGCCGGTGTCGCCGCCGGTGATGACGGCATCCGCTCCGGCGACTCGCCAGGCGACGCCGAGCCGCTACCCGACGGCGCGCGAAGCACTGCACACCGTCTTCGGGTACGACGCATTCCGGGGAGACCAGGCCGACATCGTCGACCAGGTGATCGCCGGGGGCGACGCCGTGGTGCTGATGCCGACCGGTGGCGGAAAGAGCATCACCTACCAGGTGCCGGCACTCGTGCGCGAGGGAACTGGCCTGGTGATCAGCCCTCTCATCGCGCTCATGCACGACCAGGTCGACGCATTGCGGGCGAACGGCGTCAACGCCGCCTACCTGAACTCGACGCAGGCGTCGCACGAGCGCGCCGAGGTCGAACGCGCGTATCTCGCCGGTGAGATCGATCTCCTCTACGTCGCCCCCGAGCGGCTGTCGAATCGTCAGACCACTGCTCTCCTGCAGCGCGGCACGCTCAGCGTGATCGCGATCGACGAAGCCCACTGCGTGTCGCAGTGGGGCCACGATTTCCGTCCGGATTACCTGGGGCTGGGCGATCTGGGCGAGCGCTTCCCCGGTGTTCCGCGCATGGCGCTCACCGCCACCGCCACAGCGGCGACGCACAAAGAGATCACCGAGCGTCTGCAGCTCGGCACCGCGAAGCACTTCGTGGCCAGCTTCGACCGCCCGAACATCCAGTACCGGATCGTTCCCAAGGTCGACCCGCGCAAGCAGCTCGTGTCGTTCATCAAGTCGCAAGACCTGTCGGCCGTGGCCGGCGGTCAGCCGACGGGCATCGTCTACGCGCTGAGCCGCAAGTCGGTCGAGCAGACGGCCACCTACCTCGCCGCTCAGGGCCTCGATGCGCTGCCGTACCACGCGGGTCTGCCGGCCGAGGTGCGCGCGGCGAACCAGTCGCGCTTCCTCCGGGAAGACGGCGTGGTCATGGTCGCGACGATCGCCTTCGGCATGGGCATCGACAAGCCCGACGTGCGGTTCGTCGCCCACATCGATCTGCCGAAGTCCGTCGAGGGCTACTACCAGGAGACGGGTCGCGCCGGACGCGACGGCGAACCGGCGGTGGCGTGGATGGCCTACGGACTCGGCGACGTCGTGCAGCAGCGACGCCTCATCGATCAGAGTCCCGGCGATCGCACGTTCAAGATGCGCATGGGGCAGCACCTCGACGCCATGCTGGCGCTCTGCGAGACCGTCGAGTGCCGTCGGCAGAACCTGCTCGGGTACTTCGGGCAGGATTCCCAGCCGTGCGGCAACTGCGACACGTGCCTCGAAGAGACCGAGACGTTCGATGGTCTCGTGCCCGCGCAGAAGCTGCTCTCGACGATCGTGCGCCTCAAGCGCGAACGCAATCAGTCGTTCGGCGCGGGGCACCTCATCGACATCCTGCGCGGAGCTTCGACCGAGCGGATGCGCCAGCAGGGGCACGACAAGATCGCGACCTACGGCATCGGCGCCGATCTCTCCGATCAGGATTGGCGCAGTGTGGTGAGGCAGTTGCTCGCCCGCGGCATACTCATGGCCCAGGGGGAATACGGCACCCTTGCTCCCGGAGAACAGGCCGCAGCCGTGCTGCGCGGCGAGATGCAGGTGCCCCTGCGCAAAGACACGATCGGTCGCGCCACGACGACCCGCGCACGCAAGTCGACGTCGGCTGACGCCGTCGACCCTGCCGACCGGGCGCTCTTCGAAGCGCTGCGCGTGTGGAGAGCGGAAACCGCCCGTGAGCTGGGCCGCGCCGCATACATGGTGTTCGGAGATGCCACGCTGCGAGCACTCGCGGAGCATCGCCCGAAAGCCCCGGCAGACCTCGAGGGCATCACCGGTATCGGAGAGAAGAAGCGGGAAGCCTTCGGCGACTCCGTGCTCGCGATCATCGCCGCGAACTGACGGCGGACTGCTGGTGGGTGCTCACGCGGTGGCGAAAGCGGGGGACTGTGAGCAACCGACAACGGCGAGAGGGCAGCACCCGCGCTGAGGTTGGAGATGATGAACAGACGACTTCACCCGAAGTTGTCGGAGTCCTACCATGAGAGCTACCCCACTTCTTCTCTGAGAGGAACGCTCATGGTCGACGCAGCCGTCCGCCCCACGAAGAGCCCGATCGCCGAGGCCACGAGCCCGACGTTCGACGTCTCGCGAGTCAACGACCTCCTGATGGGAACGTGGGGTGACACCCGGCGGCAGGCGCGCGAGATGATCAAGGACTCCGCGTTCTGGCGCGACGACAGCCTCGGCAAAGACGCGCACCGCGAGCGCGTGCTCGAGCAGCTGCACCTGCTCGTCGAGAAGAAGGCCGTGCACCGCGCCTTCCCGAAGTCGCTCGGTGGCGAGGAGAACAACGGCGCCAACATCGCCGGATTCGAAGAGCTGGTCGTCGCCGACCCCAGCCTGCAGATCAAGTCGGGCGTGCAGTGGGGCCTGTTCGGCTCGGCGATCCTGCAGCTGGGCACCGCCGAGCACCACGAGAAGTGGCTGCCCGGCGTGATGGATCTCTCGATCCCCGGCGCTTTCGCGATGACCGAGATCGGCCACGGCTCCGACGTCGCGGCCGTCGGCACCACGGCGACCTACGACCCCGACACCGAGGAGTTCGTCATCAACACCCCGTTCCGCGGGGCGACGAAGGAGTACCTCGGCAACGCCGCCCTGCACGGCGTCGCAGCGACGGTGTTCGCGCAGCTCATCACCAACGGCGTCAACCACGGCGTGCACTGCTTCTACGTGCCGCTGCGCGGTGAAGACGGCAACGACCTGCCCGGCATCGGTCGCGAAGACGACGGACTCAAGGGCGGGCTCAACGGCATCGACAACGGTCGCCTCAGCTTCGACCACGTGCGCGTGCCCCGCACCAACCTGCTCAACAAGTACGGCGACGTCGCCGCCGACGGCACCTACTCGAGCGCCATCGACAGCCCCGGCCGCCGCTTCTTCACGATGCTCGGCACCCTCGTGCAGGGCCGCGTGTCTCTCGACGGCGCGGCGTGCTGGGCATCCGCTCTCGGACTCCAGATCGCGATCACCTACGCGACCCAGCGTCGCCAGTTCGACGGCGCCGACGGCCAGGAGGTCGTGCTGCTCGACTACGGCAAGCACCAGCGCCGCCTGTTCCCGCGCCTCGCGACGACCTACGCGCAGATCTTCGCCCACGACGAGTTCCTGCAGAAGTTCGATGGGGTGTTCTCTGGTCGCACCGACACCCCGAGCGACCGCGAAGACCTCGAGACCCTCGCGGCGGCACTCAAGCCGCTGTCGACCTGGCACGCGCTCGACACGCTGCAAGAGGCACGCGAGGCCTGCGGCGGCGCCGGATTCATGTTCGAGAACCGTCTGGTCGGGCTGCGGGCCGACCTCGACATCTACGTCACCTTCGAGGGTGACAACAACGTGCTGCTGCAGCTCGTCGGCAAGCGTCTGCTCACCGACTACGCCAACCAGTTCAAGGGCAAGGATGCCGCGGCGATGGCGAAGTTCGCCGTCGGCATGACCGCGGGCAAGCTCTTCCACGGTGCGGGCCTGCGTCAGTTCGGTCAGGCCGTCGCCGACCTCGGCCAGGTCTCGCGCTCGGTCGAGAACGGTCTCCGCGAGGAGCAGCAGCACGAGCTGCTCGCCGACCGCGTTCAGCAGATGGTCGCCGACATCGCCGGACGCCTGCGTCCGGGCGCCAAGGACAAGGCGCTCGGCGCTCGCCTGTTCAACGAGAATCAGGCCGAGCTCATCGAGGCCGCCCGCGCTCACGGCGAGCTGCTGCAGTGGGAGGCGTTCACCGACGCGGTGCGCTCGGTCGACGACGAAGACACCAAGAAGGTGCTCACCTGGCTGCGCGACCTCTTCGGCCTGCAGCTCATCGAGAAGCATCTCGCCTGGCACCTCATCAACGGGCGCCTGTCGACGCAGCGCGCTGCCGCGGTGTCGCGGTACATCGATCGGCTCTGCGCGCGGCTGCGTCCGTATGCGCTCGACCTCGTGGGAGCCTTCGGCTACGAGCCCGAGCACGTGCGTGCGCCGATCGCCTCGGGCGCCGAGAAGGTGCGTCAGGACGAGGCTCGCGCGTACTACGCCGCGCTCGCCGCCTCCGGCGAGGCGCCCATCCAGGAGAAGGCCCTCAAGGCCAAGAAGCGCTGACGTCGCGCGTCGTTCATAACTCCTCAAAGTCGCCCC
>Ga0326721_10000389_pt1 | contig 13723 bp, 21 predicted proteins | sample SGPome_FD_203951 | JGI IMG/M metagenome (GOLD analysis project Ga0326721, IMG submission 203951) | Soil microbial communities from Southern Great Plains, Lamont, Oklahoma, United States - SGP_1_2016 | ecosystem: Engineered > Artificial ecosystem > Soil microcosm > Unclassified | place: USA...
GCACGACGGTGCGTCGACGATGGACTGGATGGAGCAGGAGCAGGAGCGCGGCATCACGATCACGTCCGCCGCGACGACCTGCTACTGGCACGACAACCAGATCAACATCATCGACACCCCGGGCCACGTGGACTTCACGGTCGAGGTCGAGCGCTCCCTGCGCGTGCTCGACGGCGCCGTGGCGGTCTTCGACGGCAAGGAGGGCGTCGAGCCCCAGTCGGAGACGGTCTGGCGCCAGGCCGACAAGTACGACGTCCCCCGCATCTGCTTCGTCAACAAGATGGACAAGCTGGGCGCCGACTTCTACTTCACCGTCGACACCATCATCAACCGCCTCGGTGCCAAGCCGCTGGTGATGCAGCTGCCGATCGGCTCCGAGTCCGCCTTCACCGGCGTCGTGGACCTGCTGACCATGAAGGCCTTCGTGTGGCCGGGCGACGCCAAGGGCGACGTCTCCATGGGCGCCAAGTACGAGATCCAGGAGATCCCGGCCGACCTCCAGGAGAAGGCCGAGGAGTACCGCAACCAGCTGGTCGAGACGGTGGCCGAGTCCACCGACGAGCTCATGGAGAAGTACCTCGGCGGCGAGGAGCTCACCGTCGAGGAGCTCAAGGCCGGCATCCGCCAGCTCACGATCTCCTCGCAGGCCTACCCGGTGCTGTGCGGCTCCGCGTTCAAGAACCGCGGCGTGCAGCCGATGCTCGACGCCGTCATCGACTTCCTGCCGTCCCCGCTGGACGTCCCGAACGTCGAGGGCCACGCCCTGAACGACGAGGAGGAGATCCTCACCCGTCCGGTCGACGCCAGCGCGCCGTTCTCGGCCCTGGCGTTCAAGGTCGCCACCCACCCGTTCTACGGGCAGCTGACCTACATCCGCGTCTACTCCGGCAAGGCCGGCAACGGCGACCAGGTGCTGAACTCCACCAAGGGCAAGAAGGAGCGCATCGGCAAGCTGTTCCAGATGCACTCCAACAAGGAGAACCCGGTCGACACGATCCAGGCCGGTCACATCTACGCCGCGATCGGGCTCAAGGACACCACCACCGGTGACACCCTGTGCGACCTGCAGAACCCGATCGTGCTCGAGTCGATGTCCTTCCCGGACCCCGTGATCTCCGTGGCCATCGAGCCGAAGACCAAGGGCGACCAGGAGAAGCTGTCCGTCGCCATCCAGAAGCTCTCCGCCGAGGACCCCACGTTCACCGTGTCCCTCAACGAGGAGACCGGCCAGACCGAGATCGGCGGCATGGGCGAGCTCCACCTGGACATCCTGGTGGACCGCATGAAGCGCGAGTTCAAGGTCGAGGCGAACGTCGGCAAGCCGCAGGTGGCCTACCGCGAGACGATCAAGAAGGCCGTCGACAAGATCGACTACACGCACAAGAAGCAGACCGGCGGCTCCGGCCAGTTCGCCAAGGTGCAGGTGGCCTTCGAGCCGATCCCGCTGGACGCCGAGGAGCTCTACGAGTTCGACAACAAGGTCACCGGTGGCCGCGTTCCGCGCGAGTACATCCCCTCCGTGGACGCCGGCATCCAGGACGCGATGCGTCTCGGCATCCTCGCCGGGTACCCGGTCGTGGGCGTCAAGGCCACGCTGCTCGACGGCGCCTACCACGACGTCGACTCCTCCGAGATGGCGTTCAAGATCGCCGGCTCCATGGTCTTCAAGGAGGGCGCCCGCAAGGCCCAGCCGGTTCTGCTCGAGCCGCTGATGGCCGTCGAGGTGCGCACCCCCGAGGAGTACATGGGCGAGGTCATCGGCGACCTGAACTCCCGCCGCGGCCAGATCCAGTCCATGGAGGACGTCACCGGCGTGAAGCTGGTCAAGGCGCTCGTGCCGCTGTCCGAGATGTTCGGCTACATCGGCGACCTGCGCTCCAAGACCCAGGGCCGCGCCGTGTACTCGATGCAGTTCGACAGCTACTCGGAGGTCCCCAAGGCCGTCGCCGAGGAGATCGTCCAGAAGAACCGCGGCGAGTAAGGCACCACCCCTCGGCTCCGGCCGGGAATTTCATCAAACAACCACAGCCCACGTAGACTTGCAGAGGTTTCAGTACTGCTGATCGCCTCAGATCCCCCCGGAACCCACGCGGCGGGGACATGCTGAGCAAGTTTCCACACATGTTCTAGGAGGAACAACCATGGCGAAGGCCAAGTTCGAGCGCACCAAGCCGCACGTCAACATCGGCACCATCGGCCACGTCGACCACGGCAAGACGACGCTCACGGCTGCCATCTCCAAGGTCCTGCACGACAAGTACCCGGACCTCAACGAGCAGCGCGACTTCGGCGCCATCGACTCCGCTCCGGAGGAGAAGCAGCGCGGTATCACCATCAACATCGCGCACATCGAGTACCAGACGGAGAAGCGGCACTACGCCCACGTGGACGCCCCGGGCCACGCCGACTACGTCAAGAACATGATCACCGGTGCGGCGCAGATGGACGGCGCCATCCTGGTGGTCGCGGCCACCGACGGCCCGATGGCCCAGACCCGCGAGCACGTGCTGCTCGCCCGCCAGGTGGGCGTGCCCTACCTGCTCGTGGCCCTGAACAAGTCCGACATGGTCGACGACGAGGAGCTGCTGGACCTCGTCGAGATGGAGGTGCGCGAGCTCCTCTCCGACCAGGGCTTCGACGGTGACGACGCCCCGGTCGTGCGCGTCTCCGCGCTCAAGGCCCTCGAGGGCGACCCGGAGTGGGTCTCCAAGATCGAGGAGCTCATGGACGCCGTGGACGAGTCCGTCCCGGACCCCGTCCGCGAGATGGACAAGCCGTTCCTCATGCCGATCGAGGACGTCTTCACCATCACCGGTCGCGGCACCGTGGTGACCGGCCGTGCCGAGCGCGGCACCCTGCCGATCAACTCCGAGGTCGAGATCGTCGGCATCCGCCCGGTCCAGAAGACCACCGTCACCGGCATCGAGATGTTCCACAAGCAGATGGACGAGGCCATGGCGGGCGAGAACTGCGGCCTGCTGCTGCGCGGTCTCAAGCGTGACGACGTCGAGCGCGGTCAGGTCGTGTGCAAGCCGGGTTCCATCACCCCGCACACCGACTTCGAGGCGAACGTCTACATCCTCTCCAAGGAGGAGGGCGGCCGTCACAACCCGTTCTACTCGAACTACCGTCCGCAGTTCTACTTCCGGACCACCGACGTCACCGGCGTCATCACCCTGCCGGAGGGCACCGAGATGGTCATGCCCGGTGACAACACCGAGATGACCGTCGCGCTCATCCAGCCGATCGCGATGGAGGAGGGCCTCGGCTTCGCCATCCGCGAGGGCGGCCGCACCGTCGGCTCCGGCCGCGTGACCAAGATCATCAAGTAGGTCCTCCCGGGCTCACCGACGATCGGCAGAACCCCCCGTCGCCTCGCGCGGCGGGGGGTTCTCGCACGTCCGGGCCCGCACGGCCCGCGCCGCCGGCCGTGCGTGCGGCCGCCGGCCCCGGCGCGCCGGCGCCCCGCCGCTGCCGCCGCCGGCGGGGGAGGCGTGCGTTTGCACCGGGCCGGGATCTCTGGCAGGATGGACGACGTTGTTCAAGCGCCGACGTGTGCTCTCAGCGGTTCGAACCGGCGAGTCCCCAGGACGGGCCTCCGAAGCAGAACCGAGGGCCAGCAGCCCGAGACGCTGCCACGTACGGACCACATACAGCCCGCCCCGACAGATGGATCCGGTGCGCCCTCGTGTGCTGCACGAGGCGACACGCCCGAGTTCGGGGGTCGGTGCTCCAGCAGGGTGAGGAACCCGGGTTCCCCGGATTCAGCCTGCGTGGAGCGGCGCCCGCACCTCGGCGCCATGTACAAGGAGCGCGAGCTCCGTCACAGGGAAGTACTTGAAGAAAGAGAGTCACGACGCCATGGCGGGACAGAAAATCCGCATCCGGCTGAAGTCTTATGACCACGAGGTCATCGACGTCTCGGCCCGGAAGATCGTTGAGACGGTGACGCGCGCAGGCGCCACGGTGGTCGGCCCCGTGCCGCTGCCGACGGAGAAGAACGTGTACTGCGTCATCCGCTCGCCGCACAAGTACAAGGACAGCCGTGAGCACTTCGAGATGCGCACCCACAAGCGGCTGATCGACATCATCGACCCCACGCCGAAGGCCGTCGACTCGCTCATGCGGCTCGACCTGCCGGCCGACGTGAACATCGAAATCAAGCTGTAAAGAGGATCGCATCCCAATGACTACCACTTTCGAACGCCAGGTGAAGGGCCTGCTGGGCACGAAGCTCGGCATGACCCAGGTCTGGGACGAGAACGGGAAGTTCGTGCCGGTGACCGTCGTCAAGGCGGACTCCAACGTCGTGACCCAGCTGCGCAACCAGGACCGTGACGGCTACTCGGCCGTGCAGATCGGGTACGGTGCGATCGACCCCCGCAAGGTGACCAAGCCGCTGGCCGGTCACTTCGAGAAGGCCGGCGTGACCCCCCGCCGCCACGTCGTCGAGCTGCGCACGGCCGACGCCGAGTCGTACGAGCTCGGCCAGGAGCTCTCCGTCGAGCTCTTCGAGGCCGGCCAGAAGGTCGACGTCATCGGCACCACCAAGGGCAAGGGCACGGCCGGTGTGATGAAGCGTCACGGCTTCTCCGGCGTCGGCGCCTCCCACGGTGCCCACAAGAACCACCGCAAGCCGGGATCCATCGGCGGCGCGTCCTACCCCGCTCGCGTGTTCAAGGGCATGCGCATGGCGGGCCGCATGGGCAACGCGCGGCACACGACCCAGAACCTCACCGTTCACGCCGTGGACGCCGAGAACTCCCTGCTGCTCATCAAGGGCGCCCTGCCGGGCCCCAAGGGTTCGGTCGTCCTCGTCCGCACCGCAGTGAAGGGAGCCTGACACCATGGCAACTCAGACCGTCAACGTCGACCTGCCCGCCGAGATCTTCGACGTCCAGACCAACGTGCCGCTGCTGCACCAGGTCGTCGTCGCTCAGCTGGCCGCGGCCCGCCAGGGCACGCACAAGACCAAGAACCGCGCCGAGGTCTCCGGCGCCGGCCGCAAGCCCTTCAAGCAGAAGGGCACCGGCCGCGCCCGCCAGGGCTCGATCCGCGCCCCGCACATGACCGGCGGTGGCGTCGTGCACGGCCCGACCCCGCGCGACTACAGCCAGCGCACCCCCAAGAAGATGAAGGCCGCCGCCCTGCGCGGTGCCCTGTCCGACCGGGCGCGCAACAACCGCATCCACGTCGTGGAGTCCATCGTCGAGGGCACCGTCCCGAACACGAAGGCCGCCCAGGCGACGCTGCGCGGGCTGACCGACCGCAAGAACCTGCTGGTCGTCCTGGCCCGCACGGACGACGCGGCCGCCCTGTCGATCCGCAACCTGGCCGACGTCCACACCATCTACGCGGACCAGCTCAACACGTACGACGTGCTGGTCTCCGACGACGTGGTCTTCACCCGGGCCGCCTACGAGTCCTTCGTGGCCGCGGCCAGCAAGAAGAAGCAGGAGGACGCCAAGTGAGCGCGACCAGCATCAAGGACCCCCGCGACGTCATCATCGCCCCCGTCGTCTCGGAGAAGTCCTACGGGCTCATCGACGAGGGTCGCTACACGTTCTTCGTGGCGACCGACGCGAACAAGACCGAGATCAAGTACGCCGTCGAGCAGGTCTTCGGCGTCAAGGTCGAGTCCGTGAACACCATCAACCGTGCCGGCAAGCGGAAGCGCACGCGCTTCGGCTGGGGTCAGCGCAAGGGCACCAAGCGTGCCGTTGTGACCCTCAAGGAAGGCACCATCGACATCTTCGGCGGTCCGCTCGCCTGAGCGGAGACCACTTTAACGAGGAACTGACACCATGGCTATCCGCAAGCACAAGCCGACAACCCCGGGCCGTCGCGGCTCGTCCGTTGCCGACTTCGCAGAAATCACGCGCACGACCCCCGAGAAGTCGCTGGTCCGGCCGCTGCCCAAGAAGGGCGGGCGCAACAACGCCGGCCGCATCACCACCCGGCACAAGGGCGGCGGGCACAAGCGCCAGTACCGCGTCATCGACTTCCGTCGCCACGACAAGGACGGCGTCGACGCCAAGGTCGCGCACATCGAGTACGACCCGAACCGCACCGCGCGCATCGCGCTGCTGCACTACGTGGACGGCTCCAAGCGCTACATCGTCGCGCCGAACAAGCTCTCCCAGGGCGACATCGTCGAGTCCGGCCCCGGTGCCGACATCAAGCCCGGCAACAACCTGCCGCTGCGCAACATCCCCGTCGGCACCGTGATCCACGCCGTCGAGCTGCGCCCGGGCGGCGGCGCCAAGCTGGCCCGCTCGGCCGGCGCGTCCGTGCAGCTCGTCGCGAAGGAGGGCAAGTACGGCCAGCTCCGTCTGCCCTCCGGCGAGATCCGCAACGTCGACGTGCGCTGCCGCGCGACCGTCGGCGAGGTCGGCAACGCCGAGCAGTCGAACATCAACTGGGGCAAGGCCGGCCGCAACCGCTGGAAGGGCATCCGCCCGACCGTCCGTGGTGTGGTCATGAACCCGGTCGACCACCCGCACGGTGGTGGTGAGGGCAAGACCTCCGGTGGCCGCCACCCGGTCAACCCCAACGGCAAGCCCGAGGGCCGCACCCGTCGCCCCAACAAGGAGAGCGACAAGCTCATCGTCCGCCGTCGTCGTACCGGCAAGAACAAGCGCTAAGGAGCCTGACACATGCCACGCAGCCTGAAGAAGGGCCCTTTCGTCGATCAGCACCTTTTCCTGAAGGTCGCCAAGGAGAACGACAAGGGCACCAAGAACGTCATCAAGACGTGGTCCCGCCGCTCGATGATCGTCCCCGACATGCTCGGGCACACGATCGCCGTGCACGACGGACGCAAGCACATCCCCGTGTTCATCACCGAGTCGATGGTCGGGCACAAGCTCGGCGAGTTCGCTCCCACGCGGACCTTCCGCGGCCATGTGAAGGACGACAAGAAGGGCAAGCGCCGCTGATCCTCACGGATCGCGCAGCGTGAGCACTTCGAGAAGACGAGAGAAGGAAAGCAATGGAAGCCAAGGCATCTGCGCGCTACATCCGCGTGACGCCTATGAAGGCCCGGCGCGTCGTCAACCTGATTCGTGGCCAACAGGCGAATGAGGCTCTGGCGATTCTGAAGTTCGCCCCCCAGGGCGCTTCGGAGCCGGTGTTCAAGGTCCTCCAGTCGGCCGTCGCCAACGCGCGGCAGCTGGCGGACCGTGACGGCCGGCCGTTCAAGGAGGAGGAGCTCTTCGTGAGCGAGGCCTTCGTCGACGAGGGCCCGACCATGAAGCGGTTCCAGCCGCGTGCCCAGGGGCGCGCCTTCCGCATCAACAAGCGCACGAGCCACATCACCGTGATCGTGGCGACCCCGGAGATCGAGGAGGTCCGCTAAGTGGGACAGAAGATCAACCCGCACGGGTTCCGGCTGGGCATCACCACCGACCACGTGTCGCACTGGTACGCGGACTCCACCAAGGAGGGCCAGCGCTACAAGGACTACGTCCGCGAGGACGTGAAGATCCGCCAGCTCATGTCCACGGGCATGGAGCGCGCCGGCATCTCCAAGGTCGAGATCGAGCGCACCCGTGACCGCGTGCGGGTGGACATCCACACCGCCCGCCCGGGCATCGTCATCGGCCGCCGCGGCGCCGAGGCCGACCGCATCCGCGGCGAGCTCGAGAAGCTCACCGGCAAGCAGATCCAGCTGAACATCCTCGAGGTCAAGAACCCCGAGATCGACGCCCAGCTGGTCGCGCAGGGTGTCGCCGAGCAGCTCGCCTCCCGCGTGGCGTTCCGCCGCGCCATGAAGAAGGCCATCCAGTCGGCGCAGCGCGCCGGCGCCAAGGGCATCCGGATCCAGTGCTCCGGCCGCCTCGGCGGGGCCGAGATGAGCCGCTCGGAGTTCTACCGCGAAGGCCGTGTGCCCCTGCACACCCTGCGCGCGAACATCGACTACGGGTTCTTCGAGGCCAAGACCACCTTCGGCCGCATCGGCGTGAAGGTCTGGATCTACAAGGGCGACCTCACCTCGAAGGAACTGGCGGCCCAGCAGGCCGCCGCCCCGTCCCGTGGCCGCGGCGGCGACCGCGACCGCCGCGGCGGCCCCGGGGAGCGCCGCGGCGGCGCCGGTGAGCGCCGTCGCACCGACCGTAACGACCGTGGCGGGCGCCGTGAGCGTCCCGACGCCACCGCCTCGCAGGCCCCGGCCGCCGAGGCGACCAACGCAGAGGGTGGTAAGTAAATGCTCATCCCACGTCGTGTGAAGTACCGCAAGCAGCACCACCCCAAGCGGTCCGGTGCTGCCAAGGGCGGCACCACCGTCGCCTTCGGCGAGTGGGGCATCCAGGCGCTCACGCCGGCCTACGTGACGAACCGTCAGATCGAGGCCGCCCGTATCGCCATGACCCGCCACATCAAGCGTGGCGGCAAGGTCTGGATCAACATCTACCCGGACCGTCCCCTGACCAAGAAGCCCGCCGAGACCCGCATGGGTTCCGGTAAGGGCTCGCCCGAATGGTGGGTCGCCAACGTCAAGCCCGGCCGCGTGATGTTCGAGCTCTCCGGTGTCTCCGAAGAGGTCGCACGCGAGGCCCTGCGCCTGGCGATCCACAAGCTCCCGATGAAGGCACGTATCGTGCGTCGCGAAGGTGGTGAATGAGAATGGCTGTTGGATCCAAGGATCTGAACATCGAGAACCTCGCGGCCCTCGACAACGACTCTCTGGGTGAGGCGCTGCGCAAGGCCAAGGAGGAGCTGTTCAACCTCCGCTTCCAGTCCGCAACCGGTCAGCTCGAGAACAACGGCCGCCTCAAGGCCGTCAAGCGCGACATCGCCCGCATCTACACGGTGCTGCGCGAGCGCGAGCTCGGCATCCGGCCCCAGGCCGAGTCCGCCGAGACGACCGCCGAGAACACCTCCGAGGAGGACGCCAAGTGACCGAGCAGATCAACACCGGCGCCGAGCAGGCCGCCGAGCGCGGTGACCGCAAGACCCGCCGCGGCTACGTGGTCTCCGACAAGATGGACAAGACCGTCGTCGTCCAGCTGCAGGACAACGTCAAGCACGCCCTGTACGGCAAGGTCATCCGCCGCTCGTCGAAGGTCAAGGCCCACGACGAGGCCAACACGGCCGGCGTCGGCGACCTCGTCCTGATCTCCGAGACCCGTCCGCTGTCCGCCACCAAGCGGTGGCGGATCGTGGAGATCATCGAGAAGGCCAAGTAGGCCAAGCAGGACAAGCAGGCGGCTCCGGCCCCGCTGGAACCGCCCCGGCACGACGGCCCGCTCCTCCTCCGAGGGGCGGGCCGTCGTCCGTTGCCGGCCGCGCACAGGCCCTCCGGTCTGTGCTAGGCTGGTGAGCTTGTATGGGCCAATTCGTCTGCCCGTACGACCCACAGCTCTTCGTGCCAGCGCATAATGACCGCGTGCAGGGCGCCCCCGTGCCACCTGGTGGCGGGTTCAGATGCTCCTGGCATGGAGGGCTGGGCCCGGTCCGGCGTGCGACGCCGGGGGAGGGCACATCATCCGACAAGCTGTTCCGCAAGGCCCGCACCGTGCTCTCGATCGGTGTTGGAACCGGCGTGACGACAGGAGTAATCAGTGATTCAGCAGGAGTCGCGACTGAAGGTCGCCGACAACACGGGTGCGAAGGAAATCCTGACCATCCGCGTTCTCGGTGGATCCGGACGTCGCTACGCAGGCATCGGCGACATCATCGTCGCCACCGTCAAGGACGCGATCCCGGGCGGGAACGTCAAGAAGGGCGACGTGGTCAAGGCCGTCATCGTCCGTACCAAGAAGGAGCGCCGTCGTCCGGACGGCTCCTACATCAAGTTCGACGAGAACGCCGCAGTGATCCTGAAGAACGACGGGGACCCCCGTGGCACCCGCATCTTCGGCCCCGTGGGCCGCGAGCTGCGCGACAAGAAGTTCATGAAGATCATCTCGCTGGCTCCGGAGGTGCTCTGACCATGGCGAAGTTCAAGATCAAGACCGGTGACCTGGTGCAGGTCATCTCGGGCAGCAAGGACAACAAGGGCAAGCAGGGCAAGGTCCTGCGCGTGTTCCCGGAGACGTCCCGCGTGCTCGTCGAGGGCATCAACGTCGTGACCCGCCACCGCAAGGCCTCCATGCAGGGCGAGGCCGGCGGCATCGAGAAGGTCGAGGCCCCGATCCACGTGTCCAACGTGGCGCTCGTGGACCCGGAGACCAAGAAGCCGACCCGCGTCGGCTACCGCACCGAGACCGTGGAGCGCGACGGGCGCCAGAAGACCGTCCGCGTCCGCGTCTCCAAGAGCACCGGCAAGGACCTGTGATGAGCGAAACCACCGAGATCAGCGTGTCCCCGCGCTTCAAGGCCAAGTACCAGGAGACCGTCGTTCCCGCGCTGCAGGAGCAGTTCTCCTACGCCAACGTCATGGAGATCCCGCGCGTCGTCAAGGTCGTCGTGAACATGGGTGTCGGTGACGCCGCCAAGGACTCCAAGCTCATCGACGGCGCCGTGCGCGACCTCACCGCGATCACCGGCCAGAAGCCGCTCGTGACCCGGGCCAAGAAGTCCATCGCGCAGTTCAAGCTGCGCGAGGGCATGCCGATCGGCGCGCACACCACGCTGCGCGGCGACCGCATGTGGGAGTTCCTCGACCGCCTGGTGACCCTGGCCCTGCCGCGCATCCGCGACTTCCGCGGTCTGTCCGACCGCCAGTTCGACGGCAACGGCAACTACACCTTCGGCCTCACCGAGCAGTCCATGTTCCACGAGATCGACCAGGACCGGATCGACCGCGTCCGCGGCATGGACATCACGGTGGTCACCACCGCGAAGACCGACGACGAGGGCCGTGCGCTGCTGAAGGCGCTCGGGTTCCCCTTCAAGACCAACTAATCCTGCTACGTTCCAGGTCCGCACCGAGCGCCCCCGGCGCCGGCGGAAACCGGGACGAGGAAGGGCACGTGCCCCCAAAATGACAATGACAGATCCTGTTGCGGACATGCTGACGCGTCTGCGCAACGCCAACTCCGCCTACCACGACTCCGTGAGCATGCCGTACTCCAAGCTCAAGGCCCGCGTGGCGGACATCCTCAAGGCCGAGGGCTACATCGCGGACTGGACGGAGGCGCCGGCCGAGGTCGGCAAGACCCTCACCCTGTCCCTGAAGTTCGGCCCCAACCGTGAGCGCTCGATCGCGGGCGTCCGGCGCATCTCCAAGCCGGGCCTGCGCGTCTACGCCAAGTCCACCAACCTCCCCAAGGTCCTGGGCGGCCTGGGCATCGCCATCCTGTCCACCTCCTCCGGGCTGCTGACCGACAAGCAGGCCGCGAAGAAGGGCGTGGGCGGCGAAGTCCTCGCGTACGTCTGGTAACCCGGAACAGAAAGGAAGAGAACATGTCACGTATCGGACGTCTCCCCATCTCTGTGCCGGCCGGTGTGGAGGTCACGGTCGACGGCAACGTCGTCGCCGTCAAGGGCGCCAAGGGCGAGCTGCGGCACACCGTCGCCAGCCCCATCGCCGTGGTGCTGGAGGACAGCACCCTCACGGTCACCCGGCCGAACGACGAGCGGGAGTCCCGCTCGCTGCACGGCCTCACCCGCACCCTGATCGCCAACATGATCCAGGGCGTCACGCAGGGCTACAGCAAGGGCCTCGAGATCGTGGGCACCGGCTACCGCGTGGCGGCCAAGGGCCAGGACCTCGAGTTCGCCCTCGGCTACAGCCACCCGATCACCTTCAAGGCCCCGGACGGCATCTCGTTCACGGTCGAGGGCGTCAACCGGCTGACCGTCAACGGCATCGACAAGCAGCAGGTCGGCGAGGTCGCCGCGAACATCCGCAAGCTGCGTGCCCCCGAGCCCTACAAGGGCAAGGGCGTGCGGTACGCCGGCGAGCAGATCCGCCGCAAGGCCGGAAAGGCTGGTAAGTAATCATGGCTCTGAAGATCAAGGGCAAGTCCAAGGCTGCCGCCCGCAGCCGCCGCCACGTGCGCGTGCGCAAGCACCTCACCGGCACCGCGGCCCGCCCGCGCCTGGTGGTCAACCGCTCGGCCCGCCACATGTTCGTCCAGGTCGTCGACGACACCAAGGGTGTCACCGTCGCCTCGGCGTCCACCATGGAGGCCGACCTGCGCGGCGCCGACGCGGACAAGACCGCGAAGGCGAAGCGCGTGGGCGAGCTCGTGGCCGAGCGCGCCAAGGCCGCCGGTGTCGAGGCCGTCGTGTTCGACCGCGGCGGCAACAAGTACCACGGTCGCGTGGCGGCCGTCGCCGACGGCGCCCGCGAGGGAGGTCTGGCACTGTGAGCGAGCAGAACAACGAGAAGGAAACCCAGGTGACCGAAGCCAGCACTGCCTCCACGGAGGCGACCGGGGCCCAGCAGAGCACCGACGCCAACCGCTCCCAGGACTCCCGCGGCGACCGCGGGGGCCGGGGCGAGCGCGGCGGTCGCGGTGAGCGCGGCGGTCGCGGTGAGCGCGGCGGTCGTGGTGGCCGCGGCGGTCGCGAGGAGGAGAAGGACAAGTTCCTCGAGCGCGTCGTGACCATCAACCGCGTGTCGAAGGTCGTCAAGGGCGGCCGTCGCTTCAGCTTCACCGCCCTCGTCGTCGTCGGCGACGGCAACGGCATGGTCGGTGTCGGCTACGGCAAGGCCAAGGAGGTGCCGGCCGCGATCTCCAAGGGTGTCGAGGAGGCGAAGAAGAACTTCTTCCGCGTCCCCCGCATCGAGGACCGCACCATCCCGCACCGTGTGCAGGGCGAGGCCGCTGCCGGTGTCGTCATGCTGCGCCCGGCCACCCCGGGTACCGGTGTGATCGCCGGTGGCCCGGTCCGCGCCGTGCTCGAGTGCGCCGGCATCCACGACGTGCTCTCCAAGTCCCTGGGCTCGTCGAACCAGATCAACATCGTGCACGCAACCATCGAGGCGCTCCGTCAGCTCGAGGAGCCGGCGGCCGTCGCGGCGCGCCGCGGCCTGCCCATCGACGAGGTCGTTCCCGGTCCGTTGCTGCGCTCGATCCAGAAGGCAGGTGCCTGATGTCCGGCAAGCGTATCCAGCCCGACGGCGCGGAGCTGCGGATCACGCAGATCCGTTCCGTGGTCGGCCAGAAGCAGAACATGCGTGAGACCCTGCGCTCGCTCGGCCTGAAGCGGCCCGGCAACGTGGTCGTCCGCAAGGCCGACGGCGTGACCGCGGGCATGGTCAACACCGTCGCCCACCTGGTCAAGGTCGAGGAGGCCAAGTAACCATGGCAGAGAACACTGCTGAGAACAACGAGAAGGTGCACGCACTGAAGGTGCACCACCTGCGTCCGGCCCCGGGCGCCAAGACCGCGAAGACCCGTGTGGGTCGCGGTGAGGGCTCCAAGGGCAAGACCGCCGGCCGCGGCACCAAGGGCACCAGCGCCCGGTACCAGGTCAAGGCGGGCTTCGCGGGCGGGCAGCTGCCGCTGCACATGCGGCTGCCGAAGCTGCGCGGGTTCAAGAACCCGTTCCGCGTGGAGTACCAGGTGGTCAACCTCGACAAGCTCACCGAGCTGTACCCGCAGGGCGGCGACGTGACCGTCGACTCGCTCGTGGCCAAGGGCGCGGTCCGCAAGAACCAGCCCGTCAAGGTCCTGGGCTCCGGCGAGATCGCGGTCGCGGTCAACGTGAAGGCGCACGCCTTCTCCGGCTCCGCCGCCGAGAAGATCGCCGCCGCCGGCGGCAGCACCACCGCGCTGTGAGCGCGGGCCGCGGGACCGGGCGCGCCCCGGTCCCGCGGCGCGCGGGT
>Ga0326721_10000391_pt1 | contig 13675 bp, 9 predicted proteins | sample SGPome_FD_203951 | JGI IMG/M metagenome (GOLD analysis project Ga0326721, IMG submission 203951) | Soil microbial communities from Southern Great Plains, Lamont, Oklahoma, United States - SGP_1_2016 | ecosystem: Engineered > Artificial ecosystem > Soil microcosm > Unclassified | place: USA...
TGGATACTTGTTTCCAGCACGAGCATGGGGCACCTCCCTTTCTGGCGATTGGGTGTGGTGCCTCATGCTCTTTCTTTTTTGCCGCGTGTCAACGAAAAGCTATGCTATCAGATCCTTCGGCCTGCAACGCTCTGCGCGGCAACGGGTTGCGGCGTGGCCGGCCTCAGGATGACGTCGTAGGTGTGTGCGCGGCTCTCCCGTGTCCGTGAAGGCCACTCCACAATGGCTACCGTAGACGCATCGGCATCCGGGCAACGCTCCTTGCCTACCCGGCATCAGACGAATCGAGAGACGCATCCAGAGCACGCTCACGCCTCCCAATCTTACGTCCGTAAGCGGAAGATCCTCAATCGTGAAAGAGCTGCATCGGCTGACGGAGCTGCAGGTCCAGGTGCTGGAGGTGCTCTGGACGCGCGGCGAGGCCACGGTGGCCGGGGTGCACGACGCGCTGGAGCCCTCCACCGGCCTGGCGCGGAAGACGATCGGCACGCTGCTCTTCCGGCTGGAGCAGCAGGGCGTCATCGGCCACCGCGAGGACGGCCGCGAGTACGTCTACGCCGCGCGGGTCACGCGCGAGCAGGTGGAACGCGCCACCGTGGGCAGCGTGCTCGGCCGCCTCTTCCGCGGCGACGTGGCCGCGATGGTGAGCCACGCCCTCCGCACCGAGGAGGTGCGGCCGGGCGACGTGGAGCGATTGAAGGAGATGCTGGAGCGCTGGTCCGCCGAACGCGAGGAGCCCTGATGCCGGTCGTCACCTTCGCGCTGGGCCACTGGGTGGGATGGGCGGTCGCGTGGCTCGCCACCTGGCTCCTGCACGGCACCCTCCTCCTCGGCGCCGCGTGGATCGCGTCGCTCGTGGTCCGCTCGCCCGGCGCCCGCGACGCGCTGTGGAAGACCGCGCTCGCCGGCTCGCTGGCGACCGCGACGATCTTCGTCGCCACGAAGCACGGCGTCGCGCCGCCGGCGGCCGAGATCACGCGCCGCGTGCTCGTCGACCGCGCGCACGCGCAGGCACCGCTCCGGACGGCACTCCCTCCACTCCCCGCGCCCGGCCCCGTGGTGCCACCGTGGGCGCCGGAGATCGCGCTGGCGGTGTGGCTCGCGGGCGCGCTGGCCGGCCTCGCGCGGCTGGAGGCGGGCCGCCGCCGCTACTGGCGCGCCGCGGGCGACCGCCACGCCATCGCCGACGCGGAAGCCGCGGACACGCTGCGGCGGCTCCGCGCGGCGGCGCGGGTGAAGCGCACCATCTACCTCACCGCGGCGGACGGGCTCGAGGCGCCGGTGGCCATCGGGTCGGCGGAGATCTGCCTTCCCGCGGCGGCGCTGGCGGCGCTCACTTCGGCCCAGCGCGAGAGCGTCATCGCCCACGAGCTGGGCCACCTCGTGCGCCGCGACCCGCTCTGGAAGGTGGGGATGGAGATCGCCGCGGCCGTGCTCTGGTTCCAGCCGCTCCTCCGCGTCGCGCGGAGTCAGATGGCCGAATCCGCCGAGCTGCTCTGCGACGGCTTCGCGGTGCGCGTCACCGGCCGCCGCCGCCCGCTGGTCGAGGCGCTGGGCGTCCTGGCCGCCGCGTTCCGCCCCCGCGGCGTCGCCGCCGCGGGCTTCGGCGACCGCGGCTCGCCGCTGGTGCGCCGCGCGTCCCGCGTGCTGGACGCCACCCGCGCGCCCGCCCGGCCGCTCCCCGCGATCCTGCGCGGCGCGCTCGCGGCCGCCGCGCTGGCGGGGACGCTCGCCTTCTCCCCCGGCGTCGCACCACCGCCGCCGGGCGACGTCCGCCCCGCGATCCGGCGGCTCGAAGCGGTGGGCGTCGCGCTGAACGCGGGCCGCACGGACGTGGCGCGCATCGCCCCCGGCGGCTTCCTGCGCCTGGACGAGAACCGCGACGGCCGCCGCCGCGAGCTCTCCGTCACCCGCGGCGCGGACGGCCGGGCATTGTACGACTACCGCGAGAACGGCGCGCCCCAGCCCTTCGACGCGCCCGCCCGCCGCTGGATGACCGCCTCGCTCGCCGCCCGCCGATGATCACGAGAACCCCGCGCCGACCGCCGATTCTCCGGACGATGCCGCTCCTCGCACCGGAGATGTCCGCGAAGGCGGACTGCGTGCCGTTGTAGCCGCGACTTCAGTCGCATTTTTCCAATCACCGTAATCTAAGAATCAGCGAATTACCGAATCCCGAGTCTCCATCACGCACCCGAATCTTACGCTCGTAAGACATTCCCCATCACCCGGGCCCTGGCCGATCCGATGAACCGACATCTCCCGCTCCTCCTCTACGCCGCCGCGGCCGCGACGCTGGCGATCCCCGCCGCCGCGCAGCAGCCGTCGCCCACGCCCGTCGCGGCCGTCGCCCCCGTGCCGCCCGCGGAGGCCGTGCGCGCGGTGGACGAGGCGCTCGCCCGCGCCACCGCCGAGGGCCGCTTCTCCGGCGCGGTGCTGATCGCGAAGGATGGGCAGCCCGTCTTCCAGCGCGCCTACGGGATGGCGGACCGCGAGCGGCGCATCGCCAACACGCTTGAGACGCGCTTCAACCTGGGGTCGATGAACAAGATGATGACCGCCGTCGCCATCGCCCAGCTGGTGGCGGAGGGGAAGCTCTCGTTCCAGGACCCGGTGGCGAAGTACATCCCCGGCTTCCCCACCCCCGCGGCGGCGCGGAAGATCCGCATCGAGCACCTGCTGACGCACACCTCGGGGCTCGGCAGCTACTTCAACCCGCGCTTCTTCCGCGAGCGCCCGGCCACCGTCGCGGCCATCCTCGACGTCGCCCGCCAGGACACCGCGCTCGCGTTCGAGCCGGGCACCGGGTGGCGCTACAGCAACACCGGCTTCCTGCTGCTGGGCGCGATCATCGAGAAGGTGACGGGGCAGGACTACTACGACTACGTCCGCGACCACGTCTTCGCCCCCGCGGGGATGACGGCGTCCAGCTGGCCCGCCGCGTCCGAGCCCGGCTGGGCGCGCGAGTACGCTCCCGCGCGCGACGGCGGCGGCACCTTCACGGCCGACGACCAGCGCCGCGGCAGCCCGGCCGGCGGCGGCGTCTCCACGGTGGGCGACCTGCTGCGCTTCTCGCGGGCGCTGCTGTCGGGCCGCCTCGTCCCCGCGCAGTACGTGCAGACGCTCACCACGCCGAAGCCCGAGCTGGGGAGCCGCTCCTACGGCTACGGCTTCGGCGTCACCCCGCGCCCGCTGCGCATCGTCGGCCACAACGGCGGCAAGCCGGGCGTCTTCGCCAACCTCGACCTCTACCCCGAGGCCGGCTACACCACCGTCCTGCTGATGAACCAGGGGGATGGAGAGGTGCAGGGCGATTATGTCGAGCTGCTGCGCGAGGCGGTGCGGCGGATGGCCGGCGTGGCCCCGCCGGCGGCCGACGGCCCGTCCATCCCGCTCCCCGACACCCCCGCCGGCCGCGCCGCCGCCGCGCTGCTCGAAACCATGCGCGGCGGCGACACCGCGGCGATCCGCCGCTTCGTGGCCGAGCGGATGGGCGAGCGCTTCCAGTCGCGCCCGTGGGACCGCACCCTCGCGCTCTTCCGGCGCATGCGCGGCGACTTCGGCAGCGGCCGCGTCGTGGCCGCGCGGGCGACGGACGGCGGCATCCGCGTCACCCTCGCCAGCCCGCGCGGGCGCTTCGACCTGAACCTGGGCGTCGAGCCCGCGCCGCCGCACCGCATCGTCGACCTGTCGGTGGAGGTGTCGGAAGATGGGGATGATGCCGCGCCATCCGCCGCCCCCGCGTCTCCGGCGGCGCCCGCGGCGGCGGGGCCGCTGGATGCGGCGGCGCGGCGCGCGGTGATCGACAGCATCGCCGGCGCGCTGGTGGCGATGTACCCCTCCGCCGACACCGGCCGCGCCATCGGCGACCGCCTGCGCGGCCGCGAGCGCGACGGAGCCTACGCGTCGCTCGCCACCGCCGAGGACTTCGCCCGCGCGGTCACCCAGGACATGCGCGCGCTGAACGGCGACCGGCACCTGGGCCTGGTCCCCGCCGCGCGGGTGCGCGCCGGCCGCATGCGCCCCGACGAGGAGGCGGAGCGCGCGGGCAACTACGGCATCGCCGAGTCACGGGTGATCGGGGGCGACGTGGGATACCTGAAGCTCACCGGCCTCTCCGGCTCGCCCAACGCGCCCGCGCGGCTCGGCGAGGCGCTGCGCGCGATGGGCCCCATCCGCGCGATGATCATCGACCTGCGCGGCGCGCCCGGCGGCAGCGGCCAGATGGCCAACGCGGTGATCAGCCACTTCACCGCACCCAACCTCCCGTCGCTGCGCGTCACCAACCGGATGGAGGGCACCACCGAGGTACGTAACACGCTCGCCGAAGTCCCCGGCCCGCGCCGCACCGACATCCCCGTGTACGTGCTGGTGGACCGCGGCTCGGCCTCCGCGGCCGAGGACGTGCCGTTCGTGCTCCAGAGCCTGGGCCGCGCCACCATCGTGGGTGAGAAGACGGCGGGCGCGGGGCGCAACAACGCCATGGTGCCGGTGGGCCCGGGGCTCGTCGCCTCCGTCTCCTACACCCGCGTGGCCGACGCGCGCACCGGCCGCGAGTGGGAAGTCGTAGGCGTGAAGCCCGACCTCGAGGTGCCGCCCGCCGACGCGCTCGACGCCGCCCTCCGCGCCGCCCGCCAGCGCATCGGCGCGCCTTCGAGGAGATAAAAGAAAATCTCACACGGAAGGAACGGAGGAAACGGAGGAGATCGGCGCATTCCGCTTTTCCTCCGTTCCCTCCGTGTGAGAATCAGGGCGTTGAACGCGCGAGCGGAATCGAGTCACAGAAAACGGCCGTCCCGGGATTCCGGGGCGGCCGCTCGATCTCGAGCTCTCGACGGTAATCTCATATCAGCCAGCGCGGCGACGACGAGCAGGCGCGTTCGACCCTCTGGCTGCCGAATCAGGCGAACGGGCACCGGCCTCACCCTGGACGCGGCCGAGCCCGGCAGCGACGTACGAGAGTGCCAGCGCGTTCAGCGAGGTGCCCTCGATCTCCGCGCGCTGGGCCAGTTCCGCGTGAAGCGAGCGAGGAAGGCGCAGCCGGAATTGGCCGCTGTACTCCTGAGCCATGGAGGGCATGGGAAGCGGCCATCCTTCCGCCTCATGCGTCTCGATCGCCAACTCGACCGCAACGTCGAGCTCCGCCACCGCATCTGCGGGCGTATCGCCGAACGCGGATAGTCCCGGAAAATCAGGGCATACCGCGATGTACGCCTCGTCTTCGTCGCTCCATCGCACGGCGTAGCTATACTTCGTCATCCTGTCCTTCCGTGCCCAGTTCCTCGATCGCGGCGATCAGCTGCCGAACCTGGTACGCCTTCGCCTTTCCGTTCCGGTCTTCCTGGAAGTTCATCAGGTTTGGATTGCCCTGCCGCTTGTACAACCGGTGACTGCCTGCCTGGCGGGCGAACGTCCAGCCAAAGCACTCGGCCAGCGTGCAAGCCTCGGCAATGCGCAGACCCGCGGGATTCGCCCGCGCTGCTTCGAGCAGCTTCTCGCAATCGGCCATGAACCCGCATCCGTGCATGTGAATGGTACCACACCTGGTACCTTATCTCAAGTCCGCGTCTCGACACGACCCGGAGGTGCGGCAATGTATCCGTTGTTGATATTCAGGTAAAGGTGATCGGAATCGTCACCACTCTGGGGCGACGTCCATCGGCGGAAGCGCCGCCTCGCCGGTCCTGTCCCGCGGCTAACCATCTTCGCTGAAGAACAATGCGGCCGACGAACAGCGGGCTGGCGCCGGACAAGCTCTTGGAGCAGCTTGGGTTGCCTGGACCCGCACGCGTGCGAGCCTTCACGTTCGGCGCAACAAGGAGAAACCTCGTGCAGATGGGTGGCCGCTTGCTCGTTGCCGGAGGGTCGCTCACGGGTGTCGCGGCCCTGCTCCATATCGCGATCATCCTCGGAGGGCCGGAGTGGTACCGCTTCTTCGGCGCAGGCGAACGCATGGCGCGGCTTGCCGCTCGCGGCTCCCTCTACCCGGCCATCGTCACCGCCTGCATCGCCGCCGTCCTCGGCGTGTGGGCGCTCTACGCGTTTTCGGGCGCGGGTGTGGTCCGCCGCCTCCCCTTCCTGCGCCTGGCCCTCACGCTCATCGCCGCGGTGTACCTCGCCCGTGGGGTCCTCGGCGTTCCCGGCATCGTATTCATCGACGATCCGTACACGAACGAGCTGAAGGCGAAGACGACGTTCATGGTGGTCAGCTCCGCGATCTGCATCTTTCTCGGCCTCTGCTATGCCGTCGGCGCCGCCCGGGTCTGGAAGACATCCTCCGCGCCCGCATCGGGAGCGGGTTGAGGCAGCCACGGCACTTGTCTTCGCCGGAACAGGCGAGATACCCTGAAACAGCGAAGGGCGCCGGGAGAAGATCTCCCCGGCGCCCTTCGCGCATCCAGCGTCCGCCGCCGGTGTTGGCCGAAGCAAATTCTGCCACGTTTGCGCAGCGCAACCTGCCACAATCCCGGGGTTGGCGCAGCGCAAAACTGCCACAAACGCAAAATGTCGATGCGATCCGTACGCGCCTGCTCGTGCACACTCCTGCGCGGAGACCGCTTGCTGGCGCCATCTCGCAAGCCTACGCAACCAAGACCGAATCGCTCTGCTGCGTATGCTCCACGCTCTGCGGGTCATCGGAGCCGATCGGTCACCTCCGGTTTCGGCGATGCGTACCGGCTTCTCACCAAGGTACCTCACGCACTGGGGAGGGCCGTGCCTACGGAGAGTACGCCATTGAGATGGACAATGGCTCGGTGGAGGCGACGAGTTCGACCTGCTGGTTTCGTGAAGCAGGGTGGAATGTCCGGGCGCAGCCGCCCTGATAGGCGCAGGTGCTGTCGTGCCATCCAATCGTGTAGGTCCCTGGCTTCAGATTGGGAAGTCGGAGCGAATCCCCATTACCTAGCGCAATAGTGTTCGAGTAAGCCGCAGGTCCGGAGATGTCAACGCGCACGTATACCGAATCGTTCAACCCCGTGGCTTTCAGGACCATGTAGCCGGTGATTGGCAGGTACATTGAGCTCAAGCTCGTGGTGAACCCGCTGTTTACGACTGCCGCTTGCTCCCTGACGGCGGGCCCGAAGGACACGGGCCCGCACCCCCCCTGGTAGACGCAGACCGCATCGGACCACGAGGTCGAGTACGTTCCGGGCGCAAGATTGTTGATCAGCTTCGGACCAGTGGGGGAAACGATTTCTGACTGGCTGAAGCCGTTCGGTCCTGACACGGCAACGTTTGCATAGAAGGAATCCGAAATAGCCGTCAGGTTGAGCCGGAGCACGCCCGGGGTGCCTTGGGGGAGGACCGTCAGCCGGACTCTTACCGCCTGGGGGCTGTTGGAGACGCCTGCGGCCGTGGAACGGACCGGCACCGTCGCTCCGTAGGTCCCCGCCCCGAGAGTGCCGTGAGTCACAGAAAGTACGATGTTCGTCGGACTCACACTCCCTGCCAGCGTCGCGGTGAGCCAGCCTGTGGGGGCGGAGTCGTAGGTGATCGCGCCGAGCGTCAGGCCGGACAGGGTTCCTCCCCCGGCGTTGGTCACCTGCACGGTCTTGTCTGCGGGGCCGGCGCCCTCTGAGACTGCAGTGAACGCGACCAGCGTATCCGAAAGGCCGATGGCGGGCGCGTCTGCGGCCGTCGCAGTCGCCGAGAATGTTACCGTGTTTAGTCCGGCTGCCAAGCCGTCGAGCTGCTGGGTTCCTATCCCGGGGCCGAGCGTCCATATGGCTTCAGCGATACCCACCGAATTTGTAATTGCCACGCTTGGTGATACGGTACCGTTTCCGGCATGGGGCGCGAACGAAACCGCGACACCGGGCACCCGAACGCCAGCCGAGTCCATTACCTGAACAGCCACCACATGGCCGAGGGGTGCTCCGGCCTTTCCCGTCTGCCCGGTTCCACTGTAGACCAGCAGAGTGCGCGGAGCGGTGGGCACCTCTGCGGCGAGCGCTTGAAGACGGTGGAGCAATGTATCGGTTACGATCGGCGAACTGGGTAGACTTAAGTGATCGACCCCATCGAACGACCGGCTGATCCGGGAGCCCGCAGCCGTCGTGCTGCTTCGCCACACGACGCCGTCAGAGGGCGATTGGCCGATTGCCGCGAGTATGTCACGTCCCGCTGTCATGAGCTTCGGCGCGATTGCCGAAGAAAGCACTCCCGCGTAGGAGTCCAACCGGGTGCTGAACTTTGAACCGTCCGCGTCGAGCTGCGTGATGAACTGTGATTCGGGCACCAAGTCGCCCTGACCGGCGCTTCCGAGGATCGGGTGCACGAGGGCTGTCAATGCGAGTGGAGACAAAACCGAACGGCTGGCCGTACTGAGTGAAAGCGGCTTCGCAAGCTCGCTGCCTCCAAACGGAGTTCCCAGGGTGAGGAGAGCTGGTATGTAGTCCGGATCGGCATCGACCATGTACCTGGCTGCAACCAGCCCTCCCATGCTATGCGCGACGACGACCCGCGCACGGGAGCCCAGCACCTGAGTCCGCACGGCGAACTGCGCCGCGCTCTGCTTCACGGGATAAAACGTGGGATATCGGAAGACATAGACATCGTAGCGGGCGCGGAGGGCGGGATTCGCTTGGACGGCGGCGAGTATTGTCTGCCAGGTTTTTGCCTCTGGGAAGAACTGACGTGCCTGGTTGCAGTTGACCATGTCCGGTTGCCAACCGTGCACTAGCACCAACGGGATTTTGTTCGTCGAGGGTGGATCCGCTGAGACGCGATAGAACGCCCATGTGTCGTCGGTGCAGTGTTTCTCACCGATCCCGAAAGTCACGACGTACTGAACGACATTCTGGTCCGCGATTTTCTGCAGTGGAACCACAACCGTCGCATCCAGAATGTGATCGCCGAACTCACCTACGGATTCCGCGACAGTGATCCCAGTTGCAGCGATACCTTTGCCGATGTCTGCTGCGTCAGAGATTACGGCTGAAACCTGGTCGCGGATCTCCGAGATCGGTTGCGTGATCTTCGTCCGGTAGTGGAGGAGCGCGACAGGGAAGTCCACGAGGTCCGCCGTGCCGGCTCGCTGGGAGCGCGTGGCAGAACTTGGGGGAGAGGTAAGGACGATTCGCAGGCGAGGACCGAGCGGCGTTCCGGCAACGGAGTCGTTGCTGGTTGGTTCCTCCTGCATCAGCACCTTCGTTCCCGACGGCAGCGTTCCAGCAGGAATGACGATCGAGGAACCGCGGCCGATACTCACTACGGTCGAGTCAGTGCCGACGGCGGCGGAGTCGCGAGCCGGATAGGTGACCGTTACGACCGTTTCGGCTGTTTTTCCCTCTGCAGCTGCCTGGATCCTCGCCTGTCCAGGTGTGATTCCGCGAACGAGGCCAGTGGCGTCGACTAGTGCGATGGCCGCCGACGAGGACGACCACTTAACGGGAACACCTGAGACGGTTTTCCCGGCGCCGTCGCGGAGAACTGCTGTAAGCGCGGCCGTTTGGCCGCGGACGATTTCAGGCGTGTCTGGTGAGATCGTGATTGTGGCCAGTCCGCTCCCGCTCGGCGGGCCAGAAACGTGGTCGTGTGAACAGGCGGCGAAGAGCGCAATGAGCAAAATGCTCGCGCGCATTGCAAGGAGGCGCATCGTCAAGTGCAGGGGTCGAGAGGAGAGTCGGATAAAGTAAGGCAAAGCGGCAGAGAAAGAAAAGCCACAAAACGTGCGACGTCAATGATCTTGTAAGCCGCCGTGGTGCTCCGGCTCCTTATCCGCCACTGACACCACTGTCCTCCGGCGGCCTTCCCGCAGTGCCGATCCAGATCTGTGCGTGCCCGCTGGCACCGGAAGAACCCGTGAGCGGCAGCGGGGAAGGATGGATCGCAGAACGATCGGCCGCCCTGCAGGCCCCTCGGTACTGCGCCGCTGTCGCGGACGTCTTCACTCGGATCCATCAGGCCTCCGGACGTCGACCACCATGGTGGAGAGCCACGCCGGCCGCGGAGCGTCGTAGGCTCCGTACGACTGCACGAGCTGCGGCGGCGCCGCGCACGTAGGCCCGGGTGCAGCGTCTGCTCGTGCAAATCGGCTCCGAGGAAGCGTTGGACGGCGTGGGACGAGCGTGGATGGGGTAAGAGCGCGACGTCCATTGCGAGGCGGCGGCCGCCATCGCGCGCCTGTCAAGCGAGCTTCGGTTGCGCCGGTATAGCCCGAGGCCGCTGCGGCGCGTGTGGGTACGGTTCAGCTCCGCCGCCCCGCTCCACTGGATCGTCACCGTCACTGAGGGCGTGGCGACGCCGCCGGACGAGCGATCACTCGTCCACGCTGCATCGTTGGTTGCTTCAGCAGGCTGGCGGGACACGATGAAGGGTAGCCGCCTACCCTCGCGAATTTATTGACGCGTCGGTCTGCCGCTCTTACTGTGCGCGAAAGCAGAAGTTAGGTCGCACTATCCATCAATCGATCATCTCAACGGCGGCAGAACCGCTACTCCGGAATGGCAATCGCTTGGTACGTTGAGCACTGAGGCTGAGGCGCACACCAACCCGACAGACCCTGGATTAATCTAATGAAGTGTTCGCGCGCGTTGGTTGTGCCGCCGTTCCTCGGCGTGCTCTGGACTTCGAGCGTAGTCGGCCAGCAGGTGCAGCAGTTCGCTCTTGCCGCCCCGGTAAACATGGTGGCGTACTCCAGGGACGGAGCACGAATTGCTGCTGCCTTGGAAGACGGCCGTTTAGTGCTCTTGGACCCGTCGGGCGGGCAGGTGCTGAAGACAATCCGGCCGAATCAGGGCGCGGTAAACTCTGTCACATTCTCTCCTGATAACAGGATACTCGCAACCGGAGGCGAGGACGGCGAAGTCGTGCTGTGGGACGCGGCAACGCTGGTCGAAAGCCGCCGCCTCCGCGGACATCAAGGAGCGGTCTACCGCATCACCTTTTCGCCGGATGGGCGGTTGCTCGCGAGCGGCGGGCAGGATAAGACCGTGCGGATATGGGACATTGCGACCGGGACGCAACGGAACAACTTCACCGGCCACCCCGGTCCGGTGGTTTCAGTAGCGTTCTCTCCCGACGGTCGTGTGCTCGCCAGCTCCAGCCTGCGCGCAAGCCTCCGTGCAGGGAAGACGCTGATCCTCCACGACGTGGCCAGCGGTCGGACGCTGATGGAACTAACGCCGCATAAGTACCGCGGCTTCGGAAGAAACGAAACCGTCTACATGGCCTCTTACTCACCTGACGGGAAGGAGTTCGCGACCGCCAGCGACAACCGCGAGATTATTCTGTGGGACAATCAAGTGAGTGACACCCTCCACCTTTTGGAGGCGCACCAGAAGGCAGTGATGGCCTTGGCATTCTCCCCGGACGGGCGGCTGCTCGCGTCTGGCGGCCTCGACAACCGCACGCTCATCTGGAGCACGGAAAGCGGACTGTTGGAAACCGAACTGCCCATTGCACAGGACTGGATACTCTCGGTTTCCTTCTCGCCGGATGGCCGGAGGTTAGCCGCTTCCAGTAAGGACGGGACTGTGCGGGTATGGGACCTCTCAGCCACGCTAGCGCGGCTCGCCCACTCAGTGGACGAGCCCGACCGCGGGTCGGGCGCTGTCGTCAGCGAACGCTCCACGGGGCGAACTGTACTGTTCATCCTGAACCCGTCGAATGTCAGCGGCGACGAACTGTGGGTGAACCCCTTTGTTGTCTTCGAAAGGGGAAATTTTATCTCGCCGTTAGACGGGTTCATCCCCAAGGGCGGTTTCAATTACCAATCCGGCGATTCAAGGGAGGCCTCCCGCCGCTTGCTGCAGACCTATTTCCCTTCGCGCGAGAGCGTGGCAGTGGTTCAAGGGGGGGTCCGCATCGGGGCCGCCGTCCTGAACCCGGTCGACTACGAGGGGAAAGATCTGTTTGACGGCTGTTTCGGGGGGTACGGCGTAACTGCGCGCGGCAGGTTCTCCGTGCCGCCGCACGCCCGGAGCTTTATTGGTGTGAGGGGAGCACGAGCTTTTCCAGAAGGTCGTAGCGCCCGTCGCATCGCCACGATTTCGGAAAGGACCTCGTTCCTGCGTGCCGCTCGTGACGTCCTGCAGGCACGCGGCGCGCCGCCGACTATCCTACGTTCCCTGACGGTTGTCACGGATGCGGGCGATGACGTCCAGGTTGTCGACCTCGATCGCGATGGCTCGCTCGAACTCGTGGGAAGCGTTGCGGTCCACAGTGGGGGGGTCCAGCACAACCTCTTCTTGATTGTGAAAGCGGGCGCAGGGGCTGTCCGTCCGGCTCTGGTGAGCTATCACCGTTCTGAATTTCCTGCCGACGGAAACCGAAGTCACGAGACGGAGCGATTTGTAGATCACATCGACATAGATGGTGACGGCGCAGACGAGATTATCGTGACAAAGGAGCAATATGAAGGGATGTACTACGTGATCTTCAAACGAAACGGCACCGAATGGGGAATCGTCTACCGCGGCGGCGGCGGCGGGTGCTGAAGCTGTCTTGAGCGCTCGCTGGGAGCATTGGTTCACCACGTCCCGCAAAGGAAAAATGCCTGCCCCGCTACTGCTTTCCGATTAAGAACGAGAACCGATAGAAGGCTCGACGTACGACACCATCCATCATCGACATCGTTTGGTAGAAACGGCATCAGATCCGACCTAACTTGCACCGCGGTTGAGACAAGTCCAACGTCCAGTATGACTGGACTCCAACCACACCAGCACGATCTCCTAGTCACGCTGTGCCAATGCGGCTCCATGGCCTTGGCGGAGATAGACGGCCGCAATTTGAGTCCTCTACTGGCGCGACACCTGGCTCTCGAGCAGTCTGGCGTGGTGCGCCCGACAAGAGCAGGGCGAGAGGTGGCGATGCAGAGGCCGGAGTCTAGCACGAGCTCTCGACCTGCTCCCGCCGCGGTCCCGCGCCTGTCTGAACGTCAGGAAGAATGTCTTCGCTATTTTCTAAGGCGGGATGGCGCAGTACCTGTTGATCATCTCGACGGCCGCTCAGGCCGAGCGTTGCAGAATCGCGCCCTGATCGAGATTGCTGGAGGGTGGGCGGCCCCGACCCAAGCGGGCCGTGATCATTTTGCTGATCATGTCCATCGGCAGCGGCGAGTTCGGCAGCGCCGGGTCAGCAGCGGGCGCATGAGTGCTCGAGTTAAATCGTTGTTGCGCGCCGTCGATAATCTCGAGCACGCTATTCCCCGCGGATCCGAATTGATGATCGGTGATATGCCTGCTTATGCTGATGATGTCCTTGCTGGCATCGGGCATTATGCGCGCGAGATGGAATAGCCGCCCTTCCTCGATCGTCGTTCGAATCTCCAACAGCAACTTGTTCGCAGTAGGCGTAATCATGCCCACCACCACGAGGGGGCACACTCTGTTGTCCGCGTGCGGACTTGTTGATGAACCGCCCCGGCAACATCTCGCATACCTCATATCAGGTTGGAAACGGATCTGTTCAGGCCATCTGAATAGTGTTGGCAGCCGGGAATGCGGTACCTGGATCCACCTCTAGGATTCTCCATCACCCGGTCGCAGTTGGTCCCCTCACCCCCGCAAAAGGATTATGCGCAAGAAAAACAAAGAGATCGTGCCTGGGATTGCCCCACGGTGGTGGACACCTCAATAAGCCTGTAGGTTCGGGCGAGGAGGTGGTCCATGGCTGAGAAGCGAAGGCAGTACACGCGCGAGTTCAAGGTGGAGGCGGTGCGGCTGGCGAC
>Ga0326721_10000392_pt1 | contig 13674 bp, 10 predicted proteins | sample SGPome_FD_203951 | JGI IMG/M metagenome (GOLD analysis project Ga0326721, IMG submission 203951) | Soil microbial communities from Southern Great Plains, Lamont, Oklahoma, United States - SGP_1_2016 | ecosystem: Engineered > Artificial ecosystem > Soil microcosm > Unclassified | place: USA...
CGCACCAATGACCCAGAGATCGACATCGTGGCGGCAGACCACTCCCCCATAGCCAAGCGGACGTACCATCTGGGCCCACCAGGATTTGCCGGAAGCCTGCCAAAACGGCGAAGGACGGGCCCTCTCCGAGGAGAGGGCCCGTCCTTGACCTGCACTTACTTTGTAGCGGGGGCAGGATTTGAACCTGCGACCTCTGGGTTATGAGCCCAGCGAGCTACCGAGCTGCTCCACCCCGCGTCGGTAACTCAAGGCTATGGGAAGGGCTCTCAGACAGCAAATCGGCGCTCCCCGATCGGCCCCGACCTGCCGGACTGAGGGCAGGTCGGGGCCGATCCAGGGGTCAGCCGGCGGACGGCGAAGGGCTCACCGACGGCGCGGGCGAGGCCGACGCCTTCGGCGTCGCGGACGGGGTCGGCGTGGTTGCGGGCTGGCTGGCCACCGCTGCCTGGGCGGCGTTGGCCTCCTGGACGGCCGCACTCAACCGCTTCTGGGCGGCACCGTAGGCAGTGAAGTCACCGACCTTCAGGGCCGCGTCACTGTCCTTCAGGGCGGTGACGGCCTTCTGCAGCGCCGTCTGCAGCCGAGCCATGGCCGCCTGGTTGCCGGTTCCGGTGGCCGGCGGTGTGGTGGTCCCTTCGCCGCCAGATGTCGACGAACCGAAGACCTGATCCAGTGCGGCGTCCAGGTCATCGGCGAAGCCGATCTTGTCGCCGAAGCTCACCAGCACCTTTTGCAGCAGCGGATACGAGCTGCCGCCCGCGCTCTTCACGTAGACCGGCTGGACGTAGAGCAGGCCACCGGCCAGCGGCAAGGTCAGCAGGTTTCCGCGTTCGACCGTGGTGTTCGACTGCTCCAGCAGGTTCAGCACCTGGGACACCGTGGGATCGGAGTTGAAGGTGTTCTGTACCTGCCCCGGCCCGGAGATCACCGTGTCTCTCGGCAGTTGGAGCAACCTCAGCTTGCCGTATCCGGCCCTGGGCTTGCCGGGATCATCGCCGGCATCCGCATCAACGGCGAGGAACCCGGTGAGTACCTGCCTGGAGCGGCCGGCCGGGATGAAGGTCGAGGTCAGCGAGAACGACGTGGACGTCTGGCCGGGCATCTGCAGGGTCAGGTAGTACGGCGGCTGGAGCAGGTCCTTGCCTCGAGTCGGGTCGTTCGGGACCGCCCAGAAGTCCTGCTGACCGTAGAACGCGCCGGCATCGGTGACGTGATAGCGCTGGATCAACTGGCGCTGCACCTTGAAGAGATCTTCGGGGTAGCGCAGGTGCGACATCAGCTGACCGTCGATCTGGCCGATCGGCTTCACCGCATTGGGGAAGATCTTCGTCCATGCTTTCAGCACCGGGTCGGCCGCATCCCAGGTGTACAGCGTGACCGTGCCGTCGTAGGCGTCAACCGTGGCCTTCACCGAGTTGCGGATGTAATTGACCTTCTGGTTCTGCAGCGGCGCCACGCTGGACAGGCTCTCGGTGATCGAGTCGGACGTTGCCTCCTCCAGCGTCTGCGTGCGCGAATACGGGTAATGCGACGTCGTGGTGTATCCGTCCAAGATCCACTTGATCTTGCCGTCCACCACCGCCGGGTACGGGTCGCCGTCCAAGGTGAGGAACGGTGCGACCTTCTCCACCCGCTGCCGCGGGGTGCGGTCGTACAGAATCTTCGACTCGGAGTTCACCTGGTTCGACAGCAGAATGTTCTGATCCTGGAACTTGATCGCGTAGAGCAGCTTGCGGAACTGCGACCCGATCCCCACGCCGCCAGAGCCGGTGTAGGTGTTGTTCTGCTGGCCGCTGGCGTTGTTGTCGTCCGGGAAGTCCAGCTCCTGCGGCTGCGCCCCCTCCGGAGCACCGACGATCGAGAAGTCGGGCGACTTCTCGCCGAAGTAAATTCTCGGCTCGTAGCTACCCAGCTTCCCGGTCGAGGGGATGCCCTGCTGGAAGAACACCGGCCGGCCGTCGGTCGCGCGCTCGTTGCCGTAGGCGGCGACCACGCCGTACCCGTGGGTGTAGAAGATGTGGTCGTTGGGCCAGTTGCGCTGCTCGGTCGGGGCAGCGTCGAGGTTGAGCTCTCGGGTGGCGATCACGGTGTCCCGAGTGTCGCCGTCCACCTTGTATCGATCGACGTCCAGACTGTCCGCGAACGAGTAGTACTGCTTGATCTGCTGCAACTGCCCGAAGGTCGGGCTGACCAGCGCCGGGTCAAGTAGCCGGATGCCGGGGATGGTCTCGGCACTCTCGCGGAGCGCAGCCGCATTGGCGTCGGTTCGGGCCGGGTAGGTGGTCGTCTCCACATCGGACAACCCGTACGCATCGCGGGTGGCGTTGATGTTCCGCTGGATGTATTCGGCCTCCAGCTCCCGGGCGCTGGGGGTGACCTCGAAGCGCTGCACGGCGGCCGGGTAGATCCCGCCGACCACGATCGCCGAGACCACCAGCAGAGCCACCCCGTACAGCGGGATCAGCCGCCAGCGGTCGACCACCGCGGTGACGACGAACAGCGCCGCAACGATGATCGCGATCCCGGCCAGCACCCCGCGAGCGGTCAGTACCGCGTGCGCATCGGTGTAGGTCAGACCGGTGATCAACTTCGAGGTCTTGGTGGAGAGGGCGAACCGGCCGAGCCAGTAGTCGATGCCGCGCAGCAGCAGGAACAAGCCGGCCAGGACGGACAGGTGCACTCTGGCCGTCGAGGTGAGCCGCTGCCCGGCGCCCTGCAGTCGGAGCCCGCCGTAGAGGTAATGGGTGACCAGCGCGCCGATCGCGGCGAGGAAGACCACCGCGGTCAAGAAGCCGACGATGAACTGCAACCAGGGCAGCGTGAACACGAAGAACGAGATGTCCATGTGGAACTGGTCGTCCGTCTTGTTGAACGGCACCCGGTGCAGCCACAGCTGGACGGTCTGCCACTGCTGACTGGCCGCCGATCCGGCGAAGAGCGCCAATCCGAGCGGGACGGCGACCCCGACCAGCCGGCGCAGCGGTTCGATGCTCTCCCGGTACCGATCAAGGCCCACTTGCTCGGCGGAGACCGGTGCGTAGATCGGCCGGCTGCGGTAGCCGATGATCAGGCTGCTGGCCACCGCGGCCGCCATCAGCGCCGCACCCAGCACGAACAACAGCACTCGGGTGAGCAGTTCCGTGCGGTAGACCTGCACGAATCCCACCTGCTGGTACCAGAGCACCTCGGTCCACAGCTGGGAGGCGATCAGGACCAGCACGATCAGCACGCCCAAGGCGATCAGGGTCGGCGCGAGCGCACCCCGCCGCCTTCTTTGCAGAACAGGACGGGGGCCGCGTGGATCGCGCTCGTAGGTCACGCAAAGAGAACTTACCCACCGTTGCTCAGGTTCCCTATCCGACGGACCTGATGGCGCGCTGTGAATACGCTCGGAAGTGTGTGATCTCCGCCCGGGATGGAAGGATCACCGGGTGGATATTCCCTTCTCCGACACCCGCACGCTGGCCGTCACCCGGGTGGTGGTCGAACTTGAACGACACGTCGCTGCCGACGGGTGGGACGCCCCGATCCGGATCTTCGCGCTGGTCCGGACGGCGGGCGCCTTGGAGCGTGACCCGTCGCTCACCGATCGGCTACCGGCCGACGTCATCGCGGCAGCCCAGGCCGATCCCGACCATCTGACCGCCGTCGAGCAGGAGGGCCTGCCGGAGGCGGAGACCCTGCACGACCTGCTGGGTCATCTGGCCTGGCCGGAGAGCGTCGACGGCGCGGCGGTGGTGGTCGAGCGCAGCGTGATCCCACCGGAGGTGGAGGCGCAGCTACCGAAGGACGAGAACGAGGCGCTGGCCTGGCTGCAGGCGCACCCGTCGCGGCGGGACGTCCGGCTCGCGGCGGCCACCCTGCGCGGCGGCGAGCACTCCTGTGCGCTGCGAGCCCGCGATCATGACGCGGACGACCAGGTCGCGGTCGGGCCCGAACTGGCGCCCGGGCTGGTGGCGGCGGTCGCCGCGACCCTGGACGGCTGAGGAGTCGATCAGCAGCCGGGCAGGTCGGCGGCCTTACCGGCCGCGATCGCCGTCACCGCATCCCGGGCGGAGTTCAACGTCGCCACCTTGACCACGGTCAGGCCGTCCGGAATGTGCTTGACCACCTCGGAGCAGTTGTCCGCCGGGGCGAGGAAGTATCGCGCTCCGGCATTCCGGGCACCGACCAGCTTCTGCCGAATACCGCCGATCGGGCCGACCACGCCGTCCACGTCGATCGTCCCGGTTCCGGCGATCTTTTTTCCGCCGGTGAGGTCCCCGGGGGTCAGGGTGTCGATGATCCCGAGCGCGAACATCGTGCCCGCGCTGGGGCCACCGATGTCCTCGATCTGGATCTTCACGGTGAACGGGAACTTGAAGACCGGATTGATGTAGACGCCGAGCACGGTGTGCCCGTCCGTGTCCGAAGCGAGGGTCGCCACCTTCAGCGTCTCGGTGCCGGACTTGCGGCGGACCTGGACGGTGACGTCGTCACCGGCCTTGGTGTCCTGCAGCACCGCGCGCAGCTTCTTCAGGTCGGTGATGGTCTGACCGTTCACCGCCTGGATCACGTCGTCGGCCTTCAGCACCCCTTTCGCCGGGGCCGACTCGTCGACCCCGGCGACGGTGAGGGTGGTCGGTACCTTGATCCCGAGCGTGGACAGCGCGGCGGCGGTGGCGCTCTCCTGCGAGGTCACCATCTCGGCCTTGTTCTCGGCTTCGCTCTGCTGCTGCGTCACGCCGGGGGCGAACACCTGTTCCTCCGGCACCACCGCGGCGGTTCGATCCAGCCAGCCCTTGATCACCTGGACCAGCGTGATCGGCCGGTCCGGTCCGCCGACCACGGAGACCGTGGTCAGGTCGAGCTGGCCGCTGGTCGGGTAGGTGGCATGCCCGGAGATCACGATCAGCTTCTTGCCGTTGACGTCTTTACCAAGGGTGTTCAGCACCGGACCCGGATTCAGCACCGCGTACTTGACCGGCAGCAATGCGGAGAGCAGACCGATCAGGACGGCGGCAAAACCGGCGATCAGCATCACCACGGTCCGCGACTCGATGGACGATGGGAGCTGTTCCTCGTCGGGCCCTGGGTACGCCGCGGTCGTCACCGGCTGTTCTGTCACGGCCTCAGCCTAAAGGAGTCGTGACTCAGGGCTCCGGCGTGGATCTGCGCCGTCGGGTCTGCCGGGACCTCGCCTGCCGGAGAATGGCCGCGGTGCCGACCAGCGCGACAGCGGCCCCGGCCGCTCCCATCGCCGCATCCCGCCGGTCCACCCGGCGGCCCACCACGGTCCGGCGTCCGCTCACCTCTTCCAGCAATACCCGCAGGCAGGACTCGTTGTCGTGGACCGGAACCCAACCGGCTGCGGCCAGCGTGGCCGAACCGATCACCCAGGGATGGACGACGTACGCCAGCTCACTCGCCGGAGTGGGCAGCACCCCGACCCGATGCAACCGTTCGGCCGTGCTGAAGGCCAGCCCGGCCGGAACCTCGAGCCGGCGCATTCCGCTGAGCCGTTCGACGTCACCTTCGGTCAGCGAGTCCACCGAGCCGGCCGTCAACCATCCGTCGATCCCGAGGTCCAGCGCGGTCCAGATGGCCGCAGCCAGGTCGTCGACATGGCAGAACTGCCAGCGGGTGCTCGCCCCCCGCAGGACCAGCAACCGGGGCGCCTCGAAGTGCCGGGTGACGGCGCTGTCCACGCCGGGACCGACCAGTGCAGCCGGCCGGATCACGGTCAACGAGAGCCCGGGATGCACTCGGGGGGTCCGCTCCAGCACGCGCTCGACCTCGAGCAGATCCCCGATCAGCCCGTCGTCCGGGTCGGCCCGGCCCACCGTGTCGTCCGACAACGGCACCGGGTTGTCCGGCCGGGCTCCAAAAACCATCGCGGTAGTGACGACGATCAGTCGCTGAGCACCGACCGCCGCAGCCGCCGTGGTGACCGCCTGGGCGGCCCGGACGGCACGGACTCTGCGCTCGGTCGACGGAAGACCCAGGACGGTCGCCAGGTCGTCGGCTGCGGCCAGGTGCACCACCACGTCGGCTCCGGCCAGCGAGTCCACCACTTCGGGGGAAGCGACGTCGGCATGCCGCCAGAGCACTCCCTCAGCCCGGTCAGCGGCCATCCGCTCGGCATCGGTCCGATCCGCGGAATCGATCGCGACGATCTGCTTCGGCCGAGTGCCGTGGTCTCGCCGGGCCGTCGGATCGGTTGGCGCATCACCCATTCGGCCCAGCAGATACCGCAGCACGGCACGCCCGGTCGGGCTCGCCGCTCCGGTGATCGCAATCACCGGGCCGGTGGGGCCTCGAACTGCGCCTGGACGCGGCAAAGCGCGGAAACGCCGATTCGGGGTCACGCTAGAGATCCCATCACTACATCATCGCGGGCGGCACCCCGGGGCGCGGCTCGACGTTGTGCCGACATGGGGTGCGCTCTCGGGCGAGTCCCAGCAATGCCACAGTGAGAGCTGCCAACTTCATCCGGTGGGGGTTCGGTGCGAACCTGGAATCGGACGAAGATGTACGGCGCTCGACGCCGCACGAGCGAATAGAGGAAACATGAGCGAGGGCAAGAACGACGGTCGGGACAACGAATCCGACGAGCCCCGCGACGACGAGGTGACGCCGGCCCGGGGCGGCGGTTCCGACTCGGCACCCGGTACGCCGGGTGACCCGGACGACCCGCTGTCCGGTCTGCTCGCGGCGATGCTCGGTTCCGGTGGCGCCCCCGACCTGAGCGGGTTGCCTGGTCTCCCGCCGGAGCTGCTCGCCAACCTGCCGCCGGGCCTGCTCAACCTCCCCGGCATGCCCCAGGACCCGCAGGCCCTGCAGCAGATGCTCAGCTCAGTGCAGCAGTTGCTGGCCACCGGTGGCGACGGGCCGGTCAACTGGGAGCTGGCGACCCAGGTGGCCCGGCAGGCGGCCGCCGAAGGCGGCGATCCCAGTATCGGCGAGGCGCAGCAGCGCCGGGTGGCCGAGGCGCTGCGGACCGCCGATCTATGGCTGGACCGAGTCTGCGAGCTTCCGGCCGCGACCGCCCGGACCGAGGCCTGGAGCCGTGCGGAGTGGATCGAGAACACCCTTCCGGTCTGGAAGGTGGTGGTGGAACCGGTCGCGAACAGTGTCGGCGAGGCGATGGCCAAGGCACTCACCGAACAGGCCCCTGCTGAGGTGCAGGCAGTGATCGGCGATGCACTGCCGATGATGCGGAAGATGGGCGGCACCTTCTTCGGTGCCCAGCTCGGACAGGCGCTCGGCGCCCTCTCCCGGGAGGTGATCGGAGGTGGCGACATCGGCCTGCCGTTGCTGCCGGCCGGTCGGGTGGCGCTGCTCCCGGAAAACCTCTCGCAGTTCGGCACCGGGTTGGGGCTGGAGGAGGACGAGGTCCGGCTCTACCTGGCACTGCGTGAAGCCGCACACGCTCGGCTGGTGGCGGGCGTGCCGTGGCTGCGAGCGCACCTGCTGGCCGCTGTCGAGGAGTACGCCCGGGGCATCGTGATCGACACCGAACGGATCGAGGCCGCCGTCCGGGAGATCGATCCGAACGACCCGGCGTCCCTGCAGGAGGCCCTGGCTTCGGACATCTTCGAGCCCGAACGCACACCCGTGCAGCAGGCCGCCCTCGATCGGTTGGAGACCGCGCTCGCCCTGGTGGAGGGCTGGGTTGACGAGATCGTCGACGAAGCGGCTCGGCACTCGCTGCCGCACGCCGCGGCACTGCGCGAGACGGTCCGGCGGCGACGCGCGGTCGGTGGCCCGGCCGAGCACACCTTCGCCTCCCTGGTAGGCCTGGAGCTGCGGCCCCGGCGGTTGCGGGAGGCGGCCGCGGTCTGGGCCGAGCTGACCGCGGTCCGAGGCGCGGCCGGACGGGATGCCCTCTGGGAGCACCCGGACATCGTCCCGGGCGAGGCGGCGTTCGCCGACCCGGCCGGGTTCGCCCGAGCGGACCAGGCGAAAGATGACGTGGACGCCGAACTGGCTCGGATGCTTGACGGCGACAAGGGTGAGTGAGCAGCTCGGATCGCAGACCGCGAACGGGCTCGTCACCTCCGTCCGGCGAGCGCTGCGGGAGGCTCCGGCAGCGTCCGCCGAAGCCAGGTTCGAGCAGGCTGCGTGGCTGGCCTTGCTGGAGCAGCACGACAGCGCGCTGCTGACCCGGCAGCTGGCGCCGGCGCATCTGACGGCGTCCGCCGCCGTCCTCACCCCCGATGCCCGGCACACCTGCCTGGTGCTGCACCACAAGCTGCAGCTGTGGGTGCAGCCCGGTGGCCATTTCGAAGCCGGTGACGTCTCGGCGGCGGCCGCGGCGGCCCGGGAGGTGCTGGAGGAGACCGGTCTGGCCGGTGACGTGCTTGCGGTCCCGGCGCTGCTGTCCCGGCATCCCGCGCCGTGCGCCCCCGGCATCGTCGACTGGCACCTGGACATCCAGCATGTGCTGGTGACCGAACGCACCCCGCCGGTGCCGAGCGACGAGACCCCGAAGGTGGCTTGGTGGCCGGTCCGCGAGCTACCTGACGACCTGGCGGGCGGGATCCACGAACTGGTGGACCGGGCGGTGGAGGTGCTCCAGGCGCGCTGAGCCTCCAGCCGTCTCCAGCCGGCTGAGCCCGAGCGGGCTCAGTCGGTCCCGTCAGGGTCGTCGGTCCCATCAGAGTCGCTGGTCAGAACGTCGCCGGTGCCGTCCAGGGCGTCGGCGATCTCGTGGTGATCCGCCTCAACCGGGAGATCCCGCGCGGCGGCGAAACCCTCCAGGAAGCCGCGCGCCCGCTCGGTCCGAGGGTAGGTGTCGAGCAGCGACCAGAAGTTCGGGCCGTGGCCGGGCTGGATCAGGTGCGCGAGTTCGTGCAGGAGGACGTAGTCCAGGACCCAGGACGGCATGCCGAGCAGCCGGGTGCTGAGCCGGATCGAGCGGTCAGCCGGCGTGCAGGACCCCCACCGGCTGTTCTGATTGCTGACCCAGCTGACGCTTGCCGGGATCGCCAGCCCTCGCAGGTGTCGCTCGGAGAGGGTCTGCGCGCGAGCCATCAGCTCGTCGTCACCGGGGCGGCGCCGGCGTTCCTGGGCGGACAGCCGAGAGAGCATCCGGTTCACCCACTCGCGCTCCTGAGCCCGGGTGAAACGCGCAGGGATCAGCACCACCGTGCGGCCGCCCTCGCGGTAGGCGGTCACGGTGCTGCGCCGCCGGCCGCTGCGGCGGACCTCGACCTGGGGCTCGTCCGGAGTCCCTGGAGTGATGTCACCCACCTGGGCACCGTACCTGCCGAAGCACCCAGGAATCCGCTATCGGCCGACTCCGAACGAACGAGCCGCTACCGACCGAGTGGAATGCCACCGATCGGTGGCATCTTCCATCGGCGTTGAAGTGCGCTTGACGGCGACCGATCTCGCTCCTACCTTCGTGAAGTGAGGCCCCGGGTACGGGCGTGGCGCGCTGGGGAAGGCACGCGGCGTTCGTCCCGGGGCCCTCCAGTTTGTTGCCGTTTCCCGGCCCTCCCGCAGCCCATCGTCACCCCTTGTGCGCGCCTCGGCGACTCGCCCGGGTGGCCCTGTGCGCGAGCGCTACGGCCAGGCTGGGCTAGTGTGACTCTCCGTCCGGGCCCTGGAGTCGATGCGGAAGGCGTCACGCCCCGCCAAGGAGTTGCCCAGCAGGGCAGTCGGCGCGACGGGACCATCCCATGAATGGTGACTGGAGTAAGCATGTCGGATACGTACAGCGGCGATTTCTACTGCGTGAAGTGCAAGGAGAAGCGCGAGGCCACCGGCACGATCGTTGAGACCAACGGTCGGCGGATGGCCAAGGGCAAGTGCCCGGTCTGCGGCACCAACCTGAACCGGATCCTCGGCAAGGCCTGAGCACCCGCTCCTCGGCGAGGGTCCTGCGCATCCCGCGCACGGCCCTCGCTGGCGTTGGGGCACCCTCGAACTGCGGGCCGGGCGCACTCAGACCCACCTGAGCTGACCCGGTCCGCTGCCTGTGGATAACTTCTGCGAGCTGTCGGCAGGACGTGGCAGGCTGCACGGGTCGAAGGGGGCTGCCGTGCAGTTACAGATCAAATCCGGTCTACGTCGAGTCTGGCGCGAGGCCGGCACGCTGCAGATCGGGCTCTCTCAACGCCGGGGCACCGTGATCGCCGGGCTGACCGCCGCCGACGTCCCCTTGATCGACCGGCTCCGAGACGGCGTCGACGCCTCGCTCTTCGAGGCCGACACCGATGGTCCGGACGCGGTCCGTCAGCGCGAGCTGGTGCGGCTGCTCTCCGAGGCCGGTGTGCTGATCGGCACCGGGGTCGGCCGGTCGGTCCGAGACGGGCTCGGGGTGGCTGCCGAGCGCCTCGTCCCCGATGCCGCGATCTGGTCGCTGGTCCATCCGGACGTCGGCGACGGCTGGAGCCTTCTGGCCGCTCGGGCAGCTCGCCGGGTCTTGGTCTCCGGGGCCGGGCGCCTCGGCAGCACCGTGGCCACCACGCTGGCCGCTGCGGGTGTGGGTGAGCTCCTGGTCGGCGATGAGCACCGGGTGACGGCCGGTGATCTGGCTCCCGGCGGCGCCAGCCGGCCAGATCTCGGTCGGCCCCGCGACGAGGCCGCCCTGGACGCCGTCCGTCGATTCGGCAGCCGAGCCGAGCGGGGGCAGGCCGACCCCGGCCGAGCGGAGCATCCCCGGCCGGCGAGCAGGCCAGATCTCGTCGTGCTGATCGAGCATGGTGCCGCCGACGCGACCGCCGCGGGCCGGCTGGTCAGTGCCGATCAAGCACATCTGTCGGTGGTGATCCGAGAAGACGACATCGTGGTCGGGCCGCTGGTCCGGCCCGGCATCGGGCCCTGCTTGCGGTGCCTCGATCTGCATCGCGGTGACCGAGATCCGGCCTGGCCGTCGGTGCTGGCCCAGCTACTCAGCCCGGCTTCCGGCACGCTGCAGCCGGAGGAGACTGCTGCATCCACTCTCGCTGCCGGGCTGGTGGCGCTGCAGGTTCTGGCCCACCTGGACGGCGTTACCGAGCCGGCCACCACCGGAGCCACCCTGGAGATCGAGCTGCCAGACGGTTTGATCGCCCGGCGGAGCTGGCCGGCGCATCCCGGCTGCGGTTGCCATTGGCCACCACAGCCCGCCGGTTCGAGCCCTGACCGAGGCACCAGAGGGCACGACGTAGTCACGATCCGTGATCTGCGAGGCTCATCGCCAGATCGGCGAGCGGATCAGAGCCTGGCGGACGCGCGCGGTGGTGCGCTAATGAGGAGAATGGAATCGTGACAGACCTCCCCCGTCGTGCGGTGACCCGCACGGCCAAGCTGGCGAGCCTGCCCCTCGGCTTCGCCGGCCGCACCGCCTGGGGCATCGGAAAACGGATCGGTGGCAAACCCGCCGAGATGGTTGCCGCCGAGATGCAGGCCCGCACCGCCGAGCAGCTCTTCCGGGTTCTTGGTGAGCTCAAGGGCGGGGCGATGAAGTTCGGGCAGGCGCTGAGCATCTTCGAGGCCGCCCTGCCGGAAGAGATCGCCGGGCCGTATCGGGCCACCCTGACCAAGCTGCAGGATTCGGCGCCGCCGATGCCGGTAGCTACCGTTCACAAGATCCTTGCCGAGCAACTCGGTCCCCGTTGGCGGCGAAAGTTCGAGAGTTTCGACGACAAGCCTGCCGCCGCGGCGTCCATCGGCCAGGTTCACCGGGCGGTCTGGCGAGACGGCCGACCGGTTGCCGTGAAGATCCAGTACCCCGGGGCAGCGGAGGCGCTGATCTCCGACCTGAACCAGGTGTCGAGGGTCGGCCGGATCGCGGCCGGCTGGATCCCTGGGCTCGATATCAAGCCGATCCTCGATGAGCTGAAGGCTCGAATGGTCGAGGAGCTCGATTACCACCTCGAAGCGAAGACTCAGGCGAAATTCGCCAAGGTGTTCCGCGGCGATCCGGTGTTCGCGATCCCGGACGTGCTGGCCAGCAGCGAGCGAGTGATCGTCAGCGAGTGGCTCGACGGTGTCCCACTGTCCGTGCTGATCGCCTCCGGCACCCAGGAAGAGCGGGACCACGGTGCCCGCCGGTATCTGGAGTTCCTGATGGCCGGGCCGGCACGAGCCGGTCTGCTGCACGCCGACCCGCATCCGGGTAACTACCGGCTACTGGCGGACGGGCGGTTCGGCGTCCTGGACTTCGGCGCGGTGAAGCGACTCCCCCAGGGAATGCCGCCGGAAATCGGCCGCCTGCTGACCCTGGCGCTGCGCGGCGAGGCCGATGAGGTGGTCGCCGGCTTGCGTGACGAGGGGTTCATCAAGGCGTCGATCAATCTCGATGGCCCGGCACTGCTCAGCTATCTCGAACCGTTCCTGGAGCCGGCCCGGCATCCGGTCTGGCGATTCGAGCGAGCCTGGATGCGGCAGTTGTTCCAGCACATCAACGACCCCCGGCGACCACAGTGGACGATCGGGCTCAAGCTCAATCTGCCCCCCGAATATCTTCTGATTCACCGAGTTTGGATCGGTGGGATCGCCGTGCTGTGCCAAATTGAAGGCGATGTACCGGTGCTCGAGGTACTGGACCAATGGCTGCCCGGCTTCGAGTCCAGCACCGAGCCAGACCTGGTGTGAAAGGCTATCTTTTCCATACATTTTCACCGGCAACCGGAAGCACCAGAGCGGCCAGCAACGGCAACCCGACGACGACCGAGAACGCCGCCGGGTAGCCCGCGAGCGGCCCGACACCGGTGATCACCGCGGCCATCACCGGCGGGGTGGCCGCGGCGCAGACGTTCTGTGCCGTGTTCTGCACGCCGAGGGCCCGCCCCGCCCAAGCCTGACCGGCGCGCTCGGCGACCGCCGTGAATGCCAGCCCGTTGGTACTGACGGTGAGGATCGCGGCAATCAGCACTGCCAGGACGGCGAGGGCAGAACCGCTCGACGCACCCACAGCGAGCAGCAACAGCACCGCACAGGTAGCCAGGCAGAGACTGCGCATCGGCCCTAGCCGGTTACCGGCCCGGTCCGACCACCAGCCGGCCGTCAATCGGATGCCGGCCCCGCCGATCTGCGCCCCCGCCAGCAGCGGTCCGGCCGCCGCGATACTCCAGCCGCGGCTGCTGACCAGGTAGTCGAAGCCGAAGGCAGCCACGGTGAACTGCGGTATGACCATCAGCGAACTAGCCAGATGGATCCGCCACAGGTAGTCGCCCCGGTACGGCGAGGCCGCTTTGACGGCCGGGGCCGGTTCCCGATGGGCGTCCCGGACACCGAGGACGATCAGCAGCGCCGCCAGCAAGCAGCAACCGGCGAGAAAGCCCAGGGCACTGGCAATACTGCGGTCACCGAGCGACGGAAGAGCCAGGGCCGCCACCCCAACCCCAAGCGGCTGGCCGGTCTGCCGCAGCCCCATCGCCAGCCCACGCTCCTGGACCGGGAACCAGCCGAGGATCAATCGACCGCTGGCCACATGGACGCAGGCCGCACAGGCACCGGCGACGAACAACAGAACACCGATCGTGATCAGTCGGTCCGCGGTGGCCGCCGCCAGCAGGGCCGCGGCAGCTCCGGCCAGCCCCGCGGTAAGCACCCACCGCTCCCCCAGCCAATCGGTGATCACGCCCCAGATCACCAGAGCGCAGAGAACGCCGAAGATCGGTGCCGAGACCAGCAGCCCGGCCTGCACACGAGACAGCCCATCGACCCGGAACGCCGGCATCAAAAATGGCAGTCCGTACT
>Ga0326721_10000393_pt1 | contig 13668 bp, 12 predicted proteins | sample SGPome_FD_203951 | JGI IMG/M metagenome (GOLD analysis project Ga0326721, IMG submission 203951) | Soil microbial communities from Southern Great Plains, Lamont, Oklahoma, United States - SGP_1_2016 | ecosystem: Engineered > Artificial ecosystem > Soil microcosm > Unclassified | place: USA...
CAGTCCCTCACACACCATGGTCAACACCCTGAACTGCTGCGGCGTCAGGCTGGCGAGCCCGGCACTGGCGGCTTTGGCCTCATCCGACACGCTGATGGTTTCGTTGACCTGCGGCGGCCACCACACGTCGCCCTCCAGAACGGTACGCACCGCATGCTGAATGGCCTCAAGCGAACTGGACTTGGGAATGAAACCGCTGGCACCGAATTCTCTGGAGCGAACAACGATGGACGCCTCTTCCTGCGCCGACACCATGACGACAGGGATCTGCGGGTATTGCCCCCGCAACAGCACAAGACCGGAAAAGCCATAGGCGCCGGGCATGTTCAGATCAAGCAACACCAGGTCCCAGTCTGTCTTCTGCTCCAGATGTGATTCCAGTTGCGCGATGCTTTCTGCCTCGACCAGCCGTGCATCAGGCCCCAGGCCGATGCTCAACGCCTGCCGCAGCGCACTGCGAAACAGAGGATGATCGTCGGCGATCAGGATGTCGTAGGTCATGTGTTGATCCTGTTTTCATAGTGAGGGCCAGCAACGCAGGCCGCTCAGCAGGGCATCCGGAAATGCCGGCAAATTCACGTTGCCCGATCAGGCAGGTGCAGCGCCAAACCCGGTGAATCGGCGTCCAAGCGGCGCCAAGCATGCCCAGCAACACCATGACGGTCAAGCATGAAGCGCCCCGGAGCCCACAACGAGATGGCAATCAGCCAACAGCCATAGGGATACATGCCGCGCAGGCTAAATAAAAGCCTTCAAATGATTGTGCGCTGCGTCGTCCGGATCAATCGGTCGCTGGTACTTGGCACCCAGATAATGAGCGCTGAACACATCCAGATAAGCATCAAGCACGCCACTGGCGCTGACATCGTCGGCCAATTCCAGGCACAGCGCAGCCACTTCTGCCGTACAGAAATGGTCATCACGCCTGGACCGCCGCAGTCGGTAGCGGGATATCTGCTCGGGCTCCAGGCTCAGCACCGGAAACTTCTCCAGATACGGGCTTTTGCGAAACATCTTGCGTGCTTCGGTCCAGGTGGCGTCCAGCAGAATGAACAACGGCCGCTTGCCGTTTTCACGCGACACCTGGGTCACTACCCGCTCCCTGGCGACGAACTCACCCGGGAACACGATGTACGGTTGCCACTGCGGATCGTCCAGCAACGCCAGCAGTTGTTCGTCCACCTCGATGCGCGACCAGCCGAACGCGTGCGTGTCTTCGATGACATCGGCAATCAGCCAGCCGGTATTGGTCGGCTTCAAAGGCTCGGTGTCGTACATCAGCAGGCACATGCCCGAATCAGCCGCGACCTTGGGTCGCCATGCACATAAACAATAGCTGGAGATGACCCGGCAATCAGGGCAGCGTGGCGCACGCGAGCCTCGGGCGATGAACGGTTTGGTACTGCGTGCCAGTCGCTCATCGCGCAGGCGGGAGACAGCGTGGCTCATTGCAGCACGCACCAACTGAGGGAATACATCGACACCACGAGAACTCGGCAGGAATAAAGTGTGCGCAGTTTATCAGAGCGCTGACCGTTCAACCCTAGGCTGTGTGAAGAGTCCTGTCTTATACTGCTGCGCCATCCAGACCCGCAGTCGGCAGGTTATCCCGGAACGCACTTTGAAGTCGCTGGTCCAACGGCCAGCTACTTAATCAGGAGAGTTTAATGCTGCGCCTCATCGCCCCTACCCTTACGCTTTTGCTCGTTGCTCCGCTGTGCGCCCAGGCGACGTCGAAGCAGGAGTTCGAACTCAGTAAGATGCTGGAAAAAGTCGCGAAGGAAAGCAGCGTCGGTACGCCTCGCGCGATCAACGAAGACATTCTGGATCAGGGCTATACCGTCAATGGCAAGGAACTGATCAACCACCTGAGCGTACGTGAAGGCCAGGCGCAGCAAATGCGCGCCAATCCGGACGCCATGCGTAACCAGTTGGGCAACAGCGTCTGCCATAACAATGGCTATCGTCAGTTGATGACCAAAGGCGCCGTACTCAAGTATCAGTTCACTGAGTACAAAACCAATCGCCCGGTCGCGACTCAGAGCTTCCAGGCCTCGGACTGCACGGTCAAACCCAAGAAATAAGCCGCTCTGCCCTTCCCGTGCGCCTGCCCCTCAGGCGCACGCCAGTCTCGTTTCGAGACATCCTGCAACGCCTCCAATCTCAAGACGAACCGAGAACCGATGGCCTTTTTGAAGGCGTCGGCACATCATCGATTCGACACATAAGCCAGACTGGCGCTATAAACTTCTGACAGCCAACCGGCACTTTTCAGGCACGTGGACAACAGGAGCGACACGTTCATGTGCCCCCATCGTTTCTTGTGAACCAGGGAAACAGACAGAATCCCTACGATCCGGTATCGCTCAGCTCATCTTTTTGACCGATCAAGCTGGAGCGGATCAAGGAAACTGCAGGAGGAGACATCTTGAATGCCGTACGTACCTAACGATCTTCTGTCCAGACACTTTCAAAGCAATGGCCTGGACCTGACCGGCAAGATTGAAGAACACATTCATCAGGTCGCCCCAGGCAGCCCCAATCTTGCGCTTTACCGAGACATGATGCTGACCGTGCTGCGCATGGCTCAGGATGATCGCAATCGCTGGAATGCCAAGATAACCCTGCAGACCCTGCGCGAGCTGGACAACGCCTTCCGAGTGCTTGAGCGATTCAAGGGTCGGCGCAAGGTAACAGTGTTCGGCTCGGCCCGAACGCCACTGGAACACCCTCTGTATGCGCAGGCCACGGACCTGGGCGCTAAACTGGCACAGTCCGACATGATGGTGATCACCGGAGCAGGCGGCGGCATCATGGCTGCGGCTCATGCGGGAGCAGGCATCAAGCACAGCCTGGGCTTCAACATCACCCTGCCCTTCGAGCAACATGCCAACGCGACGGTAGAGGGCACGGAAAACCTGCTGCCCTTCCACTTCTTCTTTACCCGCAAGCTGTTCTTCGTCAAGGAAGCCGACGCGCTGGTGCTGTGCCCGGGCGGTTTCGGCACGCTGGATGAAGCACTGGAAGTGCTCACGCTGGTTCAAACCGGGAAAAGCCCGCTGGTGCCTATCGTATTGCTGGATACGCCGGGCGGCAGCTTCTGGCAAAGCGCGCTGGACTTCATCAAGACGCAACTGGAAGACAATCACTACATTCTTCCCGCCGACATGAAGCTGATGCGCCTGGTGTATAGCACCGACGAAGCTGTGGATGAAATCAAACGGTTCTACAGCAACTACCACTCCAGCCGCTGGCTGAAGAGCAAGTTCGTGATTCGCATGCACCATGCGCTCAGCGAGCAGGCGCTTGCGTACATGCAGGAGACGTTTGCCGACTTGTGTGTCAACGAGGCATTTCACCAGCACGGTTATCAGGGTGAGGAACACGATGAGGCTCAATTCAGCCATCTGACGCGGCTGGCTTTCACCTTTACCGGACGTAATCAGGGTCGGCTTCGAGAGCTGGTGGACTATATCAACTCGCCTGAGAACTGGTCGAAACCCTCAGGTGAACAACAGTCAGCGCATCAACGCGAACCGCTGAACGCCTGATATCAATCGTCCATGCCTCGGCCGCTCAACAGGCGGCCGATCATGTCCAGCGGAAAACCCCGGTAACTCAGGAATCGACCCTGTTGGGCACGCTCACGTGCGTCAGCAGGCATGCGCCCGGCAAACTTGCGCTGCCAGGTTTCCTGAAGCTTTTCCTGCCAGTCAACGCCGCACTCTTTCAGCGCCTGCTCGATATCGGCACGCTGCAAGCCGCGTTGGCTCAGCTCTTCACGGATACGCACAGGACCGTAGCCCGAACGAGACCGATAGGAAACAAAGCTTTCAAGATAACGGGATTCAGAGAGCAGCCCTTCCTCGATCAGACGATCAAGAGCGGCTTCTATATGCTCAGGGGAGGCGCCGCGCTGACGCAGCTTTCGCGTCAGCTCGACTCGACCATGCTCGCGTCGCGCGAGCAGGTCCATTGCAGTTCGCCTGACGGCGACGGGTGTATCAAGCACGGCAGACATGGATATCAGCTATCGGCGTCTGCTTCAGCCATGTCGTCAGCCACTGCAGGCTCGCGGGAACCAACGGCTTTGGTATCAACGCCAGGCGTCAGCAGCTTGTCGCGAATCTGCTTCTCGAGGGCGTTACCGATTTCCGGGTTATCTGCCAGGAACTTGGCCGAGTTGGCCTTGCCCTGACCGATCTTGCTGCCCTGATAGCTGTACCAGGCACCGGACTTCTCGAGGAAACCGTGCAGTACGGCCAGATCGATGATTTCGCCGTTGAGGTAGATGCCCTTGCCGTAAAGGATCTGGAACTCGGCCTGACGGAACGGCGGAGCCACCTTGTTCTTGACGACCTTGACGCGGGTCTCGCTGCCGACCACTTCGTCGCCTTCTTTCACAGCACCAGTACGACGGATGTCCAGACGTACCGAGGCGTAGAATTTCAGTGCGTTACCACCGGTGGTGGTTTCCGGGCTACCGAACATCACACCGATCTTCATGCGGATCTGGTTGATGAAAATCACCAGGCAGTTGGCGTTCTTGATGTTACCGGTGATCTTGCGCAGCGCCTGAGACATCAGACGTGCCTGCAGACCCACGTGCATGTCACCCATCTCGCCTTCGATCTCGGCCTTCGGAACCAGAGCGGCAACGGAGTCGACCACGATCACGTCGATGGCGTTGGAGCGCACCAGCATGTCGGTGATTTCCAGAGCCTGTTCACCGGTGTCCGGCTGCGATACCAACAGGTCGTCAACGTTGACGCCCAGCTTGCCTGCGTATTCAGGATCGAGTGCGTGTTCGGCATCGACGAATGCACAGGTCGCGCCCATTTTCTGGGCTTGAGCGATGACAGACAGTGTCAGCGTGGTTTTACCGGAAGACTCGGGACCGTAGATTTCAACGATCCGGCCTTTTGGCAGACCACCAATACCGAGTGCGATATCCAGACCGAGCGAACCGGTGGAAATGGCAGGAATCGCCTGACGGTCATGGTCGCCCATGCGCATCACGGCACCTTTACCGAACTGACGCTCGATCTGACCCAAGGCCGCAGCCAAGGCTTTCTTCTTGTTGTCGTCCATTGAAGTCCTCACGTAATCAAATTCAATTAGGGCCTTGATGGCCACAACACCTGTATAAGTAGACAGTATTATTCCACAGGGATCGACGCTCGCCTACCCCTGTTTTGGCATTTCTCCGCATGCGAGCGCGATGAGCCCCTCCAGCGCGGCTTTTACAGTTTGTCGGCGCACCTGCTCGCGGTCGCCAGCGAACCAGTGGCGCTGAGCGATGAGCCTGTCGCCGTCACCCCAGCAGATCCAGACCGTACCGACCGGCTTTTCGACCGAACCGCCGCCAGGTCCCGCCACGCCGCTGACCGCGACGCCGAACCTTGCACCGCTGTTGCGCTGAGCGCCGCGGGTCATGGCTTCGACGACAGCCTGGCTGACCGCGCCAACGCTGTCGAACAAGCCTTGCGGAACATCCAGCTGTCGCGTTTTCTGATTATTGGAATAAGTGACGTAGCCAGCCTCGAACCAGCCAGAGCTGCCGCCTATACGCGTGATCGCTTCGGCGATGCCGCCGCCCGTGCAGGACTCGGCAGTCGTGACCTGCGCACCTATCGTTTGCAGAAGCTCGCCAAGCGAGGCGGCAAGCCGGGTTATGTCATCCACAGTATATTCCCGTTCAAATCTGCTGATCCTTGAAATCCGACCTGCTGAAACAAACGGCTTTATGGAAAGCCGCTTGCCCGATCATGTACGTTGCTTCTTTTTCGAAACAGGCTTTCTGACCGTTTCGACCGTCGTTTCCCTTGGCCTGCGTTTCGCCTCATCCAAGGGAATGAAGCGCCCGGTGACCGAATCCCTTGCTCGTTTAAGTGCCATATAAAAGTCCTTTTTCATAGCCACCACTCACAGACGGTGGTGGTTCCAGGAGTCTATACAGCAATCACGAAGCTGTGGGCTTGCGGAAACCCGTGGTCACGATTGAGCCTTCACCAAACCCGGGACTGCACCCGCGCAACGTGCGTGATAACCTTGCGCCCATCGCAAACACTCGGCAGACATCCCTCGGTAAACGGAGGGATCACACGTCGCACCCCGAGGTTTACTCACTCTTCTCAAGAACTTGCCCAAACCACTGATGAATAAAGCAATTTCCGACCTCTCTTCGCACACGCCCATGATGCAACAGTACTGGAAGCTGAAGAATCAGCATCCGGATCAGCTGATGTTCTATCGCATGGGCGACTTTTACGAGATCTTCTATGAAGACGCCAAAAAGGCCGCCAAGTTGCTGGATATTACGCTGACGGCACGCGGTCAGTCGGCGGGCCAGAGTATTCCCATGTGCGGCATCCCGTACCACGCAGCGGAAGGCTACCTGGCGAAGCTGGTGAAGCTGGGCGAATCGGTGGTGATCTGCGAGCAGATCGGTGATCCGGCGACCAGCAAGGGGCCGGTTGATCGTCAAGTCGTGCGCATCATTACGCCGGGCACCATCAGCGACGAAGCGCTGCTCGACGAGCGGCGCGACAACCTGATCGCCGCCGTGCTCGGCGACGAACGTCTGTTCGGTCTTGCCGTGCTGGACATCACCAGTGGCAACTTCAGCGTGCTGGAGATCAAGGGCTGGGAGAACCTGCTGGCCGAGCTCGAGCGCATCAATCCAGTCGAACTGCTCATCCCGGATGACTGGCCCCAGGGCCTGCCGGCTGAAAAACGTCGTGGCTCACGTCGTCGCGCCCCTTGGGATTTCGAGCGCGACTCGGCGCACAAAAGTCTGTGTCAGCAATTCGCGACTCAGGACCTCAAGGGCTTTGGCTGTGAAATGCTGACCCTGGCGATCGGCGCGGCGGGCTGCCTGTTGAGCTATGCCAAGGAAACCCAGCGCACCGCCTTGCCGCACCTGCGCAGCCTGCGTCACGAGCGTCTGGACGATACCGTAATTCTGGACGGCGCCAGCCGCCGCAACCTTGAACTGGACACCAACCTGTCAGGCGGGCGCGACAACACGCTGCAATCGGTCATGGACCGCTGCCAGACAGCCATGGGCACGCGCCTGCTGACCCGCTGGCTGAATCGCCCGCTGCGCGACCTGACCATTCTGCAGGCGCGTCAGACGTCGATTACCTGCTTTCTGGAACGCTACCGTTTCGAAAACCTGCAGCCGCAACTGAAAGAAATCGGTGACATCGAGCGGATTCTGGCCCGTATTGGCCTGCGCAATGCGCGTCCTCGTGACCTGGCACGCCTGCGCGACGCCTTGAGCGCACTGCCCGAATTGCAACAGGCGATGAGCGAGCTGGAAGCGCCACACCTGCAACAACTGGCGCGCACCGCCAGCACTTACCCTGAGCTGGCTGACCTGCTGCAGCGGGCAATCATCGATAACCCGCCTGCGGTAATTCGTGATGGCGGCGTACTCAAGACCGGTTACGACGCCGAGCTGGACGAGCTGCAATCGCTGAGCGAGAACGCCGGCCAGTTCCTGATTGATCTGGAAGCACGCGAGAAGTCCCGAACCGGCCTGGCCAACCTGAAAGTCGGCTACAACCGGGTTCATGGCTACTTCATCGAGCTGCCCAGCAAACAGGCTGAACAGGCGCCCGCCGATTACATCCGCCGCCAGACCCTAAAGGGCGCCGAGCGCTTCATCACGCCGGAACTCAAGGAATTCGAAGACAAGGCGTTGTCGGCCAAAAGTCGCGCACTGGCTCGAGAGAAAATGCTTTACGAGGCATTGCTCGAAGACCTGATCGGCCATCTTGCCCCACTGCAGGATACGGCGTCGGCACTGGCCGAGCTGGACGTGCTGAGCAACCTTGCCGAACGCGCACTGAATCTGGATCTCAATTGCCCGCGCTTTGTGGCAGAGCCCTGCATGCGTATCGAGCAGGGTCGTCACCCGGTGGTCGAGCAGGTGTTGTCGACACCGTTCGTGGCCAACGATCTGGCACTGGATGACAGCACCCGCATGCTGGTCATCACCGGTCCGAACATGGGCGGTAAATCGACCTACATGCGCCAGACGGCGCTGATTGTCCTGCTGGCGCACATCGGTAGCTTCGTGCCCGCCGCTCAATGCGAACTGTCGCTTGTCGACCGGATATTCACCCGGATCGGCTCCAGCGATGACCTGGCGGGTGGCCGCTCGACGTTCATGGTGGAAATGAGCGAAACAGCCAATATTCTGCACAACGCGACCGACCGCAGCCTGGTGCTGATGGACGAAGTCGGCCGCGGGACCAGCACCTTCGATGGTCTGTCCCTCGCCTGGGCTGCGGCAGAATGCCTCGCCCAACTGCGCGCCTACACCCTGTTCGCCACGCACTATTTCGAGCTGACCGTTCTGCCAGAAAGCGAACCTCTGGTCAGCAACGTGCATCTGAACGCTACCGAGCACAACGAGCGGATCGTATTCCTGCACCGTGTCCTGCCAGGGCCTGCCAGCCAGAGCTACGGCCTGGCGGTCGCCCAGTTGGCGGGGGTTCCGGGCAAGGTCATTACGCGTGCCAAAGAGCATTTGCAGCGCCTGGAGACCACCAGCCTGCCCCACGAGCAGCCGCGCACCAAACCGGGCAAACAGGCAGCGCCGATGCAGAGCGATCTGTTTGCCAGCTTGCCGCACCCGGTGCTTGATGAACTGTCGAAGGTCAAGGTCGACGATCTCACACCGCGTCAGGCACTGGATTTGCTATACACATTGCAAACTCGACTGTGACGTAAGCCGTTACATGCTGTTAGAATCCCGCGCGGTCTGGGATGCGCTCAGCTTTTAGCCTGGCTGAGCAGCCGTTCGAGCCGCGTGAAGACGCAGCGAACCAAGGGTGAGTGGCAGGCGATGCAGTCAAACTGCTTCAAGGCCTTCATCAAAAGCACGTGTTTTCATAGGGCCGGGAACCGTCCCGAACCTGGCAACCCTGTCTGGAAGGGCTCTGCCGCAGCCGCCTGAGGAGAGAATTAGAAATGACCTTCGTCGTCACCGACAACTGCATCAAGTGCAAGTACACCGACTGTGTGGAAGTCTGTCCGGTGGACTGCTTCTACGAGGGCCCGAACTTCCTGGTGATTCACCCGGACGAGTGCATCGACTGCGCACTGTGCGAGCCTGAGTGCCCTGCACAGGCCATTTTCTCCGAAGACGAGATTCCGGCCGGCATGGAAAACTTCATCGAGCTCAACGCAGAGCTTGCCGAGGTATGGCCGAATATCACAGAGAAAAAAGACGCACTGCCGGACGCGGCAGAGTGGGACGGCAAGAAAGACAAGATTGCAGATCTGGAACGCTAGAATCCAGACTCAAAAAAAAGGCCCTCTTGAGGGCCTTTTTTCATTCTGAATGAGATGAAGCTACTGAGCTGATGAAGTCTCGATAAAAAAGGGGCGGTATGACCCGCCCACATTTTTTCCTGATCCCTGTAATCCCTTTTCATCATCCTGATGAATCGCCTCATGCGATGTCCCTGCCTTTCATCCTTGAAAGCCTGTACCGGTCCGTTGGTACAGCTCTGATAGTAGAGATTTGGCGCAGCACAGCAACCCGCCAAGCGCGCCAAAATATTTCCGCTTCTACCTTAATGATTTTATAAACTCATAGGGATCAAGGGGTTAAGAGGCATATCAATCGAATGTTTGGTAAATCTCACTTACAAAGCCTGGATAACTTACAGGTTGTGTACGCAATGACGTACATGGCATGTGTCTCATGGGGACGCTTTCGGGAACGGGGCTCCAGACTTTCGAGCAGTCTTTGAATGATGAAGACCATATAAAAAGCCGACATGAACAGGTTGCTCAGGTCGGCTCTTGTAACGCGGCTGGAGTTTTTTACTGGAAGAGCGATTCGCTCGAAAGACCGTTTTTCTCGAGGATTTCACGAAGACGCTTGAGGCCCTCGACCTGGATCTGTCGAACACGCTCACGCGTGAGTCCGATTTCCAGACCTACATCTTCAAGCGTGCTGCTTTCATGTCCCCGCAGTCCGAAACGGCGTATGACAACTTCGCGCTGCTTTTCGGTCAGTTCGCACAGCCACTGATCAATACTTTGCGAAAGATCGACATCCTGCAGAAGCTCACAAGGGTCTGTAGGACGATCGTCCGTGAGCGTATCGAGCAACGTCTTGTCCGAATCCGGCCCAAGCGATACATCAACCGAAGATACCCGCTCGTTGAGACCCAGCATGCGCTTGACCTCGCCTACCGGTTTTTCCAGCAGGTTGGCGATCTCTTCAGGAGACGGTTCGTGGTCGAGCTTCTGAGTCAGCTCTCTGGCCGCACGCAGGTAGACGTTCAGCTCCTTGACGACATGAATCGGCAACCGGATGGTCCGGGTCTGATTCATGATGGCTCGTTCAATGGTCTGGCGAATCCACCACGTGGCGTAGGTAGAAAAACGGAAACCGCGTTCAGGATCGAATTTTTCGACAGCCCGGATAAGGCCCAGGTTGCCTTCTTCGATCAGATCAAGCAATGAAAGACCACGATTGACGTAACGTCTGGCGATTTTCACCACCAGCCGCAGATTGCTTTCAATCATGCGTTTGCGCCCAGCCGGATCTCCACGTTGCGACAACCGCGCAAAGTGAACTTCTTCTTCCGGAGACAACAGCGGAGAGAACCCTATTTCATTGAGATACAACTGGGTAGCGTCGAGCGCCCGAGTGTAATCAATATATTTATGTTGTTTGAGCGATGACGACGGCTTGGCCTTCGCGCGACCCGAGGCGGCAGTAGACGGCTGCTTCTCGTTCGGCGATTGCTCCAGGACAATGCCAGCTTCCATGAGAAGCACGTCATCATCGATGTCAAACTCCGGCGCTTCGTTGCTAAGAGCCATTGTTATAGTCCTTTGGTGAGTTCGACCTCAAGCTCCAGCGACGCCTATATCCGTGGCAACGCTTGAGCCTGTTCCTTCTGCGTCAGGAACAGGCGGCAACAATCAACGACGTGGCAAAAATTCCAGTGGGTCTACAGGTTTACCTTGTCGGCGAATCTCAAAATGCAGTTTCACCCGGTCAGTTCCTGTTGACCCCATTTCGGCAATCGTCTGCCCAGCCTTGACCTGCTGTCCTTCCCGTACCAAAAGCCTGCGGTTGTGACCGTAGGCGCTGACGTAGGTATCGCTGTGTTTGATGATGATCAATTCGCCGTAGCCCCGTAATCCACTTCCGGCGTAAACAACTGAACCATCAGACGCTGCCAAAACAGGCTGTCCCAAATCACCGGCGATATCAATTCCTTTATTCAAACTACCGTTTGAAGAAAATTTTCCTATCAATATGCCACTCGAAGGCCAGGTCCAACCGCTGGGAGACTTGCCTGCAGGCCCCGTCGCAGTAGTTGCAGACGGCGGTATGACAACCGGTACAACCGCGACCGGCTTGGACATCACAGTCGTTTTCACCGATCCCGAATTGCTGGTCGTCGTTGAAGTACTGGTCACCGGACGACCCGATGCAGGTGCCGACGCTACGCTCTGCGTTGAAGAGGAGCGCCCGTCAAAGCGAATCGTCTGACCGGGTTTGATGGTGAACGGTTCGGGGATCTGGTTGCGAGCAGCCAGCGCTTTCCAGTCCCAACCGTAACGGAACGCAATGGAAAACAGCGTATCGCCGCGTTTGACGACGTACTGACCGGTCGTGACCGTAGGACGCTGGGCCACAGCGTTACCGTTGCGGTCGACCACGCGGACACCACCTGAGGGCGAACTTGAACAGCCGACCAAGAGGACACTGAGCGCAATGCCAATCAACAGACGCTGATAACTTCTCGAAGACCTGAGCTGCTGAATGACTGTGTGACTCACCCGCCACTCCCTTTACTGGTGACTGAATTCAAAGATGCCCATTGTGCCGCAAGAACGGCGGGCAGCCAGTGCTTAAAACGCATCAAAAACGGTGTAATGGAAGATCCGCCTCATGATTCGATGCAATTTTGCCATCGTTCTCATGAACAGACGGTTGTAGACCGATGACAGGCGCCAGAATTCACTCGTGACCTCTGGCGTTTTTCAGGCAAGAGGGCCGTTCAACAGCGGCACGAACCGCACGGCTCCCAATACGTGTCGGGAAAAGCCGTTTTCCTCTCGAATGATCAGCATCAATTGCTGGACCTCACCCGCGCCGACCGGAATGACCAGCCGTCCACCGGGTGCCAGTTGATCAAGCAATGCCTGCGGCACGTCGGTGGCCACTGCGGTGACGATGATGCCATTGTAAGGAGCCAGCGCCGGCCATCCTTCCCAGCCATCACCCCAGCGGAAAACCACGTTGCGCAGGTTGAGTTCAACCAGACGCTCCTTGGCACGGTCCTGCAGGACCTTGATGCGCTCGACCGAAAACACCCGCTCCACCAGTTGCGCCAGTACGGCTGTCTGATAGCCCGAGCCGGTACCGATCTCCATCACCTTGTCCAGCGGCCCCGCTGCCAGCAGAAGCTCGCTCATGCGAGCCACCATGTAAGGCTGGGAAATCGTCTGGTTATGTCCGATGGGCAATGCAGTGTCTTCATAGGCGCGATGCGCCAGCGCTTCGTCGACGAACAGGTGACGTGGCGTCTTGCGGATCACATCCAGCACATGATTGTTCGACACACCTTCTTCGTACAGGCGTTGAATCAAGCGCTCGCGAGTACGTTGCGAGGTCATCCCGATCCCGCGACGTAACAGATCATCTTGCTCGCGTGACATCAGCGCAGTCCCTCCAGCCAGGTGTTCAGGCTGCTGAAACCATCCTGATAGGTACGGTCCAGTTGCAACGGCGTAATCGATACGTAGCCCTGCATGACCGCATGAAAGTCAGTCCCGGCGCCGCCATCCTCGGCATCGCCTGCGGCCGCTATCCAGTAACCGGCACGTCCGCGGGGATCAACGACCCTGATCGGCGCTGCGGCTCTGGCGCGATGGCCCAGCCTGGTCAATTGAATGCCGCGGATGTGCTCCAGCGGCAGATTCGGGATGTTCACGTTCAACACCGTACGCGGCGGAAGATCGAGTTGCTCGTGGGCCTCGACCAGCAGGCGTGCGTAATGCGCGGCCGTGGCGAGGTTGTCCGGCTGGCGCGACAGAAACGAGAAGGCGAACGACGGCCGTTGCAGAAAACGGCCTTCCAGTGCCGCGGCGACCGTACCTGAGTACAGCACATCATCGCCCAGGTTGGCGCCCAGATTGATCCCTGAAACCACCATGTCCGGTTCACGCTCCAACAGGCCGTTAAGCCCCAGATGCACGCAGTCGGTCGGCGTACCGTTCAGACTGATAAAACCATTGGCCAGCGTCTGCGGATGCAGAGGCCGGTCGAGTGTCAGCGAACTGCTGGAACCACTCTTGTCTTGATCGGGGGCAATCACCACGCATTCAGTGTAGTCCGCCAGCGCGCCATAGAGCGCCGCAAGGCCGGGCGCGCTGACCCCGTCATCGTTTGAAATCAGAATACGCATGGGCTGTCCGTCTGCCCAACCGGCACCAGATCGACAAGCTCGCGCACCAATACGGTGGCAAAGCATCCAGGCGGAAGGACGAATTCCAGTTGCAGAATGTCAGGCTCGGGATAATGCCACGTCAGCCGCCCAATGGGCAGCCGCAGGATGCGACGTTCGTGTTCCATTCCCGCCCTGATCAACCAGTCGCGAAGCGCCGGATGCTCAGCTGCGA
>Ga0326721_10000394_pt1 | contig 13663 bp, 16 predicted proteins | sample SGPome_FD_203951 | JGI IMG/M metagenome (GOLD analysis project Ga0326721, IMG submission 203951) | Soil microbial communities from Southern Great Plains, Lamont, Oklahoma, United States - SGP_1_2016 | ecosystem: Engineered > Artificial ecosystem > Soil microcosm > Unclassified | place: USA...
CCGCCGACGTCGCGCGCGAGGTGAAGCCGCCGGCGCCGCCCCGCCGGCTGCCCAAGGCGATCTCGGTGGAGGACGTCGAGCGGCTGCTGGACGCCGCCGACTTCGACCAGACCCCGCTGTCGGTCCGCGACCGGGCGCTGCTGGAGGTGCTCTACGGCACCGGCGCCCGGATCTCCGAGGCGGTGGGCCTCGACATCGACGACCTGGACCTGGACGGCCGCAGCGTGCTGCTGCGCGGCAAGGGCGGCAAGCAGCGGCTGGTGCCGCTGGGCTCGTTCGCGGCCAAGGCGCTGTCGGCCTACCTGGTCCGGGTCCGGCCCGAGCTGGTCCGGCAGGGCCGGGGCACCCCCAAGGTCTTCCTGAACTCCCGCGGCGGCCCGCTGTCCCGGCAGAGCGCCTGGACGGTGCTGCGCGGCGCCGCCGACAAGGCCGGCCTCGGCACCGACCTGTCCCCGCACACCCTGCGGCACTCCTTCGCCACCCATCTGATGGAGGGCGGCGCCGACGTCCGGGTGGTGCAGGAACTGCTGGGCCACGCCTCGGTCACTACCACCCAGATCTACACCCTGGTGACCGTCGACCAGCTGCGCGAGGTCTACGCGGTCGCCCATCCGCGCGCCCGGGCCCGGTCGTGAGCACGCCGGGGATCGCTCCGGCGTGGCAGCCGCGCCGCAGCGCCGTGGCGGGCGGGTCGCAGCCGTTCACCGGCCCCTGGAGTGGGGTAACCTCCGGACGGGTCAGGCACGCTGTGCGGCGGCGCAGCGCGGTACTTGCGAGGAGCGCGCACTTCCTATGACGACGTCCGATACGCCCCCGGCCGGGCCACCGGCAGCCGGACCCGCCACCGCCGCGCCCGCCGAGGCGTCTCCCGAGCCCGCTCAGCCGGCCGAGCCGCAGTCCTCCGAGCCGCAGTCGTCCGAGCCGCGGCAGGCCGAGCAGCCGGGCACCTCGGCCGACCCGGCCCGGGCCCGGCGCCGCCGGCCGCTGGTCCAGCCCGAGCCGGTGACCCAGCACGGGCCGGCCCGGGTGATCGCGCTGTGCAACCAGAAGGGCGGGGTGGGCAAGACCACCTCCACCATCAACCTCGGCGCCGCGCTCACCGAGTTCGGCCGCCGGGTGCTGCTGGTGGACTTCGACCCGCAGGGCGCGCTCAGCGTCGGGCTGGGCGTCCAGCCGCACCAGCTGGAGCGCACCACCTACAACCTGCTGATGGAGCGCTCGGTCGGCATCGACGAGGTGCTGCTCAAGACCAGCGTGCCGGGCATGGACCTGCTGCCGTCCAACATCGACCTGTCCGCCGCCGAGGTGCAGCTGGTCAATGAGGTGGCCCGCGAGCAGACCCTGGCCCGCGCGCTGGCGCCGGTGCTCAACGACTACGACTTCGTGCTGATCGACTGCCAGCCCTCGCTGGGCCTGCTGACCGTCAACGCGCTGACCGCAGCGCACGGAGTGATCATCCCGCTGGAGTGCGAGTTCTTCAGCCTGCGCGGGGTGGCGCTGCTGATCGACACCATCGACAAGGTGCAGCAGCGGCTCAACCCCAACCTGCGGCTGGAGGGGATCCTGGCCACCATGTACGACGGCCGCACCCTGCACGGCCGCGAGGTCTACAGCCGGGTGCTGGAGGCGTTCGGCGACAAGGTGTTCGACACGGTGATCTCGCGGACCGTCCGGTTCCCGGAGACCACCGTGGCCGGCGAGCCGATCACCACCTGGGCACCCACCTCCAACGGTGCGGTGGCCTACCGGGAGCTGGCCATGGAGGTTCTGGCCCGCCCGTGAGCCGAGCACTGCCGGGCGAGCTGGCGCTGGAGGACCTGCCGGAGGAGTGGGACCTGCCGGCCTCCTCCGACGGCCCCGCCCTCTCCGCGGGCCCGGGCTCTCCCGAAGACTCTTCGGCAGCCGAGGTGCCGGGTGCGGAGTCCGGCCGGCAGCGGTTCAGCGTCCGGCTGGACAACTTCGAAGGCCCCTTCGACCTGTTGCTGACCCTGATCAGCCGGCGCCAGCTCGACGTAACCGAGGTGGCGCTGTCCCAGGTGACCGACGAGTTCATCAGCTACCTCAAGGCCGCCGGAGAGGCGTTCGACCTCGGGCAGGCCACCGAGTTCCTGGTGGTGGCCGCCACCCTGCTCGACCTGAAGGCGGCCCGGCTGCTGCCGGCTGCCGAGGTCGAGGACGAGGAGGACCTGGCCCTGCTGGAAGCCCGCGACCTGCTGTTCGCCCGGCTGCTGCAGTACCGGGCCTACAAGCTGGCCGCCGCGCACCTCGGCACGCTGGCCGCCCGGGCCGGGCGCCGGTACGGCCGAGTGGCCGAGCTGGAGCCCCGGTTCGCAGCCCTCAGCCCGGAGCTGCGGATCGGGGTGGACCTGCACCAGTTCGCGGCCGTCGCGGCCGCGGCGCTGCGGCCCCGGCCGGTTCCGGTGGTGGGGGTGGACCACCTGCACGCGCCCCGGGTCAGCGTGCGCGAGCACATGCTGCTGCTGGCCGGCCGGCTGGCCCGGACCGGGTCGGCTACCTTCCGGTCCCTGGTCGCCGACTGCGGCTCCACCCTGGAGGTGGTGGCCCGGTTCCTGGGCCTGCTGGAGCTCTACCGGGACGGGGCGGTGAGCTTCGACCAGGCCGAGGCGCTGTCGGAGCTGCACGTCCGCTGGACCGGGAGCAGCCGCGGCCCGGACCAGTCCGGCGAGCCGGACAGCGGCTCCAGTGAGTACGCCGCCCCGCGGGCCGGCACCGACCCGGACGAGGAGTACGGCTGATGACCCAGCCGCAGGACGAGGCCGTTGCACGGACGGCTGCTGACGCGCCAGGGCCCGAGGCGGAGCAGGCGGTGGCCGAGCAGGCAGAAACCGAGACCGACCAGGCGGTAACCGAACAGACAGAAACCAAGCAGGCAGGGACCGAGCAGCCGGCCGTCCGGCCCGGCGCTCGGCACCGCGCACCCGAGGACGACGAGGCCGAACCAGCTTTCCCGTCCGCCGGCCCGGCCGGAAACGACACCGGGCCGCTGGATCTGGCTGACCCGGCGGTGCTGCACTCGGCCCTGGAGGCCCTGCTGTTCGTGGCTGACGGCCCGTTGCAGCTGACCCAGCTGGCCGTGGCGGTGCAGCGGCCGGCGGCCGAGGTGGCCCAGGCGCTGGCCGAGATCACCGCCGAGCTGGACCGGCGGCAGGCCGGCTGGCAGCTGCGGCCGGCCGCGACCGGGTTCCGGCTCTACACCCGCGACCGCTTCGCCCCGGTGGTGGAGGCGTTCCTGCTGGACGGGCAGCGCACCAAGCTCAGCCAGGCGGCGCTGGAGACGCTGGCCGTGGTGGCCTACCGGCAGCCGGTGACCCGGGCCCGGATCTCGGCCATCCGGGGCGTCAACGTCGACGGCGTGGTGCGTACCCTGCTGGCCCGCGAGCTGATCACCGAGGTGGGCTCGGATCCGGAGACCGGCGGCGGGCTCTACCGCACCACCAGCACCTTCCTGGAGAAGATGGGCATCTCCTCGGTGGACGAGCTACCCTCGCTGGCGCCGTTGCTACCCGAGCTGGACACCCTGGACCTCGAAGAGCTGTGACGTCGGATGAGTTCTGACCAACCCGGCCAGCCTGACCAAGGCATCCGCCTGCAGAAGGTGCTGGCCGGTGCTGGCCTGGGCTCCCGGCGGGCCTGCGAGCAGCTGATCGCCGACGGCCGGGTCACCGTGGACGGCCGGGGGGTGGCCGAGCTCGGCACCCGGGTCGATCCGCAGACGTCGGTAGTGCGGGTGGACGGCAAGCGGATCAACCTGCGGGCCGGCCAGGTGTACCTGGCGCTGAACAAGCCGCGCGGCGTGCTGACCGCGATGTCGGATCCGTACGGCCGTCCCAACGTCGGCGACTTCGTGGCCGACCAGCCCGAGCGGCTGTTCCACGTCGGCCGGCTGGACGCCGACACCGAGGGCCTGCTGATCCTGACCAACGACGGCGAGTTCGCCCACCGGCTGGCCCACCCCTCGCACGAGGTGATCAAGACCTATATCGCCGAGGTGCCGGGCCCGGTGGACCGGTCGCTGGGCCGGCGGCTGGTGGCGGGCATCGACCTCGAGGACGGCCCGGTGGCCGTCGACGACTTCACCGTGATCGACTCATCCGGGAGCCGGGCGCTGGTCCAGGTGTCGCTGCACGTGGGCCGCAACCACATCGTCCGGCGGCTGCTGGACGCCGTCGGGCACCCGGTCGAGCGGCTGGTACGGATCGCGATCGGGCCGGTCCGGCTGGGCGACCAGCGGCCGGGCTCGGTGCGCGAGCTCAGCGCCGCCGAGCTCGCCGAGCTCTACCGCCAGCTCGGCCTCTGAGTCGGTCGGGCAGCACTGCCGGCAGGACGGAAAATGGAAAGGATCCAGGTGAGCATTCGCGCGGTGCGGGGCGCCATCCAGGTCGAGGCCGACGAGCGGCAGTCGATCCTGGACGGGGCCACCGAGCTGGTCACCGAGGTGATGGCCCGCAACCGGATCGAACCCGACGACCTGGTCTCGATCCTGTTCACCGCCACCCCGGACCTGACGGCGGAGTTCCCGGCCTACGCGGCCCGCCAGCTGGGCCTGACCGACGTGCCGCTGATGTGCGCCACCGAGATCGCGGTGCCCGGTGCGCTGCCCCGAACGCTGCGGCTGCTGGCGCACTTCGACACCGAGCTGCGGCGCGCCGACATCCGGCACGTCTACCTGCGCGGGGCGGCGGCGCTGCGCACCGACCTGCCCCGGTAACCGAACCGCAGCCGGGGCCCGCGACCGGGCCTAGAACCCGCCGGCAGGGCACGCCGGAAGTCGATGTCAGCCGGACCCCGTACCCTGGGAATGCCCGGCCACCGGACGGGCTGGTTCGCGGTGCCTGCGGTTTCGACCGTGCCGCGAGCGCACCGCCCAGACATCTGTCGTGACCAGAACGGGACCGCCGGCATGCCTATCGAGGTCAGCGAGGCCCCCGTGTTCCGGGGAGTGGTGGCACTCGACGGGCCGTCGGGCACCGGCAAGTCCACCGTCGCCCGGCTGCTGGCCCGGCGGCTGCGCACCCAGTACCTCGACACCGGCGCGATGTACCGGGCGGCCACCGTCGCGGTGCTGCGGGCCGGCGTCGACCCCGCCGACCCGGTCGCGGTGGCGGCCGAGGTGGCCGGCCGGCGCATCGAGGTGGGCACCGACCCGTGGCACAGCAGCACCCGGCTGGACGGCCGCGACGTCGAGCGCGAGATCCGGACCGCCGCGGTGACCGCCGCGGTGTCGCCGGTCTCGGCCGTCCAGGCGGTCCGCGACCAGCTGGTGGCCCAGCAGCGGCTGATCATCGGCCGCGGCCCGACGGTCGCCGAGGGCCGCGACATCGGCTCGGTGGTCTGGCCGGACGCGGAGCTGAAGGTGTACCTGACCGCCCGCGAGGACGTCCGGGCCCGGCGCCGGGCCGGCGAGCTGGGTGCGGGTACCGACGCCGACGACATCGCCCGGATCGAGCAGGCGCTGCGCCGCCGCGACGACTTCGACTCCAGCCGGGCGGTCAGCCCGCTGCGCCGGGCGGACGGCGCCACCGAGGTCGACACCTCGGAGCTGACCGTCGACGAGGTGGTCGAGCTGCTCGCCGGGCTGGCGTTCCGGGCGGTCAGCACGGCGGATCGCGCCTGACCATGACCGATCCCGACCTGGCCGGCACCGCCGATCTCGATCTCGACCACACCGATCCCGAGCCGGACGACACCGACCACACGCCGGTGCTGCCGGTGGTTGCCGTGGTCGGGCGTCCCAACGTGGGCAAGTCCACCCTGGTGAACCGGATCCTCGGCCGCCGCGAGGCCGTCGTGCAGGACGTGCCCGGCGTCACCCGGGACCGGATCGCCTACGACGCCTACTGGGGCGGCCGGCAGTTCACCCTGGTCGACACCGGCGGCTGGGAACCGGACGCCACCGGGCTGCAGGCGATGGTGTCGCGGCAGGCCGAGCAGGCGGTGGTGACTGCCGACCTGGTGCTGTTCGTGCTGGACTCGCGCACCGGCGCGACCGAGACCGACCTGGTGGTGGCCCGCACCCTGCGCCGGTCCGGACGTCCGGTGGTGCTGGCGGTCACCAAGGTCGACGACGAGCGCGGCGAGTCCGACGCGACCGAGGCCTGGTCGCTGGGCCTGGGCCAGCCGTACCCGGTGAGCGGGCTGCACGGCCGCGGTTCGGGCGACCTGCTGGACGCGATTCTGGAGAAGCTGCCGGACGCGCCGCCGGAGCGCGAGACCGTCGGCGGCCCGCGCCGGGTGGCCCTGGTCGGGCGGCCGAACGTGGGCAAGTCCAGCCTGCTCAACCGGCTGGCCGGCACCGAGCGCGCGGTGGTGGACGCGGTGGCCGGCACCACCGTCGACCCGGTGGACTCGCTGCTGGAGCTGGGCGGCGAGACCTGGCGGTTCGTCGACACCGCGGGGCTGCGCCGCCGGGTGACCAACGCCTCGGGCATGGAGTACTACGCCAGCCTGCGGACGGCCAGTGCCCTGGAGTCGGCCGAGGTGGCGGTGGTGCTGCTGGACGCCTCCGAGGTGATCTCCGAGCAGGACCAGCGGGTGCTGACCATGGTGGTCGAGGCCGGCCGGGCGCTGGTGATCGCCTTCAACAAGTGGGACCTGGTGGACGAAGACCGCCGCCTACAGCTGGAGAAGGAGGTCGACTGGGAGCTGCAGCGGGTGCAGTGGGCGCCCCGGGTCAACGTCTCGGCCCGGACCGGCCGGGCGGTGGACAAGCTGGCCGACGCGCTGCGGCTCTCGCTGGCCTCCTGGGACCGCCGGATCCCCACCGGCCGGCTCAACAGCTGGCTGACCGAGGTGGTCAACGCCACCCCGCCGCCCGGCCGGGGCGGCAAGCGCCCCCGGGTGCTGTTCGCGACCCAGGCCGACACCCGGCCGCCCCGGTTCGTGCTGTTCACCACCGGCTTCCTGGAGGCCGGTTACCGGCGCTTCCTGGAACGGCGGCTGCGCGAGGACTTCGACTTCCGGGGCAGCCCGATCGAGATCTCGGTGCGGGTCCGGGAACGCCAGCAGCGCAACTAGCCTCCGCGGCGGGTCAGAGCTTTGTCACCAGCCGTTCGACCATGGTCACGTTGCGGGCGGTGCTGGGGTTGCCGGGCAGCGCCTTCGACCAGGCCGAGGACGTCAGGCTGGTGTTGCTCGACTTGTCCCGGATCAGCCAGTGCACGTCGCGGCCCACCACCCGCACCTCGTCCAGGTCGTTCGACAGCGCCTCGACCGCCTTCCGCTCGGCAGCGCCGAGCGGGGTCAGCGTCAGCAGCACGAAGTGGGTGTGGCCGGCCGCGATCGTGCCGAACGGCTTGTCGGTGGCCAGCGCCTGCACCTGGCGCCGGATGCGGACGAAGGTGGTCAGCTCGAAGCCGAACTCGGCCTCCAGCGCGGTGCGGATCTGCTTCTCCAGGGCGGCCGTCCGCCCGGTGGCGTCGAAGAGCAGGTTGCCGCTGTTGACGAAACTCTCCACCCCGGTGTGGCCGAGCTGTTCCAGCACCCGGCACGCGGTCGCCATGTCAACCCGGCGGCGGCCGACGTTGACGGCCCGCAGGAAAGCAACGAATCGCGCCACGCCCGCTATTCGATCACGATCGGCCGCGGCGCGAGCCGGTACTGCCCGGCTGGCTGCGCCGGACGCTGACCGGACCGTCCGTCGCGGTGCGCTAAAGTTGCTCCCGGTTCGCTCGAGCCGTGCGGTACTGGAGCGGAACGGGCTGTAGCGCAGCTTGGTAGCGCACCTGACTGGGGGTCAGGGGGTCGCAGGTTCAAATCCTGTCAGCCCGACATCACCCTGCCGACGCAGGCGGAACTCCCTTCCGCCCTGTCGAGGCAGGCAGAAACTCACCGCTGCCTGCCGGCGGCGGCAGGGTCGGCGGGGAGGCCAGAGCGCGTGAGTTCGCAGCCCCCGGCCGGCGCGACAAGCACTGACGCCACCCGGCGACGGCCGGCGGTGCTGACCGTGCCCAACCTGCTCAGCTTCTCCCGGTTGCTCGGGGTCCCGCTGTTTTTATGGCTGCTGCTCGGCCCGCACGCCGACGCCCTCGCGCTGCTGGTGCTGGTGATCTCGGGGATCACCGACTGGGCCGACGGGGTGCTGGCCCGCCGGTTCGACCAGATGTCGCGGCTCGGCGCGCTGCTCGACCCGGTGGCCGACCGGCTCTACATCCTGGCCACCCTGGTCGGCCTGGTGCTGCGGCACATCATTCCGCCGGAGCTGGCGGTGCTGATCATCGGCCGGGACCTGGTGCTGGTCGGCACCCTGCCGGCGCTGCGCAGGCGCGGGCTGACCGGCCTGCCGGTGCACTACCTGGGCAAGGCCGCCACCTTCAACCTGCTCTACGCCTTCCCGCTGCTGCTGCTCGGCTCGCACGAGGGCACGCTGGGCGACGTGGCCAAGCCGATCGCCTGGGCGTTCACCCTCTGGGGCACCGGGCTCTACCTGTGGTCGGCCGGGCTGTACCTGGTCCAGTTCCGCCGGGTGCTGGCCGAACCGGTGGTGGCCTGAATGACGGGCACCGGCCCGTCCAGGGCGGTTCCGGCCGGGCCCGCCGGCGGCAGCCCGTCCGGCAGCAGGTTCTCCACCGCGATGCTGGACGACCTGCTCAACAACCCGCTCGACCCCGGCTACCGGCTGGCTTTCCAGGACCGGCAGGCCGCTGAGCACGGCCCGGCCGGGGGACCGCCGCCGGCCGGCCGCCGCTGGTGGGACGGGCCGCTGCTGTGGCTGGCCTGCCTCGCGGTGGGCCTGCTGCTGGTGGTGGCCTACCAGCAGCAGCACCAGTCGGCCCCGGCCCGGGAAGCCGCCCGCAAGGACCTGATCGACCGGATCGAGCGGCTGCAGCAGACCGGCGACTCCCTGGACGACCGGGCCAAGGTGCTGGCCAGCGAGGTGGCCGGGCTGCGCGACGCCCAGCTGCCGGGCAACAGCGAGGAGCTCAAGCGGCTGGAGCTGGCGTCCGGGGCACTGCCGGCCACCGGGCCGGGCGTGCGGATCGAGCTGGACGAGCCGCCGGCGCCCACCCCGGCGGCCACCGGCCGGCCCGGCACCACGCCGCAGGAGCAGGTCGCGGTGCTGCACGACCGCGACATCCGCGCGGTGGTCAACCAGCTGTGGGCGGCCGGCGCCGAGGCGGTCGCGGTGAACGGGCTGCGGCTGACCGCCACCTCGTTCATCCGGTTCGCGGGGGAGTCGGTGCTGGTGGACTTCCAGCCGATCAGCGCCCCGTACACGATCGAGGCGATCGGCAACCGCAACGCCCTACTGGTCGCCTTTGCCGATTCCCCGATCGCCCGCCAGCTCAAGACGATGGCGGCAGTGGACGGGATCACCTTCCGGTTCACCGGCAAGTCCGGGCTGCGGCTGCAGTCGGTTACGGTGGCGCAGCCGCACTATGCCGGCCTGGGCCCGGCCACCTCCGGCCAGTCCCCGTCCCCGTCAGCATCGGAGTCGCCGCGATGATTGCCGCCATCGCCCTGGTCATCGGCGTGGTGCTGGGCATCGTGCTGCGCCCCACCGTGCCGCTGTGGCTGGAGCCGTACCTGCCGATCGCGGTGGTGGCCGCGCTCGACGCGGTCTTCGGCGGCATCCGGGCCAGGCTGGACGGCATCTTCGTCGCCAAGGTGTTCGTGGTCTCGTTCGTGTCCAACGTGCTGGTCGCGGCGCTGATCGTGTTCATGGGTGACAAGCTCGGCGTCGGTGGCCAGCTGTCCACCGCGGTGGTGGTGGTGCTCGGCATCCGGATCTTCGGCAACGCCGCCGCCATCCGTCGTCACCTGTTCCGGGCCTGAGAGCCGGCCGGGAGCGCACCATGCCCAAGCAACCGAAGCCGCCCGGCCCCCCGGCTGGAAAGAGCGAACCGGCCGAGCCGGCACCGCCACCGGTCGAGCCGACCGAGCAGCCGCCGACCAAGCAGCCGGTCCCGGCCGAGCTGACGGACGAGCCAGCGGCCGAGCAGCCATCAGCCGAGCAGCCAGCGGCCGAGCCGGCCGGCGGCGACCGGCCGCCGCGCCGGCGTAACCGGGGCGCCACCGTGCTGATCGGCGCCCTGCTGGCCATGCTGGGCTTCGCCCTGGCGGTGCAGTTTCGCTCCAACTCCACCAACGACGTGCTGGCCGGCGCCCGGGAGGCCGATCTGGTCCGGATCCTGGACGACCAGAACAGCCGCATCGACCGGCTGCAGTCCCAGATCAGCGACCTGCAGGCGGCCCGGCAGCGCCTGTCGCTCAACGGCAGCAACAACGCCGCGGCCCGCGAGGAGGCGCAGCGGCAGGCCGACGCGCTGGCCGTGCTGACCGGCGCGGCGCCGGCCCACGGGCCGGGCATCCGGGTGCTGATCTCCGACCCGCAGCGCGCGCTGCGGGCCGAGGAACTGCTCGACGTCGTCGAGGAACTGCGCGGCGCCGGTGCCGAGGTGATCCAGTTCGGCCCGGTCCGGATCGGCACCTCCAGCGCCTTCACCGACTCCGGAGCCGGGGTGTCGCTGGACGGCACCGCCCTGCAGTCGCCGTACGAGGTGCTGGCGATCGGGGATCCCAAGACGCTCGACACCGCCCTCAACATCCAGGGCGGGGTGGTCAACACCGTGCACGCCGCCGGCGGGGAGATCAACATCGCCGAGCAGTCGGTGGTCAGCATCACCGTCACCCGGACGATCCCGGCTCCGCGCTACGCCACCCCGGCCGGTAAGTGACCGCTGAGTGATCAGCGGGGACTGACCCGGTAAGGTCGCGCCCACCGTGGCCGGAGCACCGGCAACCGCCGGCCGGTGACCCGTCGGCGGTCCACGAGTTGACCTTGCTGCACGACGACCCGAAAGACGACGAGGAGACGACAGATGGCAGAGATCCCCTCCGACCTGCGCTACACCAGCGACCACGAATGGGCCAAGCCGGTCGAAGGCAATGTGGTCCGGGTCGGGATCACCGACTACGCCCAGAACTCCCTGGGCGACATCGTCTTCGTGTCGGTGCACGCGCTGGACGCCTCGGTGGAGTCCGGTGACACCTTCGGCGAGGTCGAGTCGACCAAGAGCGTCTCCGACCTCTACGCCCCGGTCGCGGGTTCGGTGGTGGCCCGCAACGAGGCGCTGGACGACAACCCCGACCTGGTGAACTCCGATCCCTACGGTGCCGGCTGGATCGCCGAGATCCAGGTCGCCGACCTGGCCGTGCTCGACTCGCTGCTCGACGCCGAGGCCTACGGCCAGGCCACCTCCTCCGAGTAAACCTCCACCTCGCGTTGACCCTTTACCGCGCGGCAAACTAGGCTCGGTGACACGGCGACCGGCGATCCGAACGGCTGGGTCGGGGGAGTCGCCGGTGGGTCCGGCAGGCAACGAGAAAGGGCGTCCCCGGCGTGTTCTGCACCGCGTGTGGCACCGAGAACTCCGCTGACAGCCGCTACTGCGCCCAGTGCGGGACGCCGTTGCCCGGCGCCCACCCGGGCGGGCGGCCCGGCGGCCCGGACGCGACCTCCATCCTGTCCGCGGGACTGGTCACCGCCGGCCAGGACAGCGACGAGTTCTCACCCGAGGCCCACCAGCGCGCCATCGACGCCCTGGCGCCGGGCTCGGCGCTGCTGGTGGTCAAGCGCGGCCCGAACGCCGGCAGCCGGTTCCTGCTCGACCAGGACGTCACCACCGCCGGCCGGCACCCGGACAGCGACATCTTCCTCGACGACGTCACCGTCTCGCGCCGGCACGTGGAGTTCCGCCGGGACGGTTCCGGCTTCGCCGTGCACGACGTGGGCAGCCTGAACGGCACCTACGTCAACCGGGAACGGATCGACTCGGCGACGCTGGCCGGCGGCGACGAGGTGCAGATCGGCAAGTTCCGGCTGGTGTACCTGAACTCGCCGGGTCGTGCCGGGGCCGGCTCGTGAGCGCCGCCGGCCTGCCGGCCCGCGGCACCCTGTCGATCGGCGAGGTGCTGGCCCAGCTGCGCGCCGACTTCCCGGACGTGACCATCTCCAAGATCCGCTTCCTGGAGGACCAGGGCCTGGTGCAGCCGGACCGGACGCCGTCCGGCTACCGCAAGTTCTCCGGCTCCGACGTCGCCCGGCTGAAGTACGTGCTCAGCCAGCAGCGCGACCACTACCTGCCGCTGCGGGTGATCAAGGAGCAGCTGGAGGCCATCGACCGCGGGCACGGCCACGGCCCGGTGCCGGGCCCGGCGGTGCCGCGAGCGGCCCACCCCACCATCGTGGACAACACCCCGACCCCGGACCACTTCCGTGCCACCCCGGCGGCGATGCGGCTGAGCCGGGAGGAGCTGCTCAACACCGCGGGGCTGCGTCCGGCCCAGCTGTCGGAGCTGGAGCAGTACGGCCTGGTCAGCCAGCGGCCCGGCGGGTACTACGACGACGACGCCCTGGCGATCGCCCGGGTGGTGGCCGAGATGGCCCGGTTCGGCATCGAGGGCCGGCACCTGCGCGGCTTCAAGTCCGCCGCCGACCGCGAGGTGGGACTGTTCGGCCAGGTGGCCGGGCCCATGGTCAAGCAGCGCAGCGGGGACGGCCGGTCCCGGGCCGAGGAGGCGGTGCGCGAGCTCGCGGCGCTGTCGGTGCGGTTGCATGCCGCGCTGGTGCAGATCGGGCTACGAGAGATCGTCGGCTGAGGCTGGAACCGGCTAGGCTGAAAGGGGTCCCGTCCCCGTTCGTCCAGCAGAGGAAGGTCTCCAGATGACTCTGCATCCGCTCGAGGTCGTCGGTGTGCGGGTCGAGCTGCCCGCCAATCAGCCGGTGGTGCTGCTCAAGGAAACCGGCGGCGTTCGTTACCTGCCGATCTGGATCGGCGCGGTGGAGGCGTCGGCCATCGCCTTCGAGCAGCAGGGCGTCCAGACCCCCCGCCCGATGACCCATGACCTGCTCAAGGGCGTGATCGAGGCGCTCGGCGGCAAGCTGAAGCAGGTGTCGATCACCGAGTTGCGCGACGACGTCTTCTACGCCGAGCTGCAGTTCGCCAGCGGCGTCACGGTCAGCGCGCGCCCGTCGGACGCGATCGCGCTGGCGCTGCGCACCGGGGCCCCGATCGTGGGGGACGAGAGCGTGCTGGCGGCCGCCGGCATCTCCATCCCCGAGGAGGACGAGGACGAGGTGGAGCGGTTCCGGGAGTTCCTGGACACCATCTCCGCCGACGACTTCGCCGGTTCCGGCGGCGACGAGCCGCATCCGGGAGCCCCTTGAGCGCCCAGCCGGTGACCCGGCCTCAAGTCTGCACCTGAGGTCGACGGTTACTTTTTCGGCGCGATCCGGCGAGGCGGATTGACCGGTGCAGTCAGCGCGGCATACCGTCGGTAAATACCCACGGTGCAATTCGATGGGTGCCGCGCCCGATCTGAGGTGGATCGGAGGCGGGAAGGACATCGTCAGCGGTGCTGGGGCTTGTCAGAGCAGGCAGGAGAATGACGTGCAGGACGATACGCCGGAGCAGGGTGAGCTGTTCTCCCAGCCAGGCATCGGCTCCGACGACTCGGTGGGCTACCGCGGCCCGACCGCCTGCGCCGCCGCCGGCATCACCTACCGCCAGCTCGACTACTGGGCCCGCACCGAGCTGGTGGTGCCCTCGGTCCGCTCCGCGGCGGGCTCCGGCAGCCAGCGGCTGTACTCGTTCAAGGACATCCTGGTCCTGAAGGTGGTCAAGCGGCTGCTCGACACCGGCGT
>Ga0326721_10000395_pt1 | contig 13662 bp, 10 predicted proteins | sample SGPome_FD_203951 | JGI IMG/M metagenome (GOLD analysis project Ga0326721, IMG submission 203951) | Soil microbial communities from Southern Great Plains, Lamont, Oklahoma, United States - SGP_1_2016 | ecosystem: Engineered > Artificial ecosystem > Soil microcosm > Unclassified | place: USA...
GTGCGACAGGGCCCGTTGCGCTCGATGAGTCGGCGGCTCAGGCCCCGCGTCCGACGAGGACGCGTACCGTGAGCTGGACGACACCGAGGCTGAGCTGCATGGCTCAATGCTCTGCCTCCGGACGAAGGGTGTCAAACTTCGGACCCCCCGTCCCACCATGTGAGACAAAGCACGTGCGGCCTACGACCGGGCGGGCGGGAAGGCCAGGCGGCCCTCCTGCTGCAGGAACAGGGGGCGCTCCCCCGCCGCGAGCCGCCCGAGCTGGGCCTCGAGCAGCCGGCGCACCCGGGGGCGGAAGGAGGCGTTGGACCCGCCCGTGTGGGGGGTGAGGAGCGAGCCGGGGGCCCGCATCAGCGGGTGGTCGGCGGGCAGCGGCTCCGGCTCGACGACGTCGAGGGCGCAGCGCAGCCGGCCGGACACGACCTCCGCCGTCAGGGCCGGGGTGTCCACCACGCGGCCGCGGCCCACGTTGACCACGAGCGCGTCGTCGGGCAGCCGGGAGAGCAGCCGGGAGCCGACGAGCCCGTCGGTGGCCGGACTGGAGGGCAGGGTCACGACGAGGACGTCGGTGCGGGCCAGCAGCCCGGGCAGCTCGTCCACCCCGTGGACGGGACCGTGCTCGTCGGTGCGGGCGCGGGACGCCACCCGGGTGATCTCGACCTCGAAGGGGCGCAGGCGGTCCACGACGGCGGAGCCGATCTCGCCCACCCCGAGCACCAGCACGCGGCTGTCGGCCAGGGAGCGGCTCTCGAAGCGGGCGTAGACGCCCTCGCGCTGCTGCAGCACGGCGCGGGGGATCTCCCGCTGGGCGGCGATCATCAGCCCGAGCGCCAGCTCGGCCGTGCCGGCCGCGTGCACCCACCCCGCGGTGGTCAGCGCCAGGTCCGGGCCGACGGCCTCCGGCACCCCGTCGAAGCCCGTGGTCTGCAGCTGCACCAGCTTCAGCCCGGTCGCCGAGGGGAGGGCGTGCCGCCAGGCGCTCGTGGCGTAGGGGGCCACCGCCACGTCCACCTCGTCGGGGCGCGCCCCCACCGGGTCCCCGGCCATGTCCCAGAGCACGTAGCGGAAGCCGGGCACGCGGCCGGCGAGGTGGTCGACGAGCTGCTGCTCGGGCAGGGAGACGACGCGCAGCGCGGACAGTGGCAGCGGGGGCGGGGGCGCGGACGAGGGCGCGCCGGACGGTGCGGAGGCCATGACCGCCATGCTAGACGGGCCCCCGGCGGCCGGGGCCGAGTGGACAAGCACGGACGACGTGGTAGAGTCTTCTCTCGTTGCGAGGCGAGGAACGGCGCGAGCCGGGACGCACGATTCGGTCCACGGACCGGTCCGTGCTAGTGTTCTTGCCGCACGACAAGCGCCTCTAGCTCAATTGGCAGAGCAATTGACTCTTAATCAATGGGTTCTCGGTTCGAGTCCGAGGGGGCGCACCCACGAACGAAGGCCCGACCAGGCAGAACGCCCGGTCGGGCCTTCGTCGTACCCGGCCCTCCGCCGCACCCGGGCCCTCGTCGGCCGCGCCCGGGCAGCAAAAAACCCGGAACGCGCAGGCGTCCCGGGTGGCCCTTCGCGGAGACCCTGGGCCGCGGTCCCCGCCCACGTGCACGCACGGGCCGGCGACCCCGTCGCGCCCCGTGCCGTTCGCGCCCGCACCCCGCACCCGCCGCCGCGGGTGCGCGGAGCAGGGATCAGGAGGAGGTGTCGGCCGGAGCGATGGCCTCGGCCGTGTCCCGGACCTCCTCGGCCGAGGTGGCGTCGGGCGAGCCGGCGTCGGTGACGGTGCCGTCGGGCTGGACCCGCAGCTTCCAGCGGGCACCGCCCAGGGTGGTGATGATGTCGGCGAGGGTGCGGCGCAGGGACTCGTCGGTGAGCAGCCCGTCCCCCACCAGCTCGTCCTCGAGCTGGGTGGCGGCCTCGAGGATCCGCTGGCCCTCGGGGGTGATCGACACGAGGTGGCTGCGCCGGTCCCGCACGTTCTTGGAGCGGGTGACGTGGCCGTGGAGCTCGAGCCGGTGCAGGGTCTTGCCCATGGTCTGGGCCTGGACCCGCACCCGGTGGGCCAGCTGGGCCTGGGTCATGCTCCCCGCCGTCTGGAGGACGTCGAGGGCCATGACCCCGGCATGGGTCACGCCGAGCGAGGCGAGGCGTTCGTTCCACGCGTGCTCCACGAGCCGCGCAGCCGTCGATAGCAGTCGATTTGTCGGCCATTGAGTGGTGAAAGGCATGCGAAGCATTCTACCGACCCGGAAGGGGGAAATCAGCACCATGCTAAGCAAACTTACGAGCATTTCACTCCACGTGAACGCCGAGTCGTCCGGATCACGCCGTTGCGGGCCGACAGGACGGCCCGGGGAGCCGGCGGTAGGGTTCGGGGACCGGACCACGCCCGCAGCGCCCCGCGCTGCCCGACCCCACGGAGGACCACCCATGGCCGCACGTCTCGAGCCGGGCCAGCAGGCCCCGGACTTCACCCTGCCCGACGCCTCGGGCCGCCCCGTCTCCCTGGCCGAGCACCGCGGCCGGCGCACCGTCGTCTACTTCTACCCGAAGGCCGCCACGCCCGGGTGCACCACGCAGGCCTGCGACTTCCGCGACAGCCTCGACCGGTTCACGGCCGAGGGCTTCGCCGTGCTGGGGATCTCCCCCGACGGCCCGGAGGCGCTGGCCCGCTTCGCCCGGGACCAGTCCCTCACCTTCCCGCTGCTGTCCGACCCCGACCACGAGGTGGCCGAGGCCTACGGCGCCTGGGGCGAGAAGAAGAACTACGGCAGGACCTACGAGGGCCTCGTGCGCTCCACCGTCGTGGTCGGCGCGGACGGGACCGTCGAGCTCGCCCAGTACAACGTCAAGGCGTCCGGCCACGTCGCGAAGCTGCGCCGGGACCTCGGGCTCACCGCCTGAGGCTAGGATGGGCGGGGGTCCCGAGGGGCCCTTCGGCGCGAGTGGTGGAACTGGCAGACACGCAGGATTTAGGTTCCTGTGCCCTGACCGGCGTGCGGGTTCGAGTCCCGCCTCGCGCACCGCACGGCCCCGGGCCCGGCCCGGGGCCGAGGCCCCACAGCGACGACCGACCCGGCGAGGCAGCGAAGGACCCATGGCGCCCAGGCGAACCCCCCGCACCGCGGCCGCGCTCCTGCTCGTCGCCGGGCTGGTCGGGCTGAGCGCCTGCTCCCCCGGCGAGGACGCGCCCGGCCCGGCGGGCTCCGGGCCCCCGGCCGTGCCCACCCGCACGTTCGTCTTCGCGAATGCCGCGGAGGCGCCCACCCTGGACCCCGCGACGGTCGACAACCTCGAGACCTCCCGGATCGCCACGCAGGTGCTCGACGGCCTCGTGGCCGCGGACCCCTCGACCGGAGAGCCGGCGCCGGCGCTGGCGACGTCGTGGAGGGTGTCCGGGGACGGGCTGTCCTACACCTTCGCGCTGCGCGAGGACGTGCGCTTCCACGACGGCACGGAGCTGGACGCCGCCGCGGTGTGCGCCAACTTCGAGCGCTGGGAGTCCCTCGGGGCCGACGGGTCCCGGACGCCCTTCGACACCGTCTTCCGCACCAACGCGCGCGGCACGGCGCCCGTCTACGAGGACTGCACCGCGTCCTCGCCCTCCACGGTGGTGCTCTCCCTGGCGACGGAGCACACCCCGCTGCTGCGGGCCCTGACCCAGCCGGCCTTCGGGATAGCCTCCCCGGCGTCGCTGGCCGCGGGGACCCAGGGCGAGCACCCCGTGGGGACCGGCCCCTTCCGGTACGCCTCGGGCGACGGCGCGTCCGTGGAGCTCACCGCGAACCCCGACTACTGGGGCGAGCTCGGCGACATCGGCACCCTCGAGTTCCGCACGATCGCCGAGCCCGAGCTGCGCTACGTGGCCCTGCGCCGGGGCCAGGTCGACGGCTACGACCAGGTCGGCCTGGACTCCTTCGCGCCCCTGGCCCGGCACGGCGTCCAGGTGCTCCAGCGCGACCCGTACTCGGTGTCCTACCTGGGCATCAACCAGGACGTCGAGCCGCTCGACGACCCGGAGGTGCGCGCCGCCATCGCCGCCGCGGTGGACCGGGGGGCGATCGTGCGCGAGCACTACCCGGACGGCACCCGGGTGGCCGACCAGTTCCTGCCGGCGCGCTTCGCGCTGGACGGCACGGACCTGCGGGTCCCCTCCTACGACCCGCAGCGGGCGCGGGAGCTGCTCGCGTCCTCCAGCTACGACGGCGAGCCGCTGCGGTTCTACTACCCCCGCAACACGTCGCGGACGTACATGCAGGAGCCGGAGAAGGTCTACGCGGACATCGCCGCGCAGCTGGTGCGCGCGGGCTTCGTCATCGAGCCGGTCCCCGTGGACTGGTCCGACGGGTACGTGGAGCAGGTGCAGGACCCCGACGGCGACCACGCCCTGCACCTGCTGGGCTGGAACGGCGGCTACCGCGACCCCGACTACTTCATGGCCGCGCTCTTCGGCACCCCCAACGGCGAGTTCGGCCTGGCGGAGACCTCCCTGTTCGGGGTCGTCAACCGCGCCGCGAGGCTGCCCGACGGGGACGACCGCTCGGGGGCATACGTGTCCATCAACAACCGCGTCTCGCGCATCCTGCCGGCCGTTCCCCTCGCCCACCCGATCTCCGCCGTGGCGGTGGACGGCTCGGTCGAGTCCTTCCCCCTGACGTCCACGGGCTTCGAGCAGTTCAACCGGGTCCGCCTCGACCCGGCCGGCTGAGCTCCCGGGCGGCGGGGACCCCGGGATTCCGGAAACGTCGGCGCGGAGCGTTACTCTGTTCCCGACCATTCACCGGCGCACCGGAGCGCCGGCCGTCCAACGGGAGCAGCGACTGTGACATCACCTCAGGCAACGGAATCGACCGACGTCCTCCTGATCGGCGGAGGCATCATGAGCGCCACGCTCGGCGTGTTCCTCAAGGAGCTCGAGCCGCAGTGGGGGATCACGTTGCTGGAGCGCCTGGACCAGGTCGGCGCCGAGAGCTCCAATGTCTGGAACAACGCCGGCACCGGTCACTCCGCGCTGTGCGAGCTCAACTACGCACCGCAGGCCGCGGACGGCTCCGTGGACCCGGCCAAGGCCCTGAGCATCAACGAGCAGTTCCAGCTCTCCCGCCAGTTCTGGGCCTCCCTCGTCTCCGAGGGCAAGCTCCAGGACGCCGGCACGTTCATCAACCCCGTCCCGCACATGTCCCTGGTCTTCGGCGACGCCCACGCCGACTACCTGCGCCGGCGCTACGAGGCGTTCAAGCCGCACAAGCTGTTCGAGCGCATGGAGTTCACCGAGGACCGCGAGAAGATCGCCGAGTGGGCCCCCCTGACCATGCACGGCCGCGGCGCCGGGCGCGTGGCCGCGTCCTGGTCCCCCGAGGGCACCGACGTCGACTTCGGCGAGCTCACCCGCCAGCAGGTCGCGCACCTGCAGGCGAAGGGCGGCACCGTCCGCTACGGCCAGCAGGTCGTGGACCTCGACCGCCAGAGCGACGGCAGCTGGGTCGCCAGGGTGAAGAACCGGCTCAACGACGAGGACCACCGGCTCGTCCGGGCCCGGTTCGTCTTCGTGGGCGCGGGCGGCGGCGCCCTGCCGCTGCTGCAGAAGTCCGGCATCGCCGAGGCCAAGGGCTACGGCGGGTTCCCCGTCTCCGGCCTGTGGCTGCGCAACACCGTCGAGGCCGTGGCCTCCCAGCACGACGCCAAGGTCTACGGCCAGGCCTCCGTGGGCGCCCCGCCCATGTCGGTCCCCCACCTCGACACCCGCTACGAGCACGGCAAGCGCGCCCTGCTCTTCGGCCCGTACGGCGGGTTCAAGCCCAACTTCCTCAAGCAGGGCTCCTTCCTGGACCTCCCGCTGTCCGTGCGCCCGCACAACATCTACCCGATGACCCGCGCGGGCCTGGCCAACCTGGACCTCGTGAAGTACCTGCTGAGCGAGCTCGCGAAGACGAAGAAGCAGCGCGTCGAGGCCCTGCAGCAGTTCTTCCCGACCGCCGACGGCTCGCAGTGGGAGCTCGTGGAGGCCGGTCAGCGCGTGCAGGTCATGAAGCGGGACAAGCAGAAGGGCGGCGTGCTGCAGTTCGGCACCGAGCTCATCACCTCCGCGGACGGCTCCATCGCCGGCCTGCTGGGCGCCTCCCCCGGCGCCTCCACGGCCGTGCCGATCATGCTCAACCTGCTCGGCAAGGCCTTCCCCGCCCGGATGCCCGCGTGGGAGCCCCGAATCAAGGAGCTCATCCCGTCCTACGGCGTGAAGCTCGACGAGCACCCGCAGCTCGCGGACGAGGTCATGGGCCACACCGCCCGGGTGCTCGGCATCCGCTGACGCGCCGGCCGCGAGGCATTGCGACCGAGGCCCCGACCCACCGGTTCGGGGCCTCCGTCGTCCCCGGACTAGGCTGGGAACGATCCGTGCCGGCGCTCTTCCCCGGCACACCCACACACGAGGAGCACGAGTGTTCCAGCTCGCCCGGGCCTCCATGGCCAACCGTGCCCTGATCGTCCTCATCACCCTGTTCGTGGCCGTGTTCGGCGTCTTCAGCCTGCGCTCGATGAAGCAGGAGCTGATCCCGTCCCTGGAGATCCCGGTCATCAGCGTCGTCTCCGCGATGCCCGGGGCCTCCGCCGCCGTCGTGGACGAGCAGGTGGGGCAGCCGCTGGAGCGCGCGCTGAACATCGTGGAGGGCCTGGAGACGTCGTCGTCGACCTCGAGCAGCGGGCTGTCGAGCATCCGGCTGGGCTTCGAGTACGGCACGAACCTCGACCGGGCGCGCAACCAGGTCGAGCGGGCGATCTCCAACACCGCCGGGCAGCTGCCCGAGGACGTCGAGCCGACCTCCTTCGCCGGGTCCGTGGCGGACTTCCCCATCCTCTTCCTCGCCGTCTCCTCCGACCAGGAGCTCAGCGCCCTCGCCGCGGACCTCGAGCGGCTCACGGTCCCGGAGCTGCAGCAGATCGAGGGCGTGCGCTCCGCCGAGGTCAGCGGCGCCCCGGAGCAGGCGGTGTCCATCCTGCCGGACCCGGCACGGCTGGCCGCCGCGGGAGCCACCCCCGCCGACATCCGCACGGGCCTGGAGGAGAGCGGTGGCCTGGTGCCGGTGGGCACGGTCGACGGCGCCGGGACCAGCATCCCGGTCCAGGCCGGCTCCCCCCTGAACTCCCTCGAGGCCGTGCGGGCCGTCCCGCTGGCCGGGGACCGGGAGCAGCCGGTCACGGTGGGCGAGGTGGCGACCGTGGAGCTCGTCGACCAGGAGCAGACCTCGATCACCCGCACCAACGGCGAGCCCACGCTGGCGGTGTCCGTGACCAAGACCCCCGACGGCGACACGGTCGGGATCTCCCACGCCGCCACCGGGATGGTCCCGGAGCTCGAGGAGCAGCTGGGCAGCGGCGCGCGCATCACCCCGATCTTCGACCAGGCCCCCTACATCGAGCGCTCCATCCACGACCTGACGATCGAGGGCCTGCTCGGCCTCGTCTTCGCGGTGCTCGTGATCCTCGTGTTCCTGGCCTCGCTGCGCTCCACGCTGGTCACGGCGATCTCCATCCCGCTGTCCCTGCTGGCCACCTTCATCGGCATCGACGCCCTCGGCTACTCGCTGAACCTGCTGACGCTGGCCGCCCTGACGCTGTCGATCGGGCGCGTGGTGGACGACTCGATCGTGGTCATCGAGAACATCAAGCGCCACTACGGGACCGTCGACCTGAGCACGGACCCGGCCAACGCCAGGACCCGAGCGATCCTCACCGCGGTGCGGGAGGTCGCCGGGGCGGTCACGGCCTCGACCCTGATCACCGTGGCGGTGTTCGTGCCCATCGCCTTCGTCGGGGACGTGACCGGCGAGCTGTTCCGGCCCTTCGCGCTGACGACGACCCTCGCGCTGCTGTCCTCCCTGGTCGTGTCGCTGACCATCGTCCCGGTGCTCGCGTACTGGTTCCTGCGGGACCCCCGGCTGGCGCGGTCCCGGCGCGGGCGGGCGTCGGCCCGGCCCTCCCGCCCCGCCCCGTGGGCACGGGCGGCCCCGGTGCCGACCACGCGCCTGGAGAAGGCCTACCTGCCCGTCCTGCGCGGCACCCAGCGCCACCCGGGGCTGACCCTGGCGGCGAGCGTGCTGGTCCTGGCCGGGACGGCGGCGCTGCTGCCGACCCTGCCCACGAACCTGCTCGGCGACACCGGGCAGAACACCATGACGATCGACCAGGAGCTGCCGCCGGGCACCGCCCTGGAGGTCACCGAGCAGAGGGCCGCCGAGGCCGAGGCCGTGCTCGCCCGGACGGACGGGATCCGCGACGTGCAGGTCACCATGGGCCCGGGCGGCGGCTTCTCGGCCTTCCTGCCGGGCAACGGGACGAACAGCGCGACCTACAGCGTGGTCACGGACCCGGAGGCCGACCAGGTGGCCCTGCGCGAGACCGTGCGCCGGGAACTGGGCGAGCTGGAGGGCGCGGGCGAGTTCGAGGTCGGGGGCAGCCAGGGCTTCACCAGCAGCGACGTCGAGGTGCAGATCACCGCCCCGGACCAGGACGCGCTCGCCGCGGCGGACGAGGCCGTGGTCGGGGCGATGCGCGGCATCGGCTCGGCCACGCAGGTCACCAGCAACCTCGCCGCCACGCAGCCGGCCGTCGTCGTCACCGTCGACCGTGCCGCCGCCGCCGCCCGCGGGCTGACCGAGGAGGAGGTGACCGGGCTGCTCGCCGGCACGGTCAACCCCATCCCGGCCGGCACCGTCGAGCTCGAGGCCGACCAGGTCGCCGTGCGCATCGGCGAGGGGCGGGCGGTGGCCAGCGTCGAGCAGCTGCGCGCCCTGCCGGTGCCCGCCGAGGGCGGGGCGGCGCGGCTGTCCGACGTCGCCCGGGTCGAGGAGGTGCTGACGCCGGAGACCATCACCTCGAGCGGGGGCCGGCGCACCGCGACCATCGCCGTCACCCCGGGCACGGACGACCTGGGCACCACGTCCGCGGAGGTCGCCGACGCCCTCGCCGCGCTCGAGCTGCCGCAGGGGGCCGCCGCCGAGCTCGGCGGCGCGGCGACGGAGCAGCGGTCGACGTTCCAGCAGCTGGGCCTCGCCGTGCTCGCCGCGATCGCCATCGTCTACATCGTCCTCGTGGCGGCCTTCCGGTCCCTGGCCCAGCCGCTGATCCTGCTGGTCTCCATCCCCTTCGCCGCGACGGGCGCGGTGCTGGCCCTGCTCGTCTCCGGCGTGCCGCTGGGCCTGGCGTCACTGGTGGGCGTGCTCATGCTCGTGGGCATCGTGGTGACCAACGCGGTGGTGCTCATCGACCTCATCAACCAGTACCGCGGTCCCGAGCACGGGATGGGGCTCGAGGAGGCGATCGAGAAGGGCGCGGCCCGGCGCCTGCGCCCCATCGTCATGACGGCCCTGGCCACGGTGCTCGCCATGACGCCCATGGCGCTGGGGCTCACGGGCGAGGGCGGCTTCATCTCCCAGCCCCTCGCCGTCGTGGTGATCGGCGGCCTGGCGTCCTCGACGCTGCTGACCCTGGTGCTCGTGCCGGTGCTCTACCGCCTCCTGGAGTCCCGGCGGCTCGCCCGCTCCCGCCGGCGCGAGGAGCGCATCGCCGCCCGCACGGCCCCCCGGAATAATTAGTGACGTGTCCACGTTTTCCGGATGACGGCGTCGCGGCACCCCGCCGCGTCCCGCGGACCCGCACCAGGAGGACCCATGCAGATCGGCGTGTTCAGCGTCTCGGACATCACCCCCGACCCGACCACGGGGCGGACGCCCACCGAGCACGAACGGATCACGGCCCAGATCGCCATCGCCCGCAAGGTCGAGGAGATCGGGATGGACGTCTACGCGATCGGGGAGCACCACAACCCGCCGTTCTTCTCGTCCTCGCCCACCACGCTGCTGGCGGCGATCGCCGCGCAGACCGAGCGCATCATCCTCTCCACGGCGACCACGCTGATCACCACGAACGATCCCGTGAAGATCGCCGAGGACTTCGCGATGCTCCAGCACGTGGCGCAGGGCCGGGCGGACCTGACCCTGGGCCGCGGCAACACCGGACCGGTCTATCCCTGGTTCGGCAAGCGCCAGCAGGACTCCGTGAACCTCACCGTGGAGAACTACGCCCTGCTGCGCCGGCTGTGGGACGAGGAGGTCGTGGACTGGACCGGGACCTTCCGCGCCCCGCTCCAGCACTTCACCTCGACCCCGCGGCCGCTCGACGGCGTCGCGCCGTTCGTGTGGCACGGCTCGATCCGCACCCCGCAGGTCGCCGAGGTTGCCGCCTACTACGGCGACGGCTTCTTCGCCAACAACATCTTCTGGCCGCGGGAGCACTTCAAGCGGCTCATCGACCTCTACCGGGAGCGCTACGAGCACTACGGGCACGGCGCCGCCGACCAGGCGATCGTGGGCCTCGGCGGGCAGTTCTTCATGCGCCCCAGCTCCCAGGACGCCGTGCGGGAGTTCCGCCCCTACTTCGACAACGCGCCCGTGTACGGGCACGGTCCCTCCCTCGAGGACTTCACGGCGCAGACGCCGCTGACCGTGGGCTCCCCGCAGGAGGTGCTCGAGCGCACGCTCGGCTTCCAGGAGTACTTCGGGGACTACCAGCGGCAGCTGTTCCTGATCGACCACGCGGGCCTGCCCCTGGCCACCGTGCTGGAGCAGCTGGACCTGTTCGGCGAGCACGTCCTCCCCGAGCTGCGCCGGGAGCTGGACGCCCGGCGCCCCGCCCACGTGCCGGACGGCCCCACCCACGCGGCGCGCGTGCGGGCGCGCACCGGGGCGCCCGCCGGGCAGCAGGAGGCGCCGGTCCGCGGCTGAGCACCGTGTGACAGCGTGCGCGCACGTGCTCTTTCGTGGACGTTTGCACAAGAAAACCAATGGGGGTGCCTGGGCCCGTCCCGGCACCCCCGGACCGTCCCCGGAGCATCGGCGCTGGTCATCCCGGCAACGGCCCGCCGCCGGCCTCGGCGTCGGCCTCCGGGCCCCGGAGGGGCCCCCGAAAGGGGGACACCCGCGCCCGGGTGCATCGATGAAACGCGGTCGTAGCATGAAGGCGTGCCCCGCAGAGAGACAGATCGCGTGCAGACGAGCGCCGACGCCTGGGAGGCCCTCTACAGGGCCCAGGTGGCGGTGATGCGGCGCCTGCAGCGACAACCCGAGTTCGCGGACCTGTCCGCCCGTGAGTACGACGTGCTCTTCAACCTCTCCCGTGCCGACGAGGCGGGGATGCGGCTCAACGAGCTCAACGAGTACGTCCTGCTCACGCAGTCCAGCCTCAGCCGCATGCTCGAGCGCCTCGAGCTGAAGGGGCTGGTGCATCGCTGGCAGGATCCCCAGGACCTGAGGGGCCTGAGGATCCGCCTCACGGAGAAGGGCCGGGCCATGCAGCTCGAGATCGCCGAGCAGTTCCGGCTGCACGTGCACGAGCTCATGACCGCGGGCCTGGACCAGGAGGAGCTGCTCATCCTGACCCGGCTGGCCGAGCGTCTGCGGGACGCCGTCACCTCCCTCTGAGCCCGCCGGCTACAGGGGAAGGACCAGCCGGGCCCGCGGGTCCTCCTCGGCGCGCGCCGAGGACGCGGCGGACACCTGCATCCCGCCCAGCGCGATGCTCCCGCCCAGCGTGGTCATGAAGGCGGTCTCCGAGGCGTCGGCCCCCGTGGCGATGCGCACGAACTCCGAGCGCGGGGCGAGCCCGGTGGCGTCGAGGACGTACCAGGTGCCGTCGTGCCAGGCCTCCACGACGGCGTGGAAGTCCATCGGGTCGAGCCCGGGCGCGTACACCGACACCAGCCGGGCGGGGATCGCGAGGGCCCGCAGCAGCGTGATCACCAGGTGCGCGTAGTCGCGGCACACGCCCCGCCGGCTGAGGAAGGTGTCCACCGCGGTGTCGGTGCCGGCCGACGCGCCCGGGACGTAGTCGAGGTGCTCGTGCACCCAGTCCCGCACCGCCTGGAGCGTCCCGTAGCCGCCGGCCCCGCCGGCGGCGCCCGGGAAGAGGGCCTGCGCGGTGCCGACCATCTCGTCGAAGGGGCAGAAGCGGCTGGGCCGCGTGTAGCGCACGTGGTCCACCGGATCGGCCGGCGGGGCGGCGGCGGGGGCGCCGTCCAGCTCCAGCCGGTAGGACACGGAGCACTCGGTGCCGCCGGGCACGCGGGCCAGGTGCAGGCGGGTGCCGTGCAGGTCCAGGCTCTCCTCGAGCGGCACCTGCCGCCCGTCCACCAGCAGGCGCAGGCTCTCCCCGGCCGGGGCCGCGCCGCCGGGGCGGGCGACGGCGAGGGAGAACACCGCGAGGTGGTCGGTCTCGGCGGTGAAGTCCACCTGGGCGGCGACGGTGCGCGTGGTCACGAGGGTCCTCTCGGAGGGTCCGGCCTGGTCGGAGCGGTGGTCCGACGCTCCATTGTCGCCCACCCCGGGCATTCATCAGTACACTGATGCACGAGACATCCCCCACACGCCCCCGCCGCCGCCCGGAGTCCCGCGCCCCGCACCCGGCGGCCGACCTCGAAGGACGCAGCATGGCCCAGGACACCAGCCAGGACAGCCGGTCCCGGGAGCACACCGCTCCGGACCCGGAGGACGCCCGGAAGCCCGACAGCCCCACCGAGCTCAGCAAGCCCTCGTGGGGCTACATCCTCAAGCGGGGGCTCTCCGAGTTCTCCAAGGACAAGTGCACCGATCTCGCCGCGTCGCTGACCTACTTCGCGGTGCTCTCGCTCTTCCCCGCCCTGCTCGCCCTCGTCTCGCTGCTCGGCGTCTTCGGGCAGGGCGAGGCCACGACGCGGGCGATCACGGGCTGGCTCGGCCAGTACGCCCCGCCGGAGCTGACCACGCTGCTCCAGGGGCCCATCAACAACCTCACCACGCAGACGGGGGCCGGGCTCGCCCTGGTCACCGGTATCCTCGGCGCCCTGTGGACGGCGTCCGGCTACACCGGCGCGTTCGGCCGGGCCATGAACCGCATCTACGAGGTCGAGGAGGGCCGGCCCATCTGGAAGCTGCGGCCCATGAACATCCTCGTCACCCTCGTGTCGGTCCTCATCGTGGCCGTGATCCTGGTGGCGCTCATCCTCTCCGGGGACCTCGCCCGGGTCGTGGGGGACCTCGTCGGCCTCGGCGACACCACCGTGATGGTGTGGAACATCGCGAAGTGGCCCGCCGTCGTCGCCCTGGCCGTGCTGCTGCTCGCCGTGCTGTACTACTTCACCCCGAACGTCCGGCAGCCCAAGTTCCGCTGGATCAGCCTGGGCTCCCTGGTCGCCCTGTTCGTGGCGGCCGTCGCCGTGGCGGCGTTCTCGTTCTACGTGAGCAACTTCTCGTCCTACAACGCCACCTACGGCATCATCGGCTCCGTCATCGCCCTGCTGCTCGGCATCTGGATCATCAACAACGTCCTGCTGCTGGGCGCGGAGATCGACGCCGAGGTGGAGCGCGCCCGTGAGCTCCAGGGCGGCATCAAGGCCGAGGAGACCATCCAGCTCCCGCCGCGGGACACCCGCCAGATCGACAAGGTGGACAAGAAGAAGGAGAAGCTCGTCGACCAGGGCCGCAAGCTGCGCCTCCGGCACGAGCACATCGACTACTCCGCCGACGACCGCTCCGAGAGCTAGGACGGCGCCGTCCGCCCGCGGACGGGCACCGCGCATGGAGCTCCTCGAGCTCGGCGAGAACCGCAGCGGCGAACCCGTGGTGCTGATCCACGGGTTCG